>JAALOO010000293.1_pt1 | contig 46335 bp, 48 predicted proteins | sample 7257641 | NCBI WGS metagenome assembly JAALOO01 (sample SAMN14085613, study PRJNA598686) | mite metagenome | biome: ENVO:01001000; feature: ENVO:01001002; material: ENVO:01001226; isolation source: single female mite from University of Michigan culture on fish food culture... ...
CAGAGCGAGATTAAAAGCGAGATTTTTTTCAAAAAAAAAAAGTCTCGCTAAAATTATTTATTTTTATCAGTTTTATCTTCTTTTTCTTCTTCTATTCGAAAAGTATAAAGTCCCGCAAAAAAAGAACGTCCTCTGTGAGCGGTACGCGCATGCTCACGTTCTGCTCAGCGCAGCGAACGCAAAATGTGCGATTGTTTTGATTTGGCTGTTCTCTCGCTTTCTCTTTCTGGCGCTCTGCCGCTGCTGAATTTTTGTTTTTGTTCTTTTAGAACTTGTTTCATTCTCAACTCGCTCTCCCCTGCTTCAACACTTGATCCTGCCGCCTTAGTGGAGGTTGCACGCACACATCCTCAACAAAAGGGAACCGACATGATGAGATCCAGGTGCAAGAGGGGTCAGCAAAGGTCGTCTTCGCCTCTTCAAAATGGGAGCACCGGCGGCGGCGTCGGCGGCGGTGGTAGCGGTTATCAGCTACGATCTCCCCGAGCGTCGCCCCAAGCCGACGAGTCTAGCTCGCGCAGCACTCCTTCGAAATCACCTTGGACTCAGCCTGTGAACTGCTCACCGAATCTTCCTCCTTTTCCACCATCTCCAGAATCTCCTTCTTCTCCCGAAACTGCATCCGAATCTCCAGTCTCGGTAGTGTCTCTCTTCAAGCAACTCCTCCAGTGCGCCCTTCACCTGATGAGCAACATGGCCGTCCTAGGTCGCGCCTACAGCAGTCAGATGGAGAAGTGCGGCCGAATGGCCCGGTCGCTGGACTCCGTGCCGATGCCGAAAAGTCGCTACGTGGAGCTGCATGAGATGAAGGAGCTGCTGGGGCTGCTCTCCACGCGTCAGCTCACCGAGAGCGACTTTAACTTTGCCGACTATCCGGTGATCTTTGGTAGGCGCTTTTTGGTCTTTGTTTATTATTGTATTAAAATAATGTTTTTCTTTCCCCCTAGACTTGCTCGTGCAAAGCCACAACCTCGACAAGAATGAGCTTAACCTACTACGAGCTTGTGGAGCGGAGGGCAACAACAACGACAACAGCAACGAAAATGGCAACGCCGCTGAAGAAGAGCCGTCGCCTGAGGCGGCCGCTGCGGCCACCTCCAATCAGGCAGTGCTGAACGCCCTGATCGACTGCATCATGGAACTGGACCAGAAGGGCGCCTTCAGGGCCCTCTGCAGCAAGGAGGACCACCTGGAGGACTTTATCAGGGACTTCCTGAAGAAGAACCGCGTGAGCACTGAGCCGGTGAGGAAGGTTAAGGGAAAGGAGACGCAAACCGACTACACACTGGCCAACTCTCGCATCACTGAGCTGGTCAAAGTGAAGGACCGTATGCTGCAAGCGGGGAGGCCTTCGCCTGTAATGGCAGACGGTGAAATGCAGACAGATGCAGTCGAGGTGGCTGAGACCAACAAACAGACAGTCAGCACTTCTAAGGATAACAGCAAAACGGCCAACACTAACACCAGCCAACAAAACGACAGCGACAGCGATGATCTCCTTGACTTGAGCTCAGATCACCACCAAAACCACTCACCCAACACTCCGCAAAAGGTGAAACGCAGAAAGTTGAATTTGAAGAAGAGCAAAACATCAACAACGACAGGGCCGATCAAAGCCACTAACCGCGCCAAACAGCCCACCAAATTCGCCAGCACCACCGTCACGCGCCACTCTACCTCTTCTACTTCGACCAGCGATCAGAAGCCGCTCATCATCAACCGGAAGGAGGTCCTCAAGCCGACCAGGACTGACTGGGCCATCAAGTGTCCCTTCTGCGTTGACAAGCGCCGGGAGCTGAAGGAGAAGAAGGAGAAGAAGAGGAAGGAGAAGGAGAACAAGAAGAAGAAGAAGGAAAAGGGAAAGAAGAAAAACGATGACGAGGAGACGGATGAGGAGGAAGAAGAGGATGGCGGTGATGATGGTATAGATGATGATGATAATGAGGAAGCCGCTTGGGCGTCGCTGATGGTGACCTTCACCCTGCCCCGGGACTACATGAAGCACTACATTGCTGTGCACCAGAGGAGCGACCCGAAGAGCGGCAAGCCGCTGTGGAAGTGCTTTCGCTGCGAGCAGATCTTCAAGACGCGGGACACCTTTGTGGCGCACGTCCGGCAGTCGGAGTGCTTCAACAAGGAGGCCAACGTCCGCCGCTTTCAGTGTCCGCACTGTCCGGTGGGCTTTGTGGAGCCCTTCAAGCGGGCGCAGCACCTCGAGTACCACATCATCGCCAACCACCCGAAGTTGGTCGTCTTTCCCGGAGAGGACCACTCCGATGAGGGTGATGGTGGTAAAAGCGGTGATGAAAGCGATGAAGGTGACAAAGGTGACGAGGGCGGCGGCAAAAGCAATGGCTTCAATGGACAGAAGCCCTCCACCTCAATGGCGGCCCTGACGGCTGATTCGAAGAAGAAGCAGCAGCAGGTGTATGATCTTTTAGACTCGGATTCTGAGGAGGAGGAGGAGGAGGTGGTGGAGGAGGAAGGAAAGGATTCCTCTTCCTCTTCATCTTCCTCTTCATCGCCCTCCTCGCCTGCTTTTGCTGGAAAACGAGGAAAACTGAGCAGCACCTCTGGCAGGAACAGTTCGACAAGCCACCGAAAGAGAAGTCGCATTGTTTCCGATGATGAAGAGCAGGAGAGCGACTCTTCTCCTCTAACGGCTAAAAAATCGAAAACTCCCGAACGTAAGGAAAACTCCTCGTCGACTCCTTCGACAAGTGCTGCCCCTGCTGCTGCTGCAGCTGAGGTGGTGATGAAATCCCCTCCTAAAACAGCTGCTGCAGCAGCAACAGTCTCCTCCGATGAGGCCACTGCAGAGGAGACCGCCACCACTTCCGATCCTGCCTCACCGAGTGATACTCAACAGCTGCCAAAAGTTCTGACTCCGCCGGTCAAGGACTTCACAGCAGCTCCCCCGCCGGTAATAAAAGCCACCACCATTGTCAGTTCTAGTCAGGCGACCTCTTCATCATCATTTTCCTCCTCGCAGACTTTTCAGTCGGCGCAGTCATCACCGCCACGACCGCAATTATCTTCATCTACGGTGGCGACGGCTCCACCGCTGACGCCCGTCTCCACGCTTCGGTCGCTTGCCCGAAAGCCCAACTTTGTCTTCGTCTCGGAGAAGGTCTCTGGAGGAGGAGCCGCAGCGGCCAAGCGGAAGGTCGTCGCCGGCGTCGAGGTGGACGGCGCCGTGGTGGAGGTGGCGGAGGTGAGACGACCACCAGCAACTAGAGGCAGCACCAGCCCCGGCAGCGGCCGCTCCTCGCCCAAGAGGAGACCCACACTAAGAGGAGGAGGAGGTCTGCTCAACCTGGGCAAAAGTGATAGTGATGAGCGCAAGTAGTAGTATGAACTATGAACTCAACCTCTACCTTGCCATTTTGATCTCTCTCTCTCTCTCTCTCTCTCTATTTTGTGATTTCCATACCAGATCACCCCCCACTGCCAATATGACCATTTGAGCTAATTCAATTTAACTCTCTTCAACTTTACTCTTTTCTATTTACTCTTCATGCTCTAATGTCATTCTCATTCTCACGCTACCTAAAATCTCAACCTTTCAATCCATTTCCTCCTTTTGTGCTTCAACTTTAGCCTCATTCTTTCTTAGCTCTCAATTGGATTGCTGCCAAACACACTCCAAAGCTTTTGTTATGATCTGCTCAATACTAATAGCACACCACCACGCCATATGCTGTTCTTATTTCTCATGAATATCTCTCTTATAAATCAATCGATTACTTTTTGAAGAATTTAAGTATAACTTTTTTTAGGCGGTTGGAACCCTACTTTAACGCCAATGCTCTAAGCCAGCGCTGTCAAAATAGTCGGTGTGCCCCACTGCCTTAGCAGCCCCCAGACTTCTTCTTTCTACATCTCCGATATCGCTCCGAGACTGTATTTGTACACTGATTTCGAACACCTTTGCCAAGACGATGTCTAATCAGAACATCTCCACCAACTCCACCATCAGCAGCTCCCACAGCAAAAAGGACCTCTGCTGTGTCTGCCTGGAGCCGGTGGCCGCCAACGGGCATCGGTACGCGCTGCTGGAGCGCTGCGACCACCGCTACTGTGAGCCCTGCGGCCGGCAGCTGGTCAATCACCGCCGAGCAGACGACGAGCCTTCCACCGGCATTCGCTGTCCCACCTGTCGCCAGCCGAGCAATCGGATCATCATGTCTGACGTCCTCCTTCTGGCGAGGAACCCCCAGAAGGCCGCCCTCTTCGGTTCGGTCCTCTGCTGCGTGCCGCATCAGCCGGCGGACGTCCAAGAGGAGGAGGAGGAGGAGGAGGAGGAGGAGGAGGAGGACTGGTCAACCAGCGACGACGGGGACGAAGACTTCGGCTGGGATTCACTCGCCCAGGACGAGGCTCCCTCCAGTGGCGAGGAAGCTGAAGTCCCAGATGATACTCTCATCCGGGACTTCAACTTCAGCCCGAACATCGTCGACCTGAGCTTTCGCAGGTTTGACAGCAACCGCGCTGCCCAGGCTGCGGAGGATGACGGTAATGAGGAGGGTGAGCTGAAGGCTATATGTCTTTGTTTATTATTGTATTCTACTAATGTTTTTCTTTTTCCCGTTAGACTTGCTCCAGCAAAGCCACAATCTGGACAAGAATGAGCTTAACTTACTACGAGCTTGTGGAGCGGAGGGCAACAACAACAACAACGGCAACGAAAATGGCAACGCCGATGAAGAGCCGTCTCCAGAGGCAACCGCGGCGGCCACCTCCAATCAGGCAGTGCGGAACGCCCTGATCGACTGCATCATGGAACTAGATCAGAAGGGCGCCTTCAGTGCCCTCTGCAGCAGAGAAGACCGCCTGAAGGATTTTATCAGGGACTTCTTGAAGAAGAACCGCGTGAGCCGCACTGAGCCGGTGAGGAAGGTTGAGGGATCGGTTGAAACGCAAACCGACCACACTCTGGCCAACTCTCGCGTCACCGAGCTGGTCGAGGTGGAGGACCGTATTCTGCAAACGGAGTGGACTTCTCCTGTAATGGCAGACGGTGAAATGCAGACAGATGCTGTCGAGGTGGTGGCTGTTGCCAACACACAGACAGTCAGCACTTCTAAGGATAACAACAAAACGACCAACACCAACACCAACACCAACACCAACACCAACACCAGCCTACAAAACGACAGCGACAGCGATGATCTCCTTGACTCGAGCTCAGACCACCACCACCACTCACCCAGCCCTTCGAAAAAGGTGAAACGCAAAAAGTTGAACTTGAAGAAGGGCAAAACATCCTTCTCAGAAGCAGCAGCAAAGACGACAGGGCCGATCAAAGCCACCAACCGCACCAAACAGCTCACCAAATTCGCCAGCACCACCGTCACCGGCCACTCTACTTCTACTTCGACCAGCGATCAGAAGCCGCTCATCATTAACCGGAAGGAGATCCTCAAGCCGACCAGGAGTGACTGGGCCATCAAGTGTCCCTTCTGCGTTGACAAGTTGAAGGAGAAGAAGGCGAACAAAACGAAGAAGAAAAACGATGACGAGAAGACGGATGAGGAAGAAGATGACGATGAAGAAGATGAGGAGGATGACGTTTGGGCGTCACTCCTAGAGACGTTCACCTACTCCGTGGACTTCTTAAAGCACTACATTGCTGTGCACCAGGAGAGCGACCCGAAGAGCGGCAAGGCGCTGTGGAAGTGCTTTCGCTGCGAACGGCTCTTCAAGACGCGGCACACCTTCTCCGGGCACGCCAAGGAGTCGAAGTGCTTCAACGCCATGTCGGAGAGCGTCCGCCGCTTCCAGTGTCCGCACTGTCCGGTGGGCTTTGCGGAGTCCTTCAAGCGAGCGCAACACCTCGAGTCCCACATCATTGCCAAACACCCGAAGCTGGTCGTCTTTCCCGGAAAGCACTCCGATGAGGGTAATGAGGGTGATGAAAGTGACGACGGCGGAAGCAGCAGCAGCTTCGATGGACAGAAGCCCTCCACCTCAATGGCGGCCCTGACGGCCGATTCGAAGAAGAAGCAGCAGCAGGTGAAGGACGTCACCCCCGATCTGCAGACGAACATTGAGAAGGTAATAGGAAATGGCACAGATCATTTCGAAGCTAATCATTCGATTCTTTTTTAGATGATGTCTGCCGCGGAGAGCTCCGAGGCGCGCATGAAGGAGAAGGGCGCCCAGATTCAGGAGTCCGTCAAGGACGTCAGGAACCTCTCAGACTCTGAGCAGGAAGAGGAGTCCTCTTCTTCACTTTCTCATTCCTCATTCTCCTCGGCGTCCTCCTCGGCGTAATTATTCCCTCATACTATTCCCATATTCTCACTCTACCCAAAATCTCAACCTTTCAATCCATTTCCTCTTTTTGAGCTTCAACTTTAGCCTCACTCTTTCTTAGCTCTCTTGGATCGCTGCCAAACACACTCCAAAGCTTTTGTTATGATTTGCTCAATACTAAGCATACCACACCATATGCTGTTCTTATTTCTCATGAATATCTCTCTTATAAATTGATTACTTTTTGAAGAATTTAAATATAATTTTTGAGAGGGGGGGGGTTAGAGTTCCAGAGATAGACAGAAAAGGCTGTGGGTTTGGTGTAAGTGTATTTGACCGGGATTTTCGAAATTGACCTTAAACGAGAACAGATCCGGCGGCAGCGGCGGTAGATGAAGATGAAGATGAGGATGATGTTGCTGGTTTGCCTTCTTCGGTGTTTGGAGCAGCTGAAGGGGCGGCCACTGGAACTGCTCCCGGTCGAAGCAGACTGGCCAGATTGTGCTCCTTGACGTACTCCTGAATCTGGGCGCCCTTCTCCTTCATGCGCGCCTCGGAGCTCTCCGCGGCGGACATCATCTGAAAAGATGGTAAGGGTAGTGATTAGCTTCGAAATGATCTTCTACATTGCCTACTCAATTACCTTCTCAATGTTCGTCTGCAGATCGGGTATGACGTCCTTCACCTTCTGCTCGATCAGCACGCCGCCCACCAGGCGGAAGGCCTTCCGCTCTTCGTCCACCTGCTTCAGCGCATCGAGGACCAGTCTGGTGGTGAAAGGGTGATTAGAAGGATGTTGTTGATGAAGAGGAGTTTAAGGTCATTATCATCACTACTACCACTTACCTGTGCTCATTCACGTCCGCCTCGAGGCTGATCAGCCGATTGGAGATGGCACGCTGCTCCTGACGCATCACATTCAGCCCGTCAATCGCGATCTTGGCGTTCTTTAGTGACAGAGGAGGTGCAGCCGAAGCCGAGGGCGCTATATTCGAGGTGGTGGCCATCTTTTTGAGGAGGTTGTTTTGAGAAAAAATGATTCGTTGATGAAGATTCTTCGTTGAAGCCGGCCAAAGTTTTTATTGTTGCAGATGCGAAACTCTGAAAAAAAACTGCTGCAAAGCTGAAGAAGCGCGTGCTTAAGTGGTGGGCCACTTTAGTCATCAGCAGTGGACGTTACTGTGAGCTGAAGCGGCTAAAAGGCGGCGACGCTGGAGGGTTCTGCCGCCCCCGAACGTCTTCTACGAACGAGCGTCTTTTTGTTTTGATGTTTCATCATCTCGGCTTGCTTGCTGGCTGGCCGTCACTCAATCCTGCCTCGAGTTTGAAAGTTCTCTGGTTCTTCAAAGCAAAATATCTCTGATCGGAAAGAAGATCTCCAGTGAAGATGGCGGAACCGCCGCCGCCGCCGACGCCGCTGACTGCGATGATTAGGGAGGTGTTTTCTACTCTTGGCCCTTTTACTTCTGCTTCAAATGGCGCCGGCGCAGCCGCATCCTCAAATGGCGCTCATTCAGCCATGGCTTCAGTGGATGCAACCGAGGTGATGGCGGTCGATGGTGGTAATGATGATGATAATGATCCTCTGGGATTGGCTTCGCTGATGGATGATGATGTTAACCATGAGGAACATGATGGTCACGCAATCTCTGGGGAGAACAATGCTGAAAATGGACAAATTCCAGCGGACAAAAACGTGGTCGTCGGCGATGACGCAATAGGAAACGGGGATTCTTCAAACTCTGCAAACACTTCTACCTCAGCGAACTCCACCACCGCCACTACCCCCACCACCACCACCTCTCCTAAAACTACCACCCGACTGAACCGCGCCCTCGTCGCCGACCTGATCACCGCCAGTCTGAAGCTCTACCAGGACAACTACCGCCTGAAGAAGTTCTTCGGCAACTTCAAGCAGTACGTGGGCAGCTACGCCGAGGCGGCCACCGCCTCGGAGAGCCCCGCCGCGAAGGACATCTCCACCATCAGCCAGAAGTTCATCACCAACCTGAGCGCCGTCCACGAGAGCCTCTTCAACGACTCCGCCTCGCTCAAGCGACTGATGGGTAAGATGAGAGGGAGAGAGAGGGAGAGAGTTTCGAAATTGTGGATCTCGATTTCTATTTTTACTAACTAACTTTTCCCTTTTCAGACCGCTTCAACTTCTCTGAGTATCAGAGCACGGTGCAGGACTCCTGGGCCTCGGAAAGCGATCCCCTGATCGCCGGTCCTTCGACTTCGACTTCAGCTGGAGCCACAGCAAGCGACGCCCCCGAGGCGCCCACAGGCCGCTGCGCCGTCGCCCTCGCCAACTACCTCTTCAGCAAGGCGCAGCGAAACGCCGCCCGTCTGGAGCACGACCCCGTCTACCGGGAGATCCTCCTCGACAGCATCCTCGGCCCAGCCTCCAGCCAGCCATCCTCCTCTTCCAACGACCATTCGATGGTCAAAGAGCACGCCCTTCGAACTCGAAGCTCTCGATCATCCTCTTCTTCATCCTCGGCTTTCACCGCCACCCTGCCCTCCAGCTACGCCTGCCACAGCTGCGGCGGCCGCTTTCCCTACCTGGACAGTCTGCTGTCCCATCTGAAGCGGGAGCACGACGCCCCCTACCAGTGCTTCCAGTGCTCGCTGCGCTTTCCCTCGCGCATCCTCCTCAACAAGCACCTGGAGAGCGGCAAGTGCAACATTGGCGGCGACCTTCCGGTCCGGGTGCGACCACTTCCCGCGAACCTCTTTGGGAAGAAACGGGGCCGCAAGCCGAAGGAGAAGGTGGACCTACCTCCCGAGGTCTTCACGAAGGTCGCCTCGAAGGGCACGCAGACGGGGCCCTACGGGGGCAAGCCCGGCGACCGGCCGCTGACCCAGGAGGAGGAGGGTGGCGCCACCACCTACATCTGCCCCTACTGCAAGATCATCTTCAAGCGGCCCATTAACCTCAGCGCCCACATTAAGGGCGTCCACGTGGGGGACCCGGGCTACGCGGCCGCCGCCGCCCAGGTGAGCCTCTCCGAGGAGGTCCAGGAGCTGCTGGCCGAGTCGGAGGACGAAGAGGCGGGGGCGGCTGGGAAGAAGAAGAAGGAGGGCAACCCGAAGGCCTACCTCTGCCGCCTCTGCTCGCGCCACTTTAGCCGATCGATCTTCCTGGTGGACCACATCCGAGCCGTGCACACGGAGAACGTCTGCGTCAGCTGCAACCGGCAGTTCAAGGTGCGCAGCACCCTCAATCGCCACATCAAGGAGAGCGACTGCGCGCGGACGGCCGCCCTGCCCGCCATTCCCACCTTCAGCTGCGGCTTCTGCAGCATCGCCCCCTTCAAGCGGATCGCCCACCTCAACCAGCACATTCTGCGGAAGCACTCCGCTGACCCGAGTTTGGAGATTGTCGTGGAGCCCTTCAACGGTGGGAACATTAAACCAACGGACCTCTTTCCCGAGGAGCTGGAGCGGCTGGAGGTGGCGGTGGAGTGCCGCACCTGCTCTCTGACCTTTCAGCGGATGACGCCCTTCCTCACTCACCTTCAGGCGGAGCACAGGGCCCCGGAGGTGGGCGGAGCAGGTCTCAAATGCCCCCACTGCAAGAAGACCTTCAAGACGCGGCCCGCTATGGCGACGCATGTCCGGGAGTCAAAGTGCTTTCGCACGGAGAAGCTCACCGGTCATATGCGCCCGCACCGGTGTCGGGTGTGTAATAAGGGGTTTAAGCTGGCGCCGCATCTTAATCTGCACATGAAGAACCTGCATGGATGTAAGTGGGCATTTTCAACGGTTTTAAGGGGTTTCTAATGTTTAATTTTGTTTTTAGGGTCGAAAGAGGGCGAATCGGGGAAGAAGCCGCGGAAGAAGAAGAAGATGGCAAATGGAAAGGAAGGAGAAGGAAAGGATAAGGAAGGTGCCAATGGAGGTAATGGTGATGATGAGGGTGAGGAGGAGGAGGAGGATGGTGTTCCTGAAGGCGTGGAGACGGCATTCCAAGAGGGTGACGTGGAGGTGATTCTCGAAGAAGAAGGGGCGGCTTCAACGGCTCCTAAGGAAAAGAAGAAGAAGAAGAAGGCGCCCAGCAACCGCCTCTACAAGTGCACCTGGCTCGCCTGCGACTTTGTCTCCGGCGACAGCCTGCAGGTGGATGAACACCGAAAGGTGGTTCATTTGGGTAAGTTCCTAAGGTTTTTGTTTTTGTTTTTGCTATTTTAACTATATTAAACCCCTTCAGGATGGAAGGCGGACGCCGGCGTCTTCAGCTGCGTCTACTGCTCCGGCGGGAACCTCACCTTCCCCGACACCGAGTCGGTGCTCGCGCACCTGAACAAGTCCCACCGGGCGCGGTACAAGTGCAACTTCAACAACGGCGCCTGCCCCTTTCAGACGGGCAGTCTACGGGAGCTGAGGGAGCACAAGGCGAGTCGCCATGTGAAGATTCGCGGCTTCACCTGCGACTGGCCCGACTGTACTAAGGTTTACGTCAGTCCCAGCCTGGTGGCCCATCATATGAGGTATTTATATGTGGTTTGTTTTGTTTTATTTTGGTTATGATTTTTAACTCCTTTTCTTTTTTCCCATTCTTTTCTAGAACTGCTCACAAGAACGAGCGCCTCCTCCCCTGCTCCTGGCCCGGCTGCGGGGAGAGCTTCAAGAAGCCGCTCAATCTGAAGAACCACCTGGCCAGCCATACCACTGCAGCAACAACAGCCTCAAGATCCTCAACTCGAAGGAGGAGGAATGAGACCTATGCTGAGCAGAGCGGCTCAGAAGGTACTTCCGGCGAGATGGAGAGCGCCGTCTCTTCGATTCTGGGAGGAGGAGGAGGAGGAGGGCATTCATCCTCGATGACTGCCTCCACTTCGATGATGAATCAGCAGCAGCCGAATCAGTTCCAGGGCTTTCAGACCTTCAACTACGATGGACCGACCACTAGCTTTGCCCGTCAGCCAGGTCAGCAGCCTTCGGTGACGGTCGTCTACAACAACAACAACAGTTCTCAGCAGTATCTTCAACCAAATAGTCAACTTCTTCAGCAGCAGCAGCAGCAGCAGACCTTGGGACTTCAGCAAAGTAACCAGCTCTTTACAAATCAGCAGCAGCAGCAACAACTTCAGCAGATGCAGCAGATGCTGGCGGGCAATCACTCGCTGCAGGCGCTGGCTCAAAGTCACGGCTCCAACGTCACCTCAACAGCTTTTCAGTACCTTCAGCAGCAGCAGCAGCAGCAGCAGCAGCAGCAATCGACCGGTTTTTCCTATCCGCAGCAGTCCTCGAATATGGGCGGAAAATCGGCGGGTGCTGCTTTCTCCAATTCGAGCAATCGAGCTGGTAATCAGCAGCAGCTGCTGCACCACTGTACACTGAACGGCTGTACGGCCACCTTCAGCGATGTGGCCTCACTGAACCGACACGCCGAGGCGGTGCACCTCTTCTCGCTGATTACTGATAGTGGTGGGTGTCAGTAGTTTCAGTAGTAGTGCACGATGCTGTAGAGAAGGTTAGAATGAGCTGCAAGAGGATGATGACTAATTTTTGGTATTTTCTTTCTTTCTTTCTTTACAGGTATGACCACCCGACACAGCAGCAGACTGTCGCAGTAGAAGCGCTAACTTTTTGCGTTAGTTGTTCTTTCGTTTTTTGTACATATCGTAGCTGTGTGTGTGTTTACTTTTTTCGACTAAATTTTTTTCTGAACAATGTTCACCATATTTGTACAGTATTGTAGTTTGTAGTTGTAGGAGAGGCGTGTTTAGAAGTTTGCCCAAAGTGAAAGTCCAAACACTTACCGTGTCTTCTTCAGACAAACTTGAGCCCTCGTTTGTGTAGAGTGTGTCGAATTAAACAATCGCAACTAGAGTAAAACTTATTCAGTCTTTCCGCTTCTGCTTTTTGTCGAGAAAAGAAAACGGTTAACCGTAGCACCTTCTAATAACAACATTTTTTCTATTGTGTTTGCTGGTCAGTTTGTGCACACACTTTTGTTTGTGATGCTTCTTCTTCTTCCAAATGTTTAGTGCAGCATAATTTATCCATTTGTTTGTAGTAAGTGGAAATTATCTTCCTCAACTGCTGCTGCCTGCTAACCATGATGATGATGGTGGTGGTGGTAACCAATCAACCGTGAAAAAGAAGTCTTTGTCTTTGTGCACTGGTCAAAAAGAGAAGAAAAGGAAGGAAGGCCTTTGGACTTGTGAATGCCTGTAAGTACACACACCTGTTGCACAATGAAAACTTTACTCTACCTTACCTTATACCTTACCATTCCTATTTATTTATTTATTATCCACAGTGTTTACTAATCAGCCCACCGAACAGCCTTTCCAAAGCATTGAATTGAATTAGGTAATCACACACATCACATTGGAGACACCGATCTCCAATGCTGTCATTGCTGTAATCTCTTTCTTTTTCTCTTTCAGATTGAGCTTTATGTGATTTTAGCGTCTCAGTGTTGACTGGCGGCTCCTGTCTTTCAAGACCTTTCCTCCCTCTCTTTCTCTTTGTGTGACGCTTGTTCACGCTCTCCTCTGTCCTACATATTTGTTCGCTTTGGAGAGAGAGAGAGAGAGAGAGCTGAAGTCTGAGCAGACAAAGACAAAACGAGACCGCTCTCTGAATGTCTGTCTCTGTCTCTGTCTACTGTGGACTGTCTACTGAAGCATCACTAATGGCAGCATTGCCCCTCTGCTGCTGCTGCTGCTGGTCGCCAAATATTGAGCAGAAATATTTACTCCTCGTCAGTATTTAGGTTACCACCACCACCACCACCGCTAATATTTTGACTGGCCTTTTCAGATCTCAAAGAGATCTGTGTTCTTTGTCTTTCTTTTGAGCTTTGCTTTTTGAGCAGATCATGACAAGCGGATTGGCGGCACAATGTCAGCTTGTTTGCCTTGTTTATCTTGTTATCCTGAGAGCGTTTGACACCGAGCAATTTGTTGTTTGTTTGTTTTTGTCAATTATGTCACTGGTTTTGTTTTTTGTCTTTTTATCGCCGATTTGTGTTTTGTTTTGTTTTAGTTTAGTTTTTTGCTTGCAGGCACTAAGGACTTAAAAGTAAAAAAATGTAAATTAGGTTTGAGGCGACAGACACGTGTGGCCGCCGCCGAGCTGATTACCTGAGGAGAAGTAGTTAAATAATTTGTCATACACTTGAACTTGAACATTCAGCTGAACTTGTTTGTACTTTAGGACGGAAAAAATGTAGTCCAGGAACAGTCAATCAGCTTTCTCATGTTTTTTAATTTTTATTCATTCGCGGATATGTGCTTTCCATTTTCAACTTTTCACTTTTTGCATTCTCATTACCTGCTGCTGCTTTTCACTTTCATTTCAGCATCTTCCTCATTATCATTTTCACCACTTTCTTTAGCCTCTAAACTTCTCTTCTCTTCTATTCTCACTTTCACTCTCACATTACGTAAGCAGAGACAGTCGTTTTCTTTCTATTTATTTCGCACGTGTCTGCCAACTGTTTTCTCCTTTCTTTCTTGCCCAAACCGTAAGGTTTCTTTTTCTTGTTCTCTCTTTCATTCCTTTTTACTTTTCGACACTGACATTGACCAGCTTTCAGTTTGCTAATTAGCGACAGCAGCAGCAGCAGCGGCAGTAGATGCGGGCAATTAATAGCTTGCTCGCGACCTTTGCGCAACGGGCACCGAATGATTGCTCCTGCATCTTATTTCTATTTCCTAATTTCTAGCTGCTGCCGCTGGTGTTGGTGCCTCTTTTGCCTCCACAAAAGTACTATTACAACTTTTTTCTATATTTGCCAGAAGCCTTCGTCTCTTGGTGATGTAAACGGAGGACAAAACAAAAAAATGTAGAAAGTCAAGTAATAAATAACTGCACAGAAAAAGCTGATTTTTATTGGTTCTAAGTACAGCAAAAGCAGTAGCTGGTTTTAGTGGCGGAAAAAGTTTGAATTTCGTTTTAGGTGTGTGAGAAAAATGGATTTGCTTGATTTAGTGAACCAACAAGTTTGCCACTTTTAACTTTCTCTTTTTTCTAATCGAAAAACTACTTTGTGTTCATGTGCAGCACTTTCTGTCAGAAGCGGACAACGAGGTGCTCTTTTTTGTTCTAAATTTAAATTTCAATTTCAATCATTTCCCATCAGTCCGGTCAGCTACTAACTTTTGTTTTTCTTCTTTACTTTCAGAGACATCCTCTTCCATCAAGTGAAAGCTGCAGAAGCAGCAGCAGGCGCCGCATCAACCGATCTAGATCAACTTGTTTTCGTCTGCTGCTGCTGCTGCTGCTGCTTTCTTTTTTATCTTTCTTGATCATCATCAGCTGATGAAAATTACCTGCCTTGGTCAAACTCTACAGCAGCAGCCAGCCAGCTACTTGGCAATCGCAAACACAACGTTTCTCTTTCTCTGAGGGCACTAAAAACAAGAAAAAGAGCAGAAATGTAGTGAACCGCATCCCCGCAACTTACGGTTACAGTTCGGACACCTTGTTCTTTTCAATCGTCGTTTCATCCTTGTCCATCCACCACCATTCGTCATCGGACGTCGTTTGCTCGCCAATTCGAGGTGGTGGTGGTGGTGGTAGAAAAAACCCGTTCTGACCTCTCACCGACTGACTGACTCTTCTTTACCTCCTCCTCCTCAATTTTGCTTTTGCCTGGCAACTTTGACCACAGGTTGGCAAGCAAGCAAGCAGGCAGGCACCGTTACCTCAATCTTTCTCACTCGCTCACTTCAAGCTCGATTTTCAAGTCTCTCCCGTTTTTGTTTTTTCTCTCTCTCTCTCTCCTTTACATCCAACTCAAGTACTGACATTCCTTCTCTCTCTCTCTCTCTCCTGTTTGAAGTCCCAGTCAGTGAAGTCAGTCAGACTCTCACTTGGTCGTCTTTTCTCTCTCTCCCTTTTTCCTCCTTCAACTAAAGCTCAAAACAGAACTGAACTGAGTTTCAGTGAGTGTGTCTTCAGTGAAAAGTCGGACATCGATTTCAACGACGGCGGCAAAGACGTCTGCTGCTGTCTCTGCTTTGGCTGTTCTTTCTCTCTGTCGTCTTCATGTCAATATTTGTCCACCATCGTCTGGCCACTTCTTCTTCTACTTCAGCCTCAGCTTCATCCGTTTTCTCCTTCTCCTTCTCCTTCTCCTCAGCCCAAGAAGTTGCAACTACCATCCAAATAGTTTTGGCACTTCTTCACTACTGCTTCTGACTTGGGCTCATTCACACCACCGTCACCATAGTCACCACGACCGCAAACACACCTTTCAACTTGTGCTGTGCTTCTAATAAAAGAGCACCGAGGCACTGGAAATGCCCACTAGAGCATCGGCATCGGTGCTGCTGATCGACGATTGCTGATCTGTGAGTAGCGGAAAGCTGCTGCTGCTGCCGTTGAAGAGCTCTTTCTTCAGCTTCGAAGTTGAAAAAGCTGTGCCTCCCTCTCACTCACTGACTACACTTGAAGAAGTAGGCGAAAACTGTCGGCACATTATACATTGCCTCATTTTCCCTCCCTCCCTCCCTTCCTCCCGATCGATCGATTTTGCGGTGTGCGCCGGCGGTGGTTGCTGTTGTGAACATGGTGGACAGAGCAGGCCAATTTGCCTGACAAGACAAGACAAGACTACTTGCTACTACTTTGTAAGCTTTGTGTTCGCACACTCACACGCAGACCACTAAAATTGGCGGCTATTGTTTACCCGCAGCGGTTTGTCGAACACCCGAGCAGAGAGACAGACGCACAGCATCAGCTAAATCATAATCGGCAGCGGTGGTGGACTGGGATCGCCAGTTGTCATCGGTATTTTCTGTTTCTTTATCTTCACCACCTTATCCTCATCATTTTCAACTTTACCATCTTTACCGATCATCAATCACAAGAAAGATTCAGCAGAAAATTTAGTGCCATTTGCCGAAGTGTCTCCTCTAGTCTAGTCGGTAAGTGACATTAATTTTAGATAAGTTTTTGGTTTTATTGAAAACTGTTGAAGAAATGAAATGATTACTACTAGTGTGCACTAGTTTTAACTGCTCAAATAAGCTGCAGGTGTGCAGTGCTGCTTAATTGATAGGTAATGAGAGTGAAATGCCACTTTCTTCTTGTTGTTAGGTGCTGCTGCTGCTGGTAGTGATAATGTTTTCTCGCCTGACTGAATCTTCTTCTTCTAACATAAGCAAAGTGCACTGATTGACGGGCAACAAAGAAGGAGAAAGAAGAGAGTGAAAGATTGAGTGCAAAGATGGGCTTTTTATAGAAAAAGAAGAGAGGAGGCTGAAAAAAGAAGGCAAGCAGGGAAGCTGTGGCACTAAAGTTTGCAAGCACTAAATGATGAAGTGCTAACAGTGCGCATATTTTCAAACATTGCCTAGCAAGTGATCGGATCAGCTTGTTCTGCACTGAAAGTGACACTAAACAGCAATTAACTGCGACTTGTCAGGAAGAAGCAGCAACACCAGATTACTTTCACTGTTTCACAAAGATGCAAAAAGAAGTGATAGTATGTAAAAAGTGCTGGCACAAACTAGATCACTACTGCCGCCTCAGGAGCAGCTTAAAATCAGATCAATTATTTGATAACATTACAGTGAAACAGTCATATTTGCACATTCGAACATCATCTTTTGCCATGCTAACTTTTGACCACGCTTGGCTAATTATCTTAATGAAGTTGAAACTGTTGTCGTAAAAACCCAAAACTTTTTTTGAGAGTATTTTCTGACGTCTGATGATGTTGGTGAAACCCACCGAACACTTGTCGTGTTATACTGTGTAGTGTTTGCATTATGAATTTCCAGGCAAATATTTGTCATTGAATTTGCATCAAATTGGCGCTTCTATTACCTCCTCCTCCTCCTCCTCCTCCTCACTAAAAAATCCACAACAGCTTGTCAGGTGGTGGAAAAGACGACAAAATTAGTGAGCTAGCGCTGGTGGTGTTTGACGTGGTTTGTTACTTCCCAACTTTTTTCTTCTTTTTCATCTTTTAGCAGCCAACGATTACCGGTAATGGGGGTTGTGTGTATTTTTTACCTGCACCTAGTGCAGTGTTTTTGTGAAGACAAAAATTGTCCTTTTTTCTCCCTCTCTCCCCCTAAATTGCGCCCCTACATCTAATGTTGCTGCTACTTTCTGCTGTTTTCTATTTGCAATTTTAGAATACACACAAACGCAGACGCAGACATATTTCTCCTTTGTCATCCTTCCAGGCCAAGTGCAAGGCTTTTCTGCTGCTTCTTTTTGACGAGCTCTAAAAGCGCAAACCACGGCACTCATCTAAGTTAGTTCGCAGTTGTTTGCCTGAGGAGAAGGATGTGAGCATCGTTTCATAGTCGCCGCCATCATCATCAACCTAAGTAGCTTCAAAGTTTCAAGCAGCTTTTTTCAATTTTTACTTTTTTGTGGTTTTGTTGTGAGCTGCTTACTGTTACTGTCTCCCTTACCGTTTTGCTTCTCTTTGCTCAAAACTTGACCTCAAAAGCTGCTGAGGAGCAGCTTCTTCTATTTCAGCAGCAGCAGCTGCAGCAGCTCATCCATCACATCTCCTTTACACATCAGCCAAAGGAGAAGAAGAAAAGCTAAAACACTTTGGAAGAAGTGCTTACTTACTCTTCTTCTTCTTTGCCACCTTTCTAGTTCATCAGTTGCCGTAACCCCGGCGCCCATTTAGGTAACCACCGCCGACTAATCTCTTTTAAAGTAAAAAAGAAAGCTCTTCACTTTTACCCATTCAGCCTCTTCTCTCTTTATCTAAACTGAAAGGTAACTAAAGTTGGGGAGAGGGGGCTAATTTCGACAGCTAAATTGCGCGACATTTTTCAGCCCTTTTTTCTGCTGTTATTTTCATTTCCACTCCTGTACTTCTGCTGCTTTATTGCGGCAATTTTGTTTGATGATGGCTTCATTTCAAACTTCTTTTTAAATTGTTGCTTTAACATCTACTCATTACTTTTTGAAGTAGTCACCGAGGAGCGGCTTAGTTTATGAAAAGTTGAAGCTGAGGATTTAGCCGGCTTAACCTTCTTTTTCTTTGTCATTGTCAAGCAGATCACTCAGACAGTTCTAATTGAAATGAAAAAAGTGGCTAAATGAAGTGATATCTGTCACAATGAATGCAGAGACAGATTTGAGGTGTGCTTGAGATTGAAAATTTCAATCCGTTACACAATGCTGAAAAATATATTTTGAAAAGTATATCCACAGTGTGGCGTTCACGTGACAGCTGTGATTATCAACAATCTGCTAGCACAATACTGATGATGATGATGATCATAATAATTTTAAGTTAGCACTGTACAAACAGTTGCAGTTTGCCATTTAAAGAGAGAGAGGGAGAGAGATCTCTTACCTAACGGTTTTTGATTGACAGCTGCCTTCCAGGAAGAAGAGGTGCAATTACTGCTGCTGCTGCTACTGCTACTGCTACTTCTTTGTGGCATTGCCAAGGTCTGCCACTCCCAATGATAAATAAAGTAATGAAAAAAAAATTTAACTTTGTAGATTGATTTCCTGCTGAAAGGCCCAAGGGCTCAAGCATCCCCATCCAGAGAAGTAATTGTGGAGGTGGAGGTTGTTGTTGTTTGATGTTGTCTGCTGTTTGCTGTCTGTCTGTCTGTTGTCAAACTCCAATTAAGTCACCTTCAGTAACGTAACAGAAAAGCGAGAAGTGCCGCTGCCGTTTCGGCTGCTGCTGCTGCTGTTGCACTAATAACCGGTATTACTCAAAGTTACAATGGTGGCTGTAAAAGCCATTGAGCAGCAGCCCCAGCAGCAGCAGCAGTAAGTGATCGTGATGATCGATTTCTAATCGATTGCAAATGAAAGGAGGGAGAAAGAGCGTATAAGAGTGAAAGAGTCGTCGTCGGAAAGAGAGTAGTTTCACCTTCAGGTCAAGGACGGAAGGAGAAATCAGAAGGAGAAAGAGAGTGAAAAAAGGCAAAAAATCAAAGCCTTTTTGTCTGCTTTCATTTTGTCACGTTGGTCCAAAAGAAGTTGCAACCTTTTTTTTAAATGATTACGTAAAAGTAGCGCAACTTTGTGCTTTCATTCCCCTAGTATCTCCTTTCCTAATCACACTGTTTTTTCATCCTCGTTTTAAACAGATAACGCAAACACACGCCTTTGACTACTGCCATCTTCATCCTCACCACCATCATCTTTTTATCATCATCACCATCACCTTCTTTTAAATAACTTCATCACCCCCAAATCCATCCCCACCACCACCACCATGACCTCCCTGCTGTACCAAAGTTGGACCGCGGCTCGGTACATCGCCCACGACTACTGGATCGAGGCGGCCGACCCGCGGACGGCCCACTTTCCCCTGGTCACCGGCGGCCCCGGCCCCGTGCTCACCATCGTCGCCCTCTACTTCCTCTTCGTCACCAAAATTGGGCCCGACCTGATGAAGGGTCGGCCCGCCTTTGTCCTCCGCGGCCCGATGCTCCTCTACAACCTCTTCATGGTCGTGGTGAACATCTTCTTCTTTGTGGCCATCCTCAGCCGCATCGACTACGGCCGGCGCTTTCTCAATTTCAAGTTTCCCGATCCGGCGGACTTTAGCGAGGGCACTCTGCGGGAGATCAAGATTGGCTACTTCTGCTACCTGACCCGCTTTATGGACCTCCTCGATACGGTGTTCTTTGTGCTGAGAAAGAAGAACAGTCAGATTACGTGAGTTCTTGATTGTAAACTGTTTTTGTTTATTTTTTAACCGATTTTTATCGTCTCTTTTTGTTAGGTTTCTCCACCTCTACCACCACACCTTGGTGCCCATTCTAGGGTACATGGCAGTCAAAATAGCCCCACAGGCGCCGGTCATCGGCCTCTTTCTCATGTTCAACACCTTTATTCATTCGGTAAAATTTATCGGCTTAGTAAAATGAGTGAAAATTTAACTAATTTTTGTAACCTTTTTGTTCAGGTAATGTACCTCTACTACGCCCTGGCCGCCTTTGGCCCGCAGATTCAGAAGTACCTCTGGTGGAAGAAGTACATTACCCAGATTCAGCTGCTTCAATTTGCCACCTGCTTCGTCTACGGCGTCATCATGGTCTTCCTGCAGGAGGGCTTCCCGCCCGGTCTCTTCTGGATCGGCTTCGCCCAGAACCCCTTCTTCTTCTACATGTTCTACGACTTCTACCAGAAGGCGTACTACAACAAAAAGTCTTCCTCCTCCTCATCGTCTTCTCCTTCAAATCACCCACAGCTAACGGCTAATGGAAAGTTGGCCGCGGAGGACTTTCTGGCGAAGCGGAAGGAGAATGGAAATGCTTCCGTTCAGCAGACGAAAAAGGATGCTTAAAAAGATGTTTTGATGTGTGTTGAGAGAGTGTTGAGTTTGTGCTTGTACCTAGACGCCTGATAATTTATTTTCTGTTCCTAGCTTTACTTTTACCTTTTTTGTTTGAGGATTTTTGTTTTTTTGTTATGACCGCCAATTTTTATTTACTTTTTTTACTTTTTGTACATAAACACTAGTGTGTGTAATTTTCAACTGATGACCGATAAATGATTTACATTTGCTGATCGAGTACTGGTTTACTGCCCTAGTCACTCAACAAAACCGAAGTTGGTTAGGGTAATGATTGAAAAAAGTTTAAAATTGGCAAAAAAAGGAGAAATTCCCACACGGGGAGTCGAACCCCGGCCATTCACGTGAGAGGCGAATATCCTAACCGCTAGACCATATGGGAATGATCGCTGAGGATGAGTGCCACTTCAGCACTCTTAAGCATGCCCACTACCCATCACTGCAACTGCATTTCAGTGCACCACAGCTCAGGGAAAGCTCTTTAAAACAGCCAATTTACTCGATTCTGCCATCTCTCAGCCACAAAGTGAATATTCTTGAGCTGATTAGGTGAGCTACTGCTGCTGTTGTTGTTGCCGGTTTATAACAGTGTGCCTCCCTTATCTTGTCTCTCAAAATCTAATCACATCTTCTCTCTTTCTCTCTTTCTTTGCATTATCATGCAGACCTTCAAACCTGTTTGTGAACCGGTCGTCGGCAAAGGAGAAAAATACCTTTCAAGTAAAGTCACTCGATAGCTCCTCTAAACTGCTAATAAAACTGTGATTCTATGTCCGTGTTATACAGAACCCTTTTTTCTCTTTTGTCCAACTGTTCTTTCATGTCACTGTCGTTGTTTACGTTTGTGCAATCTCTATTTTTATGTAAAAGTACACAGCTAACTTAAGTAGACTAAAGTGGCACTCATCTTCGGTGAACAGTCCCATATGGTCTAGCGGTTAGGATATCCGCCTTTCACGTGGATGGCCGGGGTTCGACTCCCCGTATGGGAATTTCTCCTTTTTTATCATTTTTAATCTTTTTTTGACCAAGTCCTTTTTTATTAGCCACTTTTTTGAATAAAAAGATGAAAGTAAAATAAGGAAAAAGCGAGACAAAAAACAATTTTTAAAAAATTTTTGCCACGCGCTCCATTTGCACCTCACCGAGCGCTTGCGGTGTCATTAGACAGAAAAAGTTCTCTCCCTCTGCCGCATCGCTGACGAATCAAAACACACAACTGAGGAAACAAATCAAAGCTGACGATTCATTACAAAAGACTACTGAAGATAGAAAAAAAAGTTGCGCATCAAGCATCAACCACCTGAAGACATCAAGCCTCAAGCCTTACAATCATATTACGTGAGAAAAACATCGGCATTTTTTCCAGGGTAAGAGATGAAGAGATGATGAGGATACCCAAGCACATCTGTGTTCTATTTTATAACTTCCTCGTCATCTCTTTTTGTTCAGACCAATCACTCTTCAGCCAATTATCATCCACCAAATTCATGACTACCTCAACTACCACGGCCAACCTCGACCTGGACATGGCCGGCGGCGGCGATGATGATCAGCTGGAGCAGCTGGAGCCGACGCTGCAGAACATCCTCGACCAGACGACCCTCCGGTGGATCTTCGTCGGCGGCAAGGGCGGCGTCGGCAAGACCACCTGCAGCTGCTCGCTGGCCGTCCAGCTGGCCAAGGTCCGCGGCTCCGTTCTGATCATCAGCACCGACCCGGCGCACAACGTCAGCGACGCCTTCAACCAGAAGTTCAGCAAGGTGCCGACGCTGGTGACCGGCTTCGCCAATCTCTACGCCATGGAGGTGGACCCCAATCTCGGGACGGCCGAGCTGCCCGACGAGTACTTTGAGGCCAGTGACCCGATGAAGAACGCGAAGAACGTCATCAAGGACCTGGTCGGCAGTTTCCCCGGCATCGACGAGGCGATGAGCTTCGGCGAGGTGATGAAGCTAATCAAGTCGATGAACTTTGATGTGGTCGTCTTTGACACGGCGCCTACGGGTGAGTTCTTTGCTTTGGTGTTTCTAAAAGACAGATATCTAACTGATTTGTTTTCTATTTCTCCCCACCAGGGCACACCCTACGCCTGCTCTCCTTTCCCACCATCGTCGAGAAGGGCCTCACCAATCTGCTGCGCATCAAGTCGCAGTTTAGCTCCATCTTTGGCAGCGTCAGCTCGATGCTCGGTACGTCTGTGCCTTTTCTGTTTTAGTTTTTGGTTCTAACTATTATTATTTCAATCCCCTTCTCTAGGCATGCAAGACCTGAACGTCGACATGATGAACAACAAAATCGAGGAGCTGCTGCCGGTGATCAAGACGATCAACGAGCAGTTCCGCAACCCCGCCCAAACTACCTTCGTCTGCGTCTGCATCGCCGAGTTTCTCTCCCTCTACGAGACGGAGCGCCTCGTCCAGGAGCTGACGAAGATGAACATCGACACGCACAACATCATCGTCAACCAGCTGATCATGCACCCCACCGGCCTGGAGGTCACCTGCAGCACCTGTCGGGCGCGGATGCGCATCCAGAAGAAGTACCTCGACCAGATTGAGGACCTCTACGAGGACTTCAACCTGGTGAAGCTGCCGCTGCTGGAGGACGAGGTCCGCGGCCCGGAGCGGGTGTCCGCCTTCAGTGAGCACCTCATTCACCCGTACAGTCCTGATGCGGTGAAGAAGTAGAAGTGGTGGTGGAAGTGCTTCTTATTATCTCTGTTTACAAGTTCTTCTTTTTTCGGCCCTGCTCTGTTTTGAGGATAATTATTTAACAAGATGTCGGATCGTAGGATTATGATGTGTGTTGAGAGAGGTCTCTTTTGCCTGATTTTTACCCCTCTCAGTGCGCTCTCTATTTTTTGTTTTGTATTTTTTATAATGGTGGTAAAATGAGTTTATAAAGCGTGTGTGTGTTGTCAGTTTGTTGACACTGGTTTAAAAGTTTTTTTGTTTGTAGATAAGGGAAATTTCGGGGCAGAAGTTCGAAAATGTTTGCCCTTTTTGTTTCTGCTCACCATCATTCAAAATAGTTCTACATTTTTTCTGGTTTGTTTGTTTTCTGTTTTTTTTGACGCCAGTGTAAACAGACAGGTCTTCAACATTTTCGAGATCTATTTTGAAGATCATTCTTCTCCTCTTTCTTCCTCTTCCTCCTCTTCTCACCATGCAAGTGGACTACGACATGACGGGCCAAGAGAGCTATCGACCGCTGCCCGAAGCCGTCCACCCCAGAGTGTCCCAGCATCTCAACTTTGGTATGAAGACTGTTTCTTTTGAATTGTTTACCGCGATTGCATCATCCTCATCATCATTACCCTCTTTTCTCCAAACAGTAAACACCTCACAGCTTTGCCAGAGCAACTACTGGCAGGACATCTTTCCCACCGTGCTCCAGTTGATGAACTCAAAGCATCAAGGGGTGAACCGGAAGAAACCGGAACCGAGGAAGAAACCGGAACCGAGGAAAAAAGTGATGGCGGGGATAAAGAATCCGAGGCCAAAGCCAAAGCCCAAAGTGGAGAAGAAGAAGAAGAGCCATTTCGAAATCTCGGCCCTAATTCCCAGCAACCAGTCAACAACAACAACAACAACAACAACAACAACAGCAGAAGTAGAATCTCCTCCGGTGAACAACCCATTATCATCACCACACTACAACCAGAGCAGCAGCAGCCTTGATGATGATGGTAAATCAGCATTGATAATAGTTATCCCTTGATTTGTGTGTGTCTTTTAGACTTGAGACGTTTACTTTCTTTTTCAATGTATTTTTCAATTTGAATTCACGTTACTGTAATTTAAGAAAGTGCGCACAACTGATGATGCTGATAACTGTGCTTCTTAGTAGACATGGATTATGTTATCAGAGAAGTTTATTTTTTAGGCAATCTGTCAGCTTCCGCTTACTTCTTTTAAAAATCTTGGTAAAGTAATCTCTGTTGTTAAAAACAATAAAGTACAAAGAGAAAGAACAACACTGCCCCGACAACCAGCGCATTTGGCCAAACTCCACAAAATCACCTCATTTGAGGGCAGTGAAGTTTTTTTTACTAAGCTATCGTTGCCAGATTCACTGTCAATCTGGTAATTAAATCAGATAATACTGAGCACTATCTATGTATTTCAGGGTATTATTTAAGTTAACACCTTACTTTTTGCAGCTAGTGTTCTTAGTAGTTCAAAAGAGACGCCGCTTTTCCCTTTATTGCCTAAAATTTCCGGTCATGGCGCCGTCAAATTTTATCCTTTCATAGAAAAAGATAAAAATTGATTACAACAACAACAACAGCAACAACAGCTACATCAACAATAACAAAAATCACAAGATCTGAGAAATATAATTCAAAAAAATTAGTATAAAAAGCCAAAGCAGAGCGCTCGTTAATCATCACACAGCAAGGCTTGCTCCTCACTTCAAAAAAAAAACTTTTAAAAAACCAAACAGTCAACTCTTCATTTCCACCTCTGCGCCATCTTCAATGTCTGGTGTTAAGAAAGCGTGGATGAACTACGTCAAGTCCGCCTCGGAAATGGCTGCTCGAGACCCGAATGGACGCGTCAAGGTGGCCGCCTGGCTGCTGCTCCTCCTCCTGGTAGGCTACAGCGTGCCCCGGGCCCAGGCGTCCGTCATCGGCTGCGCCCCGTGCATGGCCTGGGCGACGCCCTTCTGCGCCAAGGCGGTTGCCGCCGGGGGCGCCTGCGCCGCCGTGGCCGCCTTTCCCCCGGCCCTCTGCAGTTGCCTGCTGCTCGCCGGTGGACTGGCTTGCGTAGCCGCCGCGGGAACCTGCGTCGCCGTCTGTCTGGCGCCCACGCCCTAGCCCAAAAGGAGGGGGGGGCGTCTGGGCAAAGTTTTACAGGGCTCAGAGGTATTGTTTGTGCAATAAACCTAACCTGACCTTCCCCATACTTGACCTACTCAACGTCCTAACCTAAACTACCTAACTAAACATAGCTGTTGTATTGTGCTCTGCAAACTGCTGATAGCATCTACTTGCTCCCTTTACCTAACTTAACCCCCTTTATACCTGCCTAAAACCCTAGCCTGGCCAATCTAACATAACTGATAAACAATTTAAAACTTTAATGTACTTGTGATGTAAACATTTAGTACAGCATCACCCTTAAACTGCAAAGTTTTGCCGACATCTGGGTCAAATAAAGTGCTAGTTTTCATTCAAACTTTCTTAAAAATATCTGTTTACTTTTGCGTTTTATTGCACGGCTTTTCTGAGAATCAGCCTTCCAGTCACTGTCACTGTACATCAGGTGCTATCTTAATAAAACTTAATAATAAGCTAATTTTCTAGTTTAACTGCTGCACCTGTACTGCAGTTTACTTTAGGGTTAAGTGTAATGCAAGAAAAGAGAGAGAGAGAGAGAGAGAGAGAGAGAGAGAGAGAGAGAGAGAGAGAGAAAGAGCTTTACTAGTTGAGAAATGCACAGCCTAAAGTGGCAAACTTCTGACCATTCTTGCATACTTTTCAATGTTCACCGACTCGGGTTCTGCAAGCAGAGCAAGTGACTCACCAATAATAATACTTAAAAATTGATTTTCGCTTTTCACTCAAAACGCTTGCTTTCTTTTTTTCTTACTTTTTTTCAGTGCAATGTCAGCCTCGTTTATCACGATCGTGTCAGACAACAAAGAGAACCAGTGTTCAGCGTGCGTTTTCAGTTTTCAACTTACGATAGCGTAATACAATCAGCTTCTGTCTGCGATACTTCTTTAGTTATCAACTTGCTGGGTAGTTAGTCATTTTACTAGACTATTTAATGAACAACATAACAACATGTTGTTCAAACAACAATGTTCTTCTAATGCTGTTTCAAGTTGACACCGAATCTCCGCCCACTGGCGCTCAGCTTCCGATGACAAATCACACAGGCAGATAGGACTAATTGCACCAGACAAAATACAGCAGAAATTAGTATAAAAGGCAAAGCAAGTGCTCATTAAAGCTCATCATCAGTCATCAGTCACCACAGCAAGACTTGCTCCGCTGACTTCGCAAAGCTCAAAGCTTCTTTCCCTGCACCCCGGTGAAAAGGATGTCTGGTGTGAAGAAAGCGTGGATGAACTACGTCAAGTCCGCCTCAGAGGCAGCGGCCCGAGACCCGAACGGGCGCGTCAAGGTGGCCGCCTGGCTGCTGCTCCTCCTCCTGGTCGGCTACAGCGTGCCCCGGGCCCAGGCGTCTGCCCTTGCCTGCGGCCCGTGCATGTCTTGGGCCGCGCCCTTCTGCGCCAAGCTAGTGGCCGCCGGGGGCGCCTGCGCCGCCGTGGCCGCCTTTCCCCCGGCCCTCTGCAGTTGCCTGCTGCTCGCTGGTGGACTGGGCTGCGTAGCCGCCGTGGGAACCTGCGTCGCCGTCTGTCTGGCGCCCACGCCCTAACCTGGTGAGAGAGAGGAGGCGTCTAGGTTAAAATAGTCCTTCTTAATCTCTACAAATTCTCTAGAACTGTTTACTTGTTTATTTTTTCTGCTTAATTTTCACGGCTGCTCCTAGCAGATCCTTCTTCTCCTTCCTACTGTCACTGTAGCTCTTGTGCCTGTATCTTAATAAATCTTTGATGATAATAAAAACTAGTTTTCCCGCTAAACGGCCTCTCACTTGTAGCACTTCACTGTAGCACAAACAGCAGACGATATGATAGTGAAGACAGTGGTAAGTGGTAATTGGTTGCAATCACTTTTTGTTTCTCTTTTTAGTGCTGCAACCAAACACACTCCTTGTGCACACCTTAAAATGCATTCTCTCTTTCTCTCTTGTACACAAGTATTAAAACTGATGTACAACAAGCTATTTAGCTGTGCTTTAGCCATGCACTGAACCGCCCCTGTTTCCGCCAGTTAGACCCAAAACTGCTTACTCACTGCAGCCTCAGTATTTCTTGCAGGCAGTGTCGTCGCCCTTTCCAGCAAACAGTCCACACAAACACACACATCTTTTGATTTACATTTTGAACTTGTTGTTTTCTGTTTTGTTTTTTTCTCATGGCTGAAATGGCTGAGCACATTTCTGCATCCGAAGAGCAGACGCCGTTTTATCTGAGACCGGTCTTTTGGATTCTTGCCGTCGTTGGATATTTGGGTTAGGGGGGGGGGATACAAAAAGTATAAAGTTTTTTGTTTACTAATTATGTTTTTTAGTGTATCGTAGATACTTTAAACCCAACAACGATAATTCGACTTCTACCATTTCGCCTGGCAATGGCTCTTCTCCAACTGCCTCTTCTTCTTCTTCCTCCAGCTCTAGCTCAGCCCCAAACTCTACCAGTGCCACAGCGGACAGCTTTTTTGGCCCCAACGCTGATGTGACCAATGCTTTTGTTGCATATGGTGCAACGGTAAAGGCTGGAGATGTGAACATGGTACGCCGTTCTACAAGAGGAGGACCCACACAAAATCGATCTAGAGTTACGAATGCTATTATTAATCGAAACGCTAACACAACTTTACGTAACGTGAATATGCATTCTGAAAGCTAAAACTTTTGTGGGACAGTATTATTCAAAGTGAATTTGATTGATTTTTTTGGCAGTGAAATGAAAAAAGTAGTATTGCTGCTGATGATGATTAAATATCGCCTAAAGCCAATAATAAGATTTTTTATCTTTAACCGGATCTTCTTTTAAATTCTTCATCATTGCACACTGTTTGCACAAAATTGCATCAGTTGTTTTACCTTTTACAATAAAAACAATTAAAAAAACAGGCTCCTGCTGCTTCACTACGTTTGAGCGGCAATAACTCACTGGAAGCACACTGCAAATCGCTGCAGGCAAGAAAGTGGTCTTCCTTTCTCCCCTTCCATCAGCACTTTGCCGCACCCTTACACCACTTTCTGATTTACTTAAAGATAAGCAGCGTTACGTAGAAAAAACTACCCAAAAGAGAACAGCGTCGCATTGGAGTGAGAGAGAGAGAGAAAGAGGGATAGAGGGAGAGATTGTTGCATTTTTCTTCTTTCCAGCACCGGCACTGGCCACTGACTTCTCTCTGCAGCAAACTCATTGTGCCGTCATTCTTTGTAACAAACAGTATTCCACTTTTGTGCTTTGTGACATTGAGTATTGTTTGATTTTTTTGGTGCTAAAAACTTGTCATCTACAAAACGCCCTTCCGTCAATAATGGCTTCAGGAGAAAAAGAAAGTGGTCTGGCGAAAAAAATCCTAGACGCAATCAAGTACATTGCCAATGGTGTGATCTTACTGTTCCAGCAGATCCGAGATTATGAAGAGAAGCAGGAGCTGGCTATTCTACTGGGAGGCACTTTGGCAATCAGTAAGTTGCAATGTTTTAACAACTACTTTTTTTCTAAATTAAAAACTCGGTTTTTTGGCAGTTCTGTTGGTAAAGTATCTCTGGCAAAGTTCAGCTAGCAGAAGTGTTATTGAGAGCAACGCCAACATTCGAAATTATCAAAGTATTTCCGGAGGCATCTTCAATGCAGAAAATATGGATCAAGTGGCTACAGGCGACTTTCCCAAAACTGGAAATGGTCAACCGGTGCATGTTAATATTAGGGAATTTAAGCACGGTGCAAAGGTAAACGTCCCCAACATGCGCCAGATTGCAGGCGGAAATCTAAACGACCTTCAGAAGTAAGTTAGCAACATCTGTAAAGGTTTTGTATAGATACTTTATTTTGTATAGTTTATTTATTCAAACAAATAATAAAAACAAGGGCGTGAGTGTCGCTTCGCGACACGTACTCATTAGTTTTTCTAAATTTTTAAGCATTGACTGGTGTCATTTGGTTGATCGGCATCGTCCGACGGCTTGGGACACAACTCGCAAGCTCGTTGTGCCCCAAGCCGTCGGTGCCGATCAACCAAATGACACCAGCCTTCAACATTTGGGGTTTATTTGTGAAATATTTGTAAAAAATTCTGTTTAGTGTCATTTGAAAAATATATCGGTAAAAATACTTTTAGTAGTCCAGTCAATTCAAACTTAACACCAATAGATAAATGCTAGTTAGCGTTGCATTTAAATAAAACTGCTTCTTGATATCATTAAAAATGTAATTTCTAGAATCATGAATGTAAACGCAAAAAATCATATAGAACTTAAATAGGGATTTGCAAAAAAATTTTAAAAGGCTCTAATAATTACTTGTGTTGGTCAAATTAGCCTAAATTTAAAACCAATTGATGGATGACATTTAGCATTGTTTTCAAATAAAACAGCGTTTAGATATCATGAAAAATGTAATTTATAGAATCAGAAATGTAAATGCAAAAAATCATATTGAATTAATATAAGAATTTTTGTGAATTTTTAAAATGATCAAAATAATTACTTGCGTTATTCAAATTAACCCAAACTTAATATCATTAGATAGGCACTACTTTGCAATGCTTTCAGGTAAAACTGAGTTTTTAAATCTTTAACGATGTAATTTATAGAATCATAAATGTAAACACAAAAAATCATATGAAATTAATATAGGAAATCTTTAACTGGCTGTAATAATTACTCTTAAAGATTAAATTTGTTTGAGTTTAGCGCCAGTAAGTAGGTATTTGTTAGCTTAGTATTCAGGCAAAAACCGCTTCTCGATAACTATCCCAGTGTATTTTTTAGAGTCAAAACAAATCGTATGGAACTTATTCGGAAAGTTCGAAATTATGATCTTAAAAATGCACCCGGTGTTCGAATCACCCCAAGTTTGGCACCATTTGAAAGATGCCATTTAGCTTGTTTATTGTGTGAAAACCGTTTCTCGATATCTTGAACGATGTAATTTATAGAAACAAAAAAGTGCGTGCAGAGAGAGAAACATCATTTTTTTAGTGAAGTTAGATGAACATCTTTTTGTTGTTATCATTTTCTTTCTCTTTTTAGCGTTCTTGAAACCAAAGAGTTCTACCCGTTGGCTAAAAACGGAGAAAAAGAAGGCGTTTGCCTGATCTTGAACTACTTCAAGTATGAAAATGCGAAGAGAGAGCCTAGGAACCGCATTGGAACAATGGAGGACGCCGCCGACTTGATTGACCTCTTCAGCGGGCTAAACTACGATGTAATGCCGTACACTGATCTCAGCCTGGAGAAGACCAGAGAGAAACTAAAAGAAGGTAAGGCTGCTGCAAAAGCTTTATGAATTTGTTTTCTAAACTTATTATTTTTTATGAATTTTAGTGGCCAAACTCTATGACCAACGCCCCACCTACTGCAGTTTTGTCCTCTGCATTCTCGCACACGGCATACCTGATCGTAAGTGGTAGTTTTTCATCATCATTATCTAAATCACCTTTTCCCATCATCATTATCTCGTTAGACATTCTCATCAATAACGACTCCCTCGCCTACCAGAAAATCTTCAGCTACTTCACCGGACCCTCGATGGTCGGAAAACCGAAGCTCTTCTTCATTGAAGCCTGTCATGAAGAGGACGATGATCCAGGAGTCGTTCCCTCCACTTTCACATCAACTTCCTACCCACCACCTTTGCCAGATATCACCGGATGTGCTGAACAAGCAATTACCGACTTTGATTCATCTGACTCCTCTCAAGAGAGCGTCCCTATTCCAACTAAAACATTTATCAGCAAGGATGACCTGATCGATGGCATCACCCCCAAACAGGCAGACCGTTTCGTTTTTAGGAGCTGCTATCCTGGCGGGAATTCAGTCCGCATTTGTACAAAAGGCACCTTTTTTATCCAGAACCTAGTGAAAGTCTTTAAAGACAAGGCGCACTTTGGCACTGACTTGCATGACCTCTGCATTGAAGTGAAAAAATCTGTAAAACATGAGATTGTCTGCCAGGTGACTGAAGATGGGCAGCTGACTCGAATACTGAAGCAGGTGCCAACAGTGTTCGAAGATTCGCTGACCAAGCACTTTCGCTTTGCCAGCGGTGGCCGACAAGGAGGAGGAATGCTGCAAAAAGTGTTGCAGTGGTTAGGATTTTAATTGTGTTGCACAGAAAATTTGATGATTTCACCTTTGATTCTAAGTAAAGATACTAAAGTATTATAAATGTTTAAAAAACGAGCAAAAAACAACGGCAGTTCTGTTCTCAGAATGCACTTTTATTCCTTCTGCAATAAAAAAAACTCACAAGGTCGACAAGAGTGTGATTACTGGTTTTATTGAGGTGGTGGTGGTGGTGGTACTCTAGCAACAAGAGCAATCAGTAACTCTTCCATTTCTTCCAGAAATCACCAAAGGTGTGTGATTGTTTGTGTAGAAAAAACTGCTGTATCATTGCTCAAAATCGCCTCAGCCGTACATTAGTTTCCCTTCATCTCTCAATCTCACGCCATAAAAATGGCAGATTATCACCACCCTGCGGCACCTTTTTCTTCTTCTTTTGTGTCCACAGCCACTGACAACCAGTACAACTCTTCAACCGACACGCCGTGGTACTCGCAACCGTCGACTTTAGTTGCAATCCTCGCTGTGTTGAGTAAGTGTTGTCGTTCTTTTTGTTTGAAAAGTGCAAATAAAATTACAAATTGCTTTTAAACTTTAACATTTTAGTAACCTATCTACTGTATTCAAAATTTTTTGGATCACAAAACTCAAGTTCTAGCCAAAATAACACTGCTTCTAACTCTGATTCATCAAACATCGACTTGAATCCTAAAAAGAAAAACATGCAATCCAACGGTTCAAACTCTTCAAAACTCCAGGGCAAAACTTTTTATAATTCCAATATGAGTACAGGCAGTACAATAATAATAAAAGGAAAATTGGAACAAACTTATTCTGGCCCACCGCCTGAAAACACTCCGGGGCACACCAATTACATCAATCATAACGCTCATAAAGAGTCCCTTGTAGAAATGAACGATCACATTCAGCGTGTTAATGATCCTGCTGCAACTGCAAACAAAGGGGAACAAAATCGTTCAAAATTTCAAAAGAAACAGCAAAAATAAACTGATTGGGCCAATCTTGCAGTTACAATTTTATTTCAGACTTTTTTACTTATTGTAAAGCAAAAAGCTGCCCATTAAAAACATAAAACTCAAATTTTTTTACGTTTTTGTTAAGGGTTTAAAAAATGCCTTTAAAATGTTTAGTCAAGTAGCTTTCTTTGACGATGGTCACAATAGCCACTAGGGCCCTGATTTCAGGGCCCTACCGAGTAAAATTAGAAAAAGTTTCAAAAGTTGAAAATTCTCTAGAGAGGAGACCACGTTGCTCAACCGCCGCAGCAGCAGCAAAAAACAGCCTCTCACAAAATTCACTTACAATTCAAGCACTCGTAAAAACAACAACAACAACAACACTTAAATCTCAATCTCTTCAGCTTTCATTTTTGGTTCTTCAGTAAAAGATGGTAATGTTCTTCGAGGACCTCGCCGACGACGTGCTGCTGGCAGTGCTCCAGGAGACGCCACTGGCTAGTCGCATTCTTCGGCTGACACTGGTCAGCAGACGCCTTCACCACCTGGTCGGCGAGTCCCTTCGACGCACCCGATCACTGGCCATCGTCTTTCCTCGAAAGGCTAAAAATTCTTCAAGAAAGCTTCCTCCTTCTTCTTCATCTCCTGATCGTCGACTGGCGTACTTTCGGCAAAACTACCGCCTAAAAGTGCTGCCCAAATCTGCTCACCTCAACTTCTGCCCTCATCATCATCTTACAAAACGCTCCTTTCCAGCCAACCACCTGTTGAATCTCTTTCCGCAGCTGACCACCCTTCAGCTGGTGCACCCGCCGCTGGGCGACTCCCGGCATCACTTTCACCAGCTGATCGCCTTTCTCCGTGGACTGTCGAAGACTGACCACCTTCGCCATCTGTCGATTTTCTTCCTCTGCACCAGCTCCAAAGCATCGGAACAGGCAGTTCTGGGCCGACTGGAGCAGCTGATCAGAGCAGCGGCTCAAAGCGGCGGCTCAAAACATCAGCGGTTTCGTTCGCTGACGCTCACCTTTGATTTGACCCATCAACTAATGGATCCTGCTGTTTGGGAATTTGACGATGAAGGAGTTAGAAGGAGAAATGGAATCTCCAATTCAAAAGGGAAAAGTGGTCCCACCTTTCCTCTTCCTCCTCCTCTTGACCTGTCGAACCTTCAAGAGCTGACCGTCCTCTTTGCCGGAGATTACTACTTTGCTGAGGTAAAACAAGTCTTGTTTTGTCAGTTTAAGAAAATACTTAAATTTTGTTTGTTTTTGTTTATTTAGGACTTTCTCATCTCCATTCTGGAAAGCCTCGCCGCCACTATTTCTACCTCCTCTACTAAAGGACTGAAAAGTCTTACCTTCAACGGAACGTACCGAAACACCGCCACAAACCAGCTGTTCTCTGCTCTGTCGAACACTTATCAAAACCTCTCCCACTCTCTTCGCTTCCTTTCCACTCCTGATCACTTCTTTTCGCCCCTCCGCCCACTGCCACTCCCATCCTCAACTTCTTCTTCTTCTTCAGGAAGCTCTAATTTTCTACGGGAACTTCATTTACAAGAGGTTGCCCGGCACCTTCCACTGGATAGCCTGCTGCTGCAGTTGGCCCTTTCCAGAGGAAGCGGCTCTCTTCGTCGTCTTCACCTGCACTTCACCTCCTTTCGCCATTCGGTCTTTATCAATGGCAGGCGCAGTTCTTCTTCAGAGCAGCAGCTACTTCCTCAGTTGACCGGCCTTCAGACGCTGCTTCTTCAGAACAGCGCCTTCCTCCACGGTGGGGTGAAAGGTGGTGGTGATAATGGTGGTGATGAAGGTGGTGAGGGTGATGATGATAACCTCCTTTTCGCAGTTCGACGAGTCGCCCAGCAAACGCCCAACTTAAAGCTTCTTCTACTGGCGGGAAACTTTAGCTTCAGCGGTCGCAGCGCTGATATGCGCACCGGAGCAAAGTTGAGCGCAGCCGAGGGCCGGATCAGCGCCGACTGTCCTCGCTGTCGTGATAGGATTCTTTTGGCTGCTGCTGATAAGGATGATAAGGATGATGAGGATCGGAAGTGGAGCTCAGCTGATCAGAGATGTCTGCAGCGTTTCAAGGAGGCTGTGGCCGGCTCAGCCTGGGCCAGCAGCCTGCAGGTGGTGGCCGTGCAGCGAGAGGACAGCTGGTCGCTGAAGAGCTGCTCGGAGAGCGTTTTTGATGAGATGAAGTTTTGAAGTAGTAGTGATTTTAAAAATATTTTTTTCGGTTTGAATGTATTTTTTGGTAAAAGCCAAGTTTTTAGACTTTTTGGATTTTTTGCTTGGATTGATGAAATAAAAGACTTTAAAAAATTGACACTTGATTTTGGCGAATTTTAGATGGCGCCCTAGTCACTAGTCAGCGGCGCCGGCAGCAGCTCAAGCTATCAAAATGACTCATCTTTCATTACCTCCTTCTCTTTTCAGTCGTTGTTATCAGGCAGGCATTCCATCGCCGCCGTTTTTCGGCGTGCGTGCAGAGTCTGCAAACGTTTGCTGGCTTTGTTTGTTGATAAGCGGCTGCTGCTGCTGCTGCTGCTGCAGCAGTTTTTGCTCGCCACATTCTTTCTTTTCTTTCTTTCTTTCTGCTTTTGCCGCCGCTTCTGTTGCTGCTTTTGCTCATCTTTCCTTTTCATCTGCTGAAATTTCTTTTGAGATTCTTCTTCTAAATCTCAGAATGCATAGGTTTCCCAAAATACGGGAACCTTCCCCCGCCGCCGAAAAGAAGAACCTCATTGAGGGCCATCGAAGAACCTCCTCCTCCTCGGAGACGCCTCATCCGGCGGTGGCCCGCCTGCTGTCGCTGGACGTTGCCGAGCTGGCCAAACTTTCAGCCTCTTGTTCCTCCTCCTCCTCCTCCTCCTCTTCATTTCGAACTGCTCTGGACGCCATTCGCAATCCAATGGCAATTCCTCTGTTTGAACCACCACCTCCTTCGACTTCGACTTCGACTTCGACTTCTACTTCAGCTTCTCCCTACTTCAAAGTTCCTGAATCTCCAAAAGTTCCTCTAATTCCTCTTCGAGAGCCGCAGCGGGAGGAGGAGGAGCCGCAAACTCCTTCTTCATCAACATCATCATCCTCTTCAGCAGCCACTGTTTCTAAAACTCCTCCTCCTCCTGAACTCCTCCTTCTGGAAAGCTCCTTCGCCTCGCTCACCTGCTCGCCCTCGGCCCCTTACACCATCGTTCCGACGCTGGCAAAGAAGAAACCCCTCGTAACGCCGCTCTTCTGGGAGCGGGACTTCTCCCGCAGCGGCACCGTCTTCTACCGAACTCCCAGCGGCCGGCTGCTGATGAGCAAGGACGACGTCCAGCGGTACCTGGCGGAGCCCTTCAGCTGCCGCTGCGGCATTCGAAGCGGCGTCGAGTACGTCTTTGACTTTGGCTTCAACGAGGGTGAAGGTGAAAACCTCGGTGGTGGGGGTGAACAAAAGAAGAAGGAGGTGGTGAAAGGACAAGCTCCTCCTCAAGCTCAGACTCCGCAGTCTTTGATGGGAGTTCAGTTGAGTACCTCTTCTTCTTCCTCTTCCTCCTCACCATCTTCTTCGAACTCTGCTTCAACTTCAACTTCCACTTCTTCCACCTCTTTGCAATCCTTAAACAAACCGCAACTGCACATCCTGAACATCCGCAACCAGGCGCCCGAGTGGCGGGCGCTGGTGGAGGCCAATCCAAGTTTGCTGCAGTGGCCCTGCTACAGCTGGACGGCGAACCTCGGCGACCGCGAGTACCAGGCGATGATGCGCCACTTCCTGAACACCACCGCGGAGGACTCTGCCTCCGACTTCGTGGAGATGTACTGCATCCTCGAGGGGCTGCCCCGAAAGGACGTGCCGGTGGTGAGTTGTGAACTTCTTTTTGTTTTGTTTTGATTTCTAACTCTGTTTGTTTGTTTTTCTTTTTTGGATTAGCTCCCCTTCTTCGATGACAACTTCATGGCCTGGGTGGGCCAGCAAGACTGGCCGAAGCTCTGCGTTCGCCGCACTACGGGCCAGATTTTTCCGCGAACCCTGACCCGGTACCAGCTTACCCACCTCTTTGCCAGTGCGATGCTCGCCGAGGAGATGGAGGAGTTTGATGAGGAGGAGAAGCTGCGGAAGAAGGCGGAGAAGATGAAGAAAGAGAAGGAGAAGGAGCTTAAGATGAAGATGAAGTGGACTTCGAAGTTAGAAGGAGGTAAAGTGGAGAAGATTTCGGCGGTTGAAGCGGAGGTGATGGAGACGGATGGCGACTCGGAGGACTTTGATGACAATGACGAGGACGATGGTGAGGTCTTCGAGGATGACGATGACTTTGATGACGATGACGACGAGGAGGAGAACTCTTCAGATCACGAGTCCTTTCTCACTGTGTAGTTGAGGAGGAAGAGGAAGAAGAAGAAGTTTTGTTTACCTGTTTGCTGCATTTTCTTCTTTAATAATAGTGCCCCATAAAAGATATAGATTTTGGATAAAAGATACACTACTACTACTACTACTATTAAAATAGTTGTCCAAAAAAAAGGGGTAAACAACAAACAGCAAGCAAGCAGAAACAGCAGAAGTGAGCAGTGAAATGAAAAGAGGAAAAGAGTAAGGAGCAAATGAAAAGCCAAAAAGCAAACAAAAGATTCATTTTTTGCTGTTCACCTTTGAGGCAGCAGGACGTGAAGGAACAGCTGCACCAGTGCTGCTCGAAGAGGCCATCGAGCTGCTTTTGCCTCCTCCTCCTCCTCCTCCTCCTCCTTTGATAAGCTTAGGAGCCTTCGAGGCCTTTGAGGCAAAGGCCGAGCTCACCGAAGAGGCGGCAATGCTGCTGCTGCCACCGGCCACACCTACAGCTGAAGACTGTTTCGAAAGCTTCGCCGAGCTGGGAATCTTCACCTTTGAAGCAGCAGCAGAGGAGTTTTTTGGCTGAATGGCACTCGAGGACGCCGGAGCGGCTGCACTGGCGGCGGCGGAAGTTGACTTTGAAGGCGCGTAAGAAGAGGCAACAACAGAACTTCCGGCGCCGCTCACTTTCGAAGGAGCCACCTTGCTGCCCTGTTTTCCTGCTGGTTTTGAAGTCGAAGCTGAAGCTCCTGAAACTGAAGAGGTCGAGGTTTCACCTCCTCCTCCTTTCTTTTTCTTCGATTTTCCATCCCTGTCCTTCTTCTTTGACTTCTTCTCACCAGCACCGGAAGTGCTCTTCGCCGCCAGGCAGTACCAGATGAGGACGGCCAGGGCTATGAGCAGAAGAAGGATGAGAACTCCGCCGGCAATGTACAGCACTAGACGGTCCGATTTAGCGGTGGTGCTGCTCTTGGCCTTCGAGCTACTATTTCCGGTCACCGGCTCCTTGGTGGGCGGAGTAGTCGGTGGGCGTGGCGGCGGCATGGGCACCGACCGGTTGGCCGGCTTCCAGGCTCGCCAGAAGGTGCTGGGCGGGTCGATCAGCGTCATGGTCATCAGGTCGCCGGTGTAGACGTAGCCCACTTTTGGAAGCGAGAAGATTCGCCCATCGAGGAGAAGGAGGTAGAGGGCGTCGCCGTTGATAAACCCGCTCAAGGGGTCATAGCCAAAAAGGGAGCCATTTTTGAGGCCTCGGCTCGGGCACTTCCTGTCACCCTCCTCGAAACTGAACTTCAGGTCCTTGGGGGGTGGACTTGCGGTTGTCGAAGTTGTGGTCGTGGAGGTTGTTGAAGAGCTGCTGCTGGTTCGATTTGGCTCATTGTCCGCCTTGGTCAGCTTGCACAGGTTTCGGAACGTCGTCTGCTGATGGCCCTTTTCTGAAGCAAAACACAGGTCGTTATCGATTGCTTTGAAGTCGCCGACCATTTTGGTGAGCGAAAGGGAGTTGTTGAACTTTTCATTCTCCTGGTCGTCCTCGATGAAGGCCTGGTAGGCGAAGTACTCGTTGGGAGTGTCCGAGGTCAGAGGAAGGTAGCCTGCGATGCGGTCCCAGCCTTTAGAGCCGATTTTCAGCTCGCAGGTAATGACCGGCTTCGAGGGGGCGAGAAGGTCAAAGATGAGCATCTTTTCGGTGCCTCGCTGCAGAAAGAGAAGACAGTTGGTGTTTGTTTTTGAAGAATCTTCAAGGCAAAGCATGGCCATCGGCTCGTGGTCGTAGCCCTTCACCAGGTCGGGGTACACCGAGCTGAGGAGGACGCCGGAGTTGTCGAGGATCGAGGACTTGTTGTTGGAGGAGGAAAACTCTTCTTGAAGGTTGTAAGAGGTTGGGGCGATCATGCTGGCCACGCTCTGGTTGAAGAGCACCGCACCGGTGATGTTTCGAGGACTGCTGGTGTCGGTGAGGCCGCTGACTATGACCACAAAGCGGGAAATGGGCTGCGGGAGAACTCCCGCCAGGATGAGGAAGCGTTTGGGAGGGATGGAGAGGAGGTCCTGGAGGAGAGATGGAGGTTAAGGTTTAGGATGATAATGATAATGAAGTTCTTGCTCTTAGATGACGTTACCTCGACTATCTGGCTGCCATTGATGGAAGGAGATTGTGGAGGTGGTGTGTCATCACCTTTTACCACTCCTATTCCAATTATCATCAGCGTGAGGAGTATCAATTTCATTCTTCTTCAGAAATACGTGATTTGTTGGAAGATTTTCTATTTCAGTAGGTAAAGAATGCCTCCTTCTTCAAAGACGACCTCAACTTTTGCTTAAAACTTTGGCTTAGCTTGGAAGCTGATGAATGAATGAATTGTGGTGAATCACAGTAGTAATGCTTTTTTTCAGGCAAACAACAGACAAAAAGTATAACTTGACTGGTAAAGTTGTGACGGCTTTTGTACGACGACGGCCTGTTTTTTCGAACTTTTCAATGATGATTCCGCTTTACCTTTTTTTAATAAAAAACTAACTTTTTAAAACAAAAAAATTAATTAAAAAATGACAATCTCCGAGCCGGAGAATCGAACTCCGGTCTCCTGCGTGACAGGCAGGGATACTGACCACTATACTAGCTCGGAGCGATTGCCTGAGGTGCCGGTGCAGGGCAGCTCTCTTAAGCGGCAGCCAAAGCGACCGCCAGACGCACTGTTTTCCCGCTTTAAGGAGGTCAAAAAACTCTATTTGCCCGAATCTTTCATTAATTCAAAGTAATTATCAGTTTAGAGCCCAACAGAAGCAAGAAAGCGTGCAAAAGATCACAAGAAATGATAAGATTGCCGAAAAACTCGTTTTTGAATTTTTTCCCCGTAACAGCATCTGCGGACGGGCAGTGCCGCGTGCTGCTGACATTTTTTTCCGTCTGTTGTGCTGCCGCTGCAGCAGATTTGCATCCAGCGTTTTCCGCCACGTTTTCTGCCGCATTTCTACTTTGGATCACCACTTCTAGCTCTTTTTTCGGTAAGTCCCTTTTGTATTCTCGATAAAAACAATCTCCCAAGAATGCGAATGAGTCAGTTGGTGCTCGCCTCACACCCCCAGAGCATCAACGTTAACATATCGCTAAAGAAAGAGGTGACCTCACCTCTCTGATTGCACTTGTTTTTCGCCCTTTTTAAGGCGAGATCTTTGATTTCCATTTGGATCTCGCCTTGCCCACCACTTAAGAAAGACAACTAATCGGACACTTTTCTTTTCTACAGCCCTTTTCTCTGAATTTGGCCTTCTGGGGCAGCTGGTCGTCGTCAACAGTGGCTGGTAAGTGGACTTCTTTCTAAGGTGCACCAGAAAATCCCCATTTTCATCTTCCCAATCCTCATTCTTCGCCTTGGTATCTCCTTTATTGGAAGTGTGCAACCAATGGTCACACACACACATTTCAATTTAGGTCGTAAAGGGCGTAAATCAAACCACCTCCTGCTTTATGTTCATCGTTAATTTGTTTTCTTTATTTCGTCAAAACAAATTTGGTCCTTCTCTAATGCTACATTTCTATTTTTCCTCGCAGGTTCGTCCCAGTCTCTTCAAGGAACCTCGCACACACCTTTCCCTTGCATTCACACTCCCTTGTGCCCGATTGTACTCACACACACTAGTCCAAATGGAGACCTCGCTCAATAAAGGCCGAGAAATGGAATTGTCAATATCTGCCTGTTATTCTTTCCTTTTGGTAGTTCTCCGTTCCAAAAGACCTGGTTTTGCCTTCATCTTCTCACTCTTGCCCACTCTTTTGCCCATTCATTCAACCCAATCCTCCAACCAAAGCAAGCTGGCTTATCACTTTACTACTACTACCATTGATGATAAGCACTTTATGTTCTGCCAAGCACTACTGTCACCAAACCTACCACAGTCCCCTTCCTCTGGAGCTTCACTTCCCCACACTTCTTCTGCCCTATCATCAAAACAAAACCGGCAGACAGAGTGAAAGTGGAAAGAGAAGGGAGAGAGGGAGATTACACAGACTAGTGACGATAGAGATGATGATGATGATGATGGTCCGATGACACAATTTCCACCGTTTGTTTCCACTAGAACACTTGTAGACACACTGAACTGTACAGCCAAGCTCTAAGAGAGAGAGAGAGAGAGAGAGAGAGAGAGAGAGAGAGAGCACGAGGTCTTTTGGCTCGAGTTTTAGGTGTGTGTGAGTGTATGAGTACAGTAGACAATGGCTGTACAAGTCCTGTTATCCATTCAGATCATTTCTCTGTCTTGTCCTCAGTTTTGATTGATAAGAAAGGGAGTGGGAGTGACTGAGGATACTCTCTCAGATACTCACTCGTGTGTTTTGCTAATCTCAATTTTCTAAGTCACCACACTATCTCTCTCTTCTCGCTTTCTCACCCAACCGCGCACACACTTGATCTCATTAATTGAGAAAATCCTCTTACTGAATCATCAAACGGTCCTTTTTTGCGGTGCTTTTTTCCTGACTGTTTTTCTTTTGGAGAGTGGTTTAGTGTTTTTGTTTTGTTTGTGTTGTTTCTGTGCCACACCGCCACAGTCACCACGTCAAAGATTTTTCGCTCTTTGTTTTTTGTTTGGGGAACATCAACAGAAGAGATCATCAACAGCCTTTGGCAACTATCCCTCTCTCTCTCTCTCAAACCCAAAAGTGTACTAGGCAAAAAACTCCGGTTTCGATTTTTGGTTAACGAGTTGAAAAAAAGATTCTAATCACTGCCGACAATCTCTCTCCTCCAAATCACACTCTCTACCCAGGTTCAAAGGTTTCAAGTGGACCTCTGATAAACTGTTTTTTGCTGCTGTTGTTTTACAATCTCCGTCCTCTCACACTCTTGCACGTTTGCATTACAATGAAGCAATGTTTTCAGCTGTTGTTATTGTCGTTGATGTCAGCAAAAGTGTAACCCCCAGTCACTTTTTTTCTGTGGCAATGTCCTCTCACTTGACTGCTCTTGTTGTTGCTGATGACGATGGTCGAAGCTTATCGTCGATGAAATCGAAACGCGTGCACTCTACAGCTGCTGCTGCTGTTTGCAAAGCAACAATGTAATGTGTGATCAAGGAGAGAGAAGGAAAGTGAAATTGAAAGTGAAAGCACATAAAACCAGACGATTTTTATGCCCAAACTTTGGAGATCGATTAGCAACAAAACGGTTTTGGATGGGGATGATCAACTGTCTGACTACTGCCTGACTGACTGAACTTTGATTTCAAGACTTTGAGAGAGCTTTGAGAGAACTTCTCGAAAGGCCAAAATGTACTGCCCAATCTACTTTAGTACTCTGTCGGTGGTGGTGGTAGTTGTGGTACTCTTATCAACAAGTATCTCATTTTCTTGTGGACATCAGCCCTTTTCTCCGCAAAATGGAAGCTCTGAAAATTCTGAAAGTGATTATCAACGAATTTTCCTCTACCGCTTCTTTCGGTACTTTGGATCGGTCAGCTCTCAGCTCAGTGGCGAGTGTCTTCAGGTGATGGGTCGCTTTTGGGATGGTCGAGACAGGGAAGAGTGGGCATCGAAGAGTAAGTTTTTATCTTTCGAATATTTCAAAGTTTTCTAATTTCGAACTTTTTTACTTTTTTACCTTTTGACAGTGCTCGACTCCAACGCCGTCCTCGAGTCAGGGCTGGCGAGTGGAAATATTCAATTTCTGGGCCAGTTTGATGAGTGTCTCAGTCTGACGATTCCGAATTCTGATTCTAATGCGCAGTACTGCTCAGTTCGATTTCCCCTTTCGCTGCTGCCCTTTATCGGCTCTGGCGGCGGCGGAAGTTCTAAAAATGCCAGAAATTCTTCGTCAGCAGTATTTCCGCCCATCGTCGTGCAGATTTCGCCGCCCCTTGCGGGACTTTGCATACCGGCGGCCTGCAAGGGGGACACTGATCTGAGGGTGATTCTGGCGAAGTGTAAGTGAAGAATGTGTGATTATTTTTTGGGAGTTTGTTTTTAATGATTTTTTCAACTTTTAGATTCCGAGATGACCAACAGCTCAGTGGAGATGGTACATTGTACGACACCGGAAGAAGGTCGTTTGGTGAACCGCTTTCAGCCCGTTCATGTGGTTATTCTGTAAGTGATTTTTTAAAGTGTGTTCTTTATTTGCTGAATTTTGACCATTTTTCCCTTCCTTTTTTAGAGTCACTTTCACCTTTATCTTTCTACTTTGCAGTGCTGGCACTGTGATTGAGTACCACCACTTTAGTTCCTCAAGCACTTTTCAGTCTTTAGAAGCGAGGAGAAGGCCTTTTCCTCTTCTGTTTCGTCTGCTCCTTTGCTTTAGCTTTCGCCGAAACTTGAATACTCTTTTCACTACCACCAAATATACCTCATCTTCATTATCATCATCAACTGTTTCTTCAACTGTACAAACATCTCATTCTCTTTCTCAGTCACCCTCTTCACGAACTCTAAACGAGCTGGCCGCCTCCTCTACTAGTCTCAACTCAACAGCTACCACCACCTCGAGCTTATCATCATCTTCATCCTCATCTTCATCATCTTTCTTATCACCAAATTCTGAAGTTGATCATAACCATCACCCTCACCAACATTACCTCACCGTTCCTCAGCTGTTTGTTGGTGGCGGACGAGGTAGAGCTTCTTCAAGTGCTTCTTCTTCTTCACCACCAACGCTAGAAATCAACAACAATCAGCAGTCTTCAGCCGTCGACGCTGAAACTCTTTCTCCTAAAAACTCCTCATCCTCAATTTCCGAAGTTCGACCTGAAATTGGCTGCCTGCACGGCATTCGCTTCATCGCCTTCCTCTTCATCCTAATCTACCACACCTTCACCGAGGCGCAGACGCCCAGTGGTAAATTTTAAAGCTTTTTTGTTATCTTTTGAAATTTTAAACTCCCTTTTCTTTTCTTCTCTTTTCTAGCAAATCTCCTCACCGTGCTCGACGCCGAGCGGCACTTTGAGCTGCAGCTAATTACCAATGCCGCCCTCTGGGTGGACACTTTCTTTCTGCTTTCGGGCTTTCTGGTCACCCATTCGGCGCTCTATTCTCCTCAAAAAGATTCTACTGATTCTACTGATTCTGATTCCAAAGATTCTTCATCAGTTTGGAGACATCTTAGCGGCCATCCACGGCGAATTCTTCACCGCTACCTCCGGTTGACGCCCTCCGTCGCCGGCCTGGTCGCCCTTTCCATTTTAATTGAGCCCCTCGGTTCAGGTCCACTTTGGACGCAAAGCTACACGGCCACCTCGAGGACTACCTGTCACCGGAACTGGTGGCTGGTGGTGACCTACGTGGGGAACATCTTCCGCCTGAACCAGATTGGCTCGCCGCCAAGTGAGGTAAACTTGGGAGTTTTTGGATTTTTAAGTCAAAGAGTGAAAACAAATTCTTCCCAAATACCCGTCAGAAAAAAGGAAAACAAACTGGAAACCTTTTGTTTCCGCTAGATGGCATTACAAGTCAGGTAAAGCACAGCCAAAGGTACAGTTTGGACCCGATTTTCTCAGGAACCGTTTCGGGCTCCACTTAGATATTTACATATTAGTAATCAGACCATTTTTAGCTTTCCAATGATGTGCGACTCATCGACTTTTGAGTTGACGGGTATTCGGGGAGATTGCTTATGAAGACTTGTGATCACTCTTTAATTTTTGTTTAACTTTCATTATTTGTAGTGTCTCAGCTACCTTTGGTACCTTGATGTAGATATGCAGTTCTTCCTAGTCTCGCCGCTATTGGTGATGTGTCTAGCGTCGAAACGAAGACGGTACTTTTTTTATTTTGTAATTAAAAGTTTTAAAATCTAATCAACTTTGCTGCTAATTTAGAACGCAAATCTTCGGCGTTTGCATCAACCTGGGCGTGGTCCTCGCCAGCTGGACGGTCACTGCAGTGCTGATGGCCGGCGGCGGACTGACGCCCACCGTGCTGGTTACTATGTAGTAAGTTTTTTGGTGGAGAGGTTTTTTTTATTTAAGGGGAGAGTGAGTCGAAAAAATATGAATTTTCTCTGACTTGGACAGGGCGGTAGTAGTAGTCTCTGGGCGGTAGATGGCGCCAGGCCTACGGCGTCTTTGCGCAAGCAATATCACTGAGCTAAACCGAGCACTCACCTTGTGGTGAGCGGGCACTCGAGCTGCTGCTATACCTGGCAGTGATAGTGGCACACACCTAGCGATTAACTGCGACAGTGTGCCGGAGGCTCTCAGTGAGCTGATGGACTCGTGTGCGGTGGTTTCCTCCGGGCTCTCCGGTTTCCCCACCAAGCAAGGAGGAGAAGGGAGGGGGAGGCTTGCCTCCCGGGTCAGGCCGCCAGCACCTTCGGGTGTTCCCGATGACCTATCTCCAAGCCCCCCCCCCGTGACCCCCAGCTTGTTCTGGGGACCAAATCTGGTCTGTAAACCGGGGCTCGACCAAGGCCACCTTTACTGTATACAGGGTAGCAAGGTAACTTTGAGGCGTGGTAGTGAGTTATGGTAGTGAGTATAAATTATTACATGGTTATGTGGATATTTGGAAAAAGTTTCAGATTAAAATAGTGCCCAGAAACGACCTAAAAGAATCCTTTGAACCAAAATTTAAAAAACGTTACAATTTTATGTGTGACCCTTCGCTTTGCTTAGTTTCGCTTTGCTCAAAATTAATTCAACAATTAGTTAATAAAAGAGATAATTTTTGATGATGGATGACAGGAAACAGTTTTGCCATGTGTTACCTTTTTGCAAATTCAAAGATTGAGGCAGATCATCACCCACTGAAACAAATGTTAGCTGAAACAAATGTTAGCAGAAACAATGTAGAATATAAGCAGCACTGCGACTCTTGAGATGATTAGCTGCCGTTCAGCAGTTTTTCACTTATTACTGGGTCGTTTTGGGAAGGTAGCGCATAGCAGAACTGTTTTCCGTTATTGATCGTCAAACATTTTTACTTTTATAACTGAAAAAACAAAGAATTTGACAAACTCAAAACTTGTACATGAGAATATTTCTGGTAATATTTTTGAAACTTTTGCGAAAAATCTTTCGGAAAATAGCAGAGTGTGACAAGCTGAGACTAGTCTGATTGTTTGACCGGATTTGAAAAAAGTTATGATTTTGTTGTGGTCCCTCTGTATTGTGATACAAAAGACGGCGTTTATCCTTAAGTTTACGACTGTGTTGTTTGTTTAGCGCAGTAACAGTGCATCAAAATTTTTTTCAAATCCGGCCAAACAATCAGTCTAGCTGAGTCGAATATCAAAAGTACAACTGTTATTTTGATTTTGATATACAGTTTGTAAACGACTTTTTGAGGCTTTTGCTGCTCACTGCACGGATTTCTTTATGTTTTTATTTTTGCTTAGTTTTGTGATGTTGGATTTATAATAATCTTTATATAATAATTATCTTAACACATTAGTAAAGTTTTTTTGTGCAATTGCTAAATTTATAGTTTTTTTACTTTAAAACAAAGCTTAAGAGTTAGACCACAATCGTATGAGAGCTTTTAGAAAAATTCAAAATACTTAAGGGTTGTTGTGCAGTTCAGCGGGCGGGAGAAATACGTAAGTGGTAAAACCAATAAAAAGGTGGATTTAGATTAAGGCAACCGTCACTCGAACTTTTTAGTTTTTCACGTCTCTAATAGTTTTCA
>JAALOO010000294.1_pt1 | contig 46285 bp, 33 predicted proteins | sample 7257641 | NCBI WGS metagenome assembly JAALOO01 (sample SAMN14085613, study PRJNA598686) | mite metagenome | biome: ENVO:01001000; feature: ENVO:01001002; material: ENVO:01001226; isolation source: single female mite from University of Michigan culture on fish food culture... ...
CTCTCTCTCTCTCTCTCTCTCTCTCTCTCTCTCTCTCTCTCTCTCTCTTTCTGTCGATCAAAGGTGAACAGACCCACTATTTCTCCTGTCCACCGAAAGCACATGTACACTACCACCACACTTGAGCAGATGAAATAACACAAGTGCGACAACTGATGGGCACTCACTGCCGGCGATGACATGTTGCTACTCCGACACATTGAACTGTGACAAATTGACTCTTTAACCGGGAGAGGTCTCCTTTCAACACGCCACTAGACACATCAGCGACAGGTACTGTTGCAGCAGCTTTGTCACACAACAAAGCTGCTGCAACAGTCGATGAAGATTGAACGGTGTCGCTGCTGCTGAAGGCGCACTAATGAGATAGCGCCCAGTGATAGAGCGGCAGAAGGGCAGCGTCACCGAAGGCAAAGAATGGCGAGACACGGCGCTCGGGTGAGAAGCCTGTTTGAAAGGGGCTTGCTGAAACGGGTCAGTAAGCAAAACCATTCTCGCCGATTCGCGGAGCACTGCCACTGATGAGAGAGGACGAGTAAAGTACGATGAAGTGTGCTGTCTGCCTGCTGAAGAGTGCTGTCTGACGAACAGGCGACAACGATTGCTCAATTTGGCTGAAAAAAGTGTTGACTTCACTTATTTTATTATTAATTTTCAATGGACAGTAGTAGTGCCACTGATGGCAACAGTGCTGCTCCCTGACATCGGTGCCCTTTTCCCAGCAATCCACGACGACACAACAACAACCGCAGCAGCAGCAGTGTTCACAGCTGGAGGCAAAAATGTGAGTGAGACATTATAAGAAGCTCAGGCCACTCCGCTGTTTATCTGGGCAGCAAAAAAAGTTACTTTATAAGAAACATTTGATCAAGGTGTCTCAGCAATGGCCGCATCATCAGCTACAGCATCTTCATCAACAACAGCAGCAGCATCGTTGTTTACTAAGCCATTCTCCATTGGTGATTGATTGTGATCGAATGTAGTGTGCTTTCTATCTTTGTTTGCGCTGTTGTGTCTGTCTCTCTGTGTTCTTTTGTTTGTCTTTTGAGCGGCATGGATGCGTCTACTGCAGCAACAACAGCTTCTGCAAAAGTTAATTGGTCTTAGCTCAATTAACAGCAGCAGCACAGGCCGCTGTAGATGGTGGTTGTGATGATAGTAGTGCACGCACTGCCGAAACACGCGTTGTCCTGGTTTGGAGGCAATGTCCTCCTTTCTGCAGCAGACCAATTATCTCAATGACAGTTCTACAATGACCAGCAGTGTTCAGTTTTGTCAACAGTGATAAGTGTGATCCTCTCAGTGTGGCAACTGGACACAATTTCTCATCTAGTATTGGTCAATACTTTGACTTCATCTACTACTAACACAAGGAATAATGGCAGTCAGTTCATGCAGTAGCAAGCATCGTCATCTTCATCGCCTCGTCAATCAATTGCTAAATGCATTTGTCATTATTGTTATGATTATATTCTAATGCGCACTCCTTGGCTCACCACTATTGCCCCCGTTGACAATGAATTGGAAAACAATCAGATTTAAAGTATGTTCAAGCTGTCTTTTTTTGTTTATTACGTTCTCAAGTGTGGCTGCAAATTGCTGCCTATCTTTCCCTAAAATGGTCAAGTAAAGGAGTAAGTGCAGTACTGTTGCTACACAACTGTCACCAACAGCAGCCACTACAGGCCATGTCTGCTGACCACTGCTGAGACTATTTACCAACTAATGACTTGCTTGTGTCCTTGTCACTCTGTTATCGTTTTTGCTTGTCAGCTTTGTGTGCCTTTTTCAGCTGCTTGAGCTGCTGCAATTGTCTTCTCACAGCACACACTTGTCAGCGATTAGTTAAATTGCAACTCCGTTGTTTGGCCTTATCATCAATTGTAAATGGAAATGTGTGCTCTGGCTGTTGCTGATTTCAAAAAAGCCCACTTTACATTTAGCTTCACAGATGGCGATGAAATCCTGATGAGATTTGAAATTTTTGATTTGATGACTGTGCTTGATTCAAACTTCAATGAAGAGACGAGAAACAAACAGCAACTAAAGCATCTTGTTTTTTCTCTCACTCCAAAAAGATTGCCGTTATTTTCTCATACTTCAGACTGCTTTTTGATGTGCCGTTTGTTTCATGCAAAATTATTTGCAAATATCGTGTTGTAAATTATGGCTGTCGTAGTATGAGAATTGCCGTGTCTAATTTGAATTATTCGTGTCACTGCCAACTGTCTGCTAACCTTTTCTTTCACCTACCTGGTGCCCTTGCAGATCGTTTATCTCTGTGTTTAGGTGTAAATCGGCCATTGTACTTTCTGTAGCTGCAGTCCCACAGGTTCAGGTTAAGCGTCACACTAAACGAGTTAAACTCACATACTTGCTCTTTGTCCTAAGTTCGAAAACAGGTGACAATATTGCTGAAGTAGCAGTCTAAACCGTGAATCAAAAGTATTCTTACTTATGACACACTGATATTCTGTTTATTCTGGAATCGGACAGAATCGCACTTGATTGACTGTCGAGTATATGTTTAGTGTAAAAGTGTTGGGTTTCTTTTTGTAAAGTTTTGTCACCAGTGTCTCCAGACAGTGCCCACCCGACGCCTCTCTTGCTGAGTTGCTGTTGCTGCTACTGCCTCACCCAGATCTCTCCAGCAAGCCCACCATCACCATCAGCAGCACCTTTAGTTGGTGAAACAGGCAAACCTGTTATCGCTTCATGTCCAATTAGATGAGTGCCTTTGTTTGTTTGTGTCAGAGAGCAGTCTCTACAGTCTTCGACAGTGAGCAGCGAAGCATCGGCCAATTTCAACTCGTTAGTAGCATACGGCAATCTGTAATTTAATAATAATTTGATAAATGTATTCGGTAGTAAGTGGTGCTGGCGAAAGCTGTGTCCGCAGTGTTGCCTCCTCTCCCCTGCCACTCTCCCCTGTCCTCTGCCCTGCCAAAATAGCAAGACCTCTTGACTTTTTGGTGGTGGTGATGGCGGGGAAGAAGGCTGCTTTTTAGGCGCTATTTATGTGCCGTTGAAGTCTCACTGTACGTGTGTGTGTGTGCGAGTGTAAGTGTGACGCCAAAAGGCAGCGAGGGCATGAAACGAGAAAGACATGAGGATACATCGACAGAGAGACTGGTAAAGATAGAGAGAGAGAGAGAGAGAGAGAGTCTGTTGTCTTGTTTGCCACCGCCGTTACGTCTACATTTTCCATCTTAATTGCCATTTTCATCACTTGCCTTGATTAATGCAGATGTACTACACAAATCTGCCACCGGTCAATCGGTGGTGGTGGTGGTGCGTCGCCTATCCTCCCCTCCCCTCTTTCTTCTCACTAGCATCGCCTCCTCACCTCAACCTTTGCCTCCGATTGGTGCCTTTTAGTATTACCAAGCACTATGCACAATTTTGTTTGCAGCAGTTCAGTGTTTGCAAATGCAGTAGCTTGCTCCTCAATTAGCGTTTCGGTCAATTTTGGGAAGCGTTATTATATAATTTATACAGCACTTGAGCTGCTCTACACTCGACTACAGTTGCTGTACCACTGCAGTAGACTACTATTTTCAACCGTATTTGCACTGTTGCTGCTGCTTATGCTCCTAATTAATATTTGCACATGCAAAAGAAACTGATGGAGTGATTGAAAGGAGGAGGAGAAGGAGATGAAGGAGGAATGTGAACCACTGTGTTGACCAGATGCCAAGCTGTAAATTACGCGGTATCGGACATGATTTCCACAGCTATTAGCTGCTAGTGGCGAGTCAGCATCAGGAGCATTAGCGCCAGTGCCATCGCATTAGTACGTCCAAAAGTGGTATTAGTACAAACTGGGGAAAACAGAAGTGACGAACACAAGCGCTGATGGATGGACGAAAGTGAAAGACGGACAAACGGATAAACAGATGGCGAGAAGCACTGAACAGGGCTGCCTTGCACGATCTTCCCTGCTGGAACAAGCCTGAATAGTGTGTGAGTTTCCACAGTGACTGCCTCACTGTTTGTGTCAGGCAGTCGTTTTGTGTTTGGCCCGTGTTTTCCAAACAGCTTTCTGCTGCTTCTGCCGACGCGTCCGAGTTACACGTCCGAGTGAAAGCCAATGCTAATCTCACTAATGATCGGACGCTTTCGCTCACTTTCTCTGCGGTCCAATCATCATCATCATCATTATCATCATCAGACTTGGAGTCAGCAGGAACAGCAGCATCATCAGCGAGATGGCATCAGGCAGTGCTGCGATGCAAGCCGAACACCTCACTAGCATTATTCTTACGAATGACGACTGATCTGTGCTGCAAAAAAAGTCTTTTTTGACGGAGTGCACAGGTTAGTGCTCTTCTCCATGTCTCACCTCACTTTGTCTTGGTCGTGCTCTACTGATCTGCACTTTACTTTTCTCATTGTGAGCGCCCAGTCAGTTAGTGAGTGAGATAAAGCAGCCGAGCTAAGCATCTGCGACACCGTCTGAGAAGACCGTGGCGTTAATCTGGCCAAGTAAATCACCGTTCACTTGATCTGTCTGACACTCGCTGCTACTTACTTCTTCTGAACTACCGTTACTTCCACAACTGGGAAGATTTCTAAGCTTGAGCTCACCACTGCGCCGCCATCATCTGCGCTGATCTTGTTTGCGCCCTGTTTGACTGGCGTCTAGTCTTGGCTAGTCCTTTCACACACTTCAGATGCAGCTGTCTGATGTTGTCTGATGCCGTCTGCCCTGTACTTTGCTCTTTCTATCTTTGAATCCAATTGACAGCAATCCTAGGCGTTCACTGCAACAACTCTTTTTTGGGCCGAATGCCGCCATAGACAGTCTCTGCCAATCGTGATAGATTCAGGGTGGAGTGGCACTATGCGCATTTGCCGGCCAGCACTACCACCTGCACATATCAATTCTTTGTGTCATTGCGCCCACAAAGAGCAAGTATTTTTCCGAACTGCCCAAGCACTATTGCCTCTGCCCTTTGCCCAGTTCACTCCCATTGACACTGGCTAACTGCTAAGAAATCCTCTTCCCTATTCAATTAACACAAAGCTAGTAGTTTTCAGTAGATTATCGCCATCGCTCTTCTTTGTTGTCACACGCGATAATTTGCGATAATTGCTTCTTCCACTTTAACCGGGCATGTCCTGACTGAAGAAGGCCATGTCAGTGGGCACATCTAATCGTTTTCCGCAAGACCTTTTTATCTCAAACTGACTCTTTTGGCAGTCTTCTTAACTTTAGGCTCGTTCCATTTAGGTACAAAAAGGCACAAAAAAGAAAAAGAAACACAAAAAAAGAAAAAGATGAGCACACTGACACTGGTTACGCTACAGTGCGCTTTCTACATTTCTAAAACGTCGGTTTTGGCTAAAGTTTCTGCTCATGATTGTGAAAAATGCTACTCAGTTGGAGAGTAGTCTATTCACCCGTGTTCAGCCGGTCAAGTTGAGTAGAGCAGGAGCAGTCTGTTCTCACTGGCAGACCCATTAAGATGGGCCTTTCCTTTGCTGCAGCTCTGCTGCCTCCAATTGCCATGTAATCATGCATCCCAACTGATCGATCAAACGGGCCAATATGTAAATGGTTGCCTTCACTTTGCTATGACTGCGAGTGAAAGGCAAAGTGAATTTGCCGTTGATCGATTGAGTTTGAGCAAAACTCACTGAAATTGAAATGTAATGCAGATGCCCTGAACGCAGACAGACTGACCGAAAGTAGATTAAAAAACCATACGGCCAATTAGCGGAGCCATTTTGCATTGTATTTCAGAATAAGTCTTAATTGAACAAAAGTCTCAGTGTTTGTTTGTGATAGAATACTACAAAGTTGATGATGACTAACGCCATTGTCTGCGCCATGAGGATGGCTCATATCAAAAGCATCACTAACGTCATCACCACCTACTACCGTCGTCACCCGGCCATTTGCTTGTTAGCTCACCAAAACGCAATATAATGCGAACAAAGATAATTATAGTTAGAATTGATAATAGCGATAATAGAAGATAGCTGCAACAAGTTGCTCAAGTGTAACTACACTATGAATTTTGCTTTCAATTCAAAACAATGTCTGAAATAAATGAAGCAAATGTCTGCGGCTGTTGTTGTTTTCGTATGTCCTTTTACGTTTGCCATCCGTTTTCTGATCAGTTGTTGTTAGTGGCTGTGGTGATGGTAATAAATGGCCAATCAGCAGTGCATCGCAGTAGTATCGATTGGAAAATGATGCAAATGAGTCATTTGAAATGACCGCCTAGTTGAACTGGAGCAGTGACTGAAGAACGCCCATTAGGCAACACACGAGGAGCGGTGATTAATTGGTGATCTTATTAAAAATTAGATTGCACTCTCGATGATGATTACAGGCAAGAGAGAAAGGCATTGTCACCACAGGAAGCGACCACTTTCAGCATGAAATGAGCACCTGCTGCCACTTTCACTGGGAAGATAGAAAAGATAGAAAATGGAACTTTAAATAGCAATGAGTACATTCAATAAAAAGGAGAGCGAGAAAAGGGAGAATTTGTGTGTAAGCAATAAATTGAAAGGCACCGAATAGGATGCAATTGTGTTTTGTTGGCAATTATAACAGTTAGCCTTTGAAGTGAATTTGTTGTTTCCGCTTGTAATTCTTTTTCTGATGATAAATTCAACTTTACTAACTGAGTTGATTGGTCGTATAGCTTACTAATCAAGCCTGGCTGGCTGTTTGACTCTCTTTTGCCCGCCAAAACGGGTAATTACAATCACTTTCAAGCGGTAATAGCAGTAGTCGAATGAACAGCAACAACAAGTGAAGTGAGATACTAGGAAATTGATTCGAGACTGTTCTCCCCCTCTCTTTTCATCTGTCTCACTCTTTCCCTCGGTGCATTATTTGCAATCCCAAAAGGCAATTAATTACTGCCCTCCTGTCTGCCTTTATCGGTGCCGTCATCGCCGTTCCCGCAACCTGAACATACACACACACAGACATATACCGAAACTGACAAACACAGAGAGAGGAAGAGAGAGAGAGTCTTCTTTCTTATACTTTCACTCCTTTGCTCACTGCTTTATTGCGCGCACACGTTGGCTGACATTAAACAGTAAACGAACCACAGCAATCCACTTTACACTCACTTCCCCTATCGATATTCGGTATTGATTAGGACGAAACAGCCTGCTGTTGCTGCTGTTTTAGACATCTGTTGTGGTGGCTGATGTTGCCTTAACCGCCACCACAACTACTTTAACAACTTCCACGCAGCCAGAAAGAAAGCAAACACAAACACGGAGTCAGACACTAGCCGTGGTAGTTGTCGAGTATTGAGCATGTATTTTACTTTACCTGAACTCAATCGATCTACTGGCATATTTGCTGCCATCGATATATCACTTGCCGATTGATCTAATAATATATCGCTGATCAAGTAGTGGACACTGCTGTTGTGCGGGCAGTAACGGTCGAAAATGAAGCACACCGCCCACTCCCGCTAGTCATTAGCCTCGGATGATATGCGATAAAAAGCCTCTGCTCTGTTTGTGGATTCATCTTATCAGTGCTTTCATTTACTTTCTTTTAATTACACACACAAACTGTCACTTAGCAGTTGACTTTCGAACAAGTAATAGCCGTGGAAGCTACTTTAGTCAGCAGCACTACTGAATTTGAAACTACCAGTACTACCTGAATAAGGCATCTAAGTCTTCATTGTTGTTCATTGGTCTTCAGTAACAGCAACAGCACCAACGTCCAGTGCGACACAGTGTCCATTTCAAGTAGTACAGCAGTGTATTATGTGCATCTAAAAATACAATCGAATTCATTGCGGAAAGGGACAAACCAATGCTGTGGTGCTGACTTTTCTTTCACTCTCTTTCTGCGCAAAGTGGCAATTCTCACTCTGGAGACCTAATCTAATTAGTGTCATTACTTTGATTACAGCCTTCTTGCCCAGTTCCTGGCCAGGCACAATGATCGTCTACTGCAGTGCTGTGCTGTGCACTTTAGTGCATCAGTGTAGATCACTAGGGCAGCAGACTGTTGTAGACTGTTGTCTGCTGACGCTGGTCAACAACGGTTGACCAGGTGTGTTGTGTCGTCTGTAACGACGCACGACGACCACTGCTACCACAAATCACCTGGCTACTGCACCTGACCACCACTTGTTGGTATTCACCACAAGTAGTCGTTGTAGTGGTCGTCGTCCTTTATGTGTGTTTATTTTCACCGTGTGCGCTTGGTGACACCGTCGTTTCGGTGTGACAGCACTAAAGTTGGAAGATGTTTGCTATGCCTCCTTCACACTGTTTTCCTCGGCTCTGTACGACAATTGGCCACAGTTGACGATGGCGACAATTAAATGGTAATAGACCCACAGACAGGGGGGATTCGCTCAGCAATTAATGACAACACTGTTCAGTAGCAGCTTCACTCTTGCTCATTTCTTTGCTTCATTTTGACGCACTCATCACTACGGGTAAAGCAGCTGTCGCAACGGCAGTACACTTTCTCCTGGATCGGTCGATTGATCCGATTGCCGATTAGGCTCCTGTCGGTGCAGTCAGCTGACTGACACACAAACAAATAACTACTAACAACAACACATGGAAGTTATCTGGCAGAGAATGGAGGTAATTTTGAGGCCTAAACAAGTTTGCCTCTAATTGAACTGCTCACTGAGAGCTTGCTGCGCACTTTGACTGCCGTTGTCACGTTGTTAGAGAGTCGATCTTTTGGCTGGTGGTGCCTCTGAAAAAAGTTCACGTTCGTGTGTCACTTGGCCAAGTTGGTGGCAAATGGCATCAGCAAGAGCAGCAATGGCAGCGAACACGCGTCAGCAACATCAACAAGTGTCCACCAGCAAAAGCAGCCATAGCACAGGTGAGACGACAGGTAAACAGGCAGACAGTGTGTTGTCCTGCAGCAGACACCGCAGTCAGTCAGTCAGTCAGTACTTCTCGTCACCTTCTTCCGCGATCGGCATCAGCACCCGAGCACACTGACGATGCGAGAGCACAGCGAAGGAGTAAAGTGTGCTGTTGCCTGCCACTACTGAAACGCAGTGCTACACATTTGACACTCCATTCTCTTTCGTTCTTTCTTCTTTTACTACTGTGGCCAAGTGAACCATTGAAAGCAGACACACAGAGAAAAGCTGAAACTGTCAGCACGCTGGCATCAGCTGTTGCAGAAGACCCAACTCAAACACACACACAGGCACAGGCACAGGCAGCACAAAATTACCCAAGCGCACACAAACAAATTTAAACTCACTTGCACAAAACTGGGTCATCTTAAAAGAAATGGAAATGCGAAGTAAAGAGAAGCCAGTGAATGAAAGAGAAAGAAAGAGAGGGCACAGAGAACCGAAGGAGAGCGGCAACAGCAGAGGCAGAGTAGCTGTCTGCGGAGGAGACAGAAAGACGGAGAGAAAAAACGGAGAAGGCAAACAAGACGATCCAAAGACTTGAGAGATAGAGAGTGGCGTCTACTGGCGCCCAGTTGCGGTGGCGGTAGTGGTGGTCTGTGGTGGTCAATGGAAGGACTGCGCACTGAGCGATGCCTCTACCTTCACGACCACTACTCGTCGTTTCCCGTGTGTCCTTGCCCACTGCTCCTAACCGAGCACCACCACCATCACCATTACCACTAGCTGCCGTCACCTGCAGGAGGAAAAGGAAGCACAGTAAGAACGTCAGTAGCAGAAGCTGAGAAGTAAAAGAGAAATAAAAGAGAAAAAGGCTTTACCGTGGCTCTGACTGACAGTCACTTTCAGTGTGTGTTTCTTGAAGTAGAGGCAAATTTGCTTCTTGATGAGGACACTAGATGCGATGATGATGATGATGAGGGTGTCAAATGTAAAGCAAGAAAAACGAGATCTTCTGGATTTTCTCTTTCACTACTCTCTCTCTCTCTCTCTCTTTCTCTCTCTCTCTCTCTCTCTCTCTTGGCGATGTCAATTAAACAACTATCCGCTTACCTCGTTTCTCTTACTAACCGAAAGAAGACAACTGCCAAGTCTTGAGCACGGGATTGTTTGCCTGAATAGAGAAAAGAAAAATAGAAGGGAGAGAGAGAAAGCAGGCAGTGCAGCTCGCCTGTTCACCGCTTCGACGGCGTCTGCAGGAGTGATGTTGTGTGGAGAGTAAAAGTTGAACAGCAAGCTAAAGTCAAAGTTTTCTTTGACAAGTGCCATTAGTAAAAAAGAGTGAGAGAAAGAAAGAGTGAACGTCTAGGAGCTTTAGAAAGGGGAAAGTAAACTTTGTTTTCATGTCTCCGGCAGATCGCAACAGACAAATCGAGTGAAGTGGAAACAAGAAACAAACACACTTTTACTTAGACAGAAGGAAACTGAAAGTAGCTTCTACTCGGCGACTACTGGCAACAGCCACTCCACTGCACTCCACTGCAGTGCACTCCACTGCCACTGCTGCCTCTCTCTCTCTCTCTCCGCTGTCTGCCGCAGTCGTGGGCGCCATTCGAAGGGACACTCAGCTGAGCACCAGTGCCAACCACACAGCTGAGATCGAAAGAGAAGCGCGCGCCAGCAAAGTGCGCTCTTTGATTTCGATTCTCTAGACGTCTCTCCGTCTCTTTGTCCACCACACTAGCCCTGCTCTCACCGCAGACCTCGAACTACCGCGTGCTCGGCCAGTTAGATCGGCCCGACCACCACAGCACACACCACTGGACTCAATCTTCAGCAACGACCGCAGCAACAACAGCAACCACGGCGGCAGCCACTGATCAGGCCACTTTCATCCGCCGTACACTTTTTGCTCGTGGAGTCTTTGCACTTCACCGTTCTTTCTCCTCATCCTCTGTCCCCTTCCGTCTGTGCCAGTGTTTGTTATCCACTCATACACACACAATCGTGCAAAAGCATTGCGGTTGATGCTTTGCTGGTGCTTCGACTGGACTGACTACAGATGTGATCTCCAATACCGGATGTCAACCACCTGTTGCTTGCTGTTGTCTTTCTCTTGCCCGAAGGCCACTGGTGTGCACTATCTTTAATTCACTTAATGCCGTTCACAAACTCTGCATCCATTTTGTGCCTCCCTCGAACTGGAACTTCTGTTGCCACACTGACTGAGATTTATATCTCTAATCTGGTGTTTTAGTTTGTGTGCCTTTTAGTTGCCATTGGGATTACTGGTGACACTATGTTTTGCCCTATTCAACTACAATCACTTCAGCACTATCATGTTTGTGAATAGTCCTGAAACTCTGTGCAATTATATTTCCCAATGGCCACTTTCTGTGATATGCACAAGTCCAGCACCCATCAGTGAGATGTATTTTGTTTGAGTGAATGCACATGCGACACGATGAAGATTAGTAGCAACATTCATCCTTTATAACCCTTTTATAGCCAAAACCCTTTTTCCAACCCGAATGTTCACTCGTAGATGCACTCGATTTGAATGCACTACGAATGGAACACGAGTGCCGTTTCCGTCCTCACCTCATTAATTGCATCACCCATAAGTCATTTAGTCCATTTGCCATTTTGTCGTCCACCTACTTTCCCTCTTCTCTGTCTACCACTACTGCCACATCTTCATGTCTTCTCGTCTCCTCGTTTTATCAGCATTTTCACCATCCCCATCACCATCAGTATTCTCTAGTAAAACATAAACCGCTTTTGCTAATGTCATAAACAGCGCATTGCGGGTTAATCTAAAGTAAGCAAAAGAACGCCAATTCACTGAATTGAGCTTCCGTGTACTTGTAGTCGTTGCTGCTGTTGTCCTCTCTCTCTCTCTCTCTCTCTTTCTTTCCCTGCCATCTTTCATTTGACTTGACTTCCTTTCCCCGCTTTTCTCTTTCTCTCCCTTTTATTCGCTTTCTTTTTGTTCGACTGTCTCTACCTGTTTGAATATCTGTCCCACCGGCGTTGGAATGGGCACTACTACTGCCATCAACGCCACGGACAGCGGCGCAGGTGTCAGAAGAAAGATGAAGCAGAGCAGCGGGCGACCGTTGAGGCAACTATTGAGCCGTTACCAGCCAATTGTCACGTTGCCAAGTATTGCTTCCATTCACTGCAGCACTACTGGTCGCTTGTTTTTTCCGATGAGCAACTCGTCCGAGTCATGCTCTATAATTAGTGGACTACACTGTACCACACTGTACAGAGACTATGCCAGTGCCAGGGCTGCTGTTGCTGCTGTGACACCAGCATTAAGGCTATTGATTAGTAGTAGTGCAGCAAAGCACTGGAGCATGCAAAAGTGATCAGCTGACTGCCATCGATCAGGACGCACAGACACAAACACACAAGATGGAGGAAAACACGAAAAGCTGAAGCCTTCTTTCTTTTTTTCTTTTGTTTGCTTGTGTGTCCTCTTCCAGACTTTTGCTCTCGTTTCTTCCCTTCTTCCCATGCCAATTTTTGGCATAATTTAATCCATTTATTTCGGTTTCAGTCAGGCGTCGCTGTGTACGTCCTGAAGGGCACACTGCACCACACACTAGGTGAATATTCACCCAGCTATCATAATAGTTCGATTACTTTTACCTCTAAATTACTTCTTTTAGGTAAACAGAAAAACTTATGAAAGCTAGTTACGCTTTTCGCTCTCTTCTTTTAGCACCTTATGTTTTTGGATGTTGAATCACGCTGTTTAAATGTGAAACTGTGATGCTAGTAGATCGTGTTTGATTTATTAATTGCAGCAGCGTCGGGCTGATTGGCAGTGGCTACTTTTCACCTGTGCACACACTAGTGCGCTAATTGAGACACGCATCATCTCACCAGTTACCGGTCAGACAAGTGGTGCAAATCAATAGTGCTGCAGCAGATTCGTGTTCAGAGTTTTTTATCTGTTGCTGCTGCAGCCATCACCGCAAAAAGCTCGATTCACTGCCCACAAGGGAAAATCACTGGCTGAATTATCTCCATCATCATCAATTGGTGTAGAGAGGAGCGCAACCGGACATTAATAGGCAGCTGATAGGGCAATTGCACTGCTCCTAGGCCAATGTGCTCGTGTGAGTGCAGGCGACGCCGATTTCGATTTCGATTTGCATTGATCGATCAATTAGTGCCCTATTGGCACTGCACTCCACGTTCAGGGCAGTCTCCTTTACTCTCTTAAACTCCCCTTAACTCTCTCACTCACTCTCACTTTCTCTTTCTTCGATATCGAAGCTGTTCAAAGTCGATCGGTGAGCTTTGAGCGCGTGCAGCCACTGGCCATGCGCCTTCAAAACGGCTCACACAGTACTCCGCTGTGCACTTCATTTCCTTTTTGCTTCCTACTGGGACGTCAGGCAGGCATTGTTGGCCCGATTGGCAGTAGTATAATTGTCGGCGTGCCTCTAATTGAGAACTACTCGGCAATCGATGACGACGGCACACTTGGCCGCAACTCTCTCTCTCTCACTCTCACACTGCAAACTGTCATTACTGTCTGTTCGCTGTATATGTCAAGAAAAAAGGTGCCCACCACTGTTAAGTCTCTGATTGCCTTTCAACAACCTCCTGTCCCTCAACGGAACAACAACGGGGAAAGCAAAAGTGGTGGTGATGATTTGTGCCAACAAATGAACTCCGCTAAGCTGATACGCAGTCACGAGCTGCTGACCGACTTGCCCACAAAACTCTCAGGATGCGGCATTTTGCAAATGTACGGCCACCACTGTTGCACAAAAGTGTCGCACGTATGAATGGAACATTGAAAGTAGTGCGCCTAAAGGCAAACCCTTGACTTCAACTGTGCAGATGTGACTGGAAGTACTTGTTTTTGACACAGTTGCTAGCTCCTGTCCTCCAGCCAATTCACTGATTGTTAAAGTCCGATCAGTGGAAAACAGAGAGTTCAACTGTGTGCTTCGATTTCAGTCATTTCTTTTCTGTGTGCTCTTCGCCCATTGAATTACCTCGATTCTTTTCTTTAGGCGGAAGGTGACCATGCTATTTTGAGGCGAGTAGGTGCTCATTCAAGCTGTTCACTTTTATTTTCGTTCTATACTTTGATCGCTTCTACTTTTAGCAACATTTTTACCGACGTTTAACAGTTCAATAACAGTAATTCTTGTTTTTTGAAAACTTTATTCTTTTCATTGGTTAGTATAATTCGTCTTGTGAGTTTGCAGAGAAAACAGGATTTTCATTTGTTAAACTGTTGCTACTTCCGACTGCTGTTGCTTATTGGTATTTAATGGACTACTCTGAGCACTACTCATTTTGTTCAGTGATGATAAATTTAATTTGATGTATCCACTTTCTCCTGAAAGGAGCACTAACTTCAAAGCCGGCAACGGCGTCAGCTTTGTACTTGCTTGACTAAATCACTGAAGTGAAGTTAAGTGAACTGCAGTTGCTCAGCGACTGCTCATCACTTGGGGGCACTTGTCTGCATTCAAATGAGCACCTGTGTTTGTATGATGACTGCTTATAAATGGCGACGCTAACCAATTCTATATTTGTTTAGAGAAGTGTCATTGTAATTGCAAATTAGGCTTCCATAATTAGATAAGCAGCCTTGCTCTGTGTGCCGTTGACTCTCCCTTTGTCGCTCTGTCTTCTCATCTCCACCAGTGTGGCCCACACACCAGTCACAGCCAGCTGAGCGTCTGTCTAATTGACGGATGTGCCACCATTTCTATCAGCACCAGCGGTGTCAGTGGCACCATAGGCATCTGCATCATTTTGCCTACTGACACCTTCGCTGATGACTGGTCACACGTCACAGTGCAAAATGGGTTTTATTACCATTTGGCGCAATCCCCGCTGGGCTGTGTGCATTAACTGCCGGTACGACTGTTCTGCCGAGTAGTAAATTCATTCGGTCTCATTGGAGCAAATTAAAGCAATTTTTTCAGTCGGCGATAAACTGTCACGATTGTTCTGTGCTGATCAGTTTCATTGTTTGAGTGTAGGAGTGTGTGACTGCTGCTGCTGTTTTATCGCCAACTGAAAAAAAGAAGAAGAAAAACAACAAAGAATAGAGTTGATAGTACTGGCCACTGCCAATACTGCGAACACAGTTGTTTTTCCTCAGTCTCGTGTTGGCAGTTTACAGTAGCTTGCGGTGTCTGTATCTCTCTTACAGTGTTTGTGTGTTTTTCACTGTTTGTCGTGTGTCTAACGGTTGTGTGTTATGTGTTAGTGTGTGGCTGTTAGTGTGTTGTGTATCCTCTATTAATTTGCATGATCGAGACAATAGACTTCACACTCAGGTGAGTTTGAGCCCTGGAAGAAAGGCTGCAGAGAAGAATGCCATCCGAGCAGGGCAGACGGCAGCAGTGTCAAACTGTCGGTCCAGCACTGTACAGAACTGTGCTGAACTGTGTGTGTGCTATGCTCTCTATCTTGACGCAACAATGCCACCAAAGCCGTCTGTCCAAGTGCAGCTTGATCAAAAGGTGGCCACTCAGCCGAGATTTTCTCTAATGACGTCGTTGGTCGTCGGTTGTGCTGTGGTGATGGTGGCAACGCGGTGGAAGGCGTGAAGAAGTGGAAACCTGTGACTTGCCTTGTTTGCCGAGTAATTGCTCTCAATGGTCAGCAGCAGCAACAGCAACAGCAGCAGTACTTCACTTCCATTTGACCATGCAGCAGTGCGAAGTAATGTGGCCAGCAACCGCGAGAGTAACAGTGAAATGACGGCAAGACGGCTCATTGCCACGCCATTCGCCATTTGCATGACTGTCACGTTATCAGCAGCTCACCATCGGCTTATATTGGCCAAGACTTGGCCGACTTTTGCTGGTGTTTGCTTGTCTCAGCGCAGATATCTTGCAGCGCCGCTGTGCTGAGCTATTCCAACGCACAATTCTGCACACCTGTGTGCTCAATGTGTATATAATGTGAATAATGCTAATGAATAGAATGAACAGCGCACTTTGGTGGCGATCCCGCTAAAATATAAATCAAATTGAGCCTTGCCACGTAATGAGTCGCACAAGACACCGTGCAATCTGAAGAAACAGAAGTGGCAAGGTTCTCTTGAGCGCGTCTATAGAAGAAAGTTCTCTTGCAATTGGCACTTTATTCTTTTGCTGTATAATCGTTAGATTGGCTGCCATTGTGCTGCCTCCTCGGTGAGACAATCCAATTGTATTGTTGCTGGAGGGCTCAGAGTTCTGAGCTAATAGACTAGTCGAGGATAGGCTGTCTCGAGGTCACTTGGAGCAGTAGTAGCAGCAACAACAACAAACAGCAGTACTTTGAATTGCCCATTCTGACCAAATGATTGTGGTGGCTTATTACCCCAAACACCAGAACGACAACTGTGCAATTCATAAACGAGAGAGAAAACAGTGATAGAGACGTTGTTGTCGTAGAGAAATAAAGATCAACACTGCAGATCAAGTCAATTTGTCATTCCGTATTATCATGTCGTGATCTGCCTGTTGAAAGAGAAATCATTCAATTTACCGTGCAGTCGTCGCAGTGATCTCCTGGTCGTACACACTGCAGCCAACATTAATCAGTGCACTTAATTGTCATCGATTGTCCACCGCCGTCAATGGTGTGCTCTCGTCACCGACTGTTCCACTAGAGCTCAGCTACTCATTCAATTAGTCACCGTGTGTTGTTGTGTATGGTTTCAGTGTTTTTCTTTGTTGAAGAGCAAAGAGACAACGGGCACTCACTTCTCGGAGAAGCTGAAACTGTAAAACAATCTGTGTTGTTAGCTCAACCACACCGGAGCTCATTGTCTGGCCTCTATCTTGTGTGACGTGTTTCAGCAGAAGTCCATCGATGAACCAATTTGTCGGTGAGTGCACGCGGAGCCAAGTGAAACAGTACTGGCAAACAGTGGCAATTAATTAACATCGGTGACACGGTCAAGTCAATGGCTCTCTGACTTACTGACTGACTTACTGACTGACTGACTCACTTCAAGACTCATACTCTCACTGAATGCTCTTTCCTTCTCTGAACTAGATTGCTACTCGGGAGCAAGCGCCTCTGTTGCAGCCCTGTTGCTCTTGCCCGTTCCCTTTACCTACTCCTTCTTGCTGCCGTCTGTTTGGGGAAAAGTGCATCGAGTCTAATCGAATCATGGCATTGTTTGTTCTTTCTTTCCTGTAGTCATTGACGCGTGCACAGCAAAACGACTTCCCGTCTTCTTCCGTTTGGCAGGTGAAATTGCCGCTTTCACCTAGTTTGTCAACGCTTGTCAGCAAAAATTTCACTCTCAATTTCATTGCCAACTACTACTCCATGGTGACTACTACTGCTGCTTCGACTATTGCAACCACTTCTACGACCACTACTACTTCCAGTACATCTACTACGAAGAGCAGTACCACAAACTCACAACTGCACGCACTGGAGCTCTATCGGCTACTTCACTTCTTCTATCTCAATTACTCCTGGTCGCGGTCACACTGCACCGCCTGTCGTACTTTGCCAGTCGCAGACGTACACCTGACACGAGTGCGACAGTCAGACAGCAGCTGCGAACCAGCACCGTCCAGCACCGAGAGCACCACCACCACCACCTCCAGCACGTACACTGCCACCATCAGCACCATCATCAACCCCGCCGCCATCATTGGGACACCGCAGCAGCAGCAGCCACTCCAGCACTGTGCTGCCCATTGGACGTCACTGCTGCCCGTTCTTGGTTCGAGCACTGTCTCAACTGTATGACCCGTCTTGTCCCGACTGGTCATCACCGTCTTCCTCAAAGAGACGCCTCTGCTTCATTACGTCTCTCACCTTCACTTTCTCTCTCAATCCGCAGCAACTCGCCAACACTTGCCTTGTCATGTTCGAAACTTTGCCTCTTCAGCGACATGAGCACACCAGTCAGAAGTCGTCCCGACAACAGCTGTCGCGCCATGTTCCGCAATGTCGGATCGCTGTCCTGTGCCACCAGAAAGTCAGCCCAATCAGAAGGAGAGCACCCACTACACCCCCAAGAAGCACCTGTTCAATGCCAAGAAGGCACCCCCACCACCTCCACCCACTGCTGTACATCGTACTAGTCCTTCATCTGCTAGCCACTTCATCGCTCTGTCTCACACTAGACGCCCCATCACTTGCCAAGTACCAAGTAAGTTTTCACATTTTCCCTTTTTAGATGATTCCCTTTTGCCGCCAAGTTGGTTGTTCTCTTTTGAATATTTCGAAGAAAAAATATTTTTTTAATTTCACTTTCCGTTGCGCCATCTGCCGACCCTGATTAAAAATAGTAGCAAAAACTAAACGTTTTTTCAATCCTCAGATTCATCGTCATATGACAAAACGCGATCTCCAATCTGTATTCTACGTTGATTCACATGAAAAAGGTGATACTCCTTATTAAAAATACATTGATTGTATGGTGATACTCATGACTAAACAATGCAACTTTTCTCTTTGGTGACAGTACCCGAATATGAACTGTCCGCCGTGCGACTTATCACAAAACGGTCCATCGAGGACGGCACAACGAAACATGTTCAGGTGAATGCATTCGGTCGGAAGATGCGACTGAACCTAAAGGACAACAATGACTTCAATGAACGCATCAAGGACATGAAAGTGTACATTGCGGAGACGTCAAAAAATGGCAAACTGCGCTACAGCGAAGACCCCAGTGCTTCGGTAAGTCGGCAATTGCGTTCAGTGGCCTGTGGCCGAACTTGAATTGACGATAATTGACAGCTAATTGCCTATCGCACAAACACACACACTCACTTTTAAATGTAGGACACTGCATCGGGAACAAGTTATCACGATGAGGAAAATATGGCAGCCATTTTCCTGGATCACAATTCAAAAGGCAAAGTGCAATTGGTATGTTAATGATATTCGAAAACGGGGCGAGAGATTGACTGCCGATAGACACTGACCATCGTTCGGCGTCGTGCACACACCAACTGAGTTGCTGATACGTTTCCCCTTTTCCTTTCTATTTCCTCTGCCTTTCTTTGAAAACAGCACGGCACCATTGGAAATGATCTCGTGATAAAGCCGATCCCTGAAACGGTAAAGTCAGAAGATCATCCCATGTTGAATGAACTTCAAGCAGATCCTGATGACGATGAAATGTTTCTCAATGAGGACGAGATGGCAGAGATGAGACGAAGTAAGGTGAGGAAGCTGGAGAAGCTTGCCAATGCCACAGACAATGAACAGCTACAGCAGCAACATCCGAGTGACGCACTTCTGTCCGGTGCCAATGGGAATATTCACGTCATCTTCAAACGCAGCATTGAACAGCATGAACAGCACAACCAACAACAGCCTGACTTTGGTATGTGTGTGTCACTCTATCGGTATTTACAGCTGACTCTCATACTTTTCCTTTTCTTTCCCTCAGCTGAACTAGAGCGTGCTCTCGTAGGACACAATGTTCGCAACCTCACTGTACAATGGCCTGGAGGTCAGCTGAACAGCAACAACAGCAGCGACGGCGGCAACGACGGCGAACGGCGTTCATCGCGAAGGAAACGCCAGGCACCTGGAACAGTGTGGCCTGAGGTGCTGCTCGTCGTCGACTACGACTCCTTCATGTTGCACGGTGCCACCAGCCGAGATGTGAAGCGGTACTTTATCAGTTTCTGGAATGGCGTCGATCTTCGCTACAAGCTGCTCACTCATCCGCAGATTAGAGTCAGCCTAGCCGGAATGATTGTTGCCAAGGTTGGTCAATTTACAATCTTATTGTTTGTGTGAGGGCTTTTTCACTAAAAACTGCTGATGCCTTCCCAACTCTTAGGACCGAGATGCAACCCCGTACTTGGAGAGAAATCGTCTTCGTCCACCAAACGCCGATGCTGTGGACGCGGCGGGAGCGCTAACCGACATGGGCAAGTACCTGTACCGGGAGGACCGTTTGCCGACGTACGACATGGCAGTGGTGATCACCAAGCTGGACATGTGCCGTCGTCGGTATGAAGGTGGTCGGTGCAACCGAGGCACGGCTGGTTTCGCCTACGTCGGTGGCGCCTGTGTGGTGAACAAGCGACTGGAGAAGGTGAACAGCGTGGCGATCATCGAAGACAGCGGTGGCTACAGTGGCATCATAGTGGCGGCACACGAAGTGGGACACTTGTAAGTGCTCTCTGGAGGCTTTGAAGGCCGCCTTGTTTACCGTTCTTTGTTTACCCTAGGCTTGGTTGCGTCCACGACGGCTCTCCACCGCCGAGCTATTTAGGCGGCCCCGGAGCGACCCGCTGTCCATGGGAAGATGGCTTCATCATGAGCGACCTTCGTCACACTGAACGCGGCTTTCGGTGGTCTTCCTGCAGTGTGGAGCAGTTCAAGCATTTCCTCAAGTGAGTTTTCTCCACCCCATCTCTTCCCTCTTGATCATTGCTAGTCAGTCTGTGTTTGTGTCAGTGTCTGTGCTGACCGCCGTCTGACCACCAACACTAGCAACACTGATTAACTGCCAATCTGACTGACTGCTTACTCATTCACTTTTCCCCATTTTGCTTTTTTCTTTTTTTTCTGTGCTCACAGTGGCGAGACGGCGACCTGTCTGTACAATTTCCCTCATGAAAATCAACTCTTACCTCGAGTGTTACCTGGATCGATGTTGTCGCTGGACGAGCAGTGCAAGCGAGATCGAGGGACCAACGCTTGCTTTGTGAGTAGTGGCTGCAGTTGCAGTGATTGTGCAGTGGGCACGCACTGCCGCACTGGAAGCACTCTGCTGACAGCCGATGGCAATCTGACCTCGATAGATCCACTAATTGCCCTTTGCACTTTCTCTCTCTCTTTTATCTCCGCAGAAAGATGCGCGCGTGTGCGCCCAATTGTTTTGCTTCGACAGCGCCTCTGGCTACTGCGTCTCTTATCGCCCTGCCGCCGAGGGATCTGCATGTGGCGATGGACAGGTAAGGCGATACGGTGCACCCAACGCCCGACTAATGCACTCTTTTCTTACTTTCTTCATGTAAACTCTGCACACACACGCGCACAAACAACTGTCTATCTACCTCCGCCATCATCATCAACTATCGACTTCATCATCACCATCATCGGATGCAGATTTGCCGCAACGGGAAGTGTCTCGCGGAGATAGAGAACATCATTCCCGACTACTCACACGTACAACAGTCGATTCGAAGTCCGAACAGCTCTCCCGACCGCCTTCTCTCTCGAATCGACAACGCTCATATACCTCCTCCCTTCCGGCGAAATCCACGCTTTCGCAACCGTGTTCCCCAGTCGCCCTTCTTCCACAACCACCATCACCACCACAACAACTACCTGAGAAGAGCGGCCTCCACTCAGATCAACGTGAAGAGCAAAACCATGCCAAATAGTTCATAGGAAGTTCTGAATTCTGACTGAGCATCCCCAGCACTCCCCACCCACCCACTCCATTCCACTCCAGCCCCCTCTGCCTCCCTCGGACCACTTAGGCCATTTGTTTACCAATTAATTTAACGCAATGCACCTACCTGTGATATGAACTCATTTATGCACTACCACGAGCCCTCCGCCCTTGCCGTGCGCGTGGACTGCAGCACTGAAGCACTGACGCCGACGCTGCTGAGCCAAAATTCGAGCACAACACGAGCACCAATTCAAGCATGAGAAGAACGAAGAGCGGATAGTCAAAGTGAGCCACAAAGCTTAAGCGCACCCTGTGACGATGAGTACGCCGACACCTGAGCCCCGAGCCGATTCTGAATGAGCAATCAAACTTTACAAGCTGTGATACAGTTTTACTTGTTCTCTTGTTTGCTTTGATCCACTTTCAAATGGTGTGCTGACACGCTTGCCATCAACATCATTTGGGACTATCACCACATCTGTCCACTGCGCACTCGGATGCACTGATGCCAATTCGCGTTAATTATCAACCAACGCAAAACGCTGCACCATCGTGTCAATCGTTTCAACCCTTCAAAACAGCATTACACTGACCACTTATGTCAAACAGTATTCCAAAAAAGTTTTATTTACAAAAGAAAGAATAATGCGGCTAAAATGAAAGTCAGCAGCAATAGGCAACAAATATCGTCTCACTTTGAATCAGCAATCCACGTCACAGCGAGTTCGTGCTCAAGTAGTGCAGGATCATTCTTCTCTCTCACTCTGAAAAGGTGCACTCTGATATCAATGCCTTCGAATGGATCGCTCGAAGTGCCATTGCTTCTTTCAACTAGTAGTCAGCGTAGTAGTGGTAGTCAAGGAGAGGGCGCGTGAACTGCGTCAAGTGCACTTGCAAGTGAAAGCCAACCAGTGGAAGACCAGCATTCAGCAGCAGCAATAGCAGCAGTAAAAGTAGAGGAAATGGTCGCCATTAAATTCATTCATCTGTCCCTTCACTCATTTACCTTCACTCACTCTTCCAGCAGACCATTGACCACTTTCTACGAGCTCTGATCATTACGGCGTGCGGCCGGATGAAGCGTAGGGCACGAAGCGTGCACTTTGGATGCCTTTGTACAGTAGACTGCCACTGTAACTCACTGTAAAGCCCCTTTGACTGCACACACTGTACACTCACACACAAACACACACACAAACACACACCACGCAATTGATGCCTTTTTGTACAGACGGTCTCTATTTATTAAGCAACATTAAACATTATTTAATTGAGTCTCGCCACTTGGGCCACTGACGATGCGCACAGCTCTTCTTCGACGAGCACAATACTGTATTCATTAGAAGAGGTAGGCAGTAGACAGAGAGACTCGTTCACTTTCACTAATTGGCTGCAATCATCAGGCCACAACGAGCCAGCTGACTGGTAACGAAGTAATTCAATTAGACTGTTTGTGGAACGGCGACACACTCGACGGCGGTGTGCCGACGTGGTGGGTGCACTCCACTGACGTGCTTGTTAAAACATAGCCCATGGCGAAATGGTCCACCTCGCATATAGGCTTTCTTTTTTTCTGGTTGGTTGTAGTCTGGTCTCACTCAGGTTTTCAGAGTCTTCTACAACAGCAATTGTATCATTATTGCAAAGAGAGCTATAAGCAAGTAAATGCACGGTTTTTGAGACGATGAGAAGAAGAGAACAATAGAAAGAGAGACCAAAGTGGATGTGTATGTTTTCCCCTTTTTTGTGAACAAAAAGGGTCGCAGTGGATTATGTGAAAAGCATTAGAGTTGCCCAAGATTTGAGTGAAGTGCATTTCCATTAGTTGAAAATGAAACTCTTTCAACAAGATGGTGAAACTCAATTTATGTGCTCTGCTCATCTTGAAATAATTTAAAATGCTTCTTTGCAAATAAAATAAAATTCAATATTGAAAAGATGCAATATGTACAGGTGGAAGTTCACTGAACAAAAATGCAAAATACAAAATTAATAAAGGCACATGTGCAAACAAATGTAAAGTAAACAGAGGCAACAGCTATTCGATTGGTTGCCATAATTGGAAAACTGTCTGAACTCAGTCATACCGGAGAATGTGCCATTGAGTGCCGATTTGATCGGAAGGCAATGAAGGACACGATGACCACCACCGCCACTGCCACCACTGCTGATGGCTTTACCAGCTCCTGTGTGGTCTTTAGCACATCTTCAGTGGCAAGACTGAACCGAGTCAGGCCTTGAAGAGATCAGTGTAAACAGACATGCACAAAAACGCATTGAACTTCAGAGTGTGTGCCTGTCATCGTAGTCAGTTCTAAAGTAAATAAACGGTAACCTAGAAGAAGGTGAATGAAAGGAAAAAGAAATCATATAAATCGAGTCGATTCAAGTCATCTGTCCGTCCACTTACCACTTACTACCAGGTAAGGTCAAACTCAGAGGTGGTGGTGGTGGTGGCATGCCCAATGGAGGAGGCGATGGAGATTGGAAAAGCTGCTGCAAAAACCAAGTTACAAGCACTGACAGCTGAACAAGACAAACTAACAAGCAACTTCAGCAGTCACACCACACCGAAGTTATTGGCAAAGCATCACAGTGACAGGAACACCGGTGAAGGGAAGCCAGGGTTTAGCTGCAGACAATAGGGGCCACCACCAGATCGGTGGTGATGGTGGTGGCGGTGGCGGCGGTGGCTGTCGAGCCCAACGAGTGAGCACTGCAGTTCCTCGTCGTGACAGATGTGTGCAAGCGTTGATGAAGTGGTCAGCGAGTGCGCCCTCAGTGCCCTCTCAAGTGGATCGCGACCCAAAATTTTGGTTCGCCTCAGCCTTTAGCAAACGCCATACCATCGTTTGTTCGTCTTTTCCCTCCCTGCCTACCACTGCTGCTTCTAGTTCACCTCAAGTGGCCGGATTGTGCGTAGGAACTGCCGCTGCCGTTCTCTGTTCCAACCTCGGTCTCTGCATACACACACACACACGGACACTGTTCGGTGCCTAATCTGCGCGAACGCCTCGTTCTGCAATTGAACTTGAGTGTCTATTATGATCAGAGTTTTATTAAAATTACCAAAGTCTTTAAGTACTTCGCTCGCTCTCCCTCTCTCTCTCTCGCACTCGCTGTCAGTGTCGTTTCATTGAGGGAAGCTTGAAATTGTGTCTGCAAACTGTACCGGGAATAAGAGAAAGAAGGCGAAGGAGAGAACCAAACGGGCCGCATTTGTTTTCGCTCTCGATCTCTTCACTTCGACTGACGCATAGAGCACGGTTAATAATTTCGAATCAAAATAACGTTAATCACCGCACAATAGAGAACGCCAAACACAACAACAGACACGACAGCGGCACACGAGCGAACGCCTTGAGCAGCAGTCAGCCTAACACTGAGCCCACAACAGTGAGCCAAAACGTTTTGACAAGATGAAGTAGGTCCGGCCACTCGAGCCAACCAGCCCACCGATTCGGCGACCTCCTTCCACCATCAAGTAGCACTACTGCATCAGACAATCTCAAGATCAGGATCCTGCATCTTGATTATCGGCAAATTGAATTTTCATTAAATAATATTGCATCTTTCAACATGCTTCAAACAAAATTAAATTCTCAAGATCATCAGTAAAACTCTACACTTTATAGAGCTAAATTAAAGTTTTCCTTTCAAAGTGTAAACACATTGGCCGAAAAGCTTTGATTTATTTGCATATGCACTGCCATTTCATTACTGTACCGTTTTCTGAATATGGGCATCACCAGTTTGCAACAATGTGTCTGAACTATTCTCGGCATGCAAACACTGTCGCATAATTACCGCTAATCCGCTTTTAATTACCGTTGAGCAGGCACAGTGCAGTAGACAGTTTAACTACTAATCAAGCAGTTAAACCCTCTCTGGCCCTCTCTTGTCCCCCTCACCATGCTCACACTCTTCTCAGCAATTTGTAGCACTCGGTGCATTTTGTCACACACACACAGTTGAGTTGAATTGCATTAATGGCAATACTCACACTCACACACTGCTCTCTTCCTTTTGAATCTCAATTGACAATGGCCCAATAACTCTCGTATTTTGCACATGGGCGTGCTCAAATGTAAACAAGCAGGCCATTCATCTGCGAGGCAGCCCTTTCTCTCCGTGGTCCGATTATTTTTTCCAGTGCAGGCACTCCATTGAGTGGTGAAGACTGACTGTCTAGCGGTGGCAGTCAGCGTGGCACCACTACCACCACCACCACCACCACCACCACCACCACCACTGTCCGTTGTGTGTATTTGTGCACTTTGGGTTTATTAAATATTCATCTATCACCAGGGAAGGCAACACTTTGTCACCTTGCCACTTGAGCTCGTCCCCAGCTGATTAGGTGACACTGCCACTTCTTCTTCTTCTTCGTTCTGCTCATCATCGAACGCACACAGTTCATCAGGCCCACAGTGTAAAAGAGTGACGACAGTAGGGCACAGTGAGAGAGAAAGAAAAGCAGGCATGCAAATACCGTCCCTTCTGTTTGCCTAACCGGCCCTACCGAATCCTAAACTGGCTCTCTTCGTGTGTGTTGTGTGCAGCTTCCTCACCAGGGAAGAGGCAATTCGAAAAACAAACAAATTATGAATAGCAGCATTGGAAATGGCAAGTCAATTTGCCGCAAAATTGTGCAGTCAAATCTGACAGCCAAGTGACGATCGCCTTTGTGTGCAGGTTAGGGAGGCCGCGCGAGCTCTCTCAGCGCTTCACTCCCTTGCTCTCTCAATTATGACCACCTAGCACCCGTCATTGATCCAACTGCAGCCACTGCTATTCAGTTTGGAGAGTGGGCCACTGTCCGCTACCATCAGCAGAGGACATCACTGTGGCACATCTTGTCACTGCTGCACACCTGCACTCCAAAGAATTGGCACGCTAAGAATTCTGCATTGTCTACCTCACTATCAAACTGTGCCCTTTCACTGCAAGGCGCACACAAATGGTCTTCCTTTTCAGCAAAGCCCACGTGTGCGATTTGGATCACTGTAGATTACTAGAGATTGGTCAGGGCAAAGCTGACACTGGAAAGACGCATTTCACTTTGCCTTTTCTTAAATCGGCATCTACTGCTGACTGCATTCTGTCTGGGCTACCTTCGACGCTGACGTCTCAATCACTTACAGTTACTGATCCAACAAGCATGCAGACAGCAGCAAGAGCACTAGCATTGCACTGCTGGTAAATATTAAAAATTGCAATTTGAATGGGATGCTAGGAGCCTTCAGTGCCTCTGTGTAGAGTTGACGTTTTCCATCTTTCACCCCATGTTAGCTGGCTGACTAAGTCAACACTTAAAATTTATTATTTACTCTGAATCTGACCGCAAATATTGTTTGTATATTAAATTGAATAAGCACAACTTGAGACTCGAATGAGCCAAAAGAAAGAGAGAATAAAAGATAAATACACACACGGCGACGACGATGTGCAAAAGTGAAGAAGGGAAAGGCGTCCAATTGAATGCGTAAATGAGGACCAGTGAAATAGACAAAGAGAGAGAGAGAGAGAAAGAGGCAAAACCGAAGTACAAGGCACGTTTGCATGAGCGGAGAGTCGATAATCACTTGCCGCCGAGTGAACGCGCGATACCAGGCAAATATTGAATTATTTGGTTGTGCTGATGGTGCTGGTGGCAAATGGCCATGGCAAACAGAGATGGGCACTTGCTAAGTGCATCGGCCCGTCGCACTGTGGTCAACATTGACATCTCACACAACGGTGCTCTCTCACAGTCGTTTTCATCCTCAACTGCTGTCTTCGGCTGTTGCTGCTGCACAACTGGAAAAAAATTACATTTTGCATATGCAACTGACACCTAGAAAATTGGTGATCAGAGTGATATGTGGTCACAATGATACTGAAACAATGAGCGTACAGGGAGAGCTCCTCTTCTGCCAGCTTTGCACACTGAAATGCTGTGTGCTCGTGTCAGGCGTCGACAGCTAGCAGCTTCTTTCGCCTTTTGTCTGCCTGAAGAGCTAAAAGAAATGGCACCAACAATTCGCATCATTCGGCTAAATAGATTTGTCATCGGCAGCAGCAGTAGCCGTTCTGGCTTCTTCCTGTCTCTATCTCCGGTCAATTGTTTGCCGTCTGCCCAATCTACGGGCTGTTTGTCCCATTCTCTCCTTTTCTTTTACTTGTTTACTTAGCTATTAAATGGCAAATAAATAGCAGAAATAATCGAGAAAAAGGTTCAAAGATTATTGCCAATTGGAAATTGATTTCTTTCACTTTCTTTCTCTATCGAGTTCTGTTGTCTTTACAGCCACTGATTCGACGGTGCTCTCTATTTGCTATTGTGTTGGTTGGCCAGCTAACGACGTAGCCATACGCCTTACGGTCAGCCAAACACACAAACGGTGCAGCCGTCGGTGTCGTTCACAGCCTCTGACACTGCTGTTTGCCATTTAATCCCGACACCAATCTTCGGAGACTCACTGTCAGGCCGGACAGCATCATCCACCGATGGCTGGTCATCGCCAGTTGAGCGAACACACTCAGCAAACAGAACACCGACGACGATGAACGTGTGCTTCTGCTGATGCTGCTGGTGTTGCTTCCTTCATCGTCATTTTCATCATCTTTGCTCTACTCTTAAGCTTCTTAATTACAACTCCTGCTTGCACACTGACGCACACTGCTGCTGCTGGACCACTTTTCCTTCCTTGCTGCATTTCCAATTTCCGATTCTTTTGGCGAGATTGAATACTTCTTGCTGCTTGTTGGCTGAGCTCACTTTCAAAAGACTGACCCACGTCTAAAAACAGCAGAGACTTTTTTCGTTTTCTTTTTTTTCAAAAAGTCGAAGCATCTTTCTCATTTAGCGACTATTAGCGCCCGTTTGTTTGCTTTTGTCCATTGGCACTGTTATGCTTGTGTGTGTTGCGTCTCTTGACACAATGATGCCTTTCTGTGTGCACTGCAAACTAGTGGTCCTGCAACGCTATGAACCCGCCGCAACAAAGCCAATTTTGCCGCAAGTGATAGATTCATTTTCTGAACACACGCACACTGCTTTTCCTTGTTGTTGCCATTGCTAACTTGTCCTAATTGAATATAATTCGATTATAATCGACTCGAAACGCGTAGAAAGCAAGCCCTACTCACTCTCTCACTAACTTGGATTGTGTGTGTGTGTGTGTGTCACCGCCAGCGGCCAAACAGCACTCGGATGTATCGGTGCATACTTTGCCTGCTTTTGTCTGCTGGACTCAATCAAAGCGATCGATACAACGAATAGGAGAAGGAGGAGAAGGAAAAGAAAGAGAACGTCCTCTGTTCCCATAGCGTTACAGTCACTCCAGTAAGGCCCGATGCCAAGTCAGGCAGTGTGTGTGTGTGTATGCTGGGCCCAGGGTGAGGGAGACACTGTCAATGGTAAAAAATCAGCAGTAGCACCATTGAAAAAACTACTGCTTCTTCATTGTACGCTCTCCACATTTTTCGCTTCAACTGCTCTGCTTCGGTCGATTGTTGTGCAACATTACATGCAACATACACATACACACAGCAAGGGAGACAGTCAGACAATCACAATGACCGGTCGGCAGCGGTGCAGCCACAGCCAGCCAAATTAGATAATAATTAACATAATTTTAAAATTGTGCTTCACCGCTCGCGAATAATCAGCCAGTTTGTCGTTCTCATCAGCATGTATCTTTTGGAAGTTGCTCATGAGCAAACTGTTCTCATCAGAGTCACAGTTGATGCTGCGGCAGTGGAACCGATTGCCAATTGACATACTCGCCTTTGACTCGTATTTTTGTATTTGTAATTGTGACCAACTGTGTAGCTGTGCAAACATCTTCTAGAGCCAGGCTTGCTTTCTCTTGGTCTGTTGCTGCCTCTGCCATCGCCATCTCCGGTGCCAAGTCGAGTGCGGCAGTGCGCTTTATTACGCCCCATTGCACCCGATCACGCGCACAAATGACTCACTTTCGCCACCTCGTCACATTTTGGTACTGCTAAAGAAAATCTTTTAGCTAAACAGTTAGTTATATTTTTCAACATCTTCCTAGGCTCAAACATACTTTTCTCTAATAAAACCACATTCGCTTTTTCGCTCTTTGATCTGTGACGGTTTTGTTTTTTGGCTTGTCCCAAACCAAACAGCCGTGTAAATGAATGAACTTTTTGTGCGCTTCACTTGTTCTTGTCTTGTATTTTAATAGTTAAGCTTGGTTGAAAAAGAAAAATATGAAATGTTTGGAAACAGTGAAAGCATCACAGTGGACAACTTATTCAATGCAGTCAGTAGCCGTCCTGCTGGGCCATTTCCCTTCAGTTGATGATATTTCACTTAATGATTTTACAGTGCGTAAATAGATGAAGGTAAACAGAGTTTAATTGAAAAGCGAATTTTGCAGCAATTTGGTGAAGAGCCTATCACAATTTTGCTTATCGGTCAGTTGGCCACAACCAATTTGTTTTGTGTACTTGTCGTGGTGACACATCTGGCCGCTGGAGAATGAAGTGAACTTCTCTGACTAAGTGCTGTTAGAAGTGAAAGCCGATAATAGAGAGCTCAATAGCAAAAACTATTAAGAAATCATAAACCTTTGTTGTGTCAATTTGCATGTTACCAAATGCCCGTGCCCATTGTCGTTGAGGCTTGCTGACTAAATAAATAGACCAGCCTCTCCAATGAGTGTCACCAAGGAGAGTGAAAGAGAGTGGAGAGCAACAGTGAAAAGAAGACGAAGGGGACCCAAGAGCACAACGATATTGCCATTTAATCGTATTAAATGTGCAGCAGTGACGACTTCAACTGGCTGCAGAGGCAAAGGGAAACGCTAGTGGGACACACTTTCGGACTCGATGCATTTCTCTCTGAGAACCAAAAGAAGGCAACCGCCACACTGCAAGCAATGCTCGTCAATTTCAATCGTTCAATAGTAATCGACGCTCGTTATTGCAAACAACACTGAAGCCAGCACTGTTAACGGTGAAAGAAAAACTCGATGGACAAACCTGAAGACGGCCCGATAAAGTAATGCGTGCTCAGGGTGCAGAAGGAATGGTTGCGCTCAAGAAGTCAGTGCACAAAGCAACAAACGGAGACAAACTGAGCACCTCTAATTGAAGCTCGTGCGCTCACCGCCGTCTTCTCAGTCTCTTCTCTGCCCCTGGTGTGCACTCTGAGCACAAAAGAATCATTCACTTTTCCACACCCTGTCTTTTGATGCTGCAGTTGCGGCATTCTAATAGACCACATAATAAAGAGCTGGAATCCCTAACACCGGCCGCAACCAGTATCTTTGACTGAAAGCGAGCCTTAATTGAGCCGTTGAAATGCGGGCAACAATTGTGCACAATGCAAGTGAAACTGGCTTCTTCGGATATTGTGTCAATACATGTGGTGGCCACTTACTCAAAAGAAACATTTCTATTTGTCAAGTAATTTTATTACTACAGTACAGGTGAACAGGAAAATGTAGGGAACAAAAACGGCAAAAGAGAAAGAAAGACAAATGTATGTACAAACTGTGTCGGCTGCTGTGACACTGACACAGCTATTGATGCTTAACAATGCCCACCAGATGCTAGTGCCTTCAAGGGATCTTACGGCTGCTGCTGATGTTTTGCTGCTGGTGGTGGTAATAGATGTGTAGTGATGATATGTAAAACGATTGGAAATGTTGCTGATCTAACGATTCATGGTGATAACCAAGTAATTACTGTGTGATAAAGGAAACTGCCAAATAGCATAGAAATAAAGAAAAGACGAAAAGAAGAGGACGACGACTAACCAATTAAACCAATTAAAGTTGGCCAACTGAGGAAGTTTAAGTGTGTGAAGAGTGTGGAAAGTGTTTGACCGGTGTCCGATTGCGATTTTCCGATTGCGCGCCGAATGCGGGCACATCAACTCTGCTAAACCTTGTTTTCCCTTCCACCTGTGTGCTTACCAGTGTGAGACGGATGTGCGGAAGAGGAGCTCGTGGTGCGAGTCAGTGGGTGTCTGGTGGTGGGCAAGTGCAAAGCCATTCGCCGCGCCGAAGGGACCGGAGGCAAAGGCGCTGGCCACTGACGAGCCATTGCTGGCAAAGTGGTGGTAGTGGTGAGAGGCGGCAGACAGCGACGAACAAGGCACTGCCTGACCGCTCAGCAGCATCTGACTCGCCTGGTGCACCTGTCCTGGCGTGGGATAGCCGTCAGGGCGCAAGGAAACCGCATCTCGGCCGCTAACGACGCCGCCGCTGCCGCTGTCTATAGGACTGAGCGTGCAAAGAGAGGAAGAGAGAGGAAAAGAGGAAGAGAGAGAGAGAGAACATCTTATAATTAGAGCACTAATAAGAGCACAGGCGCTGATTGACAGGAGGGCAACATTGCAAACAAAGGCGAGTGCTCAGAGGTAGTAAGCGGGGGCAATGGGCAGTAGGAAATGAGTGTGCACTTACAGAATGGGTTTGCTATCGGGTTTGATGAGCACCGGAACTGCTACCTTGCGCGGAGAGGAGACGCCACAGTAGGAAGCGGCCGTCGCCGCAGAAGAGTTGCTCGCTGTGATCGACACCGAGGTTGGAGAGGTCGAGTCGTTGGGTGAGTTCGGAGAGCTCTCACTCATCGCCTTCTCCTTTGCCTGGCGTTTGCATTTGTAGCGATGGTTCTATTTGGAGTAAGGAAAAAAAGAATTGTGGTTGTGGCAGTGTTAGGAAACTAAGAAATTTAGACATTCTGTTAGGTTGTTGCTTGTAATTGCGTACCTGAAACCAAATCTTCACTTGAGTAGGCGTCAGCTGAATCATCGACGCCAAGTGTTCTCGCTCGGGCGCTGAAAGGTAGCGCTGCTGCTTGAATCGCCTCTCCAGCTCAAATACCTGATGGAGAAATTAAAACAAAGTTGATCAAACGACTACTCATCACTGGAGAGACAGATTGTTTAAATGAGAAAGGGAGATTGAGTTTCAATCACTTAGAAAGTGTCCATCTTGTGGATTAAATGGCAGAGGGAGAGAGGGAGAGGGAGAGAATCGACCGAAAGGAGTTGGTCATCGAGTGGATCATTGGCTGGAGTGGCACTATTCGAGTACTAGTAATAGTCAGGCAGAAGTAGTGGCAGCACTAGTGGGGGGACAAGTACCTGTGCTTGCGTGAAGAGTACTCGGCGCTTCCGTCGCTGCGAATGCACCGTAGAGAAGTGCGAGTTGACGAGGCTCTTCGGCCCAGTCGGTCCCAGGAGACAGGAGCTGGCGGCGGCGGCGGCGGAGGTGACCGCGGTGTTTGCCTGCGAGGAGTAAGTGGCCGCCGCGGCCGCTGGATAGGCGCCCCAAGCGGAGGGAGCCCCGTTGGCGTAGAAGGACTCGTAGTAGGAACTGGGAAAGGTCGAGCGGGACATGTCTGGAGCACTCGAACCATACTGGTGGTGATGCATGGCCGAGGTGTGTGAAGAGGTAGCAGGGCCTATATTCATGGCTTGTTGATTCCACTCCTTTGCACTCGAGCCGCTCAAGATTAAGAAGGAGCAGAGTAGAGTACGTAATCAAGGAGATGCTGATAAGGTGGTCATATAAGAAAACTGAACTGAAGAAGAAGAAGAGGTGCTCGCGAGCGGGGATCAAATGCTGTTGAGAAGTGAAGTGAAGAGAGAAGAGGAAGAAGAGATGATGCTTCTCAGGCTGCTCGAGCTCTCGGGCCGCGTTCGAGGGCTCTTCACCGCAAATTTAGAATGAGCTCCAGTGGCTGGTGGACTGTGGGCTCCAAAAACTGAGGACTCTCCAAAATGCGCCAAAGTGCTCCAGACGAGAAGAGAAGAGAAAGAGCAAGCGAACAGAGAGCAATAGTAGAAAAGAGTGATCTCTACGTTTTTGTCAGGGCACCGAATCAGCAGCTGCCGCACTCTCTAGTGCCCGCCTTCACAGAGGTGGCCCCTCACTTCTCGACCAATCGCACCAATGGACGGCAACGGCTGCTGCTGCTTCTAATGCTGCTGATGCTGATGATTCCATTGCTGGTGCCGACCATCCATCGCACACTCTGTGTCTGTGTGCTCTGGCGTACTCGCCTGGTGCCCCTGCACACTGCACACCGTTGTGTGCACTGCATCAACAGCAGCATCACCGAAGTAACACCAACAACCAGCACGCACGATCCGATCCTGAGAGGCAGAAAAAGAAAAGAGAGAAAAGAGAAAAGACTGGCGAGTGGCACTTGGCTTGGCACTTCTATATCGCCGCTACCAGTCAGTCGCCAGTGACTCTCATCTTTCCGCTCCTTGTCCTTTTCTTCCTTTAGCCACTGAAGTTGCCCACTCATCTGCAAAGTTTCCCTTCTGGATGGCTACTTGAATGGCACAAGTTTTTTTACTTAAAATTAAACAAACCATCAATGAGTTTCAATTAATGATGTTGGCAGTGGCTGTGGTGATGATGATGGTTTGCCGACGGAGGGCTTTTGACTGAGGAAGTGAGCAGTGATATAAAAAAGATGGCGAAGAAGGCAACAAAAAACAACAATTGAACAAAGAGAACAAGCTTCTTCAGAGTTGAGACTTGAGCAGTGGCACGAGGACACTAGTTTGAACGCCTGATAAAGCGAGAGAACTCAGCCAGTTGAATAGTCCTGAGTAGTAGTGACGCCACTGAGAGGCCACGAGAGAGCCACTGCAATTTGGCCAGCGCAGTGGCTAATGCTGAAACCCAAAGTGAGAGGCACTCTAAACTCCAGTCAAGATGGGCACACTCCACGAACAACCACCACCACCGCCGTCATCTAAGCATCCTCCAAAACCCGGCCGCAAAAAGGACCAATGCAGAGGACACTTTGATGAAGCCGTCGATTAGGCAGTCTGTCCAACTGTAATCACCACTAAACACCAATGCACTTAATGGAAAAGTGCCCACAAAAGTGACCCTAGAGAAACCACTTCTCTACCTCTTACACCAGCTAATCAGTTATGTATCAAAGACACTCAATCGAGTTTGAAAGCCTTTGTACCGCCATTTTATTAGTGTTCACAAGAAGTAAAAGATAGCTGTCAGGTGTCGCTGTAGAACTGAAAAGTCAACAGATCAACTTCATTTGTACTTGCTAAAGTCCACCTTCAGCTGAATAGAGGCAGAGCCTTTGCTAGCGTTCCCCTTGCTGCTATCACTGTCGCTGGTTGCCTTCTTCTGCTGATTTCGAATTGCACTTTTCAGAGCCTCACTGTAGCTCAAATTGCTAGCCATTATTTGCTTAAACTCTTCAGTGTACTTTGGTCCAATTTCAGTTAGCTTCTTCAGCGACTGCTCGTGTAGCATCACTCGCTGTGCACTAGAGCTGCTCATCAGGCGTGAATTACTCTGCACTACCTCACCGTTCAGCAGTGATATCAGCGCCGGTATGTAGATAGATAGCATGTTAATGCCTAACAACGACAAACAGAGGTTTCATCATATGGCTTGGTTAAAGCATGCACTCGACAAGAAAGTTTAAAGCCAGTCCACTTACGTTTGTCCTCCGCTGCCTTTTCAATGAAAACCTCCAGGCAGGCCAAAATTGTCAGAATGGACTCTACCTTTTCGTTGCTCAGTGACTGGCCACTTTTCACGCAATTGATCAACGAGTAGAAGACCTGAATCGTCTTCGGTGCGAGGCTGTGAATGTAAAAGACAGCGTTGCTTGTTTCACATTGCGAGAACATTAACTTCAACGTCTCAATGCACTTCAGCTGAATCTGTTAGTCAGTCGGTGAGGGGAGAAGAAAAGATAAATAGAAACGGTAAACTCATTGAAAAAACGACTCAACGAATGCCCCCTCCAATGAACTCCGTCTCACAAAAAAACTACTGACCAGGTCTTTGTCCGACTGAAGTGCCTGTGTCATCAGATTGATAATGGGATACTGCAGCTGAGCGGTGAAGAGCACTTCGGGCGGAGAGTAGATGGCAAATACGCCAATGGCCAGCAGAGTTGATATAAAATCCTGCTTCTGGTCATCGTTGCCTGTGCACAATGAAAAAAAGTAGATCGTTTAGCAGGCCAACGAACAGTAGAAACAGTTTTACGCTCACTTGTTTTGCTCATATCGAGAATTCTCGCGACGGCACTCTGCAGCAGTTGTGTCCACTTTTGCTTTGACTCGGCGTTCACCAGAAAGGGAGAGGTGCACAGAGTTTTGATGCACCTGAGAAAGGTCAATGTGGGCTCCTTCTCGTACAGCTTCTCATCGTATATCGTCTGACTGACGACGGACAGCTCACAGAAGACGCCGGTAAGCAGGTATAAAATGGTGGGCAGAATGGTCAGGCTGCCCTGTGGAGAGCACAGACTGGGCAGCTCGGTGAGAATGGAAAGTACATTGGCGATGAGACGGGCATTATCGCCGTTGAACAGCAGGTAATTCGTTGACTTCTGACTGCGAATGAAGGTAAACTCGGGCGTTGAGGCCAGTGTGGGGCACAGTTGCGGCAGCTGACGCACCAAAATGGACAAACAAATTTCCAAGAGCGAGTAAACGAGCGACTCCTGCATGCTTATTTCCCCACTCTTTCCACCTTCACCCACTTCATCGGCTGCTGTTGATTTACCACAGCTATCGGCACCAGTCTCCTTTTCCCCATCAGCATCGCCATTCTCTGCCACATCATTTGCCTTTGCCAAGTTAGCTCTTTTCTCTTGAATACGCTCGGCCTCGATTTCGATGACAGACTTGATAATCTCAGTAATGACATTCTGACAGTCTGACACCTCATGGGTGAGCAGTAGACGGTGCAGCACCTGACAGAGTTCTCGTATTAGCTGATTGTTCTCGGCAAACACGGTCTTTGTGACTTCATTCTTGGTGATCAGCTCTTTTAGAGAGTCCAAATACGTGGACACGTGTGAAGTCTGTTCAGTTGACTTTGGATTGCTCAACGCTTCCATGCAAATGCCAAACAAAAGGTAAAACTGATCATACTTGGAGACATTGAGCGTTTTATCCTGGTCAAGAATTTCAAATCCCTTTCCGGTGCAAAGCCAGAGAGCAGCAGCGTTCAGGATTGAGGGCCATGAGGATCTGTACATTGGTCGAACCGTTTCGATTGTCTCGACAATGAAAAACGTGCCGCCATCAGGTGGGATCTGGTTGACATACTCGGTGGGCAAGGTGAGCAGCGCGTGGTCGCGCAGGGCAAAGATCCAGTACTTGGACAGTGTCAGCAGTTCTGGCGCGACCAGATGCAGTAGGTTTTCCTTGGTTGCACCTTCCGTTGACTCCACCTGCTGCTCAACGGCCTGCTGCTTGTCATTCTGTGCCATTGCCACCATGTACACTTCGGCCCATGCCTTGAGGATTGCCAGCTTTTCCATCGTCGAAGCGCTTTCATTGTAAATTCGCGATGTTGAATTCTTATGCAGTTTATCGAGAGATGAGACGAGCAGCTGGTGAACTCGACGAAGATCATTCAGATCGCGGGCAACACCGCTTCCAATCCAGGCACTGCACACCTGGCAGGCCATTGCTGTCACGTGAGATGGTGTGTCCACGGCGAATGCTGGTCTCAAGGCAGCGCCTACTTGGGCTTGAAATTGCTCCAAAATGACGTGATTAGGAAACTCAGGCTCGGGAACTTGGGCAAACTTGTCAATGACCAGCTCGAGCGCCTTCAGTCCTTCCATGCGAAGGTCATCACAGTCAGAGGTGGCGCCGATGAATGACATGCGAACCAGATCAGAGAGGTGCAAAGCGAGAAAATCTTCCTTTCCGCCTGATTCAGTGCTTCGGTTTCGAGCCAGTGTTAGATCAAAGTGGACACATGAGTTAAGTGATGACTGGCTGCAACTGGCGATGACCTTTGACAGCAAATTCATGATGAAAACTCGCGTCTGACATCGATAGGACACTTTAATTTGCGCCGAACTATCCACGGCTTTGAAGTCGCTTTCCTCAAACTCGCCTTCTTCAACTTCGTGCTCCACTTCGTTTTCATTCAGTGAGTTATCTGCTGCACTAAGCACTTCTTTGCACAAATGAAGCCATAAATTGAGATTAAACTCATCAATATTCTGTATAAGACATGTGAGAATCTTCTTGATATTTGACACGTTAAAACTGTCGTTCTCAAAGTCGAGTAATGCTGTAAGAATGCCTGGAAATCCATTGTTTGCTCTAGTATTAAAGTTGTAAATAACGCCCACTTGATTGTTGGCCTTATTCTGTTGGAGCCACTCTGAGGTACAGTCGATTAATGGCTTTGATTCTTTTTGAGCAATTTGATGCAGACATGATATGGATGCTTTACGAAGAAGATAATGAGTGCTTAAGTAGCCATCGCATAGAAGGAAGATAAGTTCATTAAGGTCAAAGTTTTTGCGGTCAAACATGTGCAGCTGTTGCAGACATCCAATAGTTTCACTCTTAACCAGAAAGTCACCGTGCTCTTGAAGCACTGAGCATGCGATCAAGGTAGATAGACGAATTTCATTGATCGAATGAGAAGAAGACTAAAAATAAAGCAAAACAAATTAAAACTCGTTATTACCGAAATCCACTATAAACCTACCTGAAATTCAGGCCCAATTGTTGTGATTAAAGCGGAGAGGCACTTGCCAATACTTTGGTAAACGTCAATCAGTGAAGGCGGCAATACGAGCAGTATCTTCAAACACTGATTTAGTGTAGGCTCTACGTAGGAACGAAACATTGGGCCGCCCGACTCGGCAATCAAAGTCAACGCATGAAGTGCCCAAATTTGCACCGACGGCGAAGAGTGGTCTTCCGCCAGTGCCAGCAGAAGGCTGATGTTCGTCTTCAGCTGCTGCACCGAGCCCATGCCGACGACGTAGTGATGAATGGAGCCAATGGCCAGGGAGTAGCCCGTTCGAGTGAGAGCATCCCTTGCGGTTCGTAGCTTCTCAAAGCACTGCTGGGTAATCTCAGAGAGGAACTTGCCGTCGTTGATGATTTGCACACACCGACCGATGCTTTCCGCCGATGCGTATCGAATCAACGGGTTGGAGTGATTTAGCGTACTGAAAATGCTCGCCACCACCAGTTTGCGCACCTCTTCAGTGCCCAAGTTCATTTTGCTTTCTGCCAGAGTTTTCAATGCGCCTAGTAGTGCTGTCTGTATGTTGATCTGGATCGCCTCTTGACGAGATGATTTAGCCAGCTTGATGCACTCTGCAAAGTGATTCAACATTTGTACTCGATGCTTCTGAGCAACGAAGGGAAAGACTGAAGCAAAGACCAGTGCTGATTTGTTGATGATCATCACAGCGAGAGGCAGTGGCGATGGATGCGTCTGCTCACTGGTGGCTCTGTACAGCGCTGTTGGATCGTATTCAATGGAGCCAACGCCAGATGATAGAAAGGCCTGCAACTGAAACAAACAAACAATTATTAGATTTCTGGTTTAGCGAAAAAAGTTTTAAACGTTGAAAAAAATAAAGCATAATTCCCGAAATAAAAAGCATCATTCAGCAGAAAACTCACGAAATCCTTGTCCAACTTTCTATTAGGCTCCATCTTCAAGAAATGGTAAGCAGTGAAAAGTTTTAAGAGGTGTTAGTAAGCGGTTAGTAAGAAAAGTTAGAGAAATTGTAAACAAAATAAAAAATAAAGTGATATACTTGATCCTCAATAAGATGGTGCTCCGTCTCCTGAATCCATGAGCCCAAAATGATGTCGGCATTTGTCTGAATGAGATTTCGCAGCAATGAACTCGTCGTGTTGGCCACATTCTCCGTCAAGGTCAGATCAGACACGAGAAGTCGGAGCAGATTGGCGAAGCAGTTTTCGTACAGCTGCGGCGGCAGGAGAAGCAGCACCTGATACAGCCTCAAGCGAACCATCGTGTAGCTGGCTTTTATTGCCGGCCCTAACGTCTTGAAGAGCGTATTCAGTGAGACGAGCATTGTGATGGCGGACTCTATCGGCGTCAGCAGTCGCCGGCGAATGTCATCGGTGACCAGCTTGGGACAACAGGCGAGGAAGCTGGCCATCGCCGCCAGTGCACCGGCTCGATTCTCCAGTGTAATCTGCCAGGTGAAGGCATCACCGCGAGCCTTCTCAGAGTCCAGTTCCTTGGTGTTCCGAGGAAAGGAGTTCTTCCACAGCAACAGCAGACGAGGCAGCAGACCTTTCACCCCCGAGTGGCCCAGCGTCATCACGGCGCCCATCAACTGCCAGCCAGCCTGAGTGCGCGGCATCGACAGGCGACTGTTCTGCGAGGCCGTCCGCAGTAAGTCTTCGGCAATGTTGAACACCAACTTGGCCTTGTTCTGCGGTATTCCCAGTGGAGTGTAGCGCACGGTGCCGAGAAGTGCCGATATGACATAGGAGTGGCCGTTGATTGATTCAGGACTCGATCGAAGTGTCTCCAAACGCTCCAGAGAACGGTCAAAGAGAGGCGTCAGCTGACAGTTCACCGAAGAGCAGACACACCGCAGACACCAGGCAGCAGAGAGGCGGACTACATGCGCCGGGTGATTGACCACACAGCAGACGGTCTCAATGACGGCCAGTTGAGTGTCCAGCAGAAAGGGAAGACACGATGGGCCCAGTTGCTGCACTAGTGTCCCCAACTCCAGCAACGCCACCACCAAGGCGTGCTGGGCCAGCTGTACATCGTTGGTAATCGCCGATGCACTTTTGGCTGCAGAGTTGGCCAAACTCGCGGGAGAGCACTCTTCGGCGGTGTTGTTCATCTCGAAGCCATTCTTTGCATTGGCCGCTCGAGGCAGTGCTGAGTGGCCAATGCGAGAATACTTTGAGATGATTTTGACTATTTCCTTCAACGCCTGAAACTGCCCATTTTCACTGAGAACTTTGCCAATGACCATTCGCAGGATGAAAGTGACACAGCGGCGACTGTAAATGGCGTCCAAGTGAGTTGCACATGACTTGGCATTGGTCAGCACTTCAAAGAGGTGATCCAAAAAGAAAACAATATTTTTCTCAACCCAGCTGGCGCCCATTTCATTGACAAAGGCAACATAGGCGTGGCTGATGCCGAGACGAACTTCACGATTCACCGTCGAGCTGCCTTTGATCATTTCACCTGCCTTGAGGAAGCCAATACCACCACGAAGATACCCAGAGGCCAACAAGTTTAATGCTTCTTCGAGGGAGAGTATTCGGTTTTTGTTTGAACTGTTTGTCGCTCCCTGATATATTTGCATGTTCTGCTTGACACTTGGACTTTGGGTTGTGGCAACTAAAAATCCGAGTGTTTGTGCAACGGCGCAACGCACTTCGTAGTTGGAGCCATCCAGTGCCCGGAAACACAGTGAAAAGACATTTTCAATTTCTGTTGTGTAGAGAAAAGGTGCAAACTCAATGAGGTGATGCAGACATTTGGCGGCATTAGCGCGGACAGGCATAGATCGATCTCCCATTCCGTGCTTCAGTGACTTGTAAATGTCTCGATGAATAGAACTAGCTGCAGTGCCCATTCCAATGGTGATCATCTTCAATGTTGTGTAAATTTCAAAACGAGTCTGCGACTGCAAATTAAATTTAGCGTAAATCACAAATGATAACTAAACATTATAAATAAGAGGGTGTCTTACGTCTGCATTTTTTAATAATTTCAAAAGTATTTGCACCGTTTCTTCGTAAGTTCGTCCCATCAACCTTCCTAAGCTTTCGTACATGATCCCTATACAAACAATTGCAGATCTAAACATAAAAGCAAATGAGATATAATTATAAGAAAAGTCTAAATATTTTTTAAAAAAACTTACAGTTTTGACGATTGCACTTGCGCCGAATCATCTTTGTTCTTAAGAATTTCAATGCACTTATTGATGGCGTCAAACAACAAGAAGGTATCTCCAATGGTGAAAATTGTAGCGAGACATTTGGCGATAAGCTTTCTCGTCGGATGTCCATTTAGGGTGTTCATTTGCTTCATCAGCTGATCGACCAGTGTCTTTTGAAAATCTCTGATTTCATCCTGAAAGGAACAATGCTTCAGATATTGGAACAAAAGCAAAATTTATAATACCTTTTGCGTACGAAGCAGGAGCTTCGAGAGATTGCGAAGCCAGTTGTAGACGTAGATGGCCTTCTTGCCATCGGCCAGTTTGGAGAACTCAACTTCATTCAAAAGGTAATCACTTTGGGCCGTCATTTTGACCGCTTTTTAATCAACAGCAACCACTACAATTTAAGTTAAAACTTTCCTGATGATCAGTTACATTTTAGGAAGTTTAATATTTATGATAATAAGCACAGGTGAATTAATAAATTACAGGTAGTGCGTGCAACTCCAAAGACAACTCCTCTGTGTGTTGTCAGTGCAGTAAAGTTTTCTCGGTAAACAACAAATCTTGACAGCCACGTCCAAGTGACAGACTGTGTCGAAATCGCCACTCACGCCGATCAACGATTTGTTTTGATTTTCATCACAAACTTTTTAAAATCAAAACATTCAAGAATATTCAATCTTTTCAAGCAGTTGTTTACCTGTTTTCCATTAGGTTATCGTTTTGATTACTTTTTACACGATGGCACACTACAAAGGAGCCGCATCTGAAGGAGGGCGAGCCATGCAGTTGCAGAAGCAACGTGAGAAGGCTCTAGAAGATTTAGAGCTTCGAAAGAAAAAGATTGAAGAAGAGCTGAAGATATCTAATATGGGCAATAAGTTTGCCACCCATTATGATGCCATCGAACAGCAGATTAAATCATCCACCGTGGGTTTGGTCACTTTAGATCAGATGCGGGCACGGCAGGAGGACTTGGTGAAAGAGCGAGAACGACAACTGGCACTTAAACAGGAAACAATTGCAAAACGAGAAATTGAGTCAAAAATTGAGCAAAAGGAAAAACAAAAACGACAGGTATGATAGTTTCTTTGATAAAATCTGTGCTGATTTTTGTATAATTTTAGATCAAAGCGCTGTCGTTCAGATTTGATGACGAGGAAGAGGAGGAGGAAGAAGAGGACTTTCAGCCGATTAAAAAAGCTCCCAAAAAAGAAAAGGATCAAGTTGAAAAGGAAGAAGTTACAACAGAGCAGCCGGAGTTAAAAGATGATGAAGCATCTACTTCGAGTGATACTGCCAACTCTGACTCTCAAAGCACGGTAATGATGAGATTTATTTTGAATTGCAATTCATTACAATTTACTGTTTCTTTTCAGAATGAACCCAAAACAAAAGTGCTAAAGAAAGTAACTAAAAATCCTGATGTGGACACCAGCTTCCTGCCTGATAGAGAACGAGAGGAAGAAGAAAATCGTCTGCGCGAGAAACTTCGACAGGAATGGAGTGAAAAGCAGACAAAGTTGAAGAACGAAGAAATTGAAATTACTTTTAGCTACTGGGATGGTTCTGGCCATCGGCGAGCCGTGGTTATGAAGAAGGGCAACAGTATCTACCAGTTTCTACAGAAAGCACTTGAACTACTGAGAAAAGAGTTTCACGAGCTGCGTACGGTCACTACCGACCAGCTCATGTACATCAAGGAAGATCTGATCATTCCGCATCACTACACCTTCTACGACTTTATTGTCACAAAGGCACGAGGTAAAAGTGGGCCACTTTTCAACTTCGACGTTCACGATGACGTGAGATTAGTCGCTGATGCCACCGTGGAGCGAGATGAGTCTCACGCCGGTAAGGTGCTGATGCGCAGCTGGTACGAAAGAAACAAGCACATTTTCCCTGCGAGCAGGTGGGAGCCTTACGACCCGCTAAAAAGTTATGAGAAGTACACAATTGGCGATAAAACGAATAAAAAGTAGCTTTAGGGCGTTTACAATTTGCATTAAAATAAAATTGAAAACACGTAATGTTTTAAGTTTTAGTACTTTTTTCTATTACTAAAAAATTTTGTATGAATGCTTTCAGAGACAAATAAAAGCCAACACAAACCTCAACCTCTGGCTAGTTAACGTCATCGTTTTAGTGGTGAACCAAGCAGCAATCACAATGATGAACTGGCTCTTTGGCAATGCTCGCTCTGCTCAGCCAATAGTACTCTTTGAGAATCCTTTCAGCGTCATCGACCTGGAGAATGAGTCCGAGGAGCACTGTAAGAATCGATCTGAAGTGGAGCACAGTGGCCTCGTTCACCTGTGCTCGAACATGAACGCGGCCTCCAACGGCGTCACCTTCTACGAGGTGCTCTACTCGACCCAGCGGGGCAGCAGCTACGGCTTCCTTCTCTACCACAGCATCTCACGAAAGGACGCTCAGTCGATCTACCAGAGCGCCAAGTCGGCCATCAACACACTGCACCAGTGGATTCCCTCACATCGACTGCAGCTGTACGAACAGCTGCAGGCCATCATGGGCTGCCTGAAGGTGAACCGCCACTGGAACAGCGCCCACATCGCCGCCAGTCTCAGCCCCACCTACGACGGCTACTTCACCTCGGAGGGGATCACCGCGGAGGTGCTCAACGCCCAGGCCAATCCGGACAAGTACACGCCACTGCACCTGGCCATCAAGAAGGAGAACCTCAGCACCGTCCGACTGATACTCGCCCTCGGGCCTGACCTCAATCTGGTGAACGTGAGGAAGCACTCGGTGCTGCACTACGCCGCCATGGCCACCAAGGAGATCGCCTCTCTGGTTCTCAACCAGGAGGACATGTTCGGGCGCATCCTTTGGACGGACAACAAAGGCAGCACCGCTCTCCACCTCGCCTGCGTCGGCCAAAAGTACGACATTGTCATTGAGTTCCTCAAGTTCGGGCTGACCGTTCGAATGCTGACCCTCTCACCGCCGAGCAGTCGTCATGGCAGCGGCATCAGGCGAAGCAGCAGCAGTCGCACCTCACTGGACAAGAGTCCCCGAATGCAGAAGATAGTGCACTTCTCGGAGCAGGACCTGGAGGACATTGACTTTCAGGACATCAGCGTCGCCGGCACCCCGCTGCACTGGACCAAACACAAGCGACTGATGGTGAAACTGCTGCGCTACAGCTTTCCCTTGAACTCTCGCAACTTCACCGGCGACACGGCGCTGGCGGTCGCCTCGAAGCGCCTTCGCCTGAAGTGCGTCATCGCCCTGCTCTGTGCGGGCGCCAACGTCAACGCGACCAACGTCTTTGGGAACACGCCGTTGCACCTAAGCGTCCGTGAGAACGACATTGCCGTGTCGCAGACGCTCATTGTCTTCGACGCTGATCTCAACGCGGAGAACAACAATCACCAGTCGGTGCGCCACGTGGCCGCCAAGTCGAGCACCTCGGAGGCCATTCTCTACCTGATCTCGGCGCTGGGCGCCAAGCGCTGCCCGCCACCAGGAGGGGACAGGGAGGCCTGCGAGAATGGCTGCAGCTCAACGGGCGACTTTGAGGGAAACGTCAATGAGAAGCTCTTTGGCATCGAGAAAAAGTACGATCTGTTGTTCAAAGAGTTTCTCTTCAGTGACATTCTCCAAGAGAAGGAACGTCGCACTAGTGAGCAAATGGTGGCGGAGAAGGGAGTGAACATGCTGTGTCTGGACGGCGGCGGCATCAAAGGTCTCATCTCACTGCAGATGCTCAAGGAGGTGGAGAAGCAGCTGAAGCACCCGCTGAACGCATACTTTAAGTGGTTCGCCGGCACCAGCACCGGTTCATTCATCTGCACCTTTCTCGCCATGGGCAAGAGCATCGACGAAATTCGCGGCATATACTTTCGCTTCAAGGAAAAGGTGCTCACCGGCGATAAGCCGTACTCCTCAGAGGCACTGGAGTCAGTGATCAAGGAGGTGGCCGGCACGAAGATGCAGATGAAGGACATCATGAAGAAGCACGGCAAGTACCTCATTGTGCCCACGGTCATTGCCAACCGACGACCGATGAAGCTGCACAAGTTCCGCAGCTATCCCTCGGTGGTGGAGATAATGGCAGAAAGCGGTAACAAGCACCTCATCGATCAGCTGCTGCCTGACCACGATAAGGACCTGCATAACTACCGCAAGTACGAGAGCCGAAACATGCATGTGTGGGAGGCGTGTCGAGCCAGTGGAGCTGCGCCCATCTACTTCCGCGCCTATGGCAACTTCATTGACGGCGGTCTGATTGCCAACAACCCCACCATGGAGGCAATGACTGAGTTTGAAATGACCAATGCAGCACTGCGTGCAGTCGGCAAGGGCGACCAGTGTCAGAGCCTCGACCTGGTGCTCTCCATTGGCACTGGAAAGGGCCCTCTCGAGGTCAGCGAAATGGTGGACATTGAGAAGATATACTCACTGTCCACGGTGCCCAAGTACATCACCATGGTGGTGAATTTAGTCTACGAGGCCTGTCAAACGGAGCAGCACGTTACTGAGCGGTAAGTTTGGAAGCGCGACTACCATGCATCGGTTTTCTCATGCTTTGTTTTTCATACACCAACACTAGAGTGGAAGCTTTCTGCAAAGCGGCCAAGGTGCCTTACTTCCGCATAAACTCCTTCATCAGTGATCTGATGGAGCTGGATGAGCCGCAGGACAGTCGCATCATCAACTGTCTCTGGGAGACGAAGCGCTTCATGTACTACCGTCGAGATCAGGTGAAGGTGCTGGTCAACTATCTGGAAACGTGCACTCAAGGACTGCCATCGGTTACGAAGAAAAGCAGCAAGCAGGGTGTTCGCCCAAGCAAAGAGAGGCTCAACTCAAAGACCAATGTTTCGTCTTCCTTGGCTAGTCAGAGTGGCACTGCCAGTTCTGCTACAGCTTCTGTTTCGAGGACCAGCTCGGTGACTAAGTCGAGGCGCTCGCTGGCAAAGGTGCGCAAATCGTCATCCAAGTCGTCCACTAAAGGCAAAAGAGGAAAGGCAAGTGGCAGTAAGTGAAAACTCGCTTATTTTGAAGCTTGAGTAGTGGTAGAAAAATGAAAAAGTTGATGTTTTTTAATTAACTGCTGGCGCATAATGCTGCTAATTTATCCACACTCATTTGAATTTTAAATTAGTGATATTTGTAAATAAAAAAACATATTTTTTTTGAAAATATCAGTTGAAAGTTGCAAACACCGCTTAAAAATGAATGTTTTAAAAAAGTTGACAAAATTTGAAAATTAAACTTTTACGTAAAGTCTAGAAATCAACAAAAAACTCAAAGCCAAAAAGCCGTATAACCACCAAAAAGACCACAGCGGCGTTGAAGTGCACCGTGTGGCTTGTCGCTCAGTGAGTAGCTGACAGGGCAAGCATATAAAAGTATATTG
>JAALOO010000295.1_pt1 | contig 46277 bp, 33 predicted proteins | sample 7257641 | NCBI WGS metagenome assembly JAALOO01 (sample SAMN14085613, study PRJNA598686) | mite metagenome | biome: ENVO:01001000; feature: ENVO:01001002; material: ENVO:01001226; isolation source: single female mite from University of Michigan culture on fish food culture... ...
CGGCTCCCTTTATACTGTTCTCTTGCTGGCATACTCATCACTTCAGTTCGTCGGTACTCTTCGGCATGTCAGCAATGTCCGCTCAAGGTCTGGCGCGAGTCTCTTCCGCTGGCTGACTCTTGGTTAAGGAATCTCTCTTCCAACAATTTTTCCGTATATTCTAGCAGCTATGTAAATTATTAATATGTCTTCCCACTGTTACTGCTACTGAAAAAAAGTCATGGTACATCTTTTTGAGGATTGTGAAAATGAAGACGTAGCAGCTGATGAAGTAGAATTCCCGGTAAATTAAAAGTCCTGTTTGAGAGTAGTAGCTTTTAGCCAGCTCTTAATTAAATAAGTCGACATTCACGTTCCGAGTGCCCTGTGCTCGACTGCTGACTAACTACCCCCTAGCTCAATTAATCGATGATGACGCAATTACTAGACACTCTACGCCGGCCAATCACTGTCTACTCCTTAGATCAACTGTCGCTGGCGGGAGCACTCTCTCGAGACCTGGAACTAGAGTTTCTCCAATTGACTTTTGGCCACCGATCTCCATTTCTGGTCAGACATAGCGAAGCGTGACTTGGAGCTCTATGCACGCCAGACGCCACCTAAAACCGCCAGAAAGTGCTCTTGATGAACCCCAAAACGAGCTGACTGACCGACTTGCCTTTTCGGGGCAGCCTTGGCCCCTTCTTCCTCTCTTCCTTCATTCCTTTCAACCAGCGACAAGGCCAACATTTTAATTATGTGCTTACACGCTCGAATTGCTTTTAATTTGATTGCCACCCAAAGTACAGACATACTGAATTGCGCCATTACTGTCTTGCTTTCACTGCATTTCTGCTGTGTTTCATGCTGTGTAATGTGAACTTGAGAATGCACACTCTGTCACTGGCATTCTCTACCATTGCCATTGCCTCTTCCCGCCTCCTCCTCTTCCTCTGCATGTCCTCATTCGAATGGGCGAATTAATTTTGAAAAAAGTAAATTTATCTAACGAACGAATTTGACCAGATAATGGCCTGCAAGTTGACTGTAGTGTGTGTTGCACTGCTTTGGTGCGTGAACGTGAAAAAAGCTTTACACGAGACACACACAATGAGTGCCCTTTAACTGAAACACTGGACTCAGATGGTCTGTTTACGCTGAAAGCTCAAAGATCGGTAGCTTTCTAGTTCTAATGCTGCCAACTTGTGATGATCGTAGTGGTGGTAGTGGCTTGTCCTGGTCGTCAGCTCTACTGGCCTTCATTCTTTTTCCCTTTTTGAAGCTCAATTTAATTTAGCCAACGAACAGAGAAACAGCTTAGCCGGGCTGCACTAGCACCACCACCACCACCGCCACTAAGCAGATAGTGTTCATGTATAATTAGATCTTAGTGTGCGGAATGGAGTACAAACAAGCGGCTCGGTGGCCAGACCAAACAAGAGAGCGGGAAAAAGAGAGAAAGAGAGTTTGCTTAGGCTGAAGCATCGAGCACCAGAGAGTGAGTGTGTCCTAAGTGGAGTCCATCCCGCGGCGCGTCACGAGAGTGGTGCCCGAGCTTCAGCTTCAGAAACAGAAGAACTGCTGAGTTCACTCATTGATGCGAAGTCGTACAACACAACACACACACGAGCACATTCGATTCGATAAACAGACACCGAAATGGAGAGGAGCAACAAAAGAGCCAGCTACTCACTCTCTTTCTCTTTGACCGTCCTAATGGCCAAGGCAGGCAGACAAGCAGACCGCTAGGGGAAGGAGCAGCAGCCAACTTTAGTTGATCGGCTTCAGTGAGGGCACAGTCAGGCAACAGCATCAGCAGCACTTCTGTTCTCTTTTCGGTGCACTCGGCTCAATGTGCAATCGCATTAGACTTGGGACTAGCACTGCCTGCACAGAAAGAAAGAAAGCTGAAACAGACCGCCGCTGTCAGGGAGGCATAACCAAATTGCACCTTGGTCATAGGTGAAGCTCGCAGAATGCAGCAGAAGAGAGGAAAAAAGAGGGGAGACCTCATCGGGAGGCCAACTGCTGTGCAGTCGCATCGGTTTTGCTGCTGCTACCACTCTGACGGCAAACTTTGTCCTCGCTAATTGGATCTAATTGCCTTTCTATGACTTCACAATGCTCGACGATGCCGCTTGGTCAGTCAACACACACTTACAATGAAACATACAGTTCTATATTAAGTTTGCTAGTGGTGCTAGCGGTTGTATATTAATAGTAGCTCCGTATGGGCAATTGAAAAGCTGCTGCTCCTTTTTTTCGGTTCTTGGTCCTTATTGCCATTGTGTGTTCTTCTCCTCCTGCAGGCAAACAAATGACCGCTTGATCCTTAGTACTTTCTTTTGTTTTCACTGCTGCAGCAAATAAAATTTAAATTGCACCACATATCGAACTGTTTTGGATGCCTAATGGGCATTTGATTGTCGTTCACTTTCTTTTTCCTACCGCTCCCCGGTAGGTTAAGTCGGTGCTCATCGGTGCTATTTGTATTACTATCTTCCTTCGGGTTTGTCTCTACTGTTTTTTTTTCTATTCATAAGCCAACATAAAGCCAATGGTGAATGTGAAGTGCAGTACTCGGTCTGCTGTTGTTGTTGTCAGTAGTGTTCAGTAGTGCCTGGTAAGCTGGCAGATCGTTGCAGTATAATGCGGCAGTGCCAGTTTGTGTATCGTCGCCCAGCGCACAGCACACTAATGTCGCTGTTAATATCTCATATTTCATTATTAGCCTTCTCCTGCTGCTCTTGGATCGCTTTCCTCTTTTCTTTTTCTTTTTTCCTCTTTCTTTTCAATGTACTCGATGACAACACAATAAGTTGCCGCAAAAATAGTTGGGCGCAATGGCCGCTAAAGCAGAGCAAAGCAAAGCGCCCTGAACAACAACAAAATGGAGCCATAGGAAAGAGAAAAATTGCAGAACAGAGGAAAAATGACGCTTCATTTGTAGCTGCTGCAACTTCTGTTTAGTAGCACTGGTCAGAGGAATTTTCGCCAATTGAATTAGTGAGAATGAGCTCAGAGCTTGGCCATTCTCTTTTCTTCCTTTCTTCTCTACTTCACTCCTAACTGGCTGGTCTGTTTCTGGTTCTTTTCTAACGGCGATGATGATGGCAGTGGTAGCTGTTAATGGCGACAACTATGAGCGGAATTCGGGCGCTCTATCTCTCTCTTTGCACTCCTCTACAGCAGTGTCTTCCCTCTGTGTCTGTCTGCAGCTAATCAGTGTCAGCTTCGCTCATTGCAAACATATTTTCTCCCTTCTCTAATTCGCTGTGATATTTGCGCTAATCATCACTGATTGAATCTTTCTCCCTCTATCTCTGCTGCTTAATAAACATTCACCATCAACTTGAGCTTTTTTCTCTGACTGTCAGATTCAATATCATTTCCACTATTCCCCTCTGTCCCTCTTTCTTTGATTAATGTCTGTGAATCACAGCATCACAGTGTGCACTACACAGTGTGCCTTTTGTTTTGCCTTTGTTTGTTTGTCCGTTTGTCTGTTTCTCTGCCAGTTCTCTGTCTCTTAGCCAACCAGCCTGCCTGACCGGTCAACCGATAGATCACCTGAGTGAGCTAAATTAAAGTGAAGCCATATTGTGTCCGGTGTGGGGGGGAATGGAAGGGATGTGCACCGAAAAACACACCTTGTGTGACTGGCAGTGTGCCTTCTCTGCATGACATGAGACGGATGCATTCATCTCAATGTCTCGCGTTTTGGTGGCATTAATTGAATCTCCTGCCTCCCCAGCAGCAGCAGCACCACCACCAGCACTACCAGCGCCACCACCATTCACCAGATTGCCGGCTGCTGAAGACGGATGTAATTTGTACTTGTCGATGCTCAGATGCTGCTGCTGCAGTTCAGGCCTCCATTTGCCTGCCATTTGCTTGCGCAGTGAGCAGTGTGCAAGTGGAAACGTCTTTGCATGCGACGATGCAATCGATCTTGATTTGCCGTCCATTTGCTTTGCCTGCCAGTTGGAAGCCTGTATTTACCAATAGTCTAAGAAGTTTCACCATGTTATTCTCCGCTGCAGCATCAGCATCCAATTCTGCCAAATGTAGGCAAAGGTGGCACTGTCTCTGACTGGCTGGCTGGCTGGCTGGCTGGACGTCGATGAAGCGGGATTCTCCATTTCTCTTTTCTATTTGAGCTGACTGGTAATCAAAAACGCTCACGATATCAACTACCACAACAGCAATACTCGGATTTAATGCCTAATCAGGAGTCAGTGGCACTGCCTGTCTTGGAGGCTTCGTTTGCCATTATATTTACAGTTGATCTTGTAGCGGTAACGAATACAGCCTCTTTATTTTATATTTTATATCATTCTTCTTCCCGAAATGTAATCACCCCACTTCGACGGTGCTGTGCTGTGCTGCTTGCCAATTAGCCGCCAAAAGACAACAGGGAGGAAGATTGGCCTCCTCCTCCCTCATCTCCTTTGTGGTTCAAACCATTGGTGGTGGTGGTGGTGGTGGGCAAATGCGAACGAAGTAGGCGAGATTGATATCTGACGGCAATAGACACGCAACCACCAATACCAAAAGCAGCGACTGACCACAGACTTTGTGTGTTTGCTGCGTTTGCGAGGGCGAACTAAGGCAACTGCTACACAGTCGTTGAGGCTGGTAAAATAATTAGGAAACGTAATGAAGCGATTACGATGGTTAGATCTTTCTTCTTCTTTTCTTCTCCTTTTCCTCCTGCTGCCTGGCGCTGTTGTGAGTGATCAGCGCTGGCCGCCTCTCCGGCATCTCCAGGCAACAACAACAGAGCCCCTGTTGTCAGCAGGAGCACTGAGCAACGCACCAGAACGACAAGAGTTTGGGTTGTGATGGTCAGCAGAAGCAGCAGCAGTGGTAGAAGGGTCGATTCAGTTCATTGGAAACGGTCACTCTGCCTCTTTTCTCCCCTCTCGTCTCCTCCCTCCCATTCTCCATTTGGTCTTTCTCTTTTTCTAACCCTGATCGTAATCGGCCATTCTGGCCCAGCAACCAGCCTCGCCACAACCAGCACAACCATCACCAGCACCATAAGTGTGCATCCTCACGAAGGACCATAAAATGACCACAAATGCTCGCTCGCAAAGTCAATCTTTTTCTGACCCTCTCCTCTTTCCGTTCCCATCGACCTTCCTGACTGTGTCTTTCTGTGTTTAGGGATCTTCTCAGCACTCTCGCTGGAAAGTGGATTGCCAGTGGTTTTACGGCGTCTTTGCCATTCTGTCGCTGTTAACCTTTGCCTGGCAGTGTCAACCCTGTTAGTTTTTCTCAACTGCGACACTGTGTCTCCACTTCTTCTGGCACTGAAGCAGCAGTGCTGATTAGTGATGACAAGTTTGTAGTCCTTTTTCCCTCTTTTTCTCCCTTTCTCCCTTTTCTCTCCGCTTTTAATGCCTCTGCTAACCGTTTTATGATCTACCATTATTGCCGCCATCAGTGTCGAGTCTGTTGACTTGGACGAATTTGTCTACTCTTCTTCTTTTGACGGTCAAATGAGTTTGTCAGTGTGTGTGCTTTGGCCTAAAAATAGCTGATGCGGCAGTCTCTTTTTCTCTTTCTCATTCTCCCTCTGTACTGTGTCGCAGTTCCTAGCAGCTTCACATCATTGAGCTGGAGAAGTGTGCGTAACTTGTAAGCCAGTGAAGGGCACGATCACTTCATTTGGGCTCTATTTCTCCTCCTATTCAGAACACTAATTGCTTATCCAAATGAGGCGACAGCGTCCCGAGACTGAACGGCGCTCAGAGAGAGTTGGTTGGTTGGCTGGCTGGCTAGCTGGCAGCTAGTGGTTATGCCATTGGCCCTCTTTTCTCCAGCCAGCATCCACTAATTGAATTTGCTCATTTGCCTCCCATTTTGGTGAAGTGAAGTTGCTGCTGTTGCAATCCTCAGCTGAACAGCACTGGTGATAAACACTAAAGTACTGATGCACTAGGTTGCACTGGAAAACTATCGTCCATCGGACCCTTCCTTTCTCGTCCCTCTTTCACTCGTTCACTCTTTGGCGTGTCCATCCGCGTGTCCGTCAAATGGCCCATAAAATGCATGGCCAGTGCAGTTTGGCGGAGATACTCTTTCTCTTACTGATAAATCCTTCAACTCAATCCGAACGGGTTTAGCTGAGAAAGGAGAAAATAGACGGTCATCCCCGTTAAAGTCCTGACCCGTTCTTGGTGGGACAATCGACACCACTGGCGCTGCCAGCAGTGCCAAACAGAGCTTCAGACAAACAGACATTTGACCAAATGATTAATAGAGGCAATTAATGCAGATGACGATGGTCTGCTGCTGCTGCAATCTGTTCAGGAATTGGTAGGGTTGTAGGGCAGTATAGCACATAAACTGCAGAAGGATATTATGCAAATGTTTGCCCATCGCCAGACACACTTACCGGACACACTTACTGACATAGAATGCCACACTCTGTAATTGCTCTACTCTCTTTTGCTGTGCAGATTGACTGACTGACTGACCGATGGCGACAGGCACATGGTCATTGCTGGCCAGTAGAGTAAGAGCCAGTTTTCGATCGCTACTCTCCTTCTTTCGAGGTGATGGCACTCGATTAAGTCATCGCATCATCCGCAGAGAGTGCCATCCCTCTTTTTCCCTTCATCGTCTTTCGCCTCGAGCCAATCAATTACTGGCGATCGCTAAAACCAAATTCTTGTCCAGTGTGGACATTGTTTGCTGCTTTTTGGGCCGCTGACTTGCTTTTTGCTAATTCAAGTGGACAGAAGACAAATGAATCACAATATTTTTTCTTCTTTTGTTTAAGTCAGTGCAGGCGAGAAAGAGGCTATTTGTCATCTCAATTTGCCTGCTTTTTCTTTTTCTCAAAAAAACGGGAGGCTATCTTCTAGAAAGAAACACTTTCCCTATGTGAATGGCTGCTCACTGGAGATGCTACTGCCTAATGAGGACGATTATTATGTTGCAAAACCGTACTTGACATGATGGATTTGATTTTTATTTGCTTTCTCCTCCTCTTGCTGCTTCTTTTGCCTTCCCTTGATTCTGATTCAGATGAGCAGGAGGAGGAGTAGGAAAAGAAAGAAGATAGAAAATGGAAAAGAAAAGCAGTAACAGACAGCTTCGCTGAAGAGGTTTCTAATTGCACTTATTTTTGCATTGGATTTTTTTTTGTTGCAAAAGATGACGGACCCCACTTGCCGGGTTGCTTCAATTGATATAAATGAAGGCGATGGCGGTGAATGGCGCAGATGATTTGAGCATCGATTCTCTACGGCCCACTGCTGCTGATATGCCGTGCAACTGTCATCAGACAGTCGCCATCGTCTGCAACAACGGAGTGACATTGGGAGCCTAGGTCAAACAACATTTGTCACACACAAGCTCTGCATTCGCTCGCTCCCAAAAGGGCGGTTGCAGTGTTTGAAAAGAAAATGTGAGCAGGCGAGCGACGACTGACAAGTGTGCAGCACCCCAGCAGAAAAACATTTGGGCACTGATCTGCCTTTTGAAGTCTTCCTGCATCGTCATTTCTTTCTTTCCTTTCTCCCCTTTTGAGCCATTGGAATATACCCAGTTTAGCGCATTCGATTGCACTTGTCAGCGAGCGCGCCCTGGTCGTCGCAGTGAGTGTCCTCACCAGGATTCTCTTTTTTTCCTCTCCTTCCATCTCATTACTCGTTACTCTTCACTCAGTGGGTGATTGCTATTTTTCGAATTTGTTGCCTGTTGTGCTTTTGTCGTCTGCTTGTACTCCCTCTACTCCGAAACTTGGAAAGACTGAATTATGGGGCGATTCTTCAGTTTTCAATTTGCCCTTCGTGTGTGTACTGAGGAGGCCACTTTAACCAGTCAGTGTTGCTGCAGTCAGTGCATCTACAAACCCAAAGTGCTTATGCCCTTGCTTCAATCACAGACACATGCACTTTTTTCTTTTTCTTTTGCACAAAAAATCGCATTCAATTGCCATGTCAATGGCGACTGTAAATCGTTCACTAAACGGCGCCATTAGTGTGTGCATACGAGATTTCTCTTTCAATCGTTTTCAATCTCCCTCTCTTGGCGCCCGATCACCACTGAGCTGAGTGCACGTTGCTTTTTACGGCAAATTGGGCCGCACGCTATGCAAACGGTTCAGGCTACTGCTGGTAATGGTGGTTCGGGTTGTGCTGCTGCTGCTGCTGTTGGGTACTCCTGTGTGCTCGTTATTTATTAGTTTTTTCTAGTTTTCTGGTTAGCAAAACTACAGACGTATTATTATAAAATTTGTATTTGAATGGACTGCCCAAGGAATCACTGTCGTCCACTGGTGCCTGCTTGCTTGCCAACCATTGCAGTGCACCCTCTCACACACTCGCCTTCGGCTGCTGCTGTGCATCTGTCTCAATTTAATGATTTATTGCTCTGCTGTACGGCGACGGAAATCTTCTCCAAGCAGCCAGCCAGCCTCTTGAGAAGTTCTGCACCCATCGCGTGGTTTCATTTTAAAGTTTTAAAAACTTTTTAAAAAGAAAAGCAAGGAGAATAAGGTTCTCTACTTTCTTGAAAGGAAGTGGGCTGTTACTGCTGCTGCTGTTTCTGCAGTTTTTTTATGGCCGACCAAAAGCACTGGACGGGCTCAATGAAGCGAGATGACCATTGGGTTTCAGTGAAGCAAGAGTTTGTTCTCCTTCTCTTTCTTCTTCCAATTTGCTGCATTTCAACTTCGATTGATCAGATTTGCTGTTTTATACAGCGGCCGTAGTAGCAGTGGTGCCATTGGCACAAGAAGGGCCACCTCGTTAAGTGCAACTTACACATCTATTTTCAGCAGCAGGCGTCTTCTTCGCTTGAATGGAATTGATTTTTAGCAGCAGAAAGAAGGGAGAAGGGGGAGAAGAAGACGCAGTAGACAAGTGACTGCAACCATATTAGCGGCATTAGCAGCTGCTTTCTGATTCTGAGAAAAGAAGAGTAGCTGGCCAATTCAAGCATTTGAGCTAAAAACAGCAGCTGTGCTGCTTCAACGTAGAATCACCGTAACCGTAGCTACTCTCTCGGTGACAACATTTTCTTTTGGTTAGTCATCACCAGCAAATGCAAAAAAAGCTCTGCTGCTTAATGGCAATTAACGATTGCGCCGACACATTAATTAATGTCTTTTGTTTTGTCGACTTGTCTAATGGGGCCGTGTGTGTGCACTTGTGCACTTGAAGCTCAACCCTTGCTAAGCAGCAGCAGCAGCAGCAAAAAAAGCTTGGCCTGTCAGTAATAGCGGTGGTAGGGTGGTGGGCTGTTTCGGCTGATGAAAAATGATCATGCAAATGTTGGGACCGTTATGGCCTAATAAGCCAACAGTGCGGAGAAGACGGACAATGAGAAGGACGATCACGGCGACGGTGACGGTATCTCTCCCGATTTCTTCTCTCGGGTACTCCTCCTCGATGCGATCTTTTGTCGATAGCGCGCCACAGCGCCTAATGGTCGTAACGTGACTGCCACTACTTGCCAATCGATACCACCATTTGATTGCAGTTTCACTGTACCACCATCATCAAGGCTCAGCTGAAGTGCTGTTGTTGCTGTTGTTGCCTCATCTGCCACGAGTTTAACTGTTTGTGTGAATTAAAAGCTCATTTATAAAAGCTCGCCTTTCAAAACTCTGGCAGCAGTAAAGCAAAGGGGTTAATCACGCATAGTGCCGGTGAGACACAGTAAGGGGTGTACTGGCTGGCTGTCTGTTGGTTGGTTGGCTTTTTCTTAAAGCTTGTTCCAGTTTGTTGAGGTCTCAGTTGAGCTGTTTAGTCTGCTGTGCTGGCAGAATTCACTGATAGAGCACGCAATGCCTACATGCTGGCTGCTGCTAGGGTTGAGTTCGTTCACCAACGACAAACAAGGCTGTTTCAGCAATGACATCATTGCTCTACGAGCAGCAATCGCATTTGTCAACTTGTCCGTCACTCTAGAGGCTCTAAAGCCCTTTGAAACTCTCACTTGACTCTTTATCTGGGTTGAGCATGCTGTTCCGGAGTTTGCATTTTTGTCTAGTCGCAGGGTGAGCTACTGAGCAAATTTCTGGCACTTTGCACTAGAGATTTCTCCCTGTGATGTGTGCTAATGGTGGTGATGTCGATAAAAGAGTAAGTTTCAATGGCCGATGCTTCTAACGCTACTGCTGTTGCTGTTATTCCCCTTCAACTCAATCACTCTGTCGATCTGTTTTGAAAATGTTTACACACACGCCAAAATTAGCTTGTGTTTGAAAGGAAAGGCAAAGAGCGTCGATGTGTCAAGGTGATAGGCGACAGAAACCTTCTTCATGCTTTTCCCCTTTTCAGACTGTCTGTCTTCTGTAGGTCGAAAACAAGAAAAGGTATCTGCAAAAATGGACTTGCATATTAGGGGTGCACCATAGGTGCCTTCAGTGCACAGATACACCGTCTCAGTTGTAGCCGTCATCATCATCATCTACTACTACTACTTGAACTTGTCAGACGATCGGCAGCCGATAAATGTTTACGCCATTTTCGGGGTGCTTCTCCTTTTTTTTCGTTTTCTTCTTCTAGCACGAGTTGTTGGCGCCCTGCGTATGCATCTGTTGAGCAGCAGGAAAAAAGTTTTGCCTAATTACGCCCATTAATTTCCCTTCATGTGATTATTATGACAAGCTAAATATATTCTACACTGGTGGCGGTCGTTTGGCTGGCACTGTGCTCCAGTTTATGATCACAATTTTCAGTTGGCAGATCAGCTTTTCTAAAGCATTGCTATCAACTGCACGCTTTTAAACACTTGACCTTTATGTTTGTCGTTTTTGAAAAAATATGAAAGTTAAACTATGAACGACTCAGATTTAGGAAAAACAATGTTGATTGGTTAACAAGATAAAATGATCAACTGCAAACTAACAATTATTTTCAATCCTAAGTTTTATCCGCTTTTATTTATCTCAGTATTGATTGAACGTTAAATATTTTTAAATAATAGTTGCAATTTGTTTGGTTTTTATACAATTCGATTCTCAATCAGAATTTTGTTTATTTGTTAGAAAATAGTGACGACAAACACAGGCAAAGTCTATTGGGAGTATAATGCCAGTGCCTGATGACCAGTTAGTAGTCACTGTAGTCATTTAGGGTCACGTTGTTCTAAGCAGAATTTGTTCATTCAATTGTGCACGTTTCAGATTGGTGATTAACTTTTTTTTAGTAGATCGGTGATTAGATTTTCTTGTAGGCTGGTCAGTTTTGCCTGTAGATGATTGGTGCTAGTAACCGCACAATTGAACTGTCGTTGACAATGGTTCTGGCAGTAATGGTTCTAGATGATGAAAAAAAAAGTATAATTTGACCCAAAGTCTTCATTTGGATTTGACCGCACAGTTGATGATTTATTGTTGTTATCTTCACTTTCAATCTAAATCCAGTCTTTTTGTAGATTTGATTCTACACTATGCCTTTTTGTTTATGATAAGCAATCTCTCCATTTTTCTTAACCCTCAAACTACTCCGTTCTATCTAATGTTTGCCTTTTTACTTCCTTAATTCAATTATTACTTTTGATATATCCCTAACCACTACAGTGATGTACTGCACTTTTTTGCTTTTTGTATGAGTGCTCGCGTAACCAGGATTAGGCGAATTGCTAATTGATTAATTGCCCTTGCCAGATGCACTCGGCACTGTCTGTAGAGAGTGCACTAAGAAAATGAGCTCTGTGTGCTTTCCTTTCTTAAGACCAAAAATGCGTCACGGCCAATGCCATTAGAGTTATTAATTGCTTATTAATATTAATTGTCTATATTAATTATTTATCGGACCTCGTGCATTTTCTGGTGATGATGTTTACATTCTGTGTGCTGCACTCATTTTGCCGATGCACAAAGTAATCGTCTATTAATAACGACCAGCTCTATCTGCACATCATCTTCTACATAACCTAACGGCAAAAAATACTAATCAACCTTTTTTCTGTTTTTATCTTTGCAGGCCACACTTCAGGCTACAACGTTGTCGATTTCTATCGTCTAGATCAGCATCTCCAAGCACAAGTAAAAGGAAGTGACTGATTGTTGTTGTGGTAAGTTTAATTTTAGTGTTTGTTTGTTTTTGCAGTTGAACGTTATCATATACAAAACATCTAAAAACCAGCGGTCAGATAGCTGTGATGACGGTGCCAATTTTACTTGAAAAGAATGCCTGCCATTAATATCAATAGTAGGTAGAGCCAATTCAATTAGGCGACATCGATTACCGGAGAACCAAAATTTGCAAATAAGCCATTTACTTGCTTGCTCACTTGCTCTCGTGAATATTCTACACCGTGGCAGTGGTTGTTGTTTTTTGTTTCAACTTTTGCCATGTGCTATAAATTATGTGTACTGCGCCAGTGGGTTGAAATTGGGCGACAGCAGCAGCAGCAGTGCTCGGTTTTTGTTTTCTCTACGTTCGGTAATGCAATCAAATTGATATATGATCGATCGTAAATGAGAATTTATTGCCGCAAAGGCACTCTCGGGCTCGTGGTCGGCGTCGTCTGCCTGCACACTCGCACAGCCAGTGTTTGTAGCTTTAGCTCATTGCTGTTGTTTTGCTCGAATTAAACTTTGCTAAATTACTCTTTTGTCTCTTGTTCTTGGAGCTGACGCTAGACGAAGAGAGGCTCGTTCACTGAGGCTCGTTCCACTCGCGTGTCAATCTCATAAAAGTGTCACTGTGTTTGGGGCAAAAATTGAGAGGGAGTTTGCAGTTGGCGCCAGAACAGTTTGAGCTAGGCGATTTATTTGGACACTGCAATTGTTCTACGGCAAGTAACGTTGCCAACACACACACAACGTTGCGCACCGGAATTAAACTTTTTTTGTAAATGTGTGTGTGTGTGCGTCCTCTTTTAAAATGATTACGTGCCAAAGCTAATAAATTTAAATTATCGCCTCTCATCGGAGAGGGAAAGAGACGCAGACGCCGTTTTTTCGACGACCATTCTTGAGTTTTCATTGAACGAGTGCTTTGGTGTGTGTGTGTTTGGCTGGCACACACCACACTGCAAAGTGTCATTGTTTCTCGATTTTTGCTCTCTTCTTTCTGCTTCTCCACATTATCTGCCCCGTTCACTGCTCGATGGAGGGGACAGCAAAAAAAAGAAAAAGAGGGAGAGAGAGACATTTGAGACAACTGGTACTTTGAAAACTGCAAACTGAATCACCCTTCTTCAGCTGGCAAAGCACTAGATAGAAGACGAGAAAAACGAGTACAACTGCAAAGAAGAATGGGAACCACACACACAGTGAGACCAGTCGGATGGCCATTTGAGCAATTAATGGACAGTAAACAAACAGTTAAGGGGTAAATGATGGTGGTGCTGCTGCTGGCAACTTCCTTCTGGTCTGCCTCACTCCTTTGTCTACACTTTAGGCACACATCGATTGAGCCCTCTCTGATGGCTGCTACCGCTGCTGCCGCCGTTTCCTCTGAACGTGTTAATTATTCGCATCGATCGCTCACCGAAGCAGACGGCAACAACAGCAGCCGCCGCCGCCGCCGTGTGTTTTTCGCTGACACGGCTCAACCGAGCAGTTGCCGAACTCGACAGAAAAAGCAGGCAGAGACAATCTATCGATTCTCTTGTTGTGTGTGTTGTGTGTCTTCGTTGGGTGCACACACTACCGTTATTGTGTCCCCGTTGTTGCCGTTGTTGTTGTTGTTGTTCTTTCGATCCAACAGCAGCACCGCCAAAAACGTAGTAGTCCATTGAGGGTGAGGGTGTTGTCGTCAGACAGTGCACTCAGTACAAAGCAACACACTGCAACTGCTACTGAAGAGAGAAAAGGGATAAATAAATAAATAGCCCACAACTGGTCGACAACGAGTTAACCGACTGATGGACAGCTCAATGGGTGCTGCTGCTGCTGTTGCGGCTGGGTGGCTACCGCCCGACTGTCAACGATATTGAGGTCACTTTGAAATGTTTCTTTCTTTTCTTTTTTTGCTGTGTCTCACTTTTCAGCACCAATGACACTCAATCGGACATTGGAACTGGACCAAACTTTCTCGCTCTCTCTCTCTCTCAAATTGCACCAATTTTTGTCAAATCTTAATCGAATCAATAACGATCAACTTTTTTTCTTCTTCTTTTGCTGAATCATCACTGAAAAAACACTCTAATCGATTTTCATTTACTTTTTATTTCCAACTTTACTTTTCTTCACATATATCAATTTAAATTGTCAATTGTTGCCTGATGTTTGTTAGTTGCTCACTGGTAATTTCATTTTAGGTTGCTCCAGAGCCCGGAGATCTGGTTTTTTCCAGTTTTTATTTTCAAGAATTTTAATAAGTAGAAGAAAGTAGAGTAAATCACTTCATCCGAAACTAATTCGATTTAAGTTCAAATTGGCTGTCTTTTCTTTTTCTTCGTTTTTCTCAATTGGTACAGTCAGTAAGGACCAATTAGGTTTCCCGTATTGGACTTTTTAAAAATAATCGCTGAATTAATTTATAAACTTTCTAATGGAATTTATTATTTGAACAGTTTATCATTTGTCGTTTCAGGAACAATGATGAACGTTTGTTTATTTATTGAGCACAATTTTAAACAATTTTTAAATTCAAAATGAAACTCAATTTAGTTCAGTTTAAAGTGGAGTTTAAGTGGATGCCTACAACATATCCGCCATCATTTGCAATGCAAAGCTTAAAAATGGTTTGCTTTCTTAATGACTGTCAGGGCTACCAGAGAAGAATACCGATAGGAATTTGGCCCGTCATTGTGTTATTGTGCGAAAAGATAGAGCAAAGATAGGAAGCACAAGGGGAGATTGATATTCACCTGAGCAAGGAGCAGCATCAATTAATTAGCATTACTCGGCATCTGCAAATGCACACACTAACTGTGTTGTGAGGTACCACAATGAGGCACCACCACGTTACAGACACCAGGAGGACCACTGTTGTTGTGCATTAGAATTGATGGCTTCCTTTCGTTGATTTTGGCGCTTGCATACTACTACTGCTGCTGCTGTTGCTGCTAATCCGCTAAGACTAGTTGTTCAATTGACTGGGTGTCCGACAGCTTGCTTTCTCGTCCATTTCACCACCGGCCAGCTAGAGTTGTGTTGCGCCCATGCGGAGAGAGAGATTTTAGTCTCTTAATGATGCCAATTTGAGTGGTGAATTAGTGCAAATTGTTGCCTACACCGAGGAGGAAAAGTCGGTATTAGCATAGGAGGAAGAAGAAGAAAAGAACGAGATGAGAAGAGACGAAAAGAGAGAAGGAAGATGTGCTCATTTGTGGCCACTTTGGTGCTGATCAGGAGGCAACCCAACTTGCGGAGATCACAATCAAACACTGTGCACAGAAGATGATGTAGAAGAGAGTGAGTGAGCACCAAAAGAGAGATTAACATTTGGTGGCATTTTCTGGCAGTGGTGCCGCAGCAGTACACAGGAGAGTGCCTCCTAAAGGATTACCGCTAAGAAGCAGCCAAGCAGAGCATCGGCAGCAGCTGAAACAAGTGCTCTGATGGAGCACACTCATACATGCATGCTGACTGTTCTCGAGAGGAAGCTAGAAAATTAATTAATGACTTAATTGTGCATTTGCTGCAGTGTGCTCTCTGTCTGCTCATTAGTACACTCTGCTTGTCTCTGCTTGCTGATCAGAGAGTCTGCAGACTAGAAAAAGACTGCACCAACACCGACGACTGACGGCTAATTGTTGCTATTGCTCATGTCGCGACATTGCTGCCAACATGGCCATTTCACTAACAGGAGTTAGAAAGAGAGGATTCTAATTTAAGCCATTGTGAATTGACAAATAATTTGATTATTTGTACACTGCCCTTCAGCTTTGGAGTTGTGTCTGCCCTTCTGGAGCACCAGTTGACAGTGATAGATGCTAATACTGGCTGATAGGGTGAGAGAGATGTTGGAGAAGATGAAGTTTGGAGGAGAAGGAAGAAAGAAAGCAGTGAATGGCCCTTTGGCCCCAGTAGATAATGATCTGCGGCAGATTAGCTATCCAATTTACCACTACTACTTTTCTTTGCTGAAAGCAATGGTGAGCAACAGAGAAGAACACAACAACTAGGCGTCTAATTTTAGTCATTTAGGTTGACTGAGCCGAGATGAACTGAACTGTCTCACTGACTATCTACAAAACGCTACAAACATTCCTCGCATCCTTCGCCTGAAGAGTGTCCTCAAAGTGTGATAAGATGTGGCCACTACCATCACTGTCACCGCCAATCTCGGTAGTGCTGAAATTCGACGGCTTCTGAATCGCCGAGAGACAGGGAGGAAAGAGATTGCCACTTGACAAATGATTCGCTAGCGTTACGTTAATTGTCCAGTTTTCGGTTGGGCCAGTTTTCTTCTGCCGTCGCAGTTGCCGCCGCTGTGAGACGGTAGCAATGGCTGATTTCCTTCAAAAGGTGCACTGTCCCTGTCGACAACTACGACCATCACCACCACCACTAATCCAGTCACATGTTACTACTACTACTACTATTTGATGTGCGTTGATGTACATCTACACCATCGCTCTCTTTTTCTCTCTTATACGATGACTTGAGAATGCTGTCGCTGATGTTGATGCTGATGATTATAATTCAAATCAGCAGTTCCGAACTAGTTCAACACCAGAGCACCGTAGCACACTTGCCTCATTAATAGACTGTATCGTAAACAGCTGTCAATCAACTGCCCTTCACTCTAATTTTCAGTAACTTTGCAGCAAAGTAGTAGTAGTAGTAACCTTTCAGCAGATATATCTCTTGTTTTCAGCCCTCCCCCTCCTTCCTGACTCAGTGTGTCGTGACTGCTCTGAAGGCATTTTTGCTGAGCTTTGTTGTTCTCTGTTTTCTCTATCACGCCCAACTGCCAAGTACCATTGTGTGTACAGTAGAAAACAACAGCATTTACAAATCAGAGCTAGGTGAGGAAAAAGGGCATTGTTTCAAATTCAGCCTGGAACTAAAACTGTTGACTTGCTAAAATGTTGTGCAAGTGTGTTCAACAACTAAAACAATACAGCATGTGTATTTAGCGTTTCATCAAATCATGATGCCCGACACTGCTTCTTAAATCGTTTTGACACATAAGTAAAGCGGAAGAAAAAGGTAGGCCAAGACTACAGTAGAACTTAACTGTTTGCTCTGAGGGCACACATTCTCGTCTCAACTCTTTTTCATCTTTTGCCTACGATCGTCGTAAATCAAAGCCAAGAAGTCTTCATCTAATTACCGTCAATTTGTCAGCTAAGTTGCCCTGCACGTTTACCAAGTTCCTGTTGTGTGTGTGATCCTTCCAAGTTTGAGTTGGAGGCACTACTGGCACCACTAAATCAAGCAGATTGGCGCCAATTAAGCACAATTGATTGATCGAGCCAGACGATGTTTGCACTTGCGGAAGCACCGACAACAGCAGTGCAACTGGTGCTCTACTAAGTACTGCACCACACAACTCCTAATTGGACGTGACTGACAATGCAGGCTAGAGTGTCAACTTTGTCGTGGTAATCTTTGACTCCCTTTCTACAAAAAGATGCTTCATAATTTAAACTGTTAAGAACTGTTAGTGACAAACTACTACCACCACTATCACCATCTGGGCGATTTATCATTCTTTTTTACCGTTAAAAAAGATGTCTATGCGGTCAAAAGTGTGAGGATACAGTGACACAACACTGTTGATATACGTCTGCACTCTACATTTTTCACCCCGCCCTTCAGGAAAGCGTTCGAGACATTTTGCTAATTCGATTAAAGCAATGCAAACAATAAAGATAACAGCAAAGATGCTACTATTGCAAAGTTGCAACTCTCTCGCTGTTAAACTCGGTGTTTGCACTGCGACAATTTCATGGGAATGGGCGAATGATACTAGTTCAGTGTGTGCTGAGCAGAGAGTACTACCGTTGGCGATAGCAGTAGCCGCCAGCCGCCAGTGCTTCTGGTGCCGCTGGTGGTGGTGGTGGTGGATAAGCCACCGAGTGCATCAACTGCATCAACTCCGACTCTGGCAACATTGAAAAGACACACTGACAAGTGCAGCCGAGGATCGCGCACACATTTGTGCCTCGTTGCGTTTTGCACTGTGCCGTGACGAGTGCTGCGGTCACCAGAAAAAAACGATGCAGTAAGAAAACGATACCACCAGTAGAATGAAGGCAAAGAAAAAGAAGAAGAAGAAGATGGTATTCTGCACTGATCTTCTCTCTCTTTCTGACTGTCTGTTTGTCTGTCTGGATGAGCAGCGCCCGATTTAGCAAGTGTGCCACTCGACTGTGCCTGACTGTCTGTCTGCAGCAGCAGCAACAACAACAGCAGCAGATCGTAGCTTAGCATCAACATCACCAGCTTAGGAGAGGATGCGTTGAGCTTTGATTTCCACAACGGCAGAAGCTTTCTTTTTCTTTTTTTTCGTCGTCCTATCTGTCGTTTTGCGTTTTTCTGCTCCCTCTCTCTCCCCCTTCGACCAGTAGTCGGCAAATAAAAATTAATAGAGGCCATAAATATTTTAGTTTGTCTAAATTATCGGCAATGCCGGCTGTTGCTGCTGGTGCTATGGCAAGTTCTGCAGTTCACAGCTGTACAGCAGTGCTTGCTTGCAGTTAAATGACGTGATAATTGCCACTGTCAGTTGAGTCAGCCGATGAGGACGACGGCTCCAAACTCGGGCATCGACTTCGTTAAGCAGCCAATTTATTGTCCGATATCGACATTTCTCGCAGTGATATATATAAATAAATTGTATCTGTCTCCTTCTCTGAACATGTTTGCGCGCGCGTATGTGTATTCCTACGCAATCGAACCGATCAATCGTTCTGCCAATAGCATTGCCTTTCCTGGCAGCGCCGATTCGCAGTGTCACTTTGCATTTAAATTGATTTAATATACATTTCATTCAATGCTCGCTATCTTTCTGTGCAAATGCTGTCAAAGGCTAATTAGCCTTTAGCATCAGTCAGCGAGTGAGCTCTGTGTGCTCTGCAACTTGTACCAAATGATTTCCGTTGGCGTTTAACACTGTCGATGTGATAGGAGAAAACTTAACTCCGAGAAGGAGCTCAAAGTTCAAATGGCAGAGTTCAATTGGAATTGGACGAATGATGAAAAATGTACTTCCTCTTTCTCCCCGCTCCTACTGCTGATTGCACAGAATTGAAGGCAGGAAAGTTGGAGAAAACATTGCTCTCAAATATGATAAATGAGTTAAGCTGTGGCAGCTATTGTGGGCAGTGTATTCTTCGTCGTCAACTTTGCCGTCGCAGTTTTCGGCGCCCCAAAGAAAACTGCCACTAATTTGCCCATTTTCACTCTGGTTTGGGTAGTGTGTGTGAGAGAGTGCTGGCGCAATTCAACAACGCCGACCGAACCGACGGCCATTATCGGTTGAAATCGGTTTTCCTGATAGGAAGCGATACGCGCTGGCGCCCTCGCCACAGCCTAACTCGGTCGGATTCATTCCCTCTCAGTGCAGACTCTCGGGCGTCCAAATATGTCGCCTTCATGCATTCAGTTCTTCTGCAAACCACTGCACACACACACACTGGCTTGGTGTGACCGGTGGTAGTGTGTGCTATTGCTGCTGCCCTTGCTGTATCCTGTCCTTTGTTCGTCTTCTGGGCGACACAATCAGATTGAGCGAGGAAGGGAAAGAGACGAATGAACATGGGAAGCACAAATGAAATGAGATTGTGTGCAATATGTTCTGTACAGTCAGTTAGAAATATACTCTCTGGCCCATCCTAATTGTGCCTCCATCAGTCAGCAGTGTCTGGCACTGCCTGTGGTAATGCTGGGGCTGCGGCAGCACTGACACATCTTGCCTCCATCATCGTCTTGTGTCAATATTTAATGTCTCACTGAACACTTTCTCCTTTTTCTCATTTGCTCTTTGAAACACACACGCAACGGAAGAAGAAAATAAACGGAAAAAGGGGACAGTTTAAAGAAAGGGAAGGCGAATGCAATTAACAGTGGCAAAGGAGGCGTCGATGGAGAAAAAAGGAAGGCTGACACACAGCACTTTTAGAGGTGATTCTCCTGGTGACAACCGCCGTCTGTCACTAAGCATTAGACGAGGATCCAGCAGCAGCTAGGTTTGCAATCCAATTAAGCCAATTGCCACTGTTCCTGTCGTCGTCGTCGTCGTTGGAGTAGCTGAAACCGAAGCAGCAGTAGCACATTTTCTTCGTTTTCCTTATCGATTGTTATTTAAACTCGACTTTTATGCGCGCATCCATTCTCACTGGCAGTAATATAATTAGTTTAATTAGATTTACAGTGAATGAGAGCACGAATAAGAGCGCCACTGTTTTGAAAATGCCGTTTCATTTACACGGTCGTGGCAAAAAGGAAGAAAAGAAGGAAAAGGAGAGGAGAGGGGGAAAGAGCTTTGCATCTAGCACTTCTCTCAACTTAGCACGCCCGCTAATGGCACACCACTTTAGGGCACAACTGCGACGAGTATACACACTGGACACAGACACTGAAAGGCAAATGCGTTGAGCAAATGAAAGCTCGGTCACTGTCGTCCTCGTCACTGAGCACACTTTGACTCTGCAGCCTGAACAGTGTGCGAATTTACATCTTTAATGAAGGCTAATTTGATTAGTGCAAGCGTCAATAGCAGCAGCAGCAGTAGAAGTCCAGTCAGCAGACGCAGATGTGCTCGGTGCTGAGAGAGCATGGCTGAAGATGGTGGAAATGCCGCTAAAATACCGGTTTCACTGTCTTTCCTGGTGCTGCAAATTGCCCATGCCACGTTCTACTGTCGTTGCCACTGTGAATGCCATCATTTTCGCGTGCCACCACTGGTAGCTGTTGCCTAATTCAATTAGCACTGACCATGATTTAGCTCCATAGTGGTGGCACTAAATTTAATGCACCCAAAAACAGCTGCAGTAGCATTTGCTCAATTTCAAATAGATGTCTTGCCATTTTGTTTTGTAATTTTAGGTTTTTTCTCTATTTTTGTACAAGCTAAAATAGAGAAAAAAGAGTCCATTATCGACGTTTGCAGGTTTTGCTGAGTTTTATTGATCGGTGTGCAATATTTCCATCACATTTTTTGGTTAAATTTAGTACTCCTTTACCTAATTGTCAGTAGGCGATCAATTTTCCTGCTCTTTCCTTTTAGTGACTGCTTTTAATTGAAATTAATATCACTTTTAGTTGCCATCTTTCTCTTTATTGTCATTCTTAAACTCACTATTACATTTCTTCTTTTTTGCAATTGAATCTTATCTAATAGAAAAATTTGATTTGATTGTGTACGCAGAGTCAAAAAGAGAGAGAGAGAGAGAGAAAGAGAGAGAGATCCGCACAGAAAAAGGTCGCTTGCTCGTGGGGGACAGAAAATCCAATTAAAAGGCTGAATTTAAATTGCTTTACATTAAAAGAAAGAAGAAGGAGAAGGAAAAGAAGAGTGACTGGTGGCACTGGTGGTGGTGCACTACTCGTTTGATGATGACTGACTTTAAAACATTCTTCTTCTCTCTACATCTACATTTCACTATCAAATGAGTGAAATCACTGAATGGCAATGACTGGAGCTGATGCTGATGACGATGCTGTTGCTGAGTGCAGCAGCAGAAGCAGCTATTTGCAAAAGTTGCGGCACTTTGCTTCACAAATGAACTGCAAAACTGCAGAACGAGAACAAGAGGCAGAAGAAGAAGAAGAATGAGAAAGTCAGAATCGGTAAACAAAAGAGCTCATTGATTGTGCAAGTGTGTCTTGTGATGTTGGATAGTAAGAGAGAGAGAGAGAGCAGTGCCAAGTGGCAAAGTTCACCACTGCGGAGAAGGAGAGCAAAGAGGAGACCACACAGAGACACAATCGATCGATGTAGTTCACTTTCTGTGTGTGTATGTGTGCACTACTGCATCACTGACGATCACACTGCGATAGAATCAGACCACACGAGCAAACTCTTGCCCAGGCAAAGTGGCTGCTTTGTTGTTGTCTAGTCTGGTTCTCTTGCCGACTGTCTGCGTCTGTGTCCTTCTCAATGAGTGCTCCTCTGTGAATGAGTGTGTGTATGTTTGGCATTGTCTTCTTTTTCTTCCACTGACTCAATCGATGGCCGCCAATTACCACTGGATTAGGCTCACTGAATGCTCACTCGAGCTGATGGTGATGGTTGTGACTGCTTCAGCTGTTCCTCAACTTTTTCTATCAGCACAACCGCATTCAGATGAGTAACCCCTTAATTGGCGGACACTCAAATGGTTGCGGCTGCGGTGGTGGCGGTATTCTTTTGCCTCTTTCAAATCGGCTATAATTAGCTCTTCTTTTTCCTTTCTTCCCTTTCTGCAGAACAAGGACATATTGCAATAGTCGTCGCTCGGTGTGAGAAATCATAGGACCCGCAGTCTGCTGCGTGAATTATTCAGTTCCAAGGCTTACTTCTGCCGCTCATCTCTCGGTAAGTTCAACGTTTTCGCTCACTTGAGTTCAAGTGCCTCTAGTTTTTTCCAAGTTTCTACGCTACTGCAGTGCATTCTCAATTGGCCTTCTCCGCTTTCCGCTGCCTGCTCTCTGCACGTTCATTCTATCTTTCCATTTTTCCCGGTTTTTAGTGATCTTTGTGAATCGACATATTTTACAGGGAGTGTGTGTGTGTGTTGGCGCAACATTTTTGTTCCAGAAATAAAATGTGTGTGTTCTGAGCACACAGACAGAGCACTACTCTTTTCCTAGGTAAGCTAGTCTTAATAAGCATAGCTCAGTGATAGTAGTAAGGCCACTTGAGAAGTAAAGGAGAAAGAGAGAGAAAGAGGCCGTGGCTTTCTTCCCCTGCTTTTTGAAGTGGATGCAGCACTCCACGAGAGGGCAAATTTCTTCATCTTTTTTGCACCGTGCTGTGCTCACAGTGTCTAAGAGTTATGACCAAATTAAAGGCCTGATCAACCTAATAGACGGACGTGTGCCATTGTCCTCCGCTCTCACTCACTGAGGGCACACACACCGAAGAGTGAAGTATGTTTTCGGAAGGAAAGTGCTGTTTTTGCTGCCTTTGCTGCCTTTGCTGCTGCAGTCGCAGTTGTCGAAAAAGTTCACCAGCAACAGCGCCCTGTTTTGTCAGTCAATTTTTTTGCGCCTGTCCTCTCTTGTGTTGGATTTTTTTGTCTCCCGACCTCTCTCAACCAAACACTATTTTCATGTGCGTGTACATATGCACACTTCACACGTTTGTCGACGAGATAAAATGTACGTCGTACAGTAAACACCGAGAAAAGTCCAGCACTGATGACTTTGCTTTTGAGCACAGAGAGCTCGCAGAGAGTTCAGCTTCACAGGTCTTAATCTTTATTATTGCGCCATTAAGATTAGTGGGTAATTGACAGGCGCGTGAAGCAAAACGGTTATACCCGAGCGAGCGAAACGCACAGAACAGCAGCAGCGACTGCCGAGCCAAAAAGTTCCAGCGCCTAATGACAAGAGCGAGAACAGCGAGTGAAAGTTATCAAGTTCTTTTTATAATTAAGATGCATGGCTGCAGCAGTGTGAGTGGCTTGTGTGTGCACCACCTTACCAGAATCTTATATTGGCGAACTGCACTCTCGGTAATCCTACTCACAGTGCGGCACAATCTCTTCTTTTCTTCCTTTCCGTCTTCCTCTTTACGTTTCCTGAGAATTTGGCAGCCACTTACTTGGAAGAGCAAAAGGAAGCGAGAGATAGAAGAAAGTTTAGCTTTATTAGATTTCTCCAAATTCGACTGAATCTGCTTCTGCTGCTTTCCGTCTGTGTTCACAGCTTTTTTCAAGATTGCGCCTTTAAGGCGAGTGAACTGGTAGTGCTAATTACCTTTAGAAGAAGTTTGCCGCTCACAGCTTGGGTGAGGAGAAATGAGCCAACGTAGTGCTTTTCTGTTTGGCATTCACTGGGGCTCATTCGACGCTGAAGCAAAAAATGTGTTTGCAATTTGAAGACGTCTCAATCAGTGTGTGCGCGCTCATTCGGACTGTTTGCTGTTCAGTCTCTCAACTGCCGTTAAATTGTATAATTGCCCTCGGCCCTAGGCACCCCCACAAAACAAAACCAAATGAGCGTTTTCATCGTCCTCAATTTTGTCTTCTTTCGGTTCCCTGGACAGTTTGTTTTACGGCAAACAAATCTGCATGTGTGCGTTGTCATTGCAGCACTGTCGCCGGTCTAGTCTCATGAACCCTATTTGACAAAAATCAGCCCCAGGCCCAGCAACAGCAGCAGCAGTGTTATGAGGCACAGTCTCCAGTTGAGGTCTTATTTCTCCGTCCACTGATGATTTTATTGCCCCATTGCCTTTCCCTGCCGATATAAAGTTGTATAACTTTCTTCTTTGAGCCGAAACACTATCCGACGCTGCTCATTTTCGCTCAGTTTTGTCCAACTAATGACGAGCATTTAGTCTTCCTCAGCGAGTGAGGCCAATAAAGTCGGCGACACTGGTGACACTGACTGAGTGAGCACTGCTGTTCAATTTGTCGGTGGCTGTAACAGCAGCGCAAGCTCTAGGCCCTTCTTCGGGTTTGGTGTTAGCCAGCATTTTTGGTCCACCACTGAGGCCTCGTAAAGTGTCGTCCAGTCGGGCACCTCGAGGGCATTTGACTTTTAATAACCCTAATAAACAGCGGCTGTTGTTGCAGTTGACAAGAGAAAAAGAGGACAACTTTTTCAACTTTTGGCCGATTACAACAAGGAGATTCCACTGCTGAGTGACTGCTCCTACTTCTTTATCAACTGTCCTGTATGTTTTTTATGTTCACCAAATGTTCTCTCGCTCTCTTTTTTCTTTTTTTCTTCCCGGTATCTAACTATTGCCAGAGTAGTACACTCTCGTTATCTCGCCGGTGGTCGCGTCATCCAGTCAGTGCACAGTCAAACAAACTGCTCACTTGGGGTCGGCTGGCCTCGTTTTCTTGAAGATGAACATTAAAGATGGCCACTTGCCTCACTGTCTTTGTCACTGTGTTTGCAAACAAATGCACACTTCTATCGATTGTGATTTGTCACGGTGAATTGTGTGTATGGTAGTGTGTGCTTCTTTTTGTGAAGAATAGGCGGGGAACTGGGAAAAGAGATTTTGTGTGTTTTATAAACAGAGTTGTCACTCTGGCTGAAAGAGTTGGCACATTTTAGACACCTCACAGTGGCATCACCGTCTCCCCCTTTGGTGCACTGACCTAACAACCTTGTTCCTATCAGTGACTGCATCACTGCCTTTTTCAATCTCGGGCTAACTGTTTCCAGCTGACTGGTTGCACTTCAGCCATCATCAAACTTTTTCTTCACATCTGTTATTTAGGCATTAGAATTTAAATTCGGCTCAAACGATGCTCTTGGTGATATACTGCTGCTGCTCTATACACACTTGAAGTTTGTAAAATGTGCTATTCACTGCTGATGGCCCAACTCAATCACACGGCTGGCGAGCTCGCAGGCATCTTTGCTGATTATTCATAATTTATATGTAAAGCTTGGCATGCATGTAATTAAGCACACAGCAGCCACCACTGTCCTTTTTTCCGTTGATTCATCTTTTCAATCTTTTTTCTTGTCTTTAATTAAATGAAAATACTGGAAAGACGGCCGTTTGGTCAAAGATGACCACATTGTGCTTCTCCTGACAACAAACAAATTGGATTTGCGCCCAGATGTATACCCATTTTTAGAATATTCTTTCGGTTGAGTGAATGTGTGCAGTGCTCCCTATCCTTTGACAATTCTTGCTGAATGCCTTCAAAGAGAGTCCGAGGGAGGCCAGAACAGCCTGTGTGTGCTTAGGATTCTGCGGAAAGTGCCGAAAGCACGGCTGCTCGATCTAATTATGTCTACTGCTCAGGCATAATTTGGCTTTTGCCGTAGCTGTCCACAGCGTCGCATGTTCGGTTTTCTGGTCAGCACTCCACTCGGTGTCCAAGGAGCCAATTGAGTTGCTTTCTGCTCTCCTCACTCGCTGCTGCACTCGATACATATCCCCAAGGTGTTCTGGTGGGTTCTCTTTTGGTTCATAGTGCTCATTCGGCATCAATGCCACAATGATACAATGGAATAAGAGAGAATAAAAGGGAACCTTACTCTGAATTACGCTCATTCTAGCCAACGTCTAAACACACCATCACCTTATGGTTAGGCAATGTGTCGGTTTCGGTGCTCCCACTGTGCACGACACCACAATATATATGTGTGTGTGTGTGTGTGTGTAGAGAATTTGCACTCATTCAATTAGACTGAGCCGAAGCTGAAGCTGCAACTCTAATTATTCACGTTTGGCCAACGTTTGACCCTGCAGCAGCAACAGCAGCAGCACATTGCGTCTACACGTTTGCATCTTTTCCTTTCACCATTGTCAGCAATTAATGCCCTGCCAGAAGAGCAGTGTGGCCAACACATGCCATCAATGACCGCAGAACCACTGCACAAAAGGGAACCACTGAAGGCGACAGAACATGTGAGAAATGCGTCTGAGAGTCTACTAGACTGTGCAGACACATTGAGCAGTTGTGTGTCGCTGACAGTGCTTTGTGTGTTCCTTCACTGAATGGTCTCGCGCGCGCAAAGTGGCAGTGGTCAGCGAGTGAACATGCAAACACATGCAGTAGGGACACAGTAGTGAACACGGTAGGCACTGAGGAGGAAAGGGGGTGAAGGGAAAGGGCCAACACAATTCAAATGGTCCTTTTCCCTGTTGCCCTTGCTGCTGCTACTTCCACTGCGACATTACCGCTGCGTCTCGGTAATTGTGGCGACTGTTCGCTCTAATTGCGCACTAAAGAGTGTGTACCCGAGCCAAATTGATGCTAATGGCTAGTGCTGCTGTGGACATTGGCTACTTTGCCCTGCCTTTCTCCGTAAAGTGAGGTCAGCAGTGAATGAATGAATGAATGACTGAACAAATGAATTTGTGTGCCCAGTGTGCCGTTGTGTGTCGTTGGTTGCTGTACGGAACATTGCCTGAGCACCACCGCCAGCGGCCCAAAGTTCAGTGCTGCTGCAACTCTCTGTTCAAGCACAGTTCTCGTACATTTGCATAGAAGTGCCTGATCCTGATCAACATCGACGGTCAGAGCAAAGTGAAATTGCTTTTTGAACAGCACAACAGTGCACCAGCAAGTTCCAGCGCAGTGCTGATGACGTGCTCTTTATCACTGCTGTCGTACACTGTGGGCTGTACAGAGTGGGCTTTGCCGTTGCGATCGTACACGCCAAACTGCCTTCTTTCTCTAGCTCTTGCATTCTCGTTTACATTGCAAATGGCACCTGCCATTTGTCAATCGATTTTAGCAAAGTGATTGTGTTTGTGCTTGTGTGTTTGTGGCTGCATGGCTAAGTTCGCTGCGGAAAGTGCTGAAAGGCGAGCCACTGAACGAGCTCGATTTTCTCTCTTCCGCGCCCATGTCGTCTAATCGAATTAAGTTCTTTTCTTTGACTTGAAGAGCACTTTGCCAATTTAAAGTGCGTACAGCAGCAGTTGTTGTTGTCGTTCGCTCCAATTGTTCGTGCCCTACTACTTTTCCTCCTACGCGGCCTCCGTCGCCGCCGCTGCCGATCTCTCTTCTATTTGTCTTTGTGATTAGGCTCAATCGACTAAATTGGCTCACTCAATCAGAATCGACTTATTCACGCGCTCAGCCGAGCAGCAGCTGAACATCTTTCTCTCTCCTTGGTGAACACACACACTTCACCAGTTGTAGTAGTAGGTTTAGTGCGGCATATGTGCACTGGCATTGGCGTCAGCATCCTTCTCCGGTTTTGGCCGCCATTCTTTGGCCGCATCAGCATTACTAGCTGACAGCAGACTTTGCTATGTAAACATAGGATTAGAAGGAAGAAGAAGAAGAAGATTGAAAGAGATGATGAAGAAGGGAAGAAGACTGCTCTTGCACGTAAGCTCGGCCAAGTGTCGACATGTTCTTCACTCACTACTCTTCTTCTTGATCGACACCGTCACAATACCCAATCTTTTTCATCAACCGCCGCCGCCGACGCCTTGCTCGTGCTCCAGCTCATCCTAAAATGGCGCCAAGTGTGTGTGTGTTTGTTTTGGCTGTTGTTTCCCTTTGTATACTGTTTTTCCGCTGTATTATCTTTAGCTTGGTGTTGCTTGATTTTTGCCTCTTCTATTCATCAGTGTTGCTGTTCAACTAATTCCCTTTTCGTCTTCTTTGTCTTCTTTCTCAGGCCTCTGAAGTTTCAGCAACAGCGGCAGTGTTTACGCCAACAAAAACAAAACAAACTGCAGCAGTCAACTCCTTCTTCACATGCTCCCGAAAGCAGCACGTTGGAGTTAATCGATTAACTACAATTTTAAAGATTCACCTTATCCACTTTACTTGCTGGTAAGTTGTTGTTGTTGTTGTTGTTGTTGTTGTTTTCGGCCACCAGTGTTTAGCCAGCAGAACTGAAAAACAAAACCGAGGCACCTTGTGCTGGCAGCTCGTTGTTCATGGTCCATTAGCCGAGGCCAGCAACCATGCCCGGTGGCGACCAAGTGCTGTACCAGCACCACCAGCACCGCCGAAGAGCAAGCAAACAGTGTCCCTCTGTTTGACAAGTTCACGGCTCACTTTTGGTGCCAATTAGCGACCATCGATTCCCCCTACGGTCCTCTCTGTCCTTGTCTGTGTGAGTCTGTTTGGCCAAGAGCGTCGCCATCGTTGTCGCTGTCGCCTCGCCACGGTACATCTGCCTCGCATGTGTTTGTATTTTCCTTCTCCTCTCCACAGTGTCTTGTTTACACTCGATAGGATTAAAGACAAATGTTCCATAAACAGAAGCAGCGAGAGACACCGCCAGGAGTCAGATAGTCAGGCTCTCAGTCAGTCAGTCCGATCAGTGCTGTCACTGTTCTACGCTGAACTGTCGCGTCACTTGATGGCCTGTCAGCCTTCCAGCTAACTGGCTAGAATTGCATTTTTTCCTTTCCCCTCTCTTTGACGCCACAGAGAACGATTGGTTGTGCTTTTAATTAAGTTTTTTCCACTTTTTTCCTTCTCGGCTACGGACAATTCCGGATCAATTGGCCATGAGAACACCACTGGAAGCAGCAGCAGCGGTGGTGGTGACGACGATGGTGGTGGTGATGAGTGTCACAGCACTGCAATTCCGCCTCACTAGGCTGAGAATTTCCCATTAATTTGCACCTGTTTTTGGGTATTTGCAGGCAAAGTGAATGAATGCTTTAATTGACTTAGAGAGAGTGAAGGGCTCTTTGTGTGGTCAAGTTCACCGTACCACACTTTCATATTTTCTTCTTGGGCCAGAGAATGCCACACAGTTGCAGGCTTAGCACACCGGTCAGTATTTACTGCTTTGACGCGGTACGTGTGCTCTCATCCTTTTGTTCTTTTCATGTTATTATTATTAATGACCGCTTGTGACTCTGTCTGTTTCTGTAAGTGTCTGTCAGAATCCGCCACTGACCTGCCCTATTCTCTCTTTAATCCTCCGACCCAATTGACAGCTCGGCGTTCAGTTCAGTTCAGCTAAGCTCTTTTCGCATATTCTTCTCTGTTGGTGCAAGCGCATTAGCTTTTTGACTTTGTTTTTGACTCACTGGCCCTCGTCAAAATTGGACACATTCCCTGCCCGCTACCCTCCTCAGCTCTTGTTTGCTTGTTGGTCAAGCGAAAAACGAAGAAGGAGGAGAACAATATAATCTGCTCTTGCTCATCAAAGTCGAGCAATCTGTGCAGTGGGCAAACACTAGGCGATGGAAAAATATGACAGTGACCAAAAAAAGTGTGTCTGTGTTGAGGAAAGGAACTGCTGCTAAGAATTTAAGTGCTCCACTACTACAACCACAACTAGGGGTCAAGTGCTAAGATGCGCAAGGCAGCAGCGCAATTTGTACGTGTCAGACAGCTGTGTTCAGAGCAAAAGAGAGCGACCTTGTGAGAGGAGAAAATGAATTCATTTGTTTGGATAAGACACACCAATTGGCCCTAGTGTGCCAGCCTGGGCACATCTTTCTCTCCCTCTATCTATTTTTCACTTTGCCACTTCAGCAATCACTGAAGAGTAGGCAAAAAGGAGGCGGGTAGGCCTGTTTTGTGCCTTGTTGCGCTTCATCTAGCGTGGCACGTCCCCGGGCATGCTCTCTCTCTATCTCTCTCTCTCTCTTATTTGCTCACTCACTCACTCCGACACATGCCATTGCAATTGCACTGGGGCCTGACACTTGTGGCCACCGTGTCCCAACAGAAGTGTCTCACTCTCTCCAGTCAGTCACCACCGAGCACTGGTCGAAGACGCACACACACATCGAACATACATACTGCACTGTCTGCCTGACCAGACTGCTCAAGACACCGGCACTTGAGCAAGCAGCACCGAACATCAGTCAGTCAGCTGTGCTGTGACTTCTTACTTCTTCAAACGTTTTCCTCCATGCTCTGACAGTTTAGCACTGCTTTTCGGTGATTAGTCTTCATTTTTCAATCTGTCTCACTCTCACTGACCGTGCATCTTTCTCTCTCGCTGGCCAGATTGTCGACGGGAGACAGCAAATTAGCCAACAGAGCTAGCATACTAACACCAGCAAAGGCATCTGTTGTGCTGATAAATCTGTTAATTTGCCATTTGCGACAGTCACTTTTCCTTCTTTCTTCCTTCTTTCGATCTACTCTAAATCTGTAGAGAACACACAGTTTAGCAGTTTGCCTGATCACTAATACCTTTTTCTCGTCCACCAGCACACGCAGACACTAGTCGCATCGATACTGACTGTGACTTCGGCTAAAGTTGACGAAACAACATCTCACCGAATGCCCATAAATTATCCATCCATCCACCCAGCAGCAGCAACAATTTTTGCTCTTCTTCTCAGCCGCTTTCAATTAATTGCAATTCAGCTCTAATCGCTCAGTTTTGCACTCCTCCAGTTTCTGTTCTCCCGAACAGCAGCCAGTAAGGAGCAATCGTCAGCGAAATCATCGAACATTTTCACTGCTCTGCTTTATCAGTGGCTGCTGCTGCTATTGCCTTCAACGCCAACTTTCCGCCTGTCACCGAAACTTTGCTCTTTCAGGCGAACTCTGAAATTTCTTCGTCTTCTCACTGACTTCTGTCTGTCTGTGGCCGCATCACCCATCGTTATCGTATTGAATTACACCACACACACACTGTCTCCAGTCTCTTTTTTGGTGCAGCATTCGAAATACGTGCGCCAAATGCTCGTCAGTGGTGATCTTTGAAGCACTCGTTCGCCTTACCAAATATATAAAAAACATAGTTTTAGCCCCTTGTCAACATCATCGACAACGCTTTCTTCCTTCTTCTTCAGCCCCAACACATTTGCATTTCTTCTGTGCAATTTACCTTCGTCGATTAGGTCTTGTCACCTCGGATTTTCACCTCGTCAATTTGCTCAAGACTTGCCTAAATCTTTATTTTGTAGCAGCAGCAGCAGCACCAACAGTGATCCACTTTGGGAGAGAATGCTCCACCGAGGAGAATGTCATCTGCAAAGCTGCCAGTGATTGATGCTCATTTGCATGACGCCTCGCTGCCACTGCTGCAGATGATGGCTGCCTCAGAAGAAGAACGCTGCAGTCTGCAGAGTTGTCGCTTTCCGTCGATTGCCGACGACGACGACTACGGTGGCACCGTTTCTGCACTATTTGCCCATTACAGACAGGGCCCGGCGTCTAAAGTGAAGTCTAAGACGACGAATCATCAGTTCCAGTCGATGACTGACACCGTCTCATCTCAATCTCATCATCACCACCCTCACCTCCATCATGGCCACCAGCAGGCCACCAACCAAGTCAACAACACATCATCATCATCATCATCTTCCGCCTTTACTCTTCAAACACAGACGAGGAGAAGGAGATTTTTCTCCACTTCCTCTTCATACCGTCATTCTTACATTCTCGCCTTCTTCCTCTTTTTTGCCTCCATTCTTCTGGCGCACTTTACTTCACCGATCAGCTGTCTCGATTCGTATAATGATCTCGGTAAGTTAGTTTTTTAGCTACTACTACTACTACTTCTGCTGCTGCTGCCACTGCACTTTAGGCACTGCAATCATCCGTTTTTGCTATCATTTTCTTATTAATCTGCCATCATTTGGTTCGTTTTTAAATAACCTCCCTTTCGCTTGGCATTGCGTGTGTATATCGCTTCAGAATAATCTCTCTGGTTAAATGTAAATGTTTTTGCAGTACTTGTAAGTGTGTGTGTGTATGTGCCCGGGTGCGATAGCCGCCTTTCGATAAACTGACAGACTTTCCATTGGCTTTGCTCAATTGGCGTTGCTTTTTGCTTTTTCTTTGCTGCGCAGTTATTAGATAGAAGGCAAAAGATCTAAAATAATGGGCGCCGTATTAGAAGGCAATCTGCAATTAATGAGATTTGCCCGGTGAGCGCCCTGTGGAACGATCTTGGCTTTTTGCCGCTGTTCGCTCCAACAAAACCCGCTCACTTTACGCCATCTCCTTTATTTCTCTTTTGCGAATCGACACTTTCCTAGAAGTCTTGGACCCCTTCTCCTTTTCTCTTTACTTAGCCAGTGCACTGTCACTAATCGAGCTCACGCACGATTCGCCCTCTCTCCTTCTCCTGCACAGTGTCACTGATTAATAGATTCAATTAACAATTGCCACTTTTGCGTGCACTCCTTTTTTATTCGGTATTCAATGTTTTCTTTTTCTGCCCTTTTTCTTAAGCTAAACTATGCCTGGCCTAGGTTTTGTTTAAACTTTCCCTTGCTCACAAGCGATGGCAAGCTGATTCTGCTCTTTAATTGAACTGAAGCACCAGTGTGTGGCCATTTCCATAATAAAAGTTTTTTACTAAAAAGCGATCGACAATTTTCTTCTCTTTAAATGGGCGATGTCATCTTTCAGAGTGCAGTCATTTGAGAATCAGTGGGCTTTTCATAACCGAAACTTGTGTTTCAGTTTTCATTTCAATTACACTTTTACTGCTCGTGGTGCCCTATTGCCTCTAATTGGCAGCCGCAGTTTTGTGGCCATCATCAGAGCTGTTGAACTAATAGTTTCATCTTCTTTTTTTTATTCTTTTTAGGCAGTGCCTTATTAAAGAACAATTTGCCTATTGATTGATCACACGCTGTACAGCAGATCACATCACTGCAAATGGAAACTGTATTGAGATGTAGTGGTAGTGGCAGTCAGCCAACATTCGACTGCAAATGACTTTAGCAGACAAAGTCTCGCACATGGCCACAGTCTCTCAATTCATTCATGCATTCGTTCATTCACTCATTCATTGCAATCGCTTTTCCGTGTCCGAGCAATCGGAATTGTAAATGAAGCAATTATGGCGTCTTAGTAACGAGAGAATATAAATGAGCAACCTCTCCACTCTGCTCTGGAGTGTTGCAGAGAGCACTACGCACAGCAGAAACAGCAGTTTTTGTTGCAGCTCTCCTTTTTCTATCTCACTGCCCGGCCGGTGAATCGATATCAATTCATTAGGGCCAATTGATTAATCGTCTTAAAGAGAGCAGAAGCAACAACAACAGCTTCACAAAACAGCTCGTGATCTACTGTTGCAGATAATAAGCGCAGCATCAAAGACACTCTTGCTGAAGAGAGAGAGAGAGAGAGAGAGAGAGAGAGAGAGAGAGAGAGAGAGAGAGAGAGAGGAATGAAGAAGAGCCATGTTTTATTTATTCACCAGCTCGCCAAACAACAGTGCCACACACGCTGCTGATGCTGTTTGCCTGTTTGTGTGTTGTCTCTGCCAGTCTGTTTGTTTCATCTGCCTATCTGATTGTTAGCCATTGCACTTCTTCTTCCTCTTCTTCTTCTGCCTAGTATATATTTAGCACCCGGGCCCTAATTTGGCGTCGTGTAATCGTGCGCATTAGTGGCAACTGCAGCAGCAGCCGAACGTATGTGGTGTACAAGAGAGCACCAATGGCGGCAGCATATGGTTGATGAAGCCCCCGTAATAATAATGCTCGTCCTGCTTGCTCTGATCTCCCTCTGTTGTGTGGTTGTGTATAGTGTGTGTGTGTGCTTTGGACTCAGGCGGCAGACAGGCTGCGTCCGAAAGCACCCAAATTTTCAATGCAATGCGATGTCAATGAGCCATTTCATTTTCTCTGAACGCCATAATCATTCAGCTGAAGGGGGTTGGGAGGAAGAAGAAGGAGAAGAAATGCTAATGGCGCCCATGCCTGCAATGGCGGTTAAAAACTGTAAAGTTTAGTAATAATAAATTAGAATAATAAAATGAGCATAATTGTTGCAACATCTGCCTGCCAGAAAAAGAGAATAGCTTTTGAGGGGCTAAAGTACGCCAACTTTTGAACTCTCTCTCACTTGATGATGATGCGGCCCTGCACCGTTCATCGGCTTGCTGTTGATGGCCAGATGCCAATCGAACTGTGCTCTGAATTTGTCCATTTGACTTGCTACATTACCGTTTTCCTGCAAATTAATTAGATTACCCACACACACACACACAAACACCAAACCGCTGCTGTACAGCTCATGAATAGTAGGAGTTGCCTCTGGAGAAGCACACAGGCCGCCACGCTGGGCGCCTGCAGTAGAGCGGGTCGTCATCAGGGATGCCCGTTTAAAAAATCTGTTTTTAATAGCGACATTTGACGGTTCTTCGAGAATGCTTACACAATGAGCCTGCCTGGCAAGACATTAATCTGAAATTAAAATGACTGACGATTTACGCTAATAGCAGCCTCCTGCTAAATGCACTGCTACTACTGTGCTCTCTCTTCCAATGGCCCATTTGCATAGACCACCATTTGGCAAAATGCACTGTCTGTGTCTGTGCGTGTGTGTACTACTGCAAGCAACTGTACACTGTGGGCCATCATCGACAGAAGGCACATTAAAAATTGTCTGTCCGAATTTTTAGCGATGGCCAAGATTTTCTCCCGTCTACTTGGAAAGTGTGCCCAATTTTTCTTTTTCTTTTATTTACATTACAGCAGGCTAAATATTTATACACTAGACTGTGATTTTAGACGTGATAAGCGGGAGATGATGAGTGCCAAAGGAGAGAAAGAGAGGGCACACGAAAAGAGAGAAAGAGAGAGACTTGATAGACTGGTAGGATGCTGCTGCTGCTGTTGAGCTTTGTTTGGATTATCAAATGTCAATTCGAATGAAGAAGAGCGATATTCGAGTGATCGAGTGCGCGGCGACTGGCGACTGGTGGTGGTAGTGGTGGGTGGGTAAGCAAATAAACAACAGACTCTGGCGCTGGTTTGTGTGTGGTGATGATGATTCACAAATTGGCAGGAAGGCAGTGTCTTCTCCTGACGCCGACTACAGCACCAGCAGTAGTGGACTGTGCACTGGTTTGAGCTTTGAGCTCCTTCAGCTAACTATGACTGCCTGAAGATGTGCTGTGCTGTGTGTGCCACTTATGAGTTCAGAGAAGTGCAAGAGAAGGCACTTTCTCTTTCTCTCTGGTTGCACTGGTCTGCTGACTGTGTGTGTGTGTGGATTTGCAGCCCATCAGCCGTCAGTTTCTGGCTGCCTGACAACGCTCAAATCGGCTAACTAGCTCCTGCTACTCCTGCTGCTCCTGGCGCTCTTTGCCCTCTCTCCTTCTGTCAGCAGACGTCTGCTGGACGCAAATCTGGTGCACAGCCGCGCTCGAGTTTGCACCGTGTTCTACTGTGAGTGTATACTTCGTATATTAGCAGCAGTATTACAGCATAGCCCAGACTTGCCAGACTCGATTTCATATCGACTTGTCAACTGTCTCTACTCTACTCCTCTCTCACTGTTTCATTTTATTTCCTCCCTCTCTCTCCTGTCTTCTCCACCAGTGTCGTTATGTAAATTCCATTTTGAAGTCTGCACTAACATGTCTGCCAGATTGTCTTTGACATATTCGCCTCGTTGTGAGCTTTCTCTCCTCTGCGTTGACACACTGCCTTTGCCTGCTGCTTTCTGGTGCGCCAGTCAACTTTGAAAGAAGCGCTGCCCAGCATGAATTGCAGAGACATGGAAACAGACAGACAGACAGAGATCCCACTATTGAATTACCGATTAATTATTTAGTGAAAGCCGATTGTCGTACAGGCAGGCACACGCACGCACTGCTGCCACTCGAGGGGTAGTACTGCTGCTGCTGTTGCTGTTGCTGCTAATTCACTAGTGCACACTTGCTGGGCTCATTTGTGTCAGTCGCTGTGTTTGTTTCAAATGTGCAGTTCCAAACTTTACTTAAGCACTACCAGCCTCGCTAACTTTTGCCTGTTTTTCCCTTCAAGTGGCCATTGTGAATAGGCGGCAGTTCTCAGTATCTCATTTTCATTCTTCAATTTAAATTCCTCATGTACTCTCTCAATGAAAAGTTTTTTTTGCAATGAAAGTCAAATCAAAAGGACCACACTAGATAGGATTCCTAGCGCGCACATTAGCAGACGGGGCAATTTCGGACAGCTCTAACGTAAGGTACAGCTCAACTCGGAAATAATAGAAAAAGAAACGATTTTTTTTGCTATTAAATGTTTATATTTCTCGGTCTGTCTCTATGGACAAATTATTGTTTTACTTTTTTTGCTGTTGCATAGCTCGAATCGTCTTTTTGCCACTCTGAATTTATAAATTTTTTCCTTTTCTGTTTAGTCTAGTGGACTTTTTACTGACTTTTGCTGTGAGTGTGTTGCTTAGTTGTTAGCGGGGACAACAAGAGTTGAAACAAACGACGATCAAAACAATTTATATTTTCAATTTGGCGGCACTTTTAAATTTTGTTTTTGGCAGCGGAAGCGTTGTCGTCTGGTGCTTTCCCAGCGACCGTCAGGCAGGCAGCAAGAGCAGGATCGATCGGTTTCAGACTGGTCGTTGCAGTGTTTTTCTGAAATCGTCCCCTTCTTCTTCCTCTCATGGTTGCCTAGTGGCATGCCAAGCTGGCTGAGTAGCATGGTTCTGTAGCCTGAATTGAATTTATTTAAAACAATTTATTTTCCTTTGACACGGCAATTATTTGGAGTATAAGAGAAAAAATGAGAAAAAGAAAGAGAAAGTGAGCCGACCATTGGAGCAAGGAACACTCGGACTGCTAACCAAACCTTGAGTTTTTTCTGTTTGTGGCTCAGCAAACAAAGCTGCTTTTCTACCCTAACTGACTACACTTGAGAGAGTGCCACTACTTTTAGCAAGCTAAGAACTTGGCCATTTCCGATATAACTTGGCGGCTCACTTTCAATTGAGATGATGACGCTGTGTGAAACTCTTTCTTGGCTTTCTGCTTTCAATTTGTGTGAAATGTCCACAGCTTGTGTAGTGGTGTAGGGTAGAGGACTTTAATTAAGTTATAATTACTCTCTACACTTTGGTATTTCTCTCATTCTCTGGCAGCCAGCAAATTGGGCTCCTTCAAATTGGCTCAGGCAGGCGGTAGTGATGCCGATGACACTTTGATATCATTAATTTGACTGCTCAATTGGCCAATGCTCTGCCTGTGCCAACTGTACGGCCCAGTGGCCGACTACTGTAGAGACTACTGCAGAGTTGGTGCTACCGCTCTGTGCAAACACATACACACATACACACAACCCAACAGCGAGGATAATTAATTACCATTCGCTATTTTCATTTCGATGACATCTTAATCAATAGGCACACCATAACCACGGAAAAGTAATTAAAAGTTATTACGCTAAAGAGGCGCGCACACACACACGAAAAGACAGAGAAGAACAGAACAGAACAAAAACAGGCAGTGAAATATTTCAAATAGTTTTTACCCGTCTGCCAGAAGCAGGAAAGAGGAAAGATGGGAGGAATGTGTGTGTGTGTATTCGGTAAATGGTGGAACAGTTAAACAACGGAGAAAAAATTGAGGAAAACTGACAGCTTAACAGACAACTCTGGTGGATGATGTTTCCCTTCTTCTTCTTCTTCTTTTGCCGCCACCGACTGCATTATCCTTCATTACCACCACTTCCACAACTGCAGAGCATCATCTATCTATCTGGGAATTTGTCGAAATCCCGTAGCCAGCAGCACTCTGATCGGGTGATAATTAGCGGCAGTAGCAGGCACTGGCAAAACAGTTTCTTTTTCTCTTTCTCTCTCCCTTTTCCCCTTTCCCGGCCACCGCGGCAGTCAACCTCACTTTCCGCTTGGGGCGTTTGCGTGATTGAATGAATGAACTGAACTGACTAGTGAACGCGTAATGTGATACCTACTCGCTCTGTGGCGCGTTGATTTGCTAATTTGAATATAATACAGGCAACCTTGTAAGCAGCAGCACATCCATTAGGTAATGGTGGAAGTAGTAGTAGAGCGCATTTCGCATTCACTTTATCAAATTTACCCAGTATTTGACAGTCCGTCGGTGGCTGTCTTTTTCTTCCTATCTCTCTTTCCTTCTCTCTTCTTCCCCATTATGGTCGTGTATTTTGCCTGCAGGGAAGGGAGCGGGAAAGTAGGGAGCGAGGAGCAGCTTGGTCGATTCCCAACGCGGCACCAGCATCGCATCTCTGCTGATTGAACTACGGGTGCACTTTAAAATCACTGCCACTGCTTTGGAAAGTCAATCAACGATATCTACTGGCAGAGCTGGATGTTTTCGCTTTCTGTTTGCATCACAGCCCAAACATTGAGCTCAGTTGGAGAATTTTTTATTCGTTTTTTGGCAAAGTTTGTTTTGCACGCTCGCCAGCGTATTGCCTCTATTGCCTGTAAATCACTGCCTAATCGCGTGCTAAAGTGTTGAATGTCTTCAGGGAGATGAATGCATTTGAGATGGGCATTTGAGGGTGGGCATGTTCCCTGCTTTACTCAATAAAAATGCAAATTCATCCACTTTACAGAATGTGTGTTTTTAGAATACGCTAGTGGAGAACTTTATTATTAACTTTGGCTTCTTTTTGTTTTTCTGTCCCTTTCCCTCTTCTACAGAAGACATCCAGAAAACGTCGCTATGTGATGCCTTCAAGGGGCCCTCAGCGCTGGGCATGGAATCAGGCACCATTCCCGACTCTGCTCTCAGTGCATCTTCAAGCTACAACGAACAGAGCGTAGGGCCGCAGAATGCCAGGTACGGAAAACAAAAAAACTAAAAAACACTGAATCTCCCTCTACAATAACATATTTTTTCTCCATTTACTGACAGATTAAACCGAGAGCTGAACGGCGGCGCCTGGTGTCCGGCCTCCCAGCTGGACAGCAAGAGCTCCGGAAAGGAGTGGATTCAGGTCAACTTCAGTGAGCCCTATGTGATCACAAAGATAGCCACCCAGGGCCGTTTTGGCAATGGCATGGGCGTCGAGTTTGCGGAGACTTTCTGGCTGCACTACACCCGCGACGGTGTCAACTGGATGCAGTGGCGGAACAAGTACGGCGAATATGTAAGTCAACCCCATCAAATGAGAAGCGATGATTCACAGCACAACAGTGCCAGCTTTTTCGTTTGCAATTTCGGCCACACGCGTCATTTCTCGCATGATTTAACGCCCCTACTGTGCTACTTTTTTTGCACACTGCTCACGCCTGCTTCAGTCTCTCATTATCTGGACAAATGCAGCAACAGCAGCAGCAATCATATCAACGACCACGTTTGCCTGTGGTCGCTGATGAAACAGTGCGGCCATTTTTCAATTCTCCCTGCACTCACAGTTCTCCATCACTTTGAAACAATTTACATTTTAGTTGTCAGGTCATTTTGTAAATTGGCTACTCTGCTGTCGGTGCAGCTGCCACTGCTGCTTCTGTCAATTCTTTTTGAGCGCGCGCGTCCAAATTAATTTGCAAATAATTTCAGTGGCGTACCAGTGCCCTTTTGGTGATAAGCGAATATGGGAGCCATTTTGGTCTCTGGTGCGCGAGGATGCTTTGCACTGGTGTGTGATCATCGTCCGCGTGCTCGAATTGGTGTTGTGCTGGCAAATGACTGGCATTATCATGTCAAACACGTAGCCATTGCCTGTCAAATCGCTTAAGTGCCATTTATGGTGCATTAGAAAGAGGGGAGCAAGAGAGAGAAAAAGAGAGCTCACTTGAATTTAATTGAAACTAGTGCATGCTTGGGCTGCAGTGGCAGTGTAGCAGACGGACACCATCATTCTACCTAATAGGCGGCAGACACTTTGCATCATCACTACCGCCATCAGCACCACCAAAAAGAGAGAGGTAGTTTGTTGCTCAACATCGATGTTTGTCATTAACGGTGTCATTATCATTTGTGCTAAAAGGAGAGGGCAAGGGAAGGCAAACAACAACGTTGTAGACGGACAGTGTTTGTCACTCTGTTCGTTGCTGCTCTCTGTTTTCACTCACCATATTTTCATGTGCACACAAGCGACACTCGTACAACTTTGTTGGCCACTTGAGCGCCACTGCTCAGCGAGGACAAAAGAGGCAAATTGATTTTTAACAGTTTATTGACGCTTGCAAAGTTTGCGACAAAATGCGGTTCATATAAGCAAGTGGCCATTTACAATGTCCTCATTGTGGCAATGTGTGCTCTCTGTCTTTCTGTGTGTGTATGTGCCTGAATGTTTGCTGGCCTGCGCTTTTGTCTCTCTAATGGGCAAACAGGCACTTCTCTAATGACCAGGGCACTTTTACTAGCAATCTTTGTGTTATTGTGTTTGTTAGTATGTACATGTACAGGAAAAACAATTAGAGAGCACAGAGAAGTGGCCTGTTCCTGTTTACCAAACGATGATGCTGTCTGCTGGCCCAGTAGACCAGAAGAACGGCTGTTTTTTGTCGGTTACCTTTTGGTGACTCACAGTACTAACTCTTTTTGGTCCCTTATACTTTCTCCGCTCTGCTTTCTTCTTCTTCTTCTTTTTTTCTATCTGGTTCCAAATGCATATGTGTGCTTATGGTTTGCATCTCGCATCGCCAGGCAGCGTAACGGCGCAGTGTAATGGTGCATCAGCAGCAGCATCAGCATCAGTTGCAGCCACATTGAGCACCTTTCCTCCCAGCCGTCAGTTATGCATTTCTTCTGCTGTGTCATTTATTGCCATCTTACAGCAGCACCATTCTCTCCATTATCAGATGCAATCTTTTCCATTGCATCTTATTCCTGCTGCATTCTGATGCTGCTGCTGCTCGCTATCAATTCTGATCGCATCAGCGCCCATCTTCTCGGCTACTGTGCACTCTGATGTGCCATCTCCTTATTTAGTCGCTTGCGTTTGCCAATTCTCTAAAGACTGAGCAGCAAAGCAGAGCAGAGCAGTCGCAAATTTAGATTCTTCATTTACTTAAGGATACCCTGCCGCCCGTTCTGCTGCTGCTGCTACTCATCTGTCGGCACCAAAGCTTTTCAGTGGCAACAGCGGCAGCAGTACAAAGCCCGATCGCCAGTGCTGATTAGTGTAGTAGCAGCAGCACTGGCGTTGATGAAGATCTAATTTGGCACATTATTACCTACTGAATGCCACTGAATATGGACAGGCGGTGAGTGCTGCATCAGCAGCAACACCAAGGTGGCCTGCAAATACTCATTATGGAGTAAATTACTTTTCTTTTTCTTTTTTGCCTGTTTTTCTTCCTCATCTTCTTCCTTAGAAAATTCAGTGGCCGCTGAGCACTGAGCGGCCATTGCACTGTGTAGCCAGACGGTGGTGTTGATGCCTGGTCAAAACAGGTGACGCCAACTCAGCACAGCTCAGACCACCATTTTAGCCCATAATCGTCCTTGATGGACGCTGCATAATTCATTCATTTGCACTTTTGATCTACTTGACACTGTCCTCTTTTACCCCCTTTTCTCTTTCTCTTTCCATTCACCTAAATGCGCAGAGTACTTTTCTATACTCTTCTCTTTTTGGTGAACAATTATCGCCTTCATTACCACCTTTTCTGCTTCTATGTATCATCGATTAAGCTCCCATCGAATTATCATTTAGATTGCGGCCGACTTTTGCAGAGGCAAAGAAGAAAGAAACAGTTTGTCTAAAGAAGAAGGTCTTTTTTGCTAGCTTTCTTCTAAAGTAAGCGACCGTCACTGGCACTCACGTGTCGCACTTCAGTGTCAGCTCTAGTAGATGCCTCGTAGATGACTTATCAAAGGAGCGCATCACTTTTCCTCTTCTCTGCCTATCCGGACATCATGAGTAAGCTTTTTTCCTTCTTCAGCATCTTTTTCTTTGTCTGTGGAAGAGAAAAAGGGCAGAGTCAACGTCAACAAACCTCAACGTCGTCGGTGTCTGTTCTGATCGTCTGTCCTGCACACACAGTGCACGCGTGGTTTGTTCTACCCTAGGCTTGTCGTCATCTGTCTGTCTGTCTTCCTCCTTCAGTCAGTACCCTACTCTATTAAGGAAAAGAAACTGTTCTCTTCTTTTTCTTGTGCTGCAGTCAGTGTAATGTAGCCGATGGTGGTGCAGCATCATCAGCAGCAGTGTCGCAGTGTACTTTGTACGTACACTATCGATTCTAAAGAATGTGTGCACAGTTTCCTTCAAGAATGCCAGTGAGTGTGTGTGAGCTGTTTTCTGAGTCTTCTTAAAACTTTGATTTGCCACTGCTTTGACTTTTCTAGGCAGTCAGTCAGCAGTGGCCAAGCTGAGAGTTTCACTGCGACTGCGACAGTGGTAGCAACAGCAGTAGCAAGTCAATATGTATGTAAATGAAGTGAAGAAGAAGAGGAAGAAGTGGGAGCTTTTGCAGCAGTCTATCACGGGCAAAAGCAGTGCCAGCAACAGCAGCATCAGCGCCCGAACACAATGAAGCGAATTCTTGCTCAACGCAACATCTGTTGTGTGTTGGCGTTTGCAAAACATCATGCAACGATGACGATGAAGGGGAAGAAAAGGAAGAAGAAGTTTAGAGAGAGGGAGATCGATGCTTGCTAACAATAAGGCGACACATTGCCCTGGCATACCAAAAACTTGGCTGTGGCAATGTTTTCTCCTTCTCTCCCTCTCTTCATCCATCCATCCATCCATTCATTCATTCATCGACTATTCATTGAACGTTACAGGCAGCAACAGCACTGCTTTCCGTTGAGAACAGCAGTCAGTTATTGCGGGATGCTAATTATTCGCCGATTTGCCGTTGCGCTACCCGTGTCGGCGGTGGGCCAGTATTAGATACTACTTCCCCCAACTCGACTCGTTTTGGTTTTTATTAATTTTCCATCGATCTTTTGGCCATTTGTTCTCTCTGGAACTTGGAAATGGTGGTGTTGGTGTTGGCGGAGACATTTCTTTTTCCTCCTGATCACACCGCAAAGTGGCGCACTTGCATTACTGCTGCTGCTGCATTAATGTTGCACGTTACAAGCGCACTCATTTGAGTATGGGCGTTGGTTTTGCGCGCTGGGCAATGGTAATGCCACCAACATTTGGCCCATGACGATTTCCCTATTTCCTTTACGTTCTTTCTCTCGTTATCGATTGTAATTAGACGGGCACTCATAACCACCGCCACCATTGCCACCACCACCACCACCACAACCACCGCCATCATAAGCACTGCCCAGTTCATAAAAATGGCAATTGGAATCACTACTACCGATCTACTCATTCTCTCTCTCCCTCTCATCATTTACTTTGCAAAGTTAACTTTTGCGGAGAGGTAGTTGGGTGCAAGTGGAGTACTTTACACTACCCTGGACTCTCCCTCTCTCTCGCCGCTCTTTCCATTTCGGTTATTCGCAATATTATTATTATTATTAATAATTTTCCCGTGTTCACCGATGTTTGAGCAGTAACTGCTACCGCGACTGCAGCCACCACGACTACTGCTCCTGGATCGCAATCCACAGCAGTGCAATCGAATTCACTGCAGTGGAAATTAAATTTGCGCGCCCAGTCATTATCGAGTTTTGCTGCTGCTGTTGCTCCCAAGCTATGGGACACCGGTGCATGGACACACAGACAGACATACTTTTGGGGTGTATTACCCTGCTGCAACTACCCCACTGTACACTTCTAGTTTACTGACCGATGAGCTTCGGTTCAGTTTGCTGTCGCTTCGCTTCATTAATACGCACTGAAAGACAGCACTGAACATAACACTGAAGCTGAAGGGACAGTTAGCTCGTTAGCTGGTGCTTCGTTTCTTGCCTTGTGGACAGTTGAACCGACAGCAGCAGCAGCAACTACAAGATCGGTTAACTGCTGATCAGAGCAGATTTTTAGGAAGGAGATTCTGCCAGCACAGCTCTTCACACTCACACAGGCTCAGGCACACTTTCGCTTTTGTGCGCCTGGTCTGTCCGCTTTCCTGTGCTCTTGTAGTGGTGGTCTGCTGTGTTTGTGTGTGTGCGAGTAAGTTTGCTTGGCAAACACACAAAATCAAACTCCGAGGTCAGTACCAGACCAGAAAGTTGTCGGACAAATTTGACTTTTTTGAGGCGCACTTTGCAATGCGGCACACATAGCCTGCCTGGCTGCTGCTGCTGTGGTAGCGAAGAAGCATATGTGCTTTTCTTGTGAACAGACCTCGCCACCACTGGCCACTCTCCTTCAGTCCGCTTTGTCTTTTCTGTCCGTTCTGATCTGCATGCATAATGCGACCCGCCGCTCGGCCACTCGATTCGAATTCATCAAACCACTTGACGGGCACATGGTTGCGGCAGAAACAGCCGCTAGAGCAGTGAAGACCTGACTGACACTGAGCACATCGTTACGAGCGGATGGACACGGCCAGAAGGAGAAAATGAGGGGCCTTCTCTGTCCACTGCACTTGGCGCTATTTTTGGGGGCTAATTCTTCACTCAGTACGGCAGCGCATTCTCTCACTCTCTTTCTCTTTGGTGTATCGCTTTAATAATGAAACAAAACAGTTGTCGATCAAAATGGCTTCTCCTCACCAGCTCTTCTTCAGCCAAAGTCACAACTGTAGTCGCACAGTGCACAGACACACACTGGCTCAAAAGAACAAAAACTGGGCAGAAACTGCCTACACAGTGCTGATGATGGTGGTGGTGGTGCTTCACCATTAGCATTCGCCGACGACCCGGGAGTGAGTGCTGCTTTGCTGAATGGCAGTAGCCCAAACTTTTTAATTGCCAGCCACTGAATGAGTGCGCGTCTATGTTTTCAGTCAGTGCAGTCGCTGTCAATCAAATTGGCTGGCGAAAACACAAAACTGAGGTGTAGATTAATCAGTCTGCACAGTACATTCTGCTGTTACTTCCTTTTAATGGGTCGACTATTACCTGCACTACTACGGCTGAATGCAGTGACCAAAAATAATGAAACAGATCACAAAAGTGCTGTTGCTGCTGTTGCCTTTGCTTGCCACCCGAGCTACGATTAATTACCGAGTGTAATTGAAAAGGCGGTGAAAGGGTAATGGCCGATTTCCGTGCTCTAATACCTGCGAGTGACCATTCATTCAAGCTTTGCTGATTGCCAGTTTATACTTTTTATTCTCTTCAATCATTGATTACCGATTTCTCTCTCTTCCTTTCAATGTGATTTGAGCATAGGGCAGAAAACACAATTGCAATCTGGCTATTGCGTTTTTCAGCACCACTGCTGAACTACTCAGTTGTTTCGTGTACTCTGGTTAGTTAGCCACTCAGCGCACAGTTTTTCTCGCCACTTGAGCAGTGAATTGCTGCAAACGCAACATCCGCTGCTGCTCACCACAAAGGACACACTTTGATTCGGTAGAATCGTTTCACTAGTGTGTACCTTTCTGACTGTCTCCATTGAGCATTTCCTCTCATTGTGTGCCATTAGGAAGAGAAAGCTTTTTCTATTTTGTGGATCCACAAAACGGCAGCATCAGCAGCATTGCCAAATCAAGCCAAAGCAAAGCAACGTGTGGCCTCTATCAAAGCAATCGCTTGTTTTGATTAATTGTGATTAATTCACTCCCACTTCTCTGCACTTCTGTGCTCTCTTTTTCTTTTTACAGCAATTTCATCCAATTTGCTACCATTTTTGCACTGGGCACAGCCTGCTTTGATGCACTTCAGGGAGGCATGAGCACACACTTCACTCAGCACATTACTTTTGCGCTATTTTTTGCCTCATCTCCTGACACAGGACCAGAGCGACTTTCTCTGCGCTTTTAATAAATTTTAATTTAGCTCGACGCTCGATGGTCAAATAGTGCTCAATATATTTCTTTGCCTCTCTTTTTTAACCAGTACGTTACAACAAATTGGTTTCACTGATTAAAATACTTCCCATTGTGCTACAATGTTGAAATTTTGCAAGTAGACTCATAAAAATGCATAGGTTTGTGGAAATTTTTTAGATTTTGAACCGGAAGTTTCAAAGTTGATCCAAAAAAGGAGTTTTTGGATCAACTTTGAAAATTAATTACTCAAAAATTACTTAAAATGTTTAAATTTTGTTTTTTGCATATGTTTTTATACGTGTTTAACTCTAAATCTCTAAATCTACATTTTGACTAATTTAAAACAATATTTTGGTAACCGGAAGTACCAAAGTCTA
>JAALOO010000297.1_pt1:0-45000 | contig 46085 bp, 36 predicted proteins | sample 7257641 | NCBI WGS metagenome assembly JAALOO01 (sample SAMN14085613, study PRJNA598686) | mite metagenome | biome: ENVO:01001000; feature: ENVO:01001002; material: ENVO:01001226; isolation source: single female mite from University of Michigan culture on fish food culture... ...
TAGTCTTGACAAAGTGACTAATCAGAACATTGACTAAAAATCCAAATGTAAACGGAACAAATTCTGCAAAAATGTGGTAAAACATTTTCTAAACAAACAATGTTATTTAAAGTTTAATCAAATGTTTTTTACAACAAACCTTTGATTTGTTCAGCGCATGACTGGTTATGAATATCAACATTGCCAAGCCAAATGATATGGTCCAAATTGTGATCCATCCAAAAGATGCATTTTCGTAATAGGGCATGCGGATAGAGACATCATTACAGAAAAACCCTCTTTTGACAGGTTTAGTAAAAAGTTGCAGTATGAATATGAAAGAAAATACAGATACAAACGCAGATACATTGAGGGCAAACATATTCATGATGATCACAGGTAAGTTAAATGACTAGTTAAAATTGAAAAAATATTTTAAGTGAAAATTGTTATTTCAGTAAACAAATAGTCGGTTTTGTGCAAAAACTTAAAAATTTTAAACTATTTTTAAAATAATTAGGTAAAACAACAATAACAACAAAAAATCACGTGATTTTTCAATCGTTCAAAAATGACATGTTATTGAAAATATTTTTGTGTTTTAAAAAAAGTGAAAACGAATATGAATTTTAAATATTTTTAAAAATTTACATAACAAAATTCATAATTTTAACAAACAATTTTTTTTATTTTTTTGTACGTTTGCAACCTAAATTCAAATAGTTTTTCAACTAAAATATGTAGGTGCAAAGTCCATTCTTCAGTTGATATCTGGCCTGGCCTAAACCCCTCAAAATGAGAAACGCTGTAAAGCGGTAACTGACTCTCAACCAAAGGCACTTGTGCGTTATCATTGGTTTGTCTGTTCGGCTGCTAGCTGAGAAAGCGCCTCTTTCGAACTTGTAGGAGCTTTTGCTTGTTTTGTATTACTGACTGCTTTTTTTCCACTCAACGAGTGTGAGTGAAATGGAAAGAGCATTTTGTAATCGCCGATTAATAACCCACTGAAGAAGCAAATCTCTCGCTCCTGATCACGGTAAGCGTTTCTGCAAAAAAGTCGCGTCCCAATCACAAATTTGGTATCGTTGGAAAGCTTAGGACAAAAAAATGAGATGGTTTAAGCCGTTTAGCCCCAGCACGTCTGGGTTTTCCGCAAGGAGGCACTAAGTGTTTATCTAATTATCAATTTTTATCTAATTTAAAAATAAATATTTTTTTAAAAGAGTACTTTTATTAAATACTAGAAAAGTGTACTTGTTAATAAAATTTTAGTTTGTTTGAATTCGTTATCTTATTTACAATCTAGGAACCAGAGTACCAAAAAAATTTTTTTGGTAGTTTTTAAACAGTTTTCTGACTGTTTTGACTACTGTAGCATTCTTGTTTCTTAATTTCTATAATTGTTTTAGAGTACGGAGAGCTTGTTTTTAGTATTTAAAGTTTTTTAAAGTAACCGGAAGTAAAAAATCCGGTTTCTACTTTTCACTTCCGGTTGGTATTTTGACCTGAATTTAGTTTCATTCGATTCCTTAGGGCTCAAAACTATGTGTTAATTTTTTATTTGGCCACAAAAGGTTAAAATTTGTCATAAAAAGTGCTATCATTTTGACTTATTTGTACAAAATATACCAAATTTTTAAAATTTTCTTTTTTAACATAATTTTAGCGTCCCAACGCCAATTTTGGTGTCATTGGAAAGCTAATGAAACGAAGTAACGGATAAACTTAGTTGTGTAGTCCATACACCTCTTGTACAATCACTAGAAGTTACAAAAACATATTTTTAAAACATTGATAAAATTTTAAACTTATTTTACGGTTTCTGGCAGAAAACGCAAACGTGCTGGGGTTTAACAGACTAGACCAACAGTTACCTCTTGCTTTTAGCTTTCCAATGACATCAAAATTGGCGTTGGGACGCTAATGCTCGCCCGGAAAGTCAAGTGCTTGAGGTGGAAAAGCACAACAAAGAATTGAAAATTCTAGTGAACAAGCTCCACAAGAAGATCCAAGAGCTCCGTTCTGTGTACAACAAAACAGGCAACCTACCCCCGTACGACTTTTTAGCTAAAGCTCTTGCTCAACTGACCACTGTGGAAGCTTTTTGCGCTCACACGGACACCCTTCGCCCAAACTCCGCACCTGCTTCAAGTGCGGAGAATGCCATTTGGCCGTCATCTGCCCAAAACCATCAGCCCCAGCTTCGACCCATTGCCCAAACTCTAACCGCCCCTACAATCGCGTTTCTGCCAGTGACGCTCGCTTCGCACGTCTTGGAAACGTCCGCCTTGCAGTGGACATGACTTCTTCAACAGCCACCAATGAAAACCATCCCACACCTGCCCTCTTTTGTAAAGCGCAAGAAAACTGCTTACCGATAGAAGTCGATCGACGGCACGCACAGTCACTTCAAGTGGCTGATGGTCAGTAGCCCTTGGCAGGCTCTTCACATGTTCTTGGATTTATTTTGTCTTTTTATAATTTTAACCAACTTTTTCTTAAAAATTTAACCAACGAAATTTAGATTAAGTTTTTAACTTTATTTTTGTTTTTTACATAATCTTAATCTGATTTGTAGTTCTTGAGATAAATGTACCACAAAAATCATAACAATCCTCATTGAAACACATGTTTTGTAAAAAAGCGCAGGAGAGCCAACATTTTTCTCTTGAGTGTGGCCTTAATAAACACAAGTTACTAATGATTTTTTATTTATTCGCACTTTTTAACACATTTTAGTGCAAAATATTTAACTCTACACGCTCAATTATTACTACTGATAACAGGTGCAAATGTTTTATATTCAAAAAATTCCTTTATTGTGTTTTTGAGGTTTGCTCATCTGGCGTTGCAAAGTAAATAAAAACCCTAATAAAATTAATGCACAAAGGAAACTTTGTGAACATAAATTGTAACCGGCAGTTTTGCAAATGATCGATCCATTGCAACTTTTCTACAATGTTTGGCCTTGCTACTCGATCAATTTTTAAATTCATATGTTAACGTCAAATGCCAACAAAACTAAATTTTTTGTTTTTATGAATCATTTTTATTTTATATTTGCCATGTTTTTTCTAGTTTTTTTATTGTTTTTTATGTTTTATATGTGAATTTGCTTTTATTTTATTAAACAGAAAATAAAATAACATTTTTGACAGTAGTTTAAATTTAAAAACATTAAAAATATTTTTTGTGTTTTTTGTTATATCTTCAAAAGTTACAAAAACGCAGTTTTATTTATTTTAAAGTTTGTTTAAATTTTATATAAATGCATATTCGAAATCTCAAACTGAAATAAAAGTTTTATAAAAAAGATTTGCATAAAAACTATTTAATTGTGAAATTTTTTATATATTTTTTGGTGATAATAACAAGTTCACTTTCTGTAAACTCATTTGTGACTAACTAAAAATTTTATTAAACAATTTTTCAAAATGTTGTTAGTTTTAAAAAAATGTTTTGTTTTATTGTTAATTGTACTTTTTTGCAAACCAACAAATATTTGTATGAGAACGGTCATTAGTGGCCCAAGTGGTTACAAAAGTGCAGTTGATAAAACAGAAAAATCTGTAAAAGGATTTAAGTTATCGCCATCGTCAGTAAAACCAAATAATAAATCAGGTAAACTATAAAATTGTTTTTTACTTTTTAATTTATGTATGGTTATTTAGTCATAGATGTCGATTGGGAGTATTGGGGCCCCAATGGCGAATATCATTGGGAGAAAAATTTCAAATCCTGCAAAGGCAAATCCCAGTCTCCAATAAACATTATACGTGAACGAATTGTGTACTTGCCTGATTTACAAATGACTTTGATCAATTACGATCGTGATTATCATAATATGAAGCTGACCAACAATGGCCACACCATTAAACTGGAGGCGTCTCATCTAACAGGAAAACGATTCCAAAGTTTCACTACAGGCAGTGCTTTCTTTGGCGACACTTACCGGTTTCTGCAATTGCACTTTCACTGGCGTAATGCTCACTCAGGAGGATCAGAGCACGCCATCGATGGGGAAAAGTTTTCAATGGAGGTGAGAGCTGAAAAATACAACACTAAACTTGATTTGATACCTTTTTATTTGTTTCACAAAGATGCATTTAGTTCATCAAAATGTTAAGTACGATAAGGAAACCGATTCTGAGATTGTCCTCAAATCACCTGATGCCTTTGCCGTTATTGCCGTTTTCTTTAATGTAAGTTTTAATATGCAAACACAATGCTTTTTAAGTTTAAACCAACGCACTTTTTATTTGACCAGGAAACAACCATTCACAATTTGGCAATCGATCCCATTATCGGCCATCTTGACCAAGTAGCCAACCCTCACGAAAGCACCATCCTCGACGAGCCAATTCGACTGGACAGTCTGATGCCACCAACTGAAGAATTGAATCGATTTTATCGCTATTCGGGCTCATACACAACGCCAGGCTGTCAAGAAGTGGTCACGTGGATCATCTTCCCAACCGCCCTCGTCATTGACGCTATTCAAATGCAAAAGTTTCGAGAAATCATTTTTAGAGTTACTCACCACGGTAATGAATCGAACACGCAGACATCGGTTGGGAAAAAAGCCCGAATGCTGTCACACTTTAATGAACAGTTTATTGGCTTTTATCGGCACATTCAAGAAATCGGCAACAGACGAATTTATGCTCCTGAAAGCATGATTCCTGATTCAGCGCCGTTTGTTGCTTTGGCGAACAATTTGATAATAGTTGTTTGTTGCATCCTTGCAATCTTTATGTAAAATTTAAAATGTTGTATTGTGAAAATATTGTGATAATTTAAAAAACATTTAGTATTTAAATTGAAAAAAAAGTTGTTTTAAGTTAAATTTAAAAATATTTGTTTTTTTAATGTTTGTTAAAATAATTTTAATATTCAGTTTTTGAATAATCAAATGGTTGAAAATCCCAGTAGTTGCTTTTAGAAATAAAATATTTTTCATATTTATCCAAATCATCCGTCCCAGCTTTATGCGTTGGCATTGAAGATGTTCTACTAACTGTTGGGATTTTTTTGCCTAAATTTTGAATCATTTTATGTATCTACAAATTAAATTTTAATTAATTTTAGTTTGTTTAAGCTTAATGATTCATTGTTTATTCAATTTGATTGACAAACCTGTTTAAAATCAGGACGAGATTCATTGTTAAACTCTACACATTTATTCAACAAATCAATAAACCCTTTTGGAGCATCTTTACGCATGTTTGTCAGTTTTATTTTGCCAACAGGATTTCCGCGGCCCACATTGTAAATGATCATTTCAGGGCAAAAATTATTAAAAGGCAATGTCTGTGTACCTAACTCAAAAAGAACAATTCCAAAAGCGTAAACATCTGATTTGGTTGTATAAGGGTCAATTGAATTACTGCCTGCTCGCATAACTTCAGGTGCCATCCAAAGTACTGAGCCGGTTGGGTACATATACTGTATGGTATCAGTTTCTGTAGACATTTTTATTGTTGATAAACCAAAATCGCCAATTTTAACAGTAAAGTTTTTTGTTAAGAAAATGTCTGTTTAGAAAAAAAATAATGTTTGGTTAGAAGATAAAGTATTTAACTTTGAAAAATGGTGATATTACTATTTGATTTTAGGTCGCGGTGAATAATGTGTTTTGAGTGCAGGTAGTCCATGGCTACACTGGTTTGTAAAGAAATTTTTAGTATTTGAATGATTTCTAGATGCGTTTCATCTACATGCAAATGACGATATAATGATCGTCCATCGCACCATTGCATAATAATTGCTAAAGGTTTCCTACAATGACCCATAAACAAAACAATGTTAGCGTGACGGGTTTTTCGTAAAATGTTTATTTCATTTTGAAAATCTTTAAACTGCTGATCAGTTGGATTCGAACGTCTTAACATTTTTATTGCAATTGGTCCGTGCCAAGTTCCTTTAAAAACTTCCCCAAAAGTACCCGTACCAACAAGCTTGTCCTTTTTTATTAGTTTCCAATCAATTGCCCAATCATCTTTTTTAGAATCGCATTCAAAAGTTACTAGATCTTTATCAAACTTATTGTCATTTTCAAAGTTAATCTGTTGATCAAAAAAATTTTGAGTTCTAAGATTTTCATCTATATTTTTGTTTTGAGTTACTGTGTCAATTGTTTTCTTATCAGTTGTGTTAATGTAATTGTCATTTTCGTTTATAATTGGCAAAGTAGGTTCAAATTTGTCTTCGATTTTTAAACTCGTTTTCTTTTTTAGTTTAATCAGTGGTTGCGGACTTTTATGGTTTAAGTTTTCAGACAAAACTTCATTTTTTGCTTCTTTGTAGTTAATTTGAAACTAGTAAAAAACTACAAATTAGTTTTAATTTTAAATATTACATAAAAACACAGCAATACCTGTTTAGTAGTTAGATTACTAGATAATTTTTCTTTGGATTCATTGCAAAAACCACTTTGATGATTTGTATTTAAATAATTATTATTTTGTGAAAGTAAATGACAAATAAGGTTATTTTCGGTTGCCAATGTTGGTTTACATGACGGAATTTCTTTTTTAACTCCTTCAACACATTTTTCATGAAATCGAATATTGCATCTACTACAAGTTAATCCATTAAAAAGGTATTTTGAGCAGTAAACACAACTACTTGGATTGAATTTAAAACTGATCTTTAAAAAACATTAAATTTGTTAGTCTGACAATTGTAAACTTAAATTATTTTCATACTAAAGAGTGTGAAATGCGCGGACTTGGATAACCATTCTCAAGAACGTTAATAACAATAATTTCTCTGCCAAAGTAAGATGCAATATCATTTTCCCAGTTAACCAGTTCTCTGTTTTGATTAATTATTAAAAAAAATTAATTTTATTTTAAACTTTGTTCATCAACTACCCGGCTCACCCAGTGTCTTTTGTTTCTATAGCACAAAATTCAGGATGTAAGCCACAACGAGTTAAAGATTTTTTTAAAGTAGAACGAACTGTTTGTCCCGGTTCAGCTACTACTGCAGACATTTGTGACCCTGGGAAAAAAATGCGAATAAGTCGACTACTGGGCCGATGAACCAAATTAATTTTGTTTTTTAATTTCTGGTTGTTTTGTGTAACTAATTTATTTTCAGATTTTGACAAGTTTATGTCACAATCATTGTTACTTGTTTCCAATGGCCAGAAATCTTCAGATGTTTGATTGACTTTTATTTGAACTTTTTTGGTTTGTTTAAATTTAATTTTTGTTAGTTTAACATTATCAGTGAAAGGTTTATGTTTATTAAAATTGTTTTGCGGTAAAGACTTTAAGTTGTTTGTAGCTGTAAACTTATCAAATTTTTGTTTAGCTGTTTTTATTAATTTTTTATAATTTGTTTTAAATTTTTTTGTAAATAGAGATTTATTTGTTGACTTTTTATTAATTATGGGTTTTGTGCGTAATAAAGATGTGCTTCTTTTAAGAGTTGAAGTTCTTTTTTGGGTTTGTGAAGAGTGCTCTAAACATTTATTGTGATTCGGATATGTTTTATTGGTATTTTTTAAACAAAAGGAATTTATGTTTGCAGATTCAGAAGTCCAACTAATACTTTTGTTCCTTGAAACAATTTTTTCTGAAAAAGATCTTGAAAGTTTTGAACAATCGGTTATTAATAGTTTAGGAACTGAAAAAGCTGTAGAAGCAAATATATTTTTTGGATGATTTTGAGCAGCAAAATATGTTAAATTAACAAATTTAAAAACAGATGAATTTGATGAAACAGGTAAATCATTTAAAACTAAAAACTTTTTTCTTTTTTCCATAAAGTTTATTAAAACATCATTTTTATTATTTTCATAAAACTGAGTTAACGACATTTTTAAATAAAAAAAAGTTGGTTTAGTGGTTACAACAAACGTAAAACTTTTTAGTTTTTAAAATAATTATGTTAATATTAAAATGCTAAAATAAGTTTCAGTTAAATCAGCTATTGTTTTACACTACCTAATGTGATACACAAATTAAAATAATAGATTTAACATGTATTGTTTTGATAAGCTTGAAATATTTTGTTTTTTTAACATAATTAACAATTGCTTTTAGTTTTTTTAAACTGTAAAGCATTTTGTTACTTAAATTTTTAATTTCTTTTACAAAATACAATAAATAATAATTAAATTATAAAAAAATATTATTAAAACTTTTACAACAAAAAAATTGAATAATTGTTAAAACATAAAAAAATTTAATGAAAAAAATTAAGATTTTAACCAAAAGAGGGCAATGCCTTCGTTTTATTGTGATTACAAAAACCTTGCTAAAAGTTACTTTTAATTATTTGTATTATGAAACTATTTTTAAATTAATTTAATAAAATATTTTTTAGTCAAAATTACAAAAACAAAAAAATTGTTTTTAAACTTTTACAAGTTTTTCAACTTAAAAATTCAACAATTTTCTAATAATAGAAATTACCCTGCTATTGTTTTTTTTTAAAAATTAGTTTAATTGTAATAAATTGTTTTTAACTTGTTTAGCTTAAATTTAAATTTGACTTTTCATTGCCACATTTTAATACAAAACCGTTTTCCAAAAAACAAAAATCGAAAACAACCTTCTTAGGTGTGGCTACTTGCCACTACCACTATGAAAAGCCTTAATTAAAGAGCATTATAAAAACAAACTACGCAGAGAAGCGAGAACGATAGCGTAAAAGAAAGAATGAAAAGCCAACAACGACATAGACAGCTGCTGTTTTGAGCAGAGAAAAAATGACAATTCTACAAAGTGAATGAGAGAAAGAGAGAGAGAGAGAGAGAGAGAAAGGGAGTAAAAACAAGAGATGACAGCAGTGCGTGCAGGTGAAGTCAGTGTCTCGTTGCCGGTCGCAGATGCAACTGCCTCTTCTCTTCCTCGACAATCGTAAAAACGGACACACAAAGAAACAGAACGAGCAACAGTCTGGTGGTAAAGTGGGAAAAGGTTGTCTCAGCAACAGCAGCAGTAGAATGCTGCTTGCGACCACCATTCTTCAGTGGCACCTTTAATTGCGTTCATCTCATTAAAAGGCAAAGGGAAAAAGTCTGAGTCTGGAACAGTTTGGGGAAAGGAGAAAATGCCGCGCCACCGGAACCATTGAAGACGACTTGCGCAGGCAGTAGACGTTTTTAGATTAATTGGCCACCACCACCATCTTTGCCGCTGCCGTTGTCACTACTCTGTGAGCACACTTTCGAGCACGGGGAACTTGTACTGTAATGTGTCTGCACACTTTTTTTATGCAAAACGGAACACGGCGGTGGCATCGGCATCATCGCCAGCAAAGACATCAAATCTGAAAACTCTTTCTTTCTCTTTCTTTCTTTGTTTAACGACGGACACTGATGATCTGCACGAAGTAGGTGCATCATCAGAACTGGAAAAATGAACAGTAGTAAAGTGTTGTTGTTACCTGTTGCCGTCGCCGTCTGGACTACTAGTGTTGCCGTCGCGGCTCATTGAACCGAATTCACTTCTTCTTCTTCTTCTTCTTTTTCTTTGTCTGCCTCTGCACGAGTTGTCTGACCGAGCAATCAAGTGAGTGAATGAGAGCAAGACGGAGACGCAAATGAAATGGAATACCACTGCAGTCCTGCAGGACACAAAAATCAAACTACCATTGGCGTTGTACTGGGCCAGAATTAGCAGCACTAAAACGCAGAAAAGGGGGCACATTACAAGTGCAACTAACTCAACTCTCAGCAGTGGTTAACAACATTATGCAGATCAATACTAGTGCAGATCAATACACAAGCAGGGAACATCAGCGACCACAAAATTCAAACTAATATTTTATTGCCTCCACTTTTTTCCCCTTTTCATATTAGGGAGTAAAAATAAATATAACCTCAAGATGGTAGACAAAATGTGTGTAAATCTTAATAAATTTTTAGCTCGACAGTAGGGAAAGAAAAGGAGAGAGTGAGTGAATGAGCTAGTAGAGCAGTGTAATTTGTCAAGTTGAGTTAGTGCTAGAGGTTAGCTGTGCCAAAAGTGATTACCTATTACCAGGCGATTGCTCAGGCTCAAAGCGTGTTTTGCTTCGCTCACCCTGTACCTGAGAATCAACAAACTGCTCAGATCAGAGAGCGGATTCAATTGCTCCGTTCGTTGGCGCAACCAGTCAGCAGAAGGGAAATACACCAGGGAGAAACAGAAGGAGAAGAGAGTCAGGCAAGTTGGTTGTGGTGGTAGTGTCGACAATAGAAAGAGAGAAAGAGAAAGACCAGTTCTGTGGTCGGCCTTTGCCTGCTTTCTATTGCTCACAGCAGCCTGCCAGCAGAAACCTTCAACAGCTGCGAACGCCTCGCTGCGATAGTTTGTCTGGTCAAATGAAAGCATGCACACAGTAAGAGAAAGAGAAGGAGAGAGAGAGAGAGAGAGAGAGACAAACTCGATACTCGGTCAGATTGCTTTTCAGTCTGTTGGTTGTCCGTCTGTTTGGATGTGTGTGGTGTGTAGTGTCAGTCTGTGTTTGTGCTTGCCGTCGCCGAAATTGCCATCATCTGGGCAATAGCAGCAGTGCAAGGTGTCTTTCCCTTCCATTGTTGGCCTGGATGGTGCCGTTTGCCATCATTCTCGCCGAAGCTCTCGTCACTTTTTCCAATTCAGGTGGTGGTGGTAGTTGTGATGGGCACAGCACAGCACACACACACACACACACACACACTCACCTGAAAGGTAGCCACAGACAGACACTTCAAACCAGTGCGACACTACTACCATCATCATTGGCGAACGCATTGCCGAACGCACCGCTGCACGGCAGTCATCAATGACAGTGACAGCAGCGGCGGCGTCAGCAGCTGTTGTTGTACTGCTACTGTCAACTGGTGTTGGCCACTGCTGCCCACACACTACCTCGAGTTTCACACTTTGCTGAAGTGTCCGTTCATTCGATTAGTTCTCGATGAACCAGTGATCACTACTGCTCTCCAAACAACAGCAGAAGTGCACTCCTTTACCTCTTCTTCTTCTTCTTCTTCTTCTGGTTTGTTCGTCACCTTGTCCATTGTCTCCACCAGCAGTGGTGTCTGTCAATCGGCTAATTCGTCCATCTCTACCACCTTTCTCCTCCTCCTCCACTTTGACAAAGCTAAGGTAAGTGCTAATTGGCGTCATCAATCAAGCGCCCTCCAATTGGTGCATTGCATTGTGCCCTCACTAGGCGGGCATCCATTTGGGCAGTCTGCTGTCGAAGCAGTCAGAGTTGGGACAGAGAGAAGAAAAGAAAGAAAAAAAGCTGTCTGCCTCCTGGTGTTGTCACTGAGGGCTGTCACTGTCTTTTTGTCTGTTCTTTTTGCTTGTGTCTAAGACGTCTGTACGACGACGACGAGGGCAACAACAAGAAGAACAGCAACACCAACATCACGAGAGATAATCGCCATTGACGGCTGAACACACTACAGTGTGTTCTACTATCAGTTTAGCACTTAGTCCGCAGCGGTAAGCGTCACACCGATTTACTGCCACCACCGCCACCTCTACCAGGTTAACACTAACGACCGTACCTTATCCATATGAGCAACATTACCATTTAGCGGCAGTGCTAGCCGACTGCGACGTTAACCGGCTCTTTGCCATTTTCCCCTCATCTCTTTTCTCGCCTTCCACCTCACGGCTCATTCCCTCATGACCAGCGTGACCACGAGCCCTTGAGGTGGTGCTTTTATGGGCATCACATTTTGCATATACTCAACCTCGCACAAAAATCTGTTTAGTCGTTGATATATTTTTTAAAATTTTAAGTTTTTGTTTTTAAAACACAAAATCTAGTCTGCAGCATTTTAACCAGTGCACATCACACAAACATAAAAAACAAGCAGTTTGTAATTTAAAGCATTTCAGTGCATCTGTTTATACAAATTAGTTTTAACTGTATACACAGCAACAACTAACGTTTATCACAATCATACCTAACCGAAACTTAACGTGAGTATACTTGGTTATGGCATTACAACAAGCAGTTTAACTAACCGGACTCAGCTGATAAAACATATGCATGTTTGCAATATAATAACTTCATCCCTTTGACGTTAAATGTTTATAATAATAGTAAATTTAGCGTGATGACTAGTAGAACTAATTGCTTTTGTATGACTTAAATTGTAAATGATTTAAGGGCGCATCTTTAGGATAGTTATAAACAGCATGCATGCTAAGAAAAGTCGTTCGACTATTGCGTCGATTTGTTTTTGTTGGTTGCTACCAGGTTATTGCATTTTGCGTGTTGTGTGTGCCAAAGTGCTAGGACAGTGCGTCGAAACTTGGCAACAGATATGCTAGCTCATCTTTGCCGCTTTTCATTAAATCAAAGTCCATTTCCCCTGTTTTTTGGCTAATTTTTCCTTGCTTGCTAATGAATTAATTATCAAACTCACGACCCCTCTACCTGAAAGTACGCATGCTGGAAAATGTGACGGGAAAAAATGTTCTTTCTCCTTTTTTTTCTCTCAAGAGCACCAAACTCTCTTTCAGTCTTTTCTGCTGAGTTGTCTGTTACAGCTTTGTTGTTACTGCTGCTGTTGTTGCTGTTGATGAACTTTTCCCCGCACTTCGGAAGTCGTGTCGACCAGTGTTGGCACAATCATTATTTTATAGACCGTTCATTTCAATACATAGAAAAAAGTATAGTGATTAAAACATTGCAGGCGGCAACTAAAAAGGCAGATTAAAGGCGCCTGTGCCGCATGGATGAAACTGTCTACCGGACAAAAGTTTGCTCTACATTTACAATCATTTTAAAAGTACCAAATCGCACATATGTGTAACAAACATTTTACAGTGCTGACTAACACCTTTTACATTCACATTTGTTTTAGAAAAAATCAATTAAATTGTTTTATTGTGAAGTTTAATACAAAAACAAATTATAAAAAAGGTCATTGCTATAAATAAATGCTGTTTATTTTTTACCATAAAAATGCCAGTACAAACATTGCATTAATGTCAATTTTGCAGCAGATTTTTTTGTATAAGCAATAAACACAGCAAAAGATTTACTACATTTGTGGTAAAATTTAATATAGCATTACACTTATAAATTATGTCGTAGCATTTGCATGGGCAACGTTCAACCAGAGTCAGTAAATGTGCAATACAATGTCACTGTACAGTAAAATATGACTCTAAATTGTGCGCAACAAATGTGCACTCAGCTAAAAGAACATGAAAACTTGTTTTGGGTTCACTCATTTCAAACAAAGAGTTTTGAAAAGTTATAAAACAAATCAAAACATTTGTAATTTTTATAGCTATTGTTTAAAATAAACTTAGGTTGAGGTTAATTTTACCATGCATTGATTTTTAGTGTTCTCCGACAATAGTTAGTTTATGACAAATAAAAGCTGGTTCACTTTTCGCTTTTACTGCGCCTTTCAGACATTGATCACTTCGAAACTGCTATTACCGACAAATATAGAGCATGTCGTCATTAAGTTGATGCTGATGGTTTCAATTGTTTGCTAACTCATCCATCATGACAGCCATCTGATTCAGCATCCTAGCCACTGCCGCACAGTGATCTGCACAGAGTGACTGGACAGATTAGACCGATGACGCCGGCAATCAACTTTGACTGCCTGACTGACTAACTCAATCGATTGATGATTTCTAGCCAATACTTACCTGGCCATTTTGGCTGAAACAACGCAAAGTGGGCTAAACTTGATTCACGTCAAACGATTGAGCAGTGTGTGTGTGTGTGTGGCAGCTTTCTAAGGTTTTATTAGATTACTAATTTGACAGCGCTGTTTTTGCCTTTATACTTCTAAAATAACAAGTTGATTAAAGTTGTAGATGAGTCGTAAGAAAATCAGATTAAGGGCGTTCAGTTGTTGTTTATTGGTAAAACTCAGTTGATAGACAAGGCATCAAAGCAAAGATACATTCAATCTAAAAAATATGAGCATTCTTAGCAGTTGTTAAATATAAAAGTGAACTAAAACATTATTAACAATTAAAAACTAATTTTCATTAGTGAGCTGCACGATTTAATCTAATTCATAAAAAATCATAGCAGAATTAAAACAGGCAGCTCAGTTCAATTTGCCGCAATCACTGTGCGCTCATATAACAACTAAATATAACTTCTGCAGCACACACACACAGACACAATCAAATCAAATCAAATCAGTGTAATAGTGAGCCGCCGCTGTTGAACAAAAGACAGTCATTCAATTGAATAATAAAAGTGGGCAGTGAAACAGGCCGGCCGCAGTGAGGAAACAGTGGCCAGTAGTGCACGATTCCACTACTGCTGCTACTACTCATCTCATTTCATTCGCCATTGTTTGCCCATTCAGCTGATCACTTTGCCGTTATTGTGCCGGTAATGGTCCTCCAGTGTCGGTGTCCTCTCTTTTTCTCTCTTTTTCTTGCTGTTTCTCCACTGGCATTATCAGTTCAGCATCATCAACACTGCCACTGACCTGAGAGCAGTGTGGCACTGTTATCACTTGAGCAGTCTTCTGTTCTTTGCCACCACCACCACCACCATCATCATCATCATCAACAACAACAGCAATTGCAGCACATCTGTTGCCGTCTGTTCAGCTGTTGAGCACGTAATTGGCGGTTGCAAGTGCTCATAAGACTCATAAGACAACCAACGCGCTAACGTCCTTTTCTTCTCCTTCTCCTTCTTTTTCTCTCTTTCCTTCTCCCGTATCTGCCACAGTCTTCTGTTTAGGCAGCATTTTCATAATTGTGCACTGGTGTGCAGCAACTGACAGTTGGGCGCAGATTACTAGGGGAAAAGGTAGCAGTGGTGCTAGTGCTAGTGGTGAAGGTAGCCAGCGAGTACTGTACCTGCGTAATTTTTTTGTTTTCATTTACCTCTTCTTTCCTTTCTCGTTCTTGTACTTATAAAGAAAAGTTGCTCTAATTGTCTGTGTGCATTTCAGCAGTCGAGGTTAGTCCAACTCCGTTTGTCTTTTTAATGGCACATGTTATGGCCATGTTTTGAGCTGTTGTTTTTCAACCAAAATAGCTAAGTTAAACTAATGTTCACTGTACATTTTAATTGTTTCTCCCAAATACAGAACTTCCAATGGATAGCCAACTGGTCTGGGCGCCAGACCCGGTCGACGGCTATGCCCTCGGCCGGGTCGTTGACATTGGCGCCGGCAGTTTGGCCAGCATCGTTTTGGCGTCCCCTTCAAAAACGTCAAAAACGCAAAAGATAGAGTGCTCTATTGATCAGGTGTTTCCCGCGGAAACTGATCTAAAGAAGGACTACGATGACAACTGTGAGTAAACTGTGTGAGTACTACTGTGCAACTTGTTTTTAAAACTTTTATTCAAACTTCTAGGTTCACTTATGTACCTCAACGAGGGTAATCTACTGCACAACATTAAGCTTCGTTATGTTGGAAATAAGATTTACGTAAGTTTTTTTTGCAGAGGCGTTTGACTAATTAACGTCATTTATAATTGCCTTGTTTGCGCTAATTAATATGGCGCAAGCTAATTTTGACATTTCTAATGCCTTTCCTGATGTATTGTTTGGTTCACATTAAACACACAGACATACGTTGCCAATATCCTCGTGGCACTTAATCCTTACCATGACCTGAAGGCAAAGTTGTACACTGCGGAAGTGTTGAAAGCTTATCAGGGAAAGTCATTGGGAAAAATGCCGCCGCATGTTTTTGCAATAGGTAAGTTTTATAATGAAATTTTCGAATTTTGAGGTCAAGTCTTGGTAAAAAATATCGATAACTAAAAATGTTTTATCTATTTTCTAGCTGACAAAGCCTTTCACGACATGAAACGCACCTCTCAATCTCAGTCCATAATCGTCTCCGGCGAGTCTGGTGCCGGCAAGACCGAGTCAACGAAGTACATTCTCCGGTACCTCTGTGAGTCCTGGTCCGGCCCGTCAGGCGCCGGAGCCATCCAAATTGAGCAGCTAATCCTTGAGGCTAATCCAATCCTGGAGGCATTCGGCAACGCCAAAACGGCGCGCAACAACAACTCATCGCGTTTTGGCAAGTTCATCGAGATATACTTTGACCGAAAAAAGGAGTTTACCGTTGCGGGCGGCCACATATCGCACTACCTGCTGGAGAAGTCGCGAATCTGCGGACAGAGCGGCCAGGAGCGGAATTACCACATCTTCTACCAACTGTGCGCCGGACTGCCCGAGGCGCAGTGGAGCAAGTTGAAGCTGGGCGCTCCGGATAAGTTTTACTACCTGCGCAAGGGTTGCAAGCGGTACTTTCTGACGGCTGCAGAGGACAAACAGCTGCCGGCGGGGCGAAAGTCAGAGCAGGTGAGGTTTTGTGCGTTTAAAAGTAGTGTTTAACCTATCAAAAATGAACTGTTTTTAACTGCAGCACAAGAAAGAGGGCTACCTGCAGGACTCGATCGTCAACGACCTGGCGGACTACCGCGCCATGGACTCTGCGCTGGACCACTTTGGCGTGTCGCCGGCAGAGAAGGCGACCATCTACCAGATAGTGGCCGCCATACTGCACCTGGGCAATGTCCAATTTGAAGAGGCGGCGGACAACAGTTCGGGTGGCTGTCGCGTGGACGGCGCCTCCCAGGAGGCCCTTCTCAACGCCTCTGCACTGTTGGGCGTCGAAACTGAGCAGCTGCAGCAGTGCCTGCAAACTCGAATCATGCAAACCAACAAGGGCGGCTACAAGGGCTCCACCTACATGGTCCCTCTCAAAGTGCACGAGGCGAGCAACGCCCGGGACGCCCTCGCCAAGGCCATTTACTCCCGCCTCTTCGACTACATCGTCAGCAAGATCATCAACCGAGCGCTGCCAGGCACAGTTACCGGCGTCGGTCGCCAGACCAATGACTCCCACTCCATCGGCGTACTGGACATTGCCGGCTTTGAGTACTTTCAAACGAACTCCTTTGAGCAGTTCTGCATCAATTACTGCAATGAAAAGTTGCAGAACTTCTTCAACGACCGCATCCTCAATGACGAGCAAAGTCTCTACGAGCAGGAAGGTCTGGGCGTGCGACGCATCGACTACGTCGACAACCGGGACTGCATTGAGCTGTTTGAGGCGAAGGGAACGGGAATCTTTGACCTGCTCGACGAGGAGAGCCGCCTGCCAAAGCAGTCGGTGGCCCACTTTACGGAGGCAGTTCACCGCGCAAACAGCGGCAAATTCCGTCTGGACATTCCCCGGCGGTCAAAACTGAAAACCCACCGGGAGCTGCGCGACGACGAGGGCTTTCTGGTGCGGCACTTTGCCGGCGCCGTCTGCTACCAAACAGCCCAATTTTTGGAAAAGAACAACGACACGCTGCACACTAACCTGGCCTTCCTCATGATCGAGTCCAGCAATGGCATGCTCAAGGCGCTCTTTGAGTCGCCCACCAAGTCAGCCTCCGGCGGCAACTTCATCACCGCCTCGGCAATGACCGACAAGTCGGTTCGCCTGTCCGCCGAATCAGTTGGCGGGAAGTTCCGCAAGCAGCTGGCGGATTTGATCGCTCGCCTGCAGTCCACGGGAACCCATTTCATTCGGTGCATCAAGCCGAACCTGAACATGGTGGCGCAGTCCTTCGACGGCGCCTGCATCCTCTCCCAGCTGAAGTGCTCCGGCATGGCCTCCGTCCTGGCGTTGATGCAGCACGGCTACCCCTCCCGGGCCACCTACGCCACCATCCGCGACCTCTACGCGCCCTTCCTCCCGCCCAAGCTGGGTCGCCTCGAGGCACGTCACTTCTGCATGGCGCTGGTGAAAGCCCTTGGCCTGGGCGACTGCCGCTTCGGCGTCACCAAGGTCTTCTTCCGGCCGGGCCGCTTTGCCGAGTTTGACCAGCTGCTGAAGAATGACCCCGCCTCACTGGAGGAGCTGGTAAAACGGGTGCAACGGTGGTTGATCTGCTCTCGCTGGCGGCGGCTGCAGTGGTGCGCCCTTTCAGTCATTAAACGTATGTGCTACAACTTTTTTTGTTTGTGCTGATTAATTTTTTTTATTCTACAACTTTGTTTTTTCATTCATTCGACCAAATTAGTCAAGAACAAGATCGCCTACCGCCGGGAGTGCACTGTGATCATTCAGAAGAACATGAGAATGTTTCTGGAAAAGTCCAAGTACCGCCCGCGGTACATTGCCCGCCTGGAGTTGCGCAAAATTCGCGGCCGCCTGCAGCAGCTGAACTCGCTGGTGGAGAAGATCAGCCTAGAAAAAGAGAAATCATCCTTCACGCAGAAGCTTTCTACCCTCGACCTTTCCATTCAAAAATTGTTTACTGAACACTTTGGCCTGCCACCGGCGGGAAAAAAGGTGGAAAAGCTGCAGAAGGCTGAGACGGAGAAGACGCTGGCCGCTGTTCGCCAGCAAATTGACGGCCTAATGCGTGATCTGCAGGCGAAGCTAAGCGAACAGGAACGCCTGAAAAAGCTTCAGGAGGAGATGGAAGCGGAACGGCGCAAACGAGAGGAAGAGGCAAAGGTGCAACGAGAGGCGGAGGAGTTGCGCAAGAGAAAGGCAGAACTGGAGGAGAAAAAACGACAGGAGATGCTGGCGCAGCAACAGCGAGAGGCGGAAGAACGAAGGGTCGCAGAAGCAAAGGTAAAAGCGGCGGCCGCCACTGCCGCCACTGCATCGGCGAGCAAGGGCGTCGCAATTGCCACCCAAACTGACAACAGTCAACAGTTTGACAGTCTAACTTATCAGGTAAAAATGATCATTTTCTGTTTTGTTTTTTGAATGTACTTATTTTTGTCCATCTTTTATTTCAGATTAATGAAGAGGAACGTAGCCGTCAAGTGGAGCACCTGAAGCGGCTGGAGCAGGAGCGACGCGACTACGAGCTGGCCGTCCGCCTCTCTCAGCAGGACGGCAATGACCTGCAACCGGAACAGCCCTCACCGCCCACCGTCGCCAAGTCCCTGAATCCCTTTCATTCTGAGCATCACGGCGGTTCTTCATTGGAGCAGGCGAGCAGTCCCTCCGCCTCGCCGCACGGCAGTCCGCAAAATCGCAAAAAGTACAGTCTGGAGTCGTGGAACTACGCCCAGCTGCGCGACACCATCAACACCTCCAGTGATATTGAACTGCTGGAGGCGTGTCGCGAGGAGTTCCACCGCCGACTGAAGGTGTACCACCAGTGGAAGTTCAGGATGACCAACAACAAGTCACAGGGCAGCAGCGGCAACAACAGCAGCAGACTGAACATGGCCAATGGAAGCTCGCTGCAGGCGGCAAACGGTATAAACATTCTTGGTGTGTTTTTTTTCCAACATTGACACTTTCTTTGTTCTTTTTTTATGCAAACATTTAACAGGAACCCAAGTGGCCGCCGATCCGTCCACTCGGGCGCCAGACATTGTGATGGACACCTTCTACAACGCCGACACACTGCCCAGCGGAGGTGGGGCCGTTCTGATGAGGGCGATGAACAATGGCAATATCAGCAGTGAAAATGGCGTCAAGAATGAGCAGCGCTACTTCCGGCTGCCGTTTGGTAGGCAAAGTAGTGATTCGAAGGGGCTGTGGTTTGCCCACTTTGACGGTCGGTGGATCGCCCGACAGATGGAGATTCACACTGAAAAGGAGCCCATTCTTTTGGTGGCTGGTAAGTCTTTTTTTGGGGTGTTTTTTGCTGTTTCAATTTTGATTGACATGTTTAATTTACAGGTCGTGATGACTTAAAAATGTGCGAATTGAGCCTTGATGAAACTGGACTGACGCGGAAAAAGAACGTTGAAATACTGGCTGAAGAGTTTGAGTCAGAGTGGCGTCGCAATGGCGGGCAACCTTACTCCCGTGCATTGACTGACCTTTAAAAACTATACCCAATTTTTAATTTTTACACACCTTTAATATAAAGTTTCCATAATAGATTTTACAAATTTTTGCATTTAATTTGATATTAATAATTTGTATTTAAGTAATTTAATAAAAATAATGTTGTATTCTAAAGTTCTTTATTGTTTTTTATAAAAAAAGATTATTTTAATGCAAGTTTTCAAATTTTTTATGCATTTTATATGTTATTAAAAGAAACTTGGCATAAACTATAATAAATTTACTAAATGAATTCATTGTGACCAGACCGAATGTTCCATAAGTAACGCCATATTGTTTTGTTGTACACAATGTATAAATGAGTTTTGCAAATTTAAGTTTGTTTTTTAAAGTAAAATCCGCTTGTTTATCATGTACTAAATGATGGTACAACAGTTTAAATGGTTGGTGAATTCTTTTGGAGTAAAGGGCCATCATGTAATGACAACCAAAAAGTCCAATCATTTGAATGCAAGCAAATGAGCATAAAAGCAGTATTTCAAAGTTTTTAAGATGCTTGTCAAAAACAATCCATAAAACAACGCGCAAATTAATTGGGACATCTACAACAAAAAATATTAAAAATATGTTTCCATATACCCAGTTTCCAGTGTTGATGTAAAAAAAATTAGTAACTATAATTGAATGTAAAACGGTAATGTAATGATTGTTTAATTTAAAATGACCCGTTAAATATTTCCAAATTTGTTCCATTCTGGTAAGAGCTACTTGGGTCATTGCTAGGCCCATAGTAAAAGATAGTAACCAAATATGTTTGAGGCCAACAAGAACAAAACTTGCAAGTATTCCATTTACGATAAAAATTAACAATCTAAGATAATTAATATATGTGAAGAAAAAATATTGTTTATTACTGACAACAAAAGAAATCATAAATATATGCATGTATAACAGAGAAAAATCTAAACAATATTTAAAAACAGGTTAAAAAGAAAGTAATTAATTGTAGGCAATTTCTTACAAAGTCCTGCAGAGAAAATGGGTCCAACTATTAGAGGTTTAACTGCACATTGACCGATGTACTCGCACACGTGAATATTGTGATGTTTTGACCAAATAAAACTGTCCCATTTGTACGTAAAAAGTATTCCATAAAAGTCTCCATTTACTTTAGCCATTCCATTAACATTAACAAAATAACAAAAATAAAATAGTGTTGCAATCATTACGACTGCTGAAGCTGTCATTAAACTTAGACCATCTTTTGGTAAAAGCAAATAATATCCATCATACAAAATAATTCTAATTATTTTTGACGGTGAAGCTATATGAAGGTATACATACTTTACAATTTGAAATATACAAAGACAAATAAATAATTTGAGAAAAATTGTTTCTTTTACACTTTTCTTAACATTAACATCAAACCAAAAATTTAAATACACTGAAAAATAACTTAAAGATGTTTTTGGCCAAAAATAATTGATAATAAATTGTTTCATTGTGGTATAGTATGTAGGTTAGTATGTCTGAAAGTTAAAAGTTTTTTAGGTTAAAAATATCCAATTTTGTATTTAAAGTTAGTTTTATTTAGAAAAACAACTTTATTTTGCAGTGCATTTTTGTAATTATTTATAATTTTAAAACTCATTTTTAAAATGTATGTTACCTGGTTACATTTAAATTATATAACGATATTTCTGATGAACATTATTACATTAAAGTTCCCAACTTAATTAGTTTAAAATAAATGTTAAATAATGTTAAAGTATTTAAAATATTTGGTTTTAGAGCAAACTTTTTACTGTTGTAATGTTTTTTTATGTTTCAAGTTTTTTAACATTTTAAAAAATAAATATTTAATAACTTTAAAACAGATGTTTATAAGTAATAAAACCAAAAATTTAAAAAATTGTTTTTGATTTTTTATTATATAAAGGTAGAAACAAAACTGTGTTATTAACATATTTTAAACTAAATAATTTTAATTAAATTTTGCAAAATCATGAATAATATTTTATTGTTAGCAATTATAGGGCTTGTTTCCTTGACATACTCAAAAAATGTTAAAACTGATTATGAAAACATTGCAAACTACATCAATTCATTGAATACAACCTGGAAAGTATGAAAAAAATTAAAAATTGTTTTTATTAAATTTTATTTTAAAAGGCTCATGTAAACAAGCAAATTAATTTGACAAATTTGTCATTTGGATATTTGCCTTCAACTGAAAAATCAATAAAATTTCCTCAAAAAAATCATCAAATTAATGAAGATGAGCTGCCAGAAGAGTTCGATTCTGCAAAAAATTGGCCAAAATGTGCCAACATAATCGAAAGCATTCGAGATCAAGGTCACTGTGGTTCTTGCTGGTATTAAAATTGATTTGATAGTATTGATGCTGGAGCAAATGGGCACTACAATTTAATCTTTGTTCATTTAAATAGGGCATTTGGAGTGACTGGTGCTATTTCGGATCGCATATGCATCCACTCTAAAGGTGAAAAGTCGGTATTTATTTCGGCTCAAGACTTGTCAGCTTGCTGTTCATACTGTGGTTTTGGTTGTGGAGGTGGTGATCCGATTGCAGCATATGATTACTACGTCAAGTCGGGCATTGTCACCGGTGGACTGTACAAGTCGCATGACGGTTGCGTTCCCTATTCACTGACAAACTGTTCTCACCATATTGAGGGATCACTTCCTGACTGCTCAACGCTTCCTCAAATCAATCCAAAGTGTGTGCGTCAGTGTGAACCTGGTTACCAGATACCGTACGAGCAGGACATTCATTTTGGCGAGAAAGCTTACACACTTAACGGAGAGGCGCAAATAATGGCTGAAGTGTACAAGAACGGCCCACTGACTGTGTCCTTTATTGCGTTTGCTGATTTTTTGACCTACAAATCTGGAGTCTATCAGCACCTTACTGGCGAATTTGCTGGTTATCATGCCGTCCGCCTCACCGGATGGGGCGTGGAGAATGGCGTCAAATACTGGAAAATTGCCAACTCGTGGAACACTGATTGGGGCAACAATGGTACATTTCTTATCAAAAGAGGCAACGACGAATGCAGCATTGAAACTATGAGTGTAGCGGCTGGTTTGCCTAAACTGTAGTGCTACATAACAAAAACAAATATTTGAATAATCAAGATAGTTGCTTTAAAAAAAGAATTGTATAATTTTAAAATACAGCGTCTAACTTATAATTCCATCTTTTACAAATCGTTGTTTTGAAAGTGAGTACTGTTTATAAAGTGTTACGATCAATTTCTAAAAACAAAAACGTTAATCATTTTTGCAAATGTTTTTATTTTAAACTTACCAGATTGTCTTTCAAATTAACCGGTTCTCCCATGCCAGTCATAGATTCTTTTTGACTTAGAAAAAAGGCCATTAGAATCATCAGGTAGTTTAGTGTAGCAACTTTAACTTCATCTACGTGTCTTTTTAAGCTGTTTTCTGGTTTATCAGAATATCCAGGAACAATTTCATTGCATGCTTCAATGTAGTAGTTCAAGTACTGCTCAATTACAGCATCTTCAGGTAATGACACATCCAGATACTCAAATGGCTCACGTTCGTATTGATTGAGAAGCATTGCCAAATCAATGCCTCTAAATCCATAAGCACAGTATTCAAGATCAATCAGCAGAACTTCTCCTGCTTTTACAATTAAAATGTTTGAACCAAGTAAATCGTTATGGCAAAATACTACTGGAGCATTTAGTTGAGCGCCAACTTTTTTCAAATATTTGACTTCTTCACGTAAATCACAAGATTTGAAAACAGAATCATTTGGTAATAAACGGATATGATTGACCATTTCTTGGCTTTTATAGCCGTCTTCAATCATGGTTTCAATTTGATCAATTAGTCGATTCCTTTTGCTGATTGGCACATTAAGGTTGTTGACTCGGGCAAGTTGACGAGTCATTTTACGGATTGCATCTGGATCCTTGTGATATTTGGGGCCAAAAAGTTCATGCTGAAAACAAACAAAAACAAGTTAATAAATGCAAAAACTAATGTAGCCAAACCAACCTCATGAAAAACCTGAATGTTTCCCTCTTTGAAAATGCCCAAAACACGAGGTCCAATTTTAGTTTGCGACATAAGTGTAAGCACAATGTTGTCATTAAGGCGGTCATCCACACCGTCATCACCAATTGTCACATGTTTCTTTATGTACAACTTTACAGCCACATCAGTTGGAACATCATTGGAGTTGGTGTCGGCACATTTTTGAGCGCTATTAAGTTGAACTCGATACAGCTGGTTGGTGAGGCCGCCGGTAATTCGAGTCACAGTAATATTTTCCGTTGTTTTGGCTGTTTTCCAGACGCCACCAATGTAGTCCTGACACAGTGTCAAACAGCGCTGTTCAATGTTTTCGGGCGCTTCTCCGCGAATAATTTCATTGCCTGGAAGTTTTAATTGCTCCATCAGAAATGTTAAGTTCTGACAGTTTATGAAACAAATATAGTCAGTGTGACAAAATATTGAGCAACAACTTTGGTTTTTAAGCCAATTTGAGGCACTATTATAGCATTTTGCTCAAAGATAACACGTTGCAACGACGATAAATCGTCGACCAGACACTTTTACAGGCTTAGTGAGCTGATAAAAACATTGAGCACAACGTTTAAAGTGCAATTAAATTACACACACTGTTTGGTAAAAGGGAGTGCACTAAACATTAAAACACAAATTAAAAAATTGAAAAACTTTGAATTATTGTTAACTTAAAGTTGTATCAAGCAAATTTAAATTTTTTTAAAATTTATTTTGACTGAAAAAATGTAAACAAACAAAACATGTTTATTTTATTACCTATTGTTTTCAATTTTAACTGATAGAGGACGCTTTTCAAAATTTTTATTTTTGTGTAGATTTATTTATAAAATATAATAAAAATAGCCCAAATTAAAATTAAAAACAAAAACAAATTTTTTATTTGATAAAATTTTTTTTAACAGTAACATTTTTAAAAAGTTTTTAATTTGAAACATAAATTAAAAATTAATAAAGTTAACTAAAGTTACAATAAGTTAATTGCTTGTGAAAAATCACAAAAACATTCATAATCATTTGGGTTTTAAATTGTTGATCATGTTGATGGTTAAACAGATAGAATACCAGATGCGCACAAATAAAAAATCAAATAAGTAGATAACATATTTTGAATAAATACGACCATTTTGTGTTAGGTTAAGTTAATCATCATTGTAATTCAGTCAACGCAAAGTTTAAATATATAACACCGGGCGTCAGCCCGGTGCAAAGTTACTGTTACCTGCGAGATTTTTGGCATAAATACTCAGGAAAAATAGTGTGATTTTTTGGACCAAGTATCAGATTTTTGTGGTGGGACCACTTAATTAAAAGTAATTTAAAAAAAATAGTTTTACATTTAATTTTTGTGCTGATTAAGACATTTCCACGAAAAGACAGTTTACCGAAAAATAAAATAAACTTAGTCATCTGAAAATGAGTTTTGGTGATAAGTCCATTTCGACAAAATGACTTTTTTAAATTATCAGATGCCAGTCCCACCACAAAAATCTGATACTTGGTTCAAAAAATCACATTAATTTTCCTGAGTATCTATGCCAAAAATCTCGCAGGTAACAGTAACTTTGCACCGGGCTGACGCCCGGTGTAATTTGATATGATTGATAGTTTTGAAAGTTTATATGAAAAATAAATAGTTGCATAGAAGTTTTTGATCAAAAATAGAAAATAATACTGAAAAGTTTTTAGAGTTGTTTTAAGTTAAAACAGTAACATTTTTTGAAAATTTGAATAAGTTAGATAACTTTTAACTTTAAGTATTTGTGAAATTAACAAAATCTTGATAAAATTTTCAGTCTTCAATAAAATATTGAAAACTTGTCATCACGTGTTCAACAAAATGAATAAGATAATCATTGAGTCAGTATTAACAGTAAAACATAAACAAATTGTTAAGTTAATCAATGTGCTTTAAAAAGTTTTAGAAACTTTAGCAAGGCATTGTCTGTTCAATTTGATATGAATGAAAAAGCAAAAGACCAAGTTCATTGCGAAAAAGCATTTTCAACGGTTTTTCAAGTGAACTCAACTGCTCCAAGTACTGATTGACTAACACCGGAGTTAGGGGAATGGTCGCATCAAAGCCGTACTCATTTTTCATGTATCCTCGTAGAAGCATCTTTTTTAAACTGTACCGTATTGAGAGTTCTTCTTCATAGCACACCAGCGGAGAAGTGGCATCCAGAGTGTTTTCCAAGCTGTCTCGAGTTCCTATTTTACCTAAAATGCAAGAAATATTGTGTGTTATTAGTAATCTATTTACAACTTTTTCAATCACTATCAATACTTACTTGCCGCCTGTTTGTGTTTGTACCGAGAAACAGCCGCCGCTGCAGTGATAAAGTTGTTCATTCTTTTCTTTTTAACATTTTCGAATTTAGTTTTAGCCAGCAGGGTGAATAGAATTTCCAGGCTAGTGTCGACGTTGCTGTTGAGAGCCGTCAGATCGAGGCATTCGTAGACCTTACCTGCCTCCTTGAAGGTGATGCAGTCATCGACAAACTGCACACTGACGTTGTTCAGCAGCGTTCGAGGCCACCGCAGGTAAAAGGTGTCCTCGTGGGCGTTGATGAAGTTCATCTGCACGAGCATGTTTAGGCGCTCCACAATGCGCTCTTTCAGGTGGCGGTACTCGGGAAAGCGTTCGGCGGTTTGAATGAGAATCGCCTCCAGCTTAGTGTAGGGAATGTTGATGATGTCCTGCGGACAGGGCGTCACCTTCAGTAGGCGGCTGTCACTGGACGCCGGCCAGGTGCCCTGGATGGGCGTGAAGCCGTAGAAGACGTAGAACTCGCGGTTGCTCACATCGTCGTGGTAGTTGATGTACACCTGGTGGTGGTGGAAAAGAGGGAAGGTTAAAAGGTGATCATTTAGAAAACAGTAAAAAAGAGGCTTACCTGTGAGTATTTCGGAAAGGACTTGTGCGTGACCATCTGAAACCCCTCCGGACAGCTAGTCTGCACCTGTGCATTACCGCTGGGGGCGTGATTGAAGATGTCGAAGAAGGGCACCAGGGCGATGTCGTCGCCCTGGAAGGCGGCGCTGTTCACCATCAGCGGGTTGGGGTGCACCGAGCGGGTGTTCACCACCGAGTAGGCCCAGTTGAAGGCGTCGTGGTCGTAGAGGATGGGCAGCTTGTTGAGGGTGATGATGTCGCTCACTCGGACTCGGGTCCGCTCCAGGTCAATCAGCGTGGCGCTGACCAGGCGGTAGTAGCTGCTGGGCACGGGCAGGGTGGCGTACCGCTGCAGCACATTCGCCTCCATCAGCGGCAGGTAGTCGTAGTCGCGGGTGATGGTGTTGAGGTAGGGCGCCCAGAAAGAGCTGAGGCCGGCGTCGATGCGGGCCCGTTCGTACATCAGCACGGCGATGAGGCAGTCCTCGTCGATCTCAAAGTGCTCGTACAGTTCCGGTTTCTCCTGGCGGAGGACGGAGGGCAGGAGCATGCACTTGCTGGGCAGCAGCATCAGCTCGTCGCCGACGGCCAGCCGGCCCCGGCGGGCGCAGATGCCCCGACCTTGCCGGTCTCCGTACTGGAACACCTGCAAGCGGTGTTCATTGCGGAAGCCGTTCTCCTTGAGCCACCGCAGCAGGGTGATCACCTCGGGGCTGAAATCCTGGTGGCCCAAGTTGACCTGCTCTTCTTCCTCATCTTCCCTTTCATCAAATTGCCCGCCACCACCATCATCATCGGATGACACTGACTGAAACCAGGGCTTTTGTTGTTGTTGTTGTTGCTGCTGCTGTCGTTGCTGACGTTGACGTTGTAGCAGCAGCCACCGCTGGCTGCGCCGCTTGTTCCGCCACCGTCGGCCCATCTACTGTTCTTTTTTTTGCAGGTGAACAACAACAAAAAGAACGAAGAAAAAGAAAGAAAAAAACAGAAAAAGGCTAAAAAGGGTGAAACTAAACAGCAAAAAAAGAAGATTATCCCATGGGGTAGCAAAGTTGAGTAGTGAGGAGACCAGAGCACGACTCAACCAAGAAAAAAGAGGAGGAAAAAGACAGCAAAAAAACCGTGTAGAAGAGTTGATGGAAAGTGCACAAGAAAATGAGAAATAAAAGGAAGAAGAGACAGAGGGAATAAAAAGATGAAGGAAAGGGTAGCGTACACTTACAAATGGAATCACTGCCGCTTCTGCTTTTGCTCCTGCTGTTTCTGCTTTTGCTGATTCTGCTGCTGCTGCCTCCTCATCATTGCGCTAAGCTCACTTAACCTAATGGCCAGAAGTGGGCTTCGGGAGTAGTAGTTCTGCTGCAGCTGACAAAAAAGAGTGCCAGTGCTTTAAATGCCTGGTGCAGCATCATCATCATCATCATCATCATCATCCAGTAAGTGGGCCTGCTGCAGCCAGCACGTACACACACACAGACAGAGACAGGCAGACCAGAGGCACCAGCATTGCCGATGATGGAACCACACTAGATCCCCAGCCAACAACAGCAGTGAAGAGCTTAAATGAGAAAGAGAGAGAGAGAGAGAGAGAGAGAGAGAGAGACCGAAAGAGAGACCGAAAGAGAGAAAGAGTGTGCCGTGCACAGTCTAAAAAACCGACAAAGCCGCACGCAAACGACAACAGAGAAAGTAGTGCTGGCAAAGAAGAAGACGAAGAAAAAGAAGAAGAAGAAAACACTTCAGCTGCAGCAGCAGCGGCGCTTGGCATCTATAGCAAAAGCAGAAGGAAACAGCAGCAGCAGGAGAATCTAGTGCAGAATTGTTCAGTGCTGACGGCAACGGCGACGGCTTCTTCAATCTGCCTATCTCTCTCTCTCTCTTGTAGTGCCCGTGAAAAGGCCAAAGTTTAGGCGATGATGAGCCCAGTACTGGCCAGTTAGTGGTGGCAATGGTGGTGGTGGTGGTGGTGGTGGCAACAGCAATCGCTCCACTGGAAAGAAGGAGCAAGGAAAGGGGCGCTAAACTAAATGTCAAACTTGTGGTGTACTTGAGTGTGAGTGTGTGTGTTTTTTTTACAAACACAGTGCTTGCCCGGCGCGTGGGGGCAGCGGTTGTGGTGCGGCAGTGCACACCAGCTTTGGAGAAGCTCTGGACGGCAGGCAGCACTTCACTTGTACTCGTTGTGCCGATTTTAGAGGCATTTGAAGAAAAGGGGGCGCTGCTGCCCCCTCAGTAGAACACTCATCACACAGGTTTGCGCACATGCACCAACTTAGCATGCTTGTGTGTGTGAGTCTGCTACCACCGGCGGTGAGACATCTTCTCACGCACAATTTTCATAGTTTTCTTCTTCACGTGCCATCACCATCATCAACTGCTGCCTCTCCAGTGTGATATATCAGCAGAGTGGTAGCGGTGTCTGCGGACATCAGCACAAATCACAGCTGGTTTTGAAGGTGGCGATGCTGTAGTCCGAGCTTGACTGTCAACTTAACTTGTTTTTTTCCTGGTATGCTTTCACTAAGTATCATCTTCATCTTTGAGTTGATCAAACTCATCAATCTTTATCACCCCAATATTTAGATTACTGCAAAGACAACTCTGATAAAAAAAAACATGCCTCGTCTAAAGAGAATAAAGCGCCGAAAAGCTAAAGAGCGAGAAAATGCTGAGCATCAAAGTGCAGCTGCTGCTGTTGATTCACATCATCCAGACAACAGCGATCAGGTGATCGGCTTCTGGCAGTGGCTAAAGCGAAACGGCTTCAAGAACACCACCAAACTTGCCATCCACCGTTCACCCACCTTTGGCCTGGGCATCTTCACTAAAAAGCGGCGCTTTAAGGCGGGCGACGCGGTGATGACGCTGCCAGCTCGACTACTGATCACCAGCTCGGTTCTCCGCTCCTACAAGCCAAAGGTCTACGGGCACTTCAAAGAGGACCTGCACTGTCTGATTGTCTTCCTCATGAACGAACTGGACGACCCCGAGTCGCCCTGGGTGGACTACTTCGACGTGCTGCCCAACCGGTACCACTCGCTGCCGTATCATCTGTCGACGCGGGAGATCAGCCGTCAGCTGGGCACCATTCCTCCCTCGCTACGGGAGAGCCTTCTCGTCGAATCGGAGAAGATGACCTCCACGTATCACTCACTGCGCGCCGTCATCCACAGCAGCACCCGAGACCTGTACTGGACCAGGGCGGACCTGTTGAACTGGGACCTCTTTGAGTGGGCGTACTGCTCGGTGAACACTCGCTGCGTCTACCTGCCCAGGCGATCTGCAGGGGCAAACAGTGCAACACCGAAGCAGCAGCAACAGCAGGACAAACTGGCACTGGTGCCCTTCTTTGATCTGCTCAATCACTCACCGTCGGCTGATGTATATCTGCAGTTCACCTCTGATGACGAGCTGCAGCTGATCACTCGCCAGCCGATTGATCGATTCAGTCAGGTCTTCATCAAGTACAACAACTACAGCAACCGTCAGCTGCTTCAGCACTACGGTTACACTACCATTGAGGGCGCCAAAGTTGAAACCAGTGGTTGTGATTCTGAAAATTCTGCAAACACTACTACTACTATTTGGATCAGGCCATCTGAATTGGATGTGATACCGCTTTCGTACCAGCGACTACATGAATGGCTTCAAAAGAGGGAAACTTCATTGCTGCAAAGTCACATATCGGTGTTCTACATGAAACGCCTAACAGTTCTGCGTGAAATTGATTTTATACAACCAACAGATAACTTTGAGCTTACATGGCCTACTCAAGCGTACTTTACCGTTTCGTATCTCAAACTCAACGATAACTTAACTTTTTTCAATCCTCCTAATGTAGTTGAGGAAATGCCGCCTACAGTTGACTGGCGTCTGGATTTAATCATGAAACTGATGGTTTGCCCCAAATGGGACTCTGCAGCCAATATTCGTCGGATAGTCTATTCAGATGAAGTTGAGCACATTATTCCAAATGAAAACACATCTGTCTGGAAACAGTACTATCAGCTGTGGATTGATTTGCTTAAATACACACTTGAAACTGATTATCAAGGCATCACTGTCGACGGCCTTACTTCATTCAGTAAATACCAGTCATCAGTGGGTTACGATGAAGTTAAAGCTGTAACTGGTAATGAAATTGCATTGCTTATTTCTTTAATTGATTATTTTCAACAAAAGTTAAAACAACTAAATGTGAAAATAAGTTTGAAAGAAAATGATTTAGCTAATCATTTGGAAAACTTGTCATTGTAAAAAATATTTTTTTATAAATCAACTGTTACGTTACAATTTAAAACTTATTTTTTGTTCACTCACAATTTAACTTATTTTATGTAGCTTAAATGTTGTAAAAACAAACGAGATTTACGCCAAACATTGTTTTTACAAATTTTAATTTGTCTGAACATTTAAAAATGTTTCGTAAACTAATGTTATTTGTTAAATTGTCCATGTTTTAGTTTGCTTCAAACAACTTTTTTGTAATGATGCATATCAAATCATTTATATTTTTGTTTTAATAAATATTGTTTTATTTATAAAAAATGAATGTTTGTTGTTTTAATTAAATTAATTTTTTTAATTTTATAAACAAATTATTTGAAATGGCGTTAAAAATATTGTGTTTAATGCAATAAGTTAAGCTTGTAAACAATGTAAAAACAATAAAAATATTGCAAAAAACAAAAGTTTTAAAAATAGTGTTACAAAAAGTAAAAATAAGTCGCCAAACAAATCAATAAAATAATATAATGAACAAGTGAAAAATATTTGAAAGTTTGTGAGATAAAAAGAATGATTAAAATACAACAAAAGTAAACTTGTACATTTACTTGTTCAAAAGTTTTTTGACAGTTTTAATAAGTGGCACAATAGTGCTTAAATCTTCGGCTTTGTTAAGAAATTCATGAGTTAACAGTTCTTCAGCTGATGAACGAGTTTCAACATCAATCATCAAGCATCTATAAAGTAAATTTAGTTAGTTTAGGTTTTCTAATAAATTAGCCTATTCAAGTAAACATTTACTTGTCAAGAAAATCGGCCAACTCTGCTGAAATTCCAGTTTTGTTTTTCACCTCGGGTTTGCCATTGGAAGCAATCAGGTAAAGTGCTTTTAAGGGAGTTTCATTGATATACGGCGGTTCTCCCTCAATCATCTCAATGACCATTATACCCAATGACCAAATCTGTTTTAAAATTTCAAGTTACAAAAAACTAAAAACTGTGTTTTATTATGTTTTAGTTGTACTTACGTCCACTTTATCGCCGTACTTCTTTCTGGTGACCACTTCTGGCGCCATCCAGTACGGTGTGCCTACCATTGTTTCTCGTTTTTCTTCAGGCAACACTTGCGCACAGAATCCAAAGTCAGTCACTTTGACGGTACCATCCATTCCAAGGAGAATGTTATCACTTTTGATATCACGGTGAATAATACCCTGAAAGTAAATTGTTGGACTATTGAGTATTAGAAACATTAACACTTTTTAGTTTGTCAGAACCTTAGAATGAAGAAATGATATTGCTTTGACAATCTCCAAGAGGATGGCGGCAATTTGGCCTTCTCGCATGATCGTCTCAGTGAGAACGTCAGTGAGTGGACCGCCCTCTAAGTACTCCATCACCACCCAGAGATCGTTATCCACCAGATAACTGTCCAGAAAGTTGACCAAATTCGGGTGGCGATTCTCCTTCATGACGCATATCTCGCGAATGATCAACTCTGACTTAGGTTGCTGTGCCAGATTCATCGTCTTGATGGCCACCTTTTCACGCGTCTCCTGATCCAGCGCTGTGAAGACGGTGCCCGAGGCGCCCGAGCCAATTTTTTTCAGCAGCTTGTAGCGAATGCGAGGATTACCGGGATTGACGATCTCCTTCAGAGCCTGCTTAATCTCCGTTTCAGACATCTGTTTGGTCTTTGGTGTACGCTTGCGAAGTTGTGGTTTGGCGGGAACATCATTGGCCGAGGGGATGTTCACGTTCACCGGTGGACTGGGTGGGACTTTGGCGTGACTGAAGTTGTTGTTGTTGTTGTTATTATTGGCATCATTTGAGTGCGCCTTCTCATTGAAGTTTACATCGCGACTAGGTTTGTTCTCCTCATTAGAGCGTCGGTAGTTGGCTTTGCTTTCTGAATGTTTGCCAGGCTCGTGGTAGTGTTGGCCGTTGGTTGTGCTGGTCGGTTCGGAATGTTTATCTACACATTGCAACAACAGACTGTTAGCAAGAGGTTATTTAATTACAACCTACACAACTTACTATGCTTTGGCTGGTGCTCCTGCTGATCGTCATCGTCATCCAGCAACACCTTTGAGCTCTCCTTCGACCTTGGCCAGGTTTCTTCAATCTCCTGCAGTTCATTGTTGATCATGTCTTGGTTTGCCAGGTATTTATTTTCATGGCTCATATTGTGAGTCAACAGCTTCAAAGCATTGATCACTGCTTGGGGATTTTTTGCCTGCTCCTGCGGCGTGATATTGGAACCGTTGATCAGGCACAGCCATGGTTCGGGAAGGCCCTCGATCTTCCCGGTGGCTATGTTGAAACCGACGTGCACATTGTGCTTCACTTCAAAAGGCTCACCAATTTGTGAAACAGTTTGTGGGTAGCCCGACTGTTTGGTGTTTCGCTTTCCTGAATTGAAAATTTTGTTGATTATATTGCTCATGATTGATTTGGTGATTTGGTGTGTTGATGTGATGAGTTGAAAATGGCTTCGTTAGTAAAGAGAAGGGGATGGTCGATTAAAGTTTTCATATAATGCAATGCAAGTCAATTAAATTTAGCAAACTTGTATGATAAACGACGGCTAAATGTATTGACATCTAGTTAATGAAACAAAAACATTGTAATTAATTGAATGTAGTCAATTGAAACATAAACACAATTTAAAGCTTTTGTTGCCCTGAAACCGTTTTAGTAAGTATCAAATGGAACGTTTTCAATAACGTAACTGTTCATCAAGACGTGTTTTACATTTGAAACTTAAAAACAGAGTGTAAATTTGCTTTTGTGGCACTGCGGTTGGCGGCATTAAAGTGCGCTGATTAGCACCAGTCAAATGAGGCAAGTCAGTAATATTGTCAGGATGCGTATTGCGAGTATTGGCAGAGAGGCAGAGAAGCAGAGAAAGGCAGAGAAAAAGCAGGACACAGCCAAATAAAGGAGATAGATACTCGGATCGGCCGAGGATTCACTGTGAAGAGGAGCTGCAGGGAGAGGAAACCGGAGGAAGTGGACATTTCCTCAATGCCTGTCAATTTGCTGAGCACAACAGTGGCCTCAGCACTGCTCCTGATTGAGTCCATTGATTGTCACACACATTGGCAGTAGATCAGTCCTGTTGCATTAATTTTGTTAATTGGGAAACGGTTGTAAAAGTGTTGTCACTGAACTAAAATAAATCAAATGCAGTTCAGGTTTGTTTTACTAAGCATTGTACAAACAAAAATGTATCAAAACAAAATTTAGTTGAAAGATAATAAATAATGACTTTAGTTTTGAGCAATGACAAAAATAGGCTATTTTAAAATGAATAAGTGTAACTTTCTTGATCTAAATTTAAACAGTTGAGGGTAAAACGTGTAAATGTTTTAAGTTCAATGCAACAGCTTTAAGCTCGTGTCGCATGCTGCTAACTTACTACAAAACATCTTAGTTCAAGTTGCAAAATGCCTTGAAAGTTTTAAATGCATGCAAATGAAAACAAAAACCACAATTGAAATGATAATACCCTTGTGACTAATGTAAACAATGTATAAAATCAACTTGAAAAAAACAAATAAAAAAGTGACAACTTACTCAATTGTAAAGGCGCTATCTCACTTCTAACTCATTATCAATTTAAAACTTGATCAGATGAAAAAAGGCAAAAAACAAGCAAAAAAGATAATGAGATTGAGAGAAGAGAAGAAGAAACAACTGATGATCAAGCAGTGTCCACCAGCAGCAGCACCGTACCAGCTGTCGCTTTTCGTGTGGTCGCCTGGTTAGCTTTGCTTTGAAATACGTGTGCACGGACACTGGCACTGCACGATGCTCACCAGCTGGGCTGTTGGTGATGGTGATGATGGTGATGGTGATGGTGATGGTGATGGTGGTGATGGCATTGCATAGGTCCGTAGTAACGACGACAACCGGACAACTGCACGTACAGTTACAGCTGAGGGTGAGAGAGAGAGAGAGAAATGAGTGAGAAATGTCTGCCTCCTTTTGCTGCTGCTGCTTCAGTACACTCTGCTGCAGCAGTAGTGTCACACTAGTGGCGCTAGAGTGACCGACTTTGCGCGCAGTTGACTATCACAGTTAGCTCAGAAAACTCTTTACTAGTCTCTCTCTCTACACAAGACACTTAACCACCGAGTTGATACCGATTGCTTTCGGTGAGTGAGTGAGTGAGTGAGTTTGGTGATAATGACAATGGCAATGAGAAAGTGGAAGGAAGAACGAGAGTGAGAGAGAGCGAGAGAGCGGTAAGGCGGTGGCGGTGGACTGTTCAATGTGCTGCCAACGCCGACACCACACTAACCTACACAACACAACCACCGCATAAAAGCTAACACATCCACCACCAGTATGTTACCAACTGTGTAGTGATGCGCAAAGTTTATGTTCTAGTAGTTGACAATCTCTGCTTTGACTCACATTTTAGTCTACACACTTGAGCTCAATGTACTTCAGAAGACACTCGGCTCTGCTTCTATGAGAGCCAGTAAAAGAGTTGTTGTCATACGAAAAGCTTTTTGGTAGAAACTGGCAAACATAGAATCTGTTTCACATTAATGTCATTTATTGTAATAAAGCATTTTTATTTATGTAATACTTAAAAAGTTATTAAAAACTAATGAAAATCAATGTTTCATTTTAGACAGTGTCTGAAAGTGCTTGTACAAAATTAAAAAATTGAAAATTTTTGTTATTATTTAAGAATATCATTTGTTCACATACTCATTAGAAGTGCACTAATAAAACTGCAAAAATACGGTTAATTTGCTGATGTATAAGTTGATTAGATTAAAATGATCGATTTGTGCACAGTGCAATGTCAGGTTGTTTGTTGCTGCTTATATCTAATTTTGCTTTTATAATAAAGAACAAGAAGGTGAAAACAAGGAATAATAATTGGCGTGCGGCATCATTTTATTTCTATCGATTGTTAAACAATTTTGCAGTTTATAAACAACATTTTTTAAGTAAAGAAATATAAACTAACCAAACTTTAGTTGATGGGTTGATGATAAAAAGTGTATACTAGCACTTTAAATTGACTGTTTAAGTAAACATTGTTTTACACAAACAAATTAGTTTTTAACAAAAATATTTTATATGCAAAAAAGTAACAATTAATTGATTTAAATAAACGAAAACATATTATTTTGTTTTAAATAAAATTACAATAATAATAACAAAACATTAATTAACTAATAAATGCAAGTTATTCTAATATTGATGTTTTAATATTTATTTTTAAAAATAACTTTGTAGCGGCTAGGGCCCTAGCCTCTACAAATGCTCTCTCTGCCCTGTTCCGTCACTGGCTGACCTTCAGGACAATTGCTCAATTAAAAAATTTTTTTACTTAAATTTAAAAAAAATTTATACGCAAAATGTTTACTTACAATTTTAAAATTAAAACAATGAGTTTGAGTTTAGATGTTTAAAGTTTAAATTGGTATTGTAAACACAATAAATAAAACAGTTTTAAAATCAATTTAAAAGATAAATAAATTTAAATGCTTTTAATCAGCAAAATATGTGTGGTTTAGTTTGACAGACAGAATGACAGAAAAACGGTCAACACGTGCACATTGTTCACAATTATAACAGTGTTGAGTTAGTGAATGTCTAGTTGTGAACAAAAATGCAGCAGTTTGTAGAATAGTAAAGTGTTCATTTTTGCACTTATCAGTTGGTTTTGTTTAATGATTGGCTCTTTTTTGAATTATAAAATGCAATGTTTTGCAAAAACGCTCATACAAATTAACAGAGATATCAAAAGCAATTTTAGCGCAAAATGCCTTGTTTCTGTTTCTCTTAAACTGCCAAACTTTTGTCGCTGATACTCTTCTGCTGTTAGGCTCTCTTTTTCCCTCTCACACTTGTAGCCGTCAACGCTGGTTTGCTGTTGTCAAGTGGCAGCAGTGTGACAAGTGCAGAAAGTGACTGCAACTAGTGCTGCTGATGGTGACTGGGTGAACAGTCAACAGTGACTGCTCTACTAACGGCACTGGTGAAAGTGCATCACCAGAGCTCACAAGTCAGCAAAAACTAAATTAGAAAAGGACCCCTCCTTTTATTTGATGCTATTTTAAAATCAGCTAAAATTGAACACTAAGTTCAATAGTTTGTTATATCAAACAAATTGTTGACAATGATTAAGTGTTGACAATGATGAACATGCTAATTTTTACACCGGGCGTCAGCCCGGTGCAAAGGTCCAGTTACACACGAGATTTTTGGCACACATACTCAGAAGATATTTTTGAATTTTTTGTTCTAAGTAGAATTTTTTGTTTGTGGATTTTATCTAATCTTTTTCAAATTTGTTTAATATTAATTTTCAATTCATTTTTTGTGTTAGATAAAACATTTTTTCAAAAAGGCAGTTTACCAAAAAATAAAATAAACTTAGCCTACTAATACCGAGTTTTGGAGATAAGTCCATTTTAACAAAATGACTTTTTTAAAATTATCAGATGTAAAATCCACAAACGAAAAATTTTATTTATTACGAAAAATTCAAAAATATCTTCTGAGTATGTGTGCCAAAAATCTCGTGTGTAACTGGACCTTTGCACCGGGTTGACGCCCGGTGTTACACAAATGCAACCAGTGAAATTTTTTCATATTTGTTTTACACTTGATTATACATTTGATCATGTTCAAAAGATGGCGCATTAACGCTTTTATAAAAAAATGAAAATTATAAACGGGAAGGATGCTTATAATGTTGCCCCTATTGGGTACTACACATTTGACAGTTCTAAACAATTTTCTTAAACATTTTTTAAAATGTTTTTAGACAATTTATTAATAAATTGTAGAGTCTTGGCAGTCCTCTATTTTGTTTGAGATAACATTTTTAACATTTGCAGAAAATTAAAGTTTTTAATTATAAGTAAAACCGTAAACGCTGAAACTTTACAAATACAAAATTTTTTAAAATAAACTAAACGTAATAGCCAATTCAAATCACGTTTTCCAACCAAAAGAGATTCTTTGCATGAATGTATTTTTAAGCTTGTTTTTCTTTTTGAAATTTTTAGTATTTGATCTAAGCGTTGCGGTATTCGCCTGGTGTCGGTGTGTGTGTGTGCGTGTTTATGCCTGAGTAGACAAAGCCTACTACGTTCAAGTCGCCGTTTAATTCAATCTTCAAGCTGTGGTAGTAGAAAGCATCAGTAGTGTGCATCGAAGTGTGCGGAACTTGTGTGCGGTACTGACTGACTGACTCTCTTCCCTTTCCTTTCTGGGCACAACTGGTGCACTTGTGCACGCTTGTTTCACGCTTCCTTAGGTTCACTGCTTCCTCTCTGGTTCTCTAGCTTTTCGGGTCTTCTTTCATTGGCTGAAAACATGAAAAAATAAAAAGGATGCCGACAAACTAAACAAAGAGTTGCTTTCGCTTCACTTGACTTGCCACTGGTTTCCTCTTGCGTCTTTGGCACTTTGCGGCTACATAGTGGCTAGTACTACACAAAAGTTGAGTACGATTCCGGTTTTGTGATGTAAGTTGGTTTGTAAGCACAACTAACAGGTAAGATTAGCCAGTCAATTAGTTTGCTAGTGGAACTGCCGCTCAAATCATTCATTATTCATTTATTATTATCAACAGTATTTTCAATGCTAGATTTAGCTCAAATATTTTATAACTCAGTGGATTAAGATTGTAATTTTATTTTTAAAAAATGCACAATTTTACAAATGTTTTTGCAAAGTATAAACTTTTCGTTTATCAAGTCTAAAAAACAAAAGTGGAGTTTACTAAAAACTGTCAAGTAAACCTAAATTTAAAATTTTTTTCAAAATAAATTTACTTGATAGAAAAGGAAAACACAGTTGCTTTTTAGAGGCGCAAACAAACTGTAGCAGTAGTAGTGATCTGTAAACGCCGGCTAAAAAAGTTGCAGTGAAAAGCAGTACAGTGATGCTGTCGTGGAAGGAATTGACAATGACTGTTTGCTTTTCTTTTTCCTAAAAACCACCTCACTTTTTCCCGTTTTAGCAAAGTAATCCAAATTTACATTCTAAATGATGAACAAACATGGCAAAAAACAATGGCATTTAACTTTGTTCATTTCAGTGGTCCATTTTGTGAAGGCAGTGCAAAATAGTAGAACACTTTCAACGGTTTATAGGTCTGAAAATATTTTTAAACATTAATTTTTTGTTCAAACACATAATAAAATTAAAATATGAAATATTAGCAAAGTTTTGCTGCATAAAGGCTGTTTTAATCAGCAACAATTATTTAATTCTGATAAATGTATGCTTTACTGCAATGTAAAATTTTAAATTTTTTAGTAGAAAACTTGTTGTAACAAAATAAAATTTAATTTGACCTTTTTAAAATGGTCACATGCAAATTAGCCGTAATCTTATAGAGATGTATACATTTGCTTTCTCGGCTTTAAATTTAATATACCCAGAAAACTTGTGCTTTTTCTTGAGCTGGGCACTGATTGCAAGGGCAAATGTGGTTATGAAAATAGCGTTATAACCCCAAGTAAATGAAATTACGCTCTTAGCTTGGTGGGTTTACAGTTCGACAGTGGCAGCAAATGTGTTGCTCGCAAGTGTTCATTGCATCAGGGCACGTCAGGCAGTGCACTACTCTGTCTTTGCTCTTTAATTTAATCCTAGCGGCTATTGAATTAGTCATACAACAGGCACAGTCGCAAACTCTTTCTTACACCGACATTCACACATTCGCACATTGTGACGACACTGATTCTCCGACACTCACTCACCGAGCTAGTGCCTAGCGCAAAATGCAGGCGGCTTCATTAGCGTGGCACGATGTTCCTTGTGATGGTGATGATGATGATGTCTTTGCTGGTAGAGATGGCAAAGAGCACACAGGCAACACATGTGACCTGATGGCGGCGTCGGCGTGTTCCCTTCCTTTCTTGTCCTCAGTCACACACACACACACACACACTGGCACTATGCTAATTGGTTTAGAAAACATGTAAATATATGAACAACGCAAATCATGCTCGTTTTTTATTTGTTTTTATTTTATCACAAAATACATTTTTATTTAGCATAAAATCATTGTTCAAAGTAGTGTTTTTGATTTGAATATGTTTAAATTGTTAATCTATAAATATTTGTGTGCAAAAATTAACTTTATTTTAAATAATGAATCTAAAAAATGATATTGCAAAATTTAAGCGGCATTGAATTGTTTAAAATTTTAAAACAAAACATAATTGTAAAAAATTTGTTTAAAAAATACTTAAAATATATGTTCATTCATTTCAAACACTAAATGCCTTTGAGGCAAAAACGTTAATACTAAAACTACTTTTTATTTAAAAAATCAATAAAACTACTTTTTATTGATTGTAAAACTTGTCGAATAAGTTAACTACAACTCCCAAACTTTAAGTTTAAATCAGTGAAATGGTTATTAAATTAAGAACTATGATGAAAAATTGTAAAAAAATGTTGGTAATGCTAATATTCTACGTTTTGGCCTTGCTTTAGTTTAACATTCTGTTAGCCAGAATTTTACTGCTGTAATCCACTTAAAACCAGTTACATGTTTGAATACATGACTATCTGGTTGTGTACATGGTCGATTGTTTGACAATGTAATCTCTTATGCAAATCTAAGTACTGCCCAGTTTGTGTGGTCTTCCCTTACTTTTTTGCTTTTGAGTTTTTCAAACTTGCTGATAATTTAATTATTAAACATTAAACTTTGCTTTTTACATTTTTCTGAGAAAACTGCAGCAACGACTACTGTATGGTAAAAACTTTTGTGTAGTTTTTCACTTCAAAGCGTTATAATCCGATTGTTAAACAGTGAGCTGGTGTGCACGGTGTGTGTGTGATGCTTTGGCTCGAGGGAGATTGACTGGGCCCTAAGCTAGTCACTGATACTGAATCAAACTCACTTGTTTGTAATCCGCGCACAATTGGCTTAGAAACAACAGCACGACAAATAATAATAGGGCATGTATGTAATGCTGTAATGCAACACCATATGGTGGCTGAACACTGCTTGCACCTCATTTTATGGGTCACTATACTACTGGCAAAATTGGGGTTTCTAATAAAAAGCTGGCTTTGAGGGCACAAACAACGTAGTTTGGTACTATTTTTTATTTGTAATTGTTAAATTCTATTTTTAAAATTCATTTTAGCAAAAAATATCAATGAAAAAGCAGGTTTTATTTGTTAAATCATTTTCGGCAAATAAAATAGTGATAATTAACAATTGCGTTGAAGATAATAATACAGGTGTGTGATTAGCGGTCAATTGGACAAATTAAAATGAAAACCAAGTTTAGAAGACAGAAAAACAGATTAAAGCAAACGTAAATGCAGATGATTTGCTGAGATGAAAAGCGTAAAACTGATCGTAGCTGTATACACACAACTTGCACAGCACAGTGGTAGAATGATTTGCCTACATGTGCTGCGGTGATGAGGAGTGTTCTGACTCGGTGCACTGACTAGAGACCGTTGTTGAGTCGTTGAGATTGTTGTTCAGACTGTTGCTGCTGTTTGACTGGGCCCACTTGGCCGTGGAGGGCGTGGAGAGGCAGCCACCACCAGTTCCGGTGCTGCCACCACCAGCACCACTACCAACACCGCTCAGACAGTCAAGTGATAGTGCTTGGGAGTTGTTGTTGTTGGAAACAGTGTGCACTGCTGCAGCTGCAACTGCTGCCAGGCAGTCGTTTCCAGTGCTGCTTCCGGTGCTGCTGCCCGGACTCCAGAGGCCGCCATGGCCATTGCCTGCACCACCACCACCACCGCCATTCAGCAGCATTGACGATGGACCGCCGCCGCCGCCGACCGTCGCTAAAAGACCTATTATGTTCAAATCAAACGAGTTCAGCACAGAAAAGTACTTGGTCAAATTGTTCAAATGCATTTTTTTATAAACTAAAAAAATACAAAGTTCAACTCACCCGGCGAGTGCCTCTGATGACTCTTGTTCATGTACTTCTTCTGTCGGGCACGGGAGTTCTGAAACCACACCTGGGTGACCCGTTTGGAGAGGCCGGTCAGCGTGGCAATGCGCTCCAGGTCCTGTCCGTCCGGATTGGAATCGAGCTGAAAGTTGGCCTGCAGCACGCTCAGCTGCTCCTCGGTGAAGGTCGTACGAACGCGTTTAGTCTTCGAGGAGGAGGAGGCGGAGAGGGCGCTATTGCTGCTGCTGCTGCCACTGCTCCCGCCGCCCCCACCGCCACCTGTCGTCCGTTGGCCTGTGGGCGTCAAGGCGCCACTTGGTGTGCCGTTGTTGGCATTGTTGGCATTGCTGTTGTTGGTATTTGCACCTCCGTTAGAGTCACTAGTTAGCATAGTAGCTGCCGACTGACTGAGGGCACCAGGGCTGGCCAGCTCCACATCAGAACTGCCGTTTTCAACTTGGTTTTTTGTTTCATCTAAGATTGGAGAAAACGGTTGTCGCATTGATGTTTGGTTAGAATTGACTGTGAAGTTAAGTGAAAAAGTGTACCAAAAAGTTTAAATTGCCTACCTTTATCGCTTTTGACTGAGAAGTGCAGCTTGCAGAGCAGTCGCCACTCTGCTGGATCCTGTCGGACGACGGTGAAGTTCTCGCCGGTGCTGAGCTGTCGCTGGCACAGGTCACAGGAAAAGCAGGCCAAGTGGTACACCAGCTCACCGGCTCGTCGTACCCAGTCATCGGCGGCGATGGGTCGACTGCACTTGGAGCACTTCACCAGCTTCGCGTAGTCCTCCTTGCAGTACATCCGACCATGGCGAATGTAGCACGTCGGGAACTGGCACAGTGATTGCCCGCACTCGCAGCAGCTAACAAGGGGAAAGGAAATGAAGAGAAAAAGGAAAAGAATTTGCGTTAAGTAAACGGTGACAACCCAAAGTGGCCCAAAATTGCAACTGACTAATGATGCATGAGTTGCCTTAAAAAAGGCAAAGAATATTCCAAATGAAAATAAGGTTGGCAAATTAAGCAGCAGCAAAAAATTAACTTACCAGAGACAACTGGTGTGATAATTGTGATGTCCGGAGACTGAAACGATAATTCGTGAGGTGGCCAACGTTTCTCGGCACCCGAAGCAGATCTGCAAAAGAAGAAACGGAAAAAGAATAAAAAACTACATTTTGTATAGAGGTTGCTGGTAATGGTGGTTTAGTGATGTGTTTTGTTGTGTACGCTGCTCGGGAGGGCCCTGCAAATTTGTCAATTGTTGTTAGCTGTTGTTGGCGGCAAAACGTGACCAACAGTGCGGATGGACAGTGGTAGTTGAAAGGGCAAGTGGACGAGTGGACACTGGTCAGTCAGTGTGCTCAAGTCCGGTCGTCTGCACGTAGTTAGTCTGACTGCTGCAGACAGGCGGACGGACAATTTAGATACACCAAGTTGACCAACTGCGCCCACGACTGAAACATGCCAAACGTGCCACCTTTGTTCTGCACGTTTTCTTGGCATTTTTTTGTCCCAGCAGACACCAGGAGACTTACACTAAAAACAAAAGTGTCTAGCTGCTAAATAAAAGTAGAAATTAAAATACAATTTAGGCAAAAAAAGCTGCTAAAAGTTGCATTTATGCAGTAAATAACAAATTTATCATCTGATAGATGTACAAATTTAGTGTCATTCACAAATTGTTTTAGTTTTAAAACCTTAGTGACAATTTGTCATCGGTTATTGAACTGCCATGTTATTTTTTGTTAATGACAAACATTGCCAAGTTTATTTTATCACAAGCAACAGTCGACTCAATGTTAGCACTAAAGGTTAATTTAATGATCAAAGGGCATTGCACTAAAGTGACTGATTCTGTCATTACAAGGTAAACTTTTTGTGTGAGAACTAAATATTGTAAACATTTTTTTAAAAAGGTTAACTGCACAGTGGGAAAATGAAAGTGCTCATTATACAAAATCATTAATGAATCAATCAAATGGTTTCATTTTACTACTAAGTTGTTGATACTGTTCTAAATATTTTGTTTATAAAACTCTTTTGGATACCTTTACCTAATGCATTTTAGTAACTTTTATAGACTGGTAGGTTTGTTAGTAATTTAAAAACTGAATGAATGAGCAAATTGATGAATGAACTAGTTAGTAAACAGTGATTGACGATTAATTTATGTCAAAAAAACAAATGTCATTGTTTAGATAACAAAAACTTAATACGCAAACACTGATAAACCTTAAAACTGCTAATTGGTTACAACTGAAACGGACAACAAAGTGAAATTAACTCAATGATGTGATAAAAATCACAAAAAAAATTGATCAAGTATAAAACAAAAACAAAAAATGTATAGTGCTTACACAAAAAGAAATTTATTGTTCAACAATGTTTGTCATCAACATCGCAAACATAATCAAAATACACAAAAAAACTTTTGACAAACTAAACCCTACTAAAAAAGCTTTGCCAAAAACACTGCAGTAAACTAAAATTACAAGAAAAAGCGTACACCTAAATTAACAACTTTTTTATGACTGTTTATTACCGGTGCCCATGTTACCGGCGGCTAGGACTAGAACCAATTGTTTATTTGTCCACTTTTTTAGTTGACACCGTCAACGGCAACCTCCGTCGAATAGAGAGAGAGAGAGAGAGAGAGAGAGAGAGAGAAAGAGAAAGAGAGAGAAAGAGAGAGAGAGAGAGAGAGAGCTGTCGTCTGCTACTCACTTTTTTGTCGTAGTGTTCTTCTTTTTCGCTAGGCCCACGTCAGTCTAGACTGGGCAAGCAAAAGAGCGTAGAAGCAAGCAAAAGAGTAGAACGACGGGAGAGGTGATATTATTCACTACATATTGAATATTGTGCTCTCATAAAAGCAATAAAGATTTCCATTCAATGAGGATGAAGTGTGTGTGTGTGTGTGTGTGTTCAAAGAACAAAGGGGAAAACAGCAAAAAACAGTCAGAAAGTCATAAATCTCATATAGCAAGAGGAGTACTCATGTTCAGGGTTGCTGCTGAACGGCGGCAGTCAACACGGGAAGCTATTGACAAACTCTAAACAAGCTGGGGTCTTTTCTCTCTCTCTTTCCCCCGGTTTTTCTCTTTGTTCTTTCTCAATTTTGCACTTTATCTATCGTTTTATCGTTATTTAAAATCTGCCATGTAAGTGCAAGTA
>JAALOO010000298.1_pt1 | contig 46033 bp, 38 predicted proteins | sample 7257641 | NCBI WGS metagenome assembly JAALOO01 (sample SAMN14085613, study PRJNA598686) | mite metagenome | biome: ENVO:01001000; feature: ENVO:01001002; material: ENVO:01001226; isolation source: single female mite from University of Michigan culture on fish food culture... ...
CTTGACTCTTACTAGTTGCGAACTAGTTGAAGGCATCTTTAAAGCTGGGGTATGGTCGGGAGTCATCGTGGTCGTGCTGGTGATTGCGTTGGTTTTATGGTTAATTATGAAGATTCTTGGTGGAAGAAAAGATTAGTTTTTCCAGTGTATGACTGGCGATCTAAGTGTGCGTTCATCAAGAAGCAAATATATGCTGAGAGTAGGATCCTTTATAGTCTTCTTATATCTTTTATTATCCAATACTTTATTTGGGCAGGATGGTTACCCTGTGCCGAAAGTAGAAAAGCTCCTTTTTTATGTTCAGCATAATAGGGGGCATAATACGTTTCTGTACACATTAGATTTTCAAGCAGATGGACATATCAACCGCAAAAATCCCGTTTCGGTCAGCCGTCAGTTGTTTGATCAGGACGGAACGATAAAACCACTAACGCCCATTCAAAATCGCTTTGCATACGGGGTGAAAGGCAAATACGTTAATACGATGCGTTATGAGTTTACTTTAGCGGGGTACGCTAATCAAGTTTTTGTATTAGACCTTGGTGAAAAAGTGCCGCGTGTAAAAACGGTGGTTAATGGTCGCGACCTATTTTTAGAGCGTATGTTTCTCTATCAAACCGAAGGATCCAATGGTTTGAATACTAGCCTCGATTATATTTTATTTTTCGGACGAGATTCGGCAAGACGTGCTGTCGTAGAAAAGCTGATACCTTGATTTAGCTAGATCGTAACAAGTTTTTGACAAGTTGCACTGTAAACTTAACACGTTTTTTACAAATTGGTGTTGCCAACGCTATATTGGCTTGGTAGTTTTGCAGTTCATGATATTCAAACTAGTTCACTGTTTTATTCTTTTGAGTTACCTCAATATTCTTGCGTACGAAGCAGGAACCGGAGCACCTGCACCAGTGAGTTTCCCTATTTTGAACGGCGAATCCATTTTAGAATTTGTTTTGGACGATGTCCTTGAGATTCCAATTGATAAAGACACTGCCGATATACAAATTATGTATGATGAATATCGCGTAATTGCCAATAATTTTCATTTAATACCATTATTTATCCTTTTAACAGGAATTGTTTTCAGTATTTGGCTCCTCGCCGATAAGGTAAAACATCCTATATATGATGGTAAGAAACGCCATATAGTGCTAGGGTATGCCAGTCATCTGCACCGGTTGAAACTCTATTAAATTTGTTTTCCTAATCTTTTCCTAATTCCCAGGATACTTTTGCTCACAAGAGATGAGTGAATCACAACCTCTTTTACAAGGGCTACACATTTTTTTGGTCATTTTTTAAATTTCAATTCGATATGAACGCATTTTTTTCATTTCTTACTCCATTTGCGGGGGTAATTTTACTTGTGAGTAGCTGTACTGTGAAGAGTACAGAAAATAAAACTGAACCAGCTAGACAGGTTCCCGTTGTAGGTCTTTCTGTTCAGGATACAACGATATTTAAGGAATATATTGCGGATATTCAAGCCGTAAAAAATGTAGAACTGCGTTCTCGCTTAAGTGGTTTTTTAGAGAAAATATATGTAGATGAGGGAGCTGTCGTGCGTGCAGGTCAAGTCCTATTTCAATTGAATGATGAAGAGTATAAGGCTGATTACGCAAAAGCGGAGGCGGCCCTGAACATCGCAATTTCAGAAGCTAAGAAAGTGGAATTAGAAAAGGAACGCACGGAAAAATTAGTTAATAAAAATATTGTTTCCAAAACAGAAAGGGAGCTAATGGCTGTTCAATATAAGGCAGCCCTGTCTAAGGTGGAAGAGGCAAAGGCTGTGCTAAGCCAGGCTCGAACTAAACTATCGCAGACTGCTGTTCGAGCGCCATTCAACGGGCGTATTAATAGAATTTTACTTAAAGCGGGCTCCTTGCTTGAGGAGGGCTCTTTGATTACTACAATATCTGATTTAAACGCTGTTAACGTCTATTTTGATATTTCGGAAGCGGAGTATTTAACGCTAGCAAATGATTCTAGCTTTTCGAGTAATAATTTCAGACGAAAGGTGAAGTTGATCTTGGCAAATGGCCAAGAATATCCATATACAGGCGAAGCTAGAATCGTAGAAAGTGAATTTCAACCTAATACGGGATCTATATCGCTACGGGCCAAATTTCCAAATACAGAAGGATTGTTGAAACATGGTGCCTCGGGAAAGATTGGCGTTCCGATTTCAACGGGAGAAACGCGTTTTGTTCATCAAAAGTCGGTGGTTGAAATACAAGATAAGGCATATGTATACGTGGTAAATGATGATGAAACTGTAACCATGACACCATTTCTCGCTGGAGGTCGGGTAGGTCACTATTACGTAGTAGAGGATGGTCTTGATAAGGATCAAAGAATCGTTTATGAGGGTGTACAGGGTTTGCGTGACGGCATGAAAATTCGGGAAAGTAAAAAATAATGATATCCCATATTGGACGATTAATTAGAAATATTATTTGAAAAATTTATGTTTGAAACCTATATAAAAAGGCCCATTCTGTCATTAGTGATATCTCTGTTTATCACTTTATTAGGATTACTGGCTCTATTTACATTACCGATAACTCAGTTCCCCGATATCGTACCACCTTCGGTAGTCGTGACGGCAAATTATACGGGTGCAAATGCAGAAGTTAGTACAAATGCTGTGGCAATTCCATTGGAACGTGCAATTAATGGTGTTGCAGGAATGACATCAATGAATACCGTTACTACAAACAACGGAACCACGTTAATTCAAGTGGCATTCAAAGTTGGTATTGACCCAGATGTTGCCGCTGTGAACGTACAAAATCGTGTAACCACAGTGCTCGACGAGTTACCTGAAGAGGTGATTCGTGCTGGTGTAACGACGGAAAAGGAAGTGAACAGTATGTTGATGTACTTGAATGTCTATACTTCTGATGAAACCGCTGATGAACGATTTATTTACAATTTTACGGATATCAATATTCTGAAGGAATTGAAAAGGATTGAAGGTGTCGGGTTTGCTCAAATTATGGGGATGCGTGATTATGCGATGCGTGTTTGGCTGAAACCAGATAGGTTGGCTGCTTATGAAATATCTCCAGACGAAGTGATTGAGTCGTTGCGTAAGCAAAATATTGAAGCAGCGCCGGGGCAAACGGGAATCAGCTCAGACAAAACGGTAAATATGCAGCAGTACGTACTTCGGTATCCGGGTAAATTTACCGAAGCGGAAGAATATGCGAATGTACCTATTCGTGCACATAACGATGGTTCCATAATACGTATCAGGGATGTGGCTGATGTGGAATTTGGCTCATTGGACTACGAAATGGTTTCTAAAACAGATGGTCGCCCTTCAGCATCTATTATGTTGAAACAATTACCTGGTTCGAATGCGCAAGATGTGATTCAGCGAGTAAAAGACCGTATGGAAGAATTAAAAGGAGCTACATTTCCTCCAGGAATGACGTATACCATGGGATATGATGTTTCACGTTTCCTTGATGCATCAATAGCCGGTGTTATCAAAACATTGTTGGAAGCATTTTTATTAGTTTTTGTGGTAGTATTTGTTTTCCTTCAAAACTTCCGTGCAACGATTATACCTATTCTGGCAGTTCCTGTGAGTTTAATTGGGGCCTTGTTCTTTATGCAAATGATGGGTTTCTCAATTAACCTCTTGACTTTGTTTGCGCTGGTGCTTGCCATTGGTATTGTTGTCGATAATGGTATTGTCGTTGTCGAGGCCGTTTATGCAAAAATGGAGGAAGAACATCTTCCGCCAATGGAAGCTACGCTTGCCGCAATGAAAGAGGTGGGCGGCGCAGTTATCGCTATTACTTTAGTAATGTCTGCAGTGTTTGTGCCCGTCGCATTTTTGTCCGGGCCAGTGGGTATATTTTATAGACAGTTTTCGCTAACACTTGCTTCGGCGATAGTCATATCTGGTATTAACGCGCTGACCTTAACTCCCGCGCTTTGTGCCTTGATGTTACGTTCGCCACATGATCAAAAAGAGTCAAATAACCTACTAAACCGCTTTTTTAAAAAATTTAATAGCGTATATGAAAAGGTTGCAGGGCGGTATAAGGGACTGCTAGCAAGAATCGTCGGCCGGCGTATAATTACTGTGGGTTTATTGATCTTATTTTTTGTAGCAACATGGGGAACAAGTGCAATCCTGCCTTCTGGGTTTATTCCAACCGAAGACCAAGGTATGGTCTATGTGAGTGTTACTACGCCTCCCGGCGCTACTGTTGACCGCACGGAGCGTGCACTGGATGAAGTCGATCGCATTTCCCGTGAACTAGAGTCCGTTGAAACCGTTTCGACACTCGCGGGATATAGTATTTTAACAGAGGTCTCCGGAGCGTCCTACGGTATGGGGATGATCAATTTGAAAGCTTGGGATGAGCGATCCGTATCGCTTGATGAAGTGATGGTCGAATTACGTGCGAAGACCGCACATATTGCCGATGCCGAAATTGAATTCTTCCCACCGCCAACAGTACCTGGTTTCGGAAACGCAGCTGGTTTTGAAATGCGAATTCTGGACAGAAGTGGAAATGAAGATTTAACCAAGACTGCAGAAATTGTCGATAAATTCATGGAAGACATGAATGCTTCGGAAGCGATTGAATCGGCCTCCTCGAGCTTCGACGTGAGTTTTCCGCAATATATGCTTAATATCGATTACGATATGGCCGCCAAACGGGGTATTTCAGTGGAAAATGCAATGAACACGCTTCAAACATTGATGGGAAGTTTTTACGCGACTAATTTTATTCGTTATGGGCAGATGTATAAAGTGATGGTACAGGCGGATCCGCATTATCGCCAGCGTCCCGAGGATGTTTTGAATTTATTCGTTCGTACAGATCAGGGAGAGATGGTTCCCTACTCATCATTTATTACAATGCGCCGTGTCTATGGGCCTGAACAGATCACGCGATATAATATGTTTACCTCAGCCATGGTGACGGGCCAACCCGCGCCTGGATATAGTACAGGGCAAGCCATTGAAACTGTTCAGAAATTATCCGAATCATTGCCGCAGGGTTATTCCATTGAGTGGTCGGGAATGACACGAGAGCAAGTTATTTCGGGAAATCAGGCAATTTATATCTTTGCATTGTGTTTAGTTTTTGTGTATTTATTGCTAGCGGCACAGTATGAAAGTTTTCTTTTACCTCTTCCGGTAATCCTATGCTTACCAGCTGGTATTGCTGGGGCGTTTCTTTTCTTAAAAGTTTTTGGATTGGAAAATAACATTTATGCACAGGTAGCTCTTGTCATGTTGATCGGATTGTTAGGAAAAAATGCAATCTTAATTGTTGAATATGCCGTCTTAAAGCAAAAACAGGGAATGAACATCGTTCAGGCTGCTATTGAAGGGGCATATGCACGTTTACGGCCAATTCTTATGACTTCTTTTGCTTTCATTGCTGGATTAATCCCATTAATGATGGCAAGCGGAGCTGGAGCAATTGGAAACCGTACGATTGGTACAGCGTCGGTAGGCGGAATGCTTATTGGTACTATTTTGGGGGTCATCATAATTCCGGGCCTTTTCGTGTTGTTTTCGAAAAAAAATAGAACAAAAAAGAAAAAAATCATCCCGCAAGTAGTGTCGATGCTATTAATAGGTTTGTTGGTGGGGTCTTGCAACATCCCCAAACAACTAGAGAAGGGAGAACATAAAACCCTACCCACTCAATTTGATTCGCTCAATAATGTGAGCAACGATTCTGCGCCGGTGGCAAAATTACCCTGGCACGAAGTTTTTGATGACCCACATCTGAAGAAGCTAATTGATTCTGCGCTTGTCTATAATTACGATATCCGACAAGCTCTAAAGCGCATAGATATTGCTCAAGCAAGTTTCAAGCAGCGTAAAGCCGCACTATTCCCAACTCTTGATGCTGCCGCAGAAGCGGGATTACGGAAATATGGTTTTTATACGGAATCAGGAATTGGAAATTACGACACGAATTTCTCTGAGAATCTCACCGATGAGGAAAAGGTTCCGGAGCCTACAGTTCCCGACTTTTTTGTAGGCGTACGTGCTTCGTGGGAACTTGATTTGTGGGGTAAAATTAAAAGTCAGAAATATGCGGCCTATAATGCTTTGTTAGCCGAAAATGAAGCACGTAGGCTTGTTGAAACCGAGATAATAACAAATATCGCCTCCGCGTATTATGAACTAATTAGCTTGGATGCTAAGATTAAGGTGTATGATAACAACATTGTGCTAAATCAACATGCTTTAGAAATTTCTGAATTGCAGAAGGAGGCAGGTCGTTCTACGCAACTTGGTGTACAGCAGTTCAAAGCGATATTAGCTAATGGAAAAGGAGAACGCGAGCGTGTCAAGCAAGAAATAACAAGTTTAGAACATCATATAAATTTCTTAACAGGTCATTTCGATAAACCTGTTGAGCGATCCTCTAATTCCATCGGTCATCGCCTTTTTAGGGAATTGAATGCTGGAGAACCGTTAGAGCTGATCGCACATCGGCCAGATATTCGGGAAGCCTCTTTCGGTTTGATAGAAGCGGAGCTTGATGTCAAGGCAGCAAAGGCAGCATTTCTACCTTCGGTGGTGTTATCACCGTATGTTGGGCTGCAGTCGTTTAGTCTGGATAAGTTGACGAATTTTGATAAATCTGTCACCTATGGTTTGATTGGCGGGTTAACCGCTCCGCTTTTTAATCAACGGCAACTCAAAACGCAATATGAAATTTTAAAAGCTCAATATGGTCTCAGCTTTTTAGAGTATGAAAAACGAGTACTAAATGCGTATAACGAGGTTTCTAATGCCATTCAGACGCAGAAACATATTCAAAAAAGAGAAACTTTCGTTACCGAGCGCGTCGAAGCGTTGGCAGGGGCGGTTGAGGCAGCAAATGAACTATTTATTGCTGGTAGAGCCAACTATCTAGACATAATTACCGCGCAAAAGAATGCAGTAGAGGCTGAATTAGAATCGGTAGAAGTACAAAAAGAGGGGATGATGAATGAAATTGTGATATACAAAGCTTTAGGTGGAGGATGGAATTAGAAGTATACACATAGTTCAGTTCTAATCCGCTGGGAACGGCCGACTACTACATATGATAACCCCTGAATTTAAAAACAGTCGATTTTTAAATTCAGGGGTTATTTTTGAATATTAACAAGACCTGTTGTTGGTATAGGGGAACTTATAAAATGAAATCGAAAAGCTCTTCACCTTATAATATGATAGACCTTTTAGCTGACTAATAATTTATACCCTTTTCCATGGACGTTTACGATTTCAACGTTTGGATCTTCTTTAAGATATTTTCGTAGTTTACTCAGGAAAACGTCCATACTGCGTCCTGTAAAATAGTTGTCATCATGCCATATTTTAACAAGGGCTTCTTCTCTAGTCAGTACATCATTTTTGTAGACGCATAAGAGTCTTAAAAGCTCGGCCTCTTTAGTTGATAATTTCTGTTGTTGTCCTTTAAAAGAGATGACTTGACTGGTATAATCAAAAAAGTAGTTTCCGATTTCAAATTTGTCAATAACTTCTTCGTCCTTATCTTTCAATGCGCGTTTTAATAGTGCGTTTATTCGCAATAATAATTCCTCCACGCGAAAGGGCTTGGTAATATAATCGTCACCGCCAAGTTCGAAAGCCTGCGTTTTGTCTTCCATCATCCCTTTTGCCGTGGCATAAATTATGGGAACGGTCTTATCCATTTTCCGGATATCCTTGCCTAAGGAGAAGCCATCTTTCTTTGGCATCATAACATCCAAAATACAAAGATCGTATTGATTATTACGGAAAGCATTTAGCGCCTCATCTCCGTCTTGGGAGAGCGTGACATCAAATTTTCCTTTTAGTTCTAAATAATCTTTTAGAAGTTCGCCCAAATTAGGGTCATCTTCAGCTAATAATATTTTTTGCATAAGCATGTTCTATTTTTGAATCCGGGTCAATCTTGGCTTTTATTTTTTAACGGAAATGTTAACTCAAAGACTGTGCCTTTGTCCTTTTCACTTCGCACTTGAATATTTCCATTCAGTCGCCGAACGATGTCATTTACATAGCTCAATCCTAAGCCAAAACCTTTGACGTTATGTACATTTCCGGTTGGAATACGATAAAATTGATCGAAAATCTTTTCTTTTTGATCTTTCGTCATACCCATACCTCGATCGGCAATGGTAATGTGAATGTTATTTTTGTTATTGTAAGTCTTTACCGTAATCTCAGGAGCACCCTTACTATATTTTATGGCATTGTCTACTAAGTTAAAGAATACGTTAGAAAGATGCAATTCGTCACCAGTTACTAAATCGTCGCTAGCTCCAAGGTCGGTTGTTAGGGTTCCTTTTGCCTGCTGTAATTGTAGGTTCATACTTTCCAAGACTCCGGATACCAATAAATTTATATGAACGTTTGTTTTTTCGATTTTGAGATTCTCCTTCTCTAAACGAGCAATGTTCAAGACGCGCTCGATATGATTGCCTAGGCGGGCATTTTCATCGTAGATAATGTTAGCGAGTCGGTTTACACGTCGTTCGTCAGCAGCGATTTCGGGATCCCGCAAAGACTCACTTGCAATCATAATCGTTGCAACTGGAGTTTTAAACTCATGTGTCATATTGTTCATAAAGTCTGTCTTCATTGCCGAAATCTTTTTCTGTCGAAAGATAATGATAAGTGTATAGGCAAATGCACCAATAAGGAGTCCTAAAAGAGCGATCATCGGGAGAAGCATATAGCTCATGGTGTCTCTGATCACAGTTGACTTATTTGGGAAATAGATGGAGAGTAGTCCGGGTGAACTTCCTAAATCATTTTCGAATAAAAGTGTACTATAGCGTGGTATTTTTTTATCTGCTTGCGGCTTAGCACTACGTATAGTTTCAAAGATTATCGTATTCCGGTCATCTCGAACTTCCATGTTGAAAGGTGCGGCAATCTGCCTTTTGCTTAATTCAGCATCCAATTCATTACGTAATAAACGGACGTTTACCCGTTCCTGGATAGGTCTTTTTGAAAGCTGTTCAGAAGCAGCTACGCTCGTCATTAATTCTCGATTTTTACCTCCAATTACCGCCACACTATCATAGATGTTTTGTGCAGCATCGAGCCTTAATTGTTGCTCAAGTTGTTGGATTCGAAAAGCGATTTTTAGATCCCCGCGAGGGGGAAGAGTCCTTACTACCCAATTAATGGTATTATATGTGTTTGAGAAAGCTAAATAACGTGTGCTGTCATCTTTTGCCGGAACAGAGGGGACTTTCTTGGTTGCATAAACTTCTACTGTATTGTTCTGAAAATCGCCGTCAATTTTTCCTGGATCTACCCGAATTGTTACTAAATCGTTGTAACGTCTCCGCTTGACATAGGTTTCATAGAAAGAATTTTCGACGGCAACGACCAAAGGGTAACGGGCTTTAATATCGTCTTCTTCGCTCTTAAAGGCTTGTTCGGCTTCGTATTGCTGAATGCGTAGCACTTCAATTCGTTTTTGTAAGGCGATCTGCTGTGCTAATTTTTCGTGTCTAGCCTTTTCTTGACGGTACTTTTCTTGTTCAACCTTTTGTTGATGTTGTAAAAAATCATAGACTTCTTGTTTCTCGATACGGCCTGCAACTGTGGTTAGCGACGCCCTAACGGCCTCGTCGAAGAGCTGTGATTTTTGAATATAGGATTCATGAACAAAGTAATATTGCATTGCCATTACGCCAAGCAGCGCAATCGACATCAACCAGATGATCAGTGTAATACTACGTTTTTTCATTTTTACAAAAATAGAGATGGTTAAGTGTTAAACATGTCATTTAACACAATTTAACAAGCGTTTGTGCCAAATGGATTTACATATCCAATTGCAAGACAAAACAGAAAACCCAACATGTCGTCTAATCGTACGCTATGTTGGGTTCGTTTATTTGTATGTCAAGTTACATTTTTAACCCGATTTCACGTAGACGTTCATCCAGATATTGACCAGCGGTATAATCTTGGTAGACTTTTGGTTGATCTTCTGAAATACAAGAGCTTAAGCTAGCCAGACTCATAGCAGATTTTGGATGAAGGAAAAATGGTACAGAATAACGTGATATCTTCATTTGTTCTTTTGGCGGGTTGACTACCCGGTGTGTGGTCGACTTGAGCTTGTTATTAGTCAATCGTTGAAGCATATCTCCGACATTTACAACAATGTCTTCACCGTGCGCTTTGATTGGGAACCATTGACCATCTTTCGTTAACACTTCAAGTCCATCAGCACTCGCGCCAATTAATAAAGTAATTAGATTTATGTCCTCGTGTGCACCTGCGCGTACAGCATCAGGGGAAATCGTATCTGGATTGTCAATCGGGAAATAATGGATTGCCCGCAGAATCGAATTTCCATTAATTACATATTGTTCAAAGTAATTTTCCTCGAGTTCAAGATAAGTGGCAATCGCTTTTAGTAAGTTTCTGCCTGCATCTTCCAGTTTTTTGTAAATTTCTGCTGTTACTTGGTTAAAACGGGGCAATTCATCGACAATTGGGTTGTCCGGAAAATCGGTCTTCACATATTCCTCACCAATGACTGTCTGTCCTCGCTGCCAAAACTCTTTGAGATCTGGCGTGTTCGCGTCCTTGGCTTTTTCCTTGCCTTTGGAGGTATATCCACGCTGGCCAGCAAGCTCAGGATACTCATATTTGCGTTTAACAGCTTCCGGTTGATCGAAGAATGCTTTAACTACTTCGTATAGCTCACTTATCAAATCAGAGCTTAGGCCGTGGTTGGCGATCGTTACGAATCCTGTTTCGTTAAAGGCCTTGCCTAAATTCTGGATGAATGTTTGACGTTCTTCGGTACTTCCCGCAGTGAATTGAAGTAAGTCAAGTCTCGGAATATTTATTAATGCCATATGATTAAAATTTATACTACAAAGTTAAGTGAATATTCTTGGTTTATCTTTAGCTTGTGTTTAAAACCTGCGTTTTTTTTACGGTAACAACAAGGTTTTCAGTATTTAAAAGTTTTGCACATTGCTGTTTGCTCGATCGTATTTGTTTATCTTAGAGCGTGTGATTGATGTTTTTGTCTTCTATTTGTTATGATGAAGTAATTAAGCGAAAAAAGAGTTTGATTATTCAATCTAATCCTTTAAATTTGTTATGCTTGCATAGCAAAAATATAAGTCAGATTATGAACCAAGATAACACAATTGATTATTTTTTAAAGACAAGTTGGCAAACTGTCGCTAATAAATATAATCTTATTGCTTCGCAATTCGGTTTCACCCAGGCAGCGGGATATATTCTCATAAATATTCACAAAGACGGAACTTCAGTGTCGCAAATTGCGAATTCTACCGGTGTTAAAACGACATCCCTTTCCAGAGTACTGAACAACTTAGAAAGTTTGGGGTTTATCTACAGAGAGGTAAATGCACAGGACAAACGTTCGGTTAAAGTGTACCTTACTGAATTAGGAAAGCAGAAACGTAAGATAGCAAAGGATGTAGTACGAGAATTCAATGATTACTTAGAGTCGGCAATTCCAAAAAGAGAACGCGAGTTGTTTGTTAATCTTTTACAAAAAGTAAATGTACTTGCTGCGAATTACGACCCGAAAGTTAAAGAAGAGGTAGGTTGAATTGAAAACTTGAAAATATAATTAAGATGAATAGAAATATTAAGAAAGTTGCGGTATTGGGCTCAGGAGTGATGGGTTCAAGAATTGCGTGCCATTTCGCTAATATTGGTGTAGAGGTACTTTTGTTGGACATTGTTCCGCGTGACCTTTTACCCGCAGAGGAAGCTAAAGGCCTGGATTTAAAGCATCATAATGTTCGCAATCGCATCGTTAATTTATCACTCGAGACTGCGCTGAAAACTAACCCCTCTCCAATATATAGCAAAAGCTATGTTTCTCGAATAAAAACGGGGAATTTTGATGACAACATGAAAGATATAGCCAGCTGCGATTGGGTAATTGAAGTGGTTGTGGAGCGTTTAGAGATTAAAAAATCAGTGTTTGAACAAGTAGAACAATTTAGAAAACCTGGAACGCTAATCACTTCGAATACTTCTGGTATTCCTATTCATATGATGACAGAAGGTCGTTCAGAGGACTTCAAAGAGCATTTCTGCGGTACTCACTTTTTTAACCCGCCGCGCTATCTTGAACTGTTAGAGGTTATTCCAACAAATCATACGAAAGGGGAGGTTATTGATTTTCTTATTCATTTTGGAGACAAAATCTTAGGTAAATCTGTTGTATTGTGTAAAGATACGCCTGCATTTATTGGTAATCGTATTGGCGTGTATTCAATGTTGGCCATCACGCATCTTGTGGAGCATTTGGATTTATCAGTAGAAGAAGTTGATAAATATACCGGGCCGGCAATGGGGCATCCAAAATCAGCGACATTTAGAACTGCAGACGTGGTCGGATTAGATACTTTGGTAAATGTTGCAAATGGATTAACCCAAAATGCACCTGAAGACGAAGCGAAAGGAGTATTTAAGCTACCGGCTTACCTTACTAAAATGGTGGAAAATAAATGGCTGGGTGAGAAAACAAAGCAAGGGTTTTATAAAAAGGAGAAGGATGATCAAGGACGTTCTAATATTTTATCGTTAGACTTAAAAACACTAACTTATCTCGAACAGAAGAAAATAAAGTCCACTACCCTAGAGGCTACAAAACCTATTGAAGATATTCGTAAACGCATGAAGGTTTATGAACAAGGTACTGATAAAGCAGCCGAACTTTTTCGAGCGATGCATTACCCTCTTTTTGAATATGTTTCCCGCAGGGTACCTGAAATAACAAACGATTTTTATCGTATTGATGATGCAATGCGTGCCGGATTCGGTTGGGAATTGGGCCCATTTGAGGTGTGGGATGCGCTGGGTGTGCGCGAGACGCTTGATAAAATTAAAGACGAAGAAAAACGGCTTGATGGTCAAAGTGGCGAAGTGGCCTCTTGGATACATGAGATGTTAGCAGCTGGATATGAGTCTTTTTATACCATAGAGAACGGCGTGAAGAATTATTATGATATTGCTTCAAAATCTTATAAACCAATTCCTGGTGCGGAAAATTTAATTGTCTTAGATCATATTCGGGAAACCAAAACCATATGGAAAAATAGTGGTGTTACCATAACGGATTTAGGAGATGGTATTCTTAACTGTGAGTTCCATACAAAAATGAATACGATCGGAGGAGATGTTATTCAAGGGATTAACAAGGCGTTAGATTTAGCTGAAAAAGAATACAGAGGACTTGTAATTGCTAACGATGGCAAAAATTTTTCAGCAGGGGCAAATATAGGGATGATTTTCATGATGGCCGTCGAACAAGATTATGATGAACTAGATATGGCTGTTCGAATGTTTCAAAATACGGCCATGAGGATTCGTTATTCTTCTATCCCTGTCGTTGCAGCTCCGTTTCAATTGACCTTAGGTGGTGGCTGTGAATTTTCAATGCACGCTGACTTTGTGCAACTCCACGCCGAGACTTATATGGGGTTGGTTGAATTCGGTGTGGGGGTTATTCCTGGTGGCGGCGGATCAAAAGAATTTGCTTTACGTGCCTCAGATGAATACAAGCCTGATCAAATTGTCCAGAATACACTGAAAGATCGCTTTCTTACAATTGGACAAGCCAAAGTATCTACTTCGGCAGTCGAAGCGCATGAACTTGGGTATTTACAGACAGGTAAATTTGCGATAACAATGAATCGTAGACGTTTACTGGCTGATGCAAAGACCAAAGCGCTGGAATTAGCCAACGCAGGATATGTTCAACCTGCACCTCGTAATAATATTAAAGTTTTAGGGAATCAAGGTTTAGGTATTGTGTATGTGGGAGCCTCTTCTATGCGCGCGGGAAATTACATCTCCGATCATGATAAGAAAATTTCAGAAAAACTAGGATGGGTTATGTGTGGAGGCAATCTTTCGGCACCTACAGAAGTGTCTGAACAGTATTTACTCGATATGGAACGCAAGGCCTTTTTAGAACTTTGCGGGGAAAGGAAAACGCTCGAACGTATTCAACATATGTTGACCAAAGGAAAACCCCTAAGAAACTAAGGTTTCAGTACTTATTAGAGATGTAATCATATTTAAAATTATTGAGGCAAAAGTTGCGAGAAATAGATACTCGTTCATTGCACTGTAAAATAAACAAAATGGAAGCATATATCATAGCAGGTTACCGAACAGCAGTAGGAAAAGCTCCGCGTGGAGTCTTTCGTTTTATGCGAGCTGACGATCTAGCCACGGAAGTAATACAACATTTGGTATCCACGGTGCCCAATCTAGATGTGGAGCAAATTGATGATGTCATCGTGGGCAATGCAATGCCAGAGGCAGAGCAAGGACTTAATATCGGTAGACTAATTTCCTTGATGGGGTTAAAGACTGATAAAGTACCAGGTGTTACTGTAAATCGTTATTGTGCCTCGGGATTAGAGACCATAGCGACGGCGGTAGCCAAGATTAAGGCAGGGATGGCGGATTGTATAATTGCTGGTGGCGTGGAAGTGATGTCCGGGATGCCTTTTGGAGGATGGAAAATTGTGCCAAATCCTGTAGTAGCTAAAGAACATCCGGATTGGTACTGGGGGATGGGCCTGACTGCAGAAGCCGTTGCCAAGGAGTTCAATGTTTCTCGAGAAGATCAAGATGCATTCGCTTTACATTCCCATGAAAAAGCCGCTTCAGCTATTAAGGAAGGGTACTTTCAGTCGGGTATCGTCCCGATAAAAATAACAGAGAACTATATTAAAGAAGGGAAGATTAACAGTAGAGAATACGTTGTAGATACCGATGAGGGGCCAAGACCGGATTCTACGCTTGAGGCCCTAGGAAAACTTAGACCTGTGTTCGCTGCAGATGGCTGCGTCACAGCTGGTAATTCCTCGCAGACTTCCGACGGAGCGGCTTTTGTTTTGGTCGTCTCTGAGAAAAAATTAAAAGAATTGAACGTGGAACCGATCGCTCGCTTAGTAAGTTTTGCTGTTGCTGGAGTGCCGCCAAGGCTTATGGGTATTGGACCTATTGCAGCGATTCCTAAAGCTTTAAAGCAGGCTAATTTAACTAAAGAGGATATTAATCTCATTGAGCTCAATGAAGCTTTCGCATCACAATCTTTAGCTGTCATTCGCGAGTTAGAACTTAATCAAGAAAAGGTGAATATTAATGGAGGAGCAATTGCTCTGGGTCATCCACTAGGTTGTACAGGCGCGAAACTTACCGTGCAAGTTTTAAATGATTTGAAAAGGCGTCAAGAGCGGTATGGTATGGTTACAATGTGTGTCGGTACTGGCCAGGGAGCGGCAGGAATATTTGAAATGTTATAATCGGAACATTATATAATTTAAAAAGGATATGGCAGATAAAGTTGCAATAAAAGGTGGAGAATTTGTAATTCGCGAGACCGCATATACTGATGTATTTATTCCTGAGGAATTTGATGAAGAAGCCAAAATGATTCGTCAGACATGTCTCGATTTTTTGGATACAGAGGTACTAAATAAGCTTGATCGCATCGATTCCCAAGAGGAAGGTTTAATGCAAGCGCTCATGGACAAGGCAGGTGAATTAGGGATGCTTGGAGTTTCCATCCCCGAAGAATACGGTGGTTTCGGTAAAGATTTTAATACCTCGATGTTAGTCACTGATGCAGTAGGAGGCGGGTATTCATTTGCTGTTGCACTTTCTGCACATACAGGTATCGGGACTTTGCCTATTTTATATTACGGTAATAAGGAACAAAAAGACAAATATATACCTAAGCTTACAACAGGTGAGTGGAAAGCATCATACTGCCTAACAGAACCCAATGCTGGTTCGGATGCGAATTCCGGTCGAACTTCTGCTAAATTAAATGAGCAGAAAACTCACTATATCATCAATGGACAGAAGATGTGGATCACCAATGGTGGATTTGCCGATATTTTTATTGTCTTTGCAAAAATCGATGAGGATAAAAATTTAACCGCATTTATTATAGAAAAGGATTTCGGCGGCATCACAATGAATCCTGAAGAACACAAATTAGGTATAAAAGGGTCTTCAACCAGGCAGGTATTTTTCAATGATTGCCCTGTGCCTATTGAAAATATGTTATCAGAGCGTGAAAACGGATTTAAAATAGCGGTTAATATTTTGAATATAGGGCGTATCAAGCTTGGTGCTGCGACAATTGGTTCTTCACGATCGGTCATCTCGCAAGCGGTCAAGTATGCAAATGAAAGAGTACAATTTAATTTGCCTATATCAAAATTTGGTGCAATAAGGTACAAGTTAGCGGAAATGGCTACGCGATTGTTTGCGACTGAATCAGCCACCTACCGTGCTGGGCAAAATATTGATGACGCTTATGTATCCTTAGTTGCTGACGGTATGGATGAAGCAAAAGCAAAGCTTAAATCGGTTGAACAGTTTGCGATCGAATGTGCTATTATTAAAGTTTGGTGCTCTGAGATGCTTGATTATGTGGTTGATGAAGGAGTGCAAATCTATGGAGGAATGGGTTATTCTGCGGAAGCGCCTATGGAGCGCGCTTATAGAGACGCTCGTATCAATAGAATCTTTGAGGGTACTAATGAGGTAAACCGGTTATTGGTCGTTGATATGCTTTTAAAACGAGCTATGAAGGGGGATATTGATCTCATGGGACCGGCAACTGCTGTCGCAAATGAATTGACGGCAATCCCGGAATTTGGGGAGGATGATCAGTCTCCTTTTGCACAAGAAAAAAAGGTGATTGCGAATCTGAAGAAAGCAGGGTTATTAATTGCCGGCGCCGCTGTTCAGAAATTGATGATGTCTCTGGCTAAAGAAGAAGAGATTCTTATGAATATTGCCGATATCATTGGGTATACCTATGTGGCTGAATCGGTTCTCTTACGTGCCGAGAAAATCCATCATACACAAGGGGAGCAGAATGCAGTTTATGCAACTGATATGGCAAAAATATATTTATATGGCGCTGTAGACAAAATAAGTGCTGCGGGGAAGGAAGCGTTGAATTCTTTTGCCGAAGGGGATGAACTGAAAATGATGCTCGTCGGTCTTCGAAGGTTTACCAAAACGGAACCATTTAATGTTAAGGAAGCTCGGCAACGCGTTGCAAAAAAACTTATTGAGGAAAACAACTACTGTTTCTAAGATTCTAATAACCAATATAATGCCCGTTGCCAAATATGTAACGGGCATTGTTTTTTTTGAACAGAATAGCGATATTGTTAAAATAGCTTATAATGAATGGTTTCTTGAAGTAATTGCCTTTAATATCAGATGAAAGAAAATAAATATGACAATCCGTCATTTTTTGAGCAATATGGGAAAATGAGTCGTTCGCAAAATGGACTTGACGGCGCGGGGGAATGGTATGTATTTAGAGAAATGCTTCCTGATTTTAAAGAAAAGACAGTTCTTGATTTGGGATGTGGTTATGGATGGCACTGCAGATACGCTGCCGAACAAGGAGCGGCTTCAGTAGTTGGCATCGATATATCTGAAAGAATGCTCCAAAAAGCTACGGAAATCAATCAAATGGCTGAGATTAAGTATGAAAGACTTGCGCTTGAAGATGCTCAGTTTCCTTTCGATATTTTTGACGTTGTATTAAGCTCCCTGACCATTCACTACATGAAGTCATATGATGTTCTAACTCGTAAAATATATACATGGCTGAGACCCGGGGGCAAATTTATTTTCTCCGTTGAACATCCCATTTTTACAGCAGAGGGTAGTCAAGATTGGGTTTATGATGCGCAGGGAAACAGATCACATTGGGCAGTTGATCGATATTTTTATGAGGGCCCCAGAGACACCTCCTTTTTAGGAGAGAAGGTGCTAAAATACCACAGAACGTTTGATACTTATCTCAATACGCTTTTAAAGCAAGGCTTTAGGATTCTGGAAGTTAAAGAACCGATGCCGAATGATATAATGTTGCAAAATGTCCCCGGTATGGAAGATGAATTACGTCGTCCTATGATGTTGCTTATCTCTGTAGAGAAGTAATCGTATGATACTGCTTTTTACTATTTGCTAGCTACGGCAGCATAAAGTCTATTTGTTTAGTAGTCTATTTCGTTTATATTTTTATATTTGTACTGATCGTTTTCAATTGGCGTTGGCTACGAGTATTAAATTAAACAGTTATGAAAAGTTATTATCTTATCTTCGGAAGTTGTATAGCGCTTCCTCATCTTCAATCCAATTCTTTATTTGTGCCCGTACGAATGTGTTGATAATACGGTTCCTCGCAGCTATCTTTCATCTAAACATGAGAAACGGTGTTTTTGATATTTGTTGATAGGAAATTGAACGGTTGTGGGGACGATGAAATTACTTTAATTAGGAGGGGGACTCAATTAATTATAATTTAGTACTCCAAATAGAAAAGTAAATCACATAGACAAATGAAGGTTTCCGACACATCTTGGAAGCGTAAAACACGAATATAAAATTATTAGATAAACTACTGGTAGGAGATGAGTTTGAAAGAATATGATGCCATAATAATAGGATCCGGTCCAAATGGATTTTCTGCAGCTATAACTTTGCAAAAACAAGGTTTGTCAACCCTATTAATAGAGGGAGCAGATACAATTGGGGGTGGGCTGCGTACTAAAGAGATAACATTGTCGGGGTATAAGCATGATATCTGTTCTGCAATTCATCCGATGGCGCTGGCATCTCCATTTTTTTCCTCTTTGCCATTAGATAAATATGGATTAGAGTTTATTTATGCTCCTTATCAGGCAGCGCACCCTTTGTTGTCTGGTGAGACTGCTTTATTACATAGAGATATTAGGGAGACCGTTCGGGAGCTTGGAAAAGATGGCGACACTTATCTAAATCTAGTGGAACCTGTGATCAATAATTGGGAGAAATTAGCAAAGGACACTATGGGGCCTCTGCGTTTTCCGAATGCCCCTCTGTTGCTAGCCAAATTTGGTTTGAATGCACTACAACCTGCGACCTGGGTGGCCAAACGTTTTAAGACGGAAAAGGCAAGAGCCTTGTGGGGAGGGATGGCAGCACATGGAATCCAACCACTCTCTAATTATACAACTAGTGCCATTGGGATTGTGTTGTCCGGCATCGGACATAAGTACGGCTGGCCAATTCCTGTTGGGGGGTCGCAATCAATTGCAAACGCATTATCTGCTTATTATCGCTCTATAGGGGGAGAAATTACCTTGAACTACTGGTTACGAAATTGCGCTGATCTTCCAAAACATAAAATTTTGATATTGGATCTTACTCCCCAACAAATTCTAAAAATTGAAGGATTAGATTTGGCGCCAAATTTTAGAAAGCAACTGCAACAATACCGCCAAGGGATGGGTGTATTTAAAATCGACTGGGCTTTGTCGAATCCAGCGCCGTTCACAGATACCAGATGCGGGCAGGCTGCTACTGTCCATTTAGGAGATACATTTTCAGAGATAGCCAGAAATGAGCAGCTAACTGATAATGGGAGGTTGGTGGCTAAACCATTTGTATTATATACACAGCAAAGCGTTTTTGATAATTCGCGAGCTCCCGAGGGCAAGCATACTGCCTGGGCATATTGTCACGTTCCACACGGTTCGCTGTCGGATCGGACGGAAGTTATTGAAAATCAATTAGAACGATATGCTCCGGGTTTCAAGGATACAATTATTGCACGTTCTACCATGAATACGAGACAGCTTGAGGCATATAATCCCAATTATGTTGGAGGGGATATCAACGGAGGTGTGATGGATATACTTCAGCTTTATACGAGACCGACACGACGATTTACACCCTACAGAACCTCAAACAAGTCTGTATATATATGTTCTTCCTCGACACCGCCCGGTGGAGGGGTGCATGGAATGAGTGGTTTCCATGCGGCAAAAGTAATATTAAAAGATCACTATAATATAGTGGTAAAAATTTAATGATATGAAGATTGTATTGGCGGGAGGGACCGGAAATATTGGACAATTACTGATACCATCATTTCTGAATCAAGGCTTTAAAGTTACTGTTCTCACAAGGTCGTTAAGATATAGCAAAGATGTGGAGTACATCCGCTGGGATGGGAAGCATATTGGGGATTGGGTACATGCCCTCCGTGGAGCCGATGTGCTGATCAATTTATGCGGCGAGATCATAACTAAACGCTTTACAGAGAAAAATAAAAAAATACTGTTGAACTCTCGGCTAGTACCGACATCGGTACTAGGTAGAGCTATTGAACAAATTGTTGAGGGTCCACGTTTATGGATAAACTTTTCAGGAATATCGATCTACAGTGGGGTGAAAAAAATACAAGATGAAAGTGGAACAGAATATGGTACTGATTTCTTGGCAGATCTAACGAAGCAATGGGAAGAAAGTTTTTTAAGCTCCAGCACCCCTTCAACCAAGAAAATCATATTACGTATTAGCGCTGTTTTATCGCAACATTTCGGAATAGTCAAGGAATTGTATCCATTAGCAAAAATAGGCTTAGCGGGAACCGTCGGTAATGGTAAACAGTATATCAGTTGGATTCACCAAGACGATTTGGTTCGGTTGATAAATTGGGCAATTAGGTTAGAAGATCCGCGCAATATATATCACGCTTGTAGCCCCAACCCTGTCACAAATAATGAATACATGGCAACGCTGCGGCAGGTGGCCGGTGCCCGTATAGGTATACCTTTACCAAAAGTGTTAGCTGGAATTGGTGCTCTTATTAAAGGAGTAGATGCAAGTTTACTTTTGCAAACTGTTGCCGCGAGAAGCCAATATTGCCTAGATGATGGATTTGTTTTCCAATTTCCCTATATTGCGTTAGCATTAAATCAACTTATTAAATCGAATAATCTTTAAATTTTATGTCAACCTCTAAACCTTTTTCCCTATCAGAAGATTGGGTAGTTGTTATTTTGGGATTTGCAATTATCCTGTTAGCATTAGTAGGAATTGCCGTGCCAAAACCAAGCTTCTCTTGGAATACTAGTGCCGAATTAATGAATAACGTCATTTCCGCTGAAAATCTGTTAAAGATCGGAGCGCAATTTGTTTTGGTCTATATAATTGCCATTATCGGCGCAATTTTGTTGGGCAGATCGTTGAAAAGTTTGTTAATCGTATTTCCTGTAGTATTTATCATTACAATTGTGGCTCTTATAATGGCGGGTAATGGTGTTATGCAGGATTATAATCTTGAGGCCGTAATCTTTAGTTTAGGGATAGGACTGATCATTGGAAATTTCTTTAAGTTACCAACTTGGTTTCGCGAGGCTTTATCAACAGAGCTTTACGTGAAGATCGGTCTTGTCTTGTTAGGTACGGCTGTTATTTTCGGGGATATTTTAACCGCAGGAGGTCTTGGTTTACTTCAAGCCGTTCTGGTTGTTTTGTCAGTTTGGTATTTTGCTTTTTGGGTTTGTAAAAAATTGAAGATCGATTCCGAAATGTCAATGATGTTATCTTCTGCGGTATCTATTTGCGGTGTATCGGCTGCTATTGCCACCTCTGGAGCAATAAAAGGAGATTCCAAAAAATTGTCTTATGTTGTATCCTTAGTGCTTATAACTGCAATACCGATGATGATTTTTATGCCGTATATTGCTAACTGGCTTGGTTTATCACAAGCCGTTACTGGCGCGTGGTTGGGAGGTAGTATTGATACAACCGGTGCTGTTGTCGCTTCAGGATCGTTAGTAGGTGAAGAAGCTTTAAAAATCAGTACTATAGTCAAGTTTTCGCAAAATGTGCTATTAGGTATTGCTGCTTTTGCCATCAGCATTTATTGGACTTATTCAAATTCTAAAAGTGCAGAAAATGCGGAAAAGCCTACGTTGAAAATTATTTGGGAACGTTTTCCGAAATTCGTTCTGGGGTTTGTTGGTGCCTCCTTGCTTTTTTCCTTTTTGATTTCTCCAGAACAGGTTGCTGAAGTAAAGGGTAGTTTAAAAAGTGTTCAAGGTCTGTGGTTTGCACTAGCGTTTACGTCAATAGGTTTAGAAACGAACTTTAAGGATTTATTCGTTCATAATAATAAAAAACCTTTATACGCATTTCTTATAGCACAAACGTTTAATATTATTGTAACATTGGTGATCGCTCTATTGTTGTTTCGCTAATAGAATGTTTAAATCGCAGTTACTGCTAAGTAAAGGCTTTCTAACATTCTATTTTAATAGGGATATATTTATGGATTTTTGGAAGATAAAGCATCATTAAGGTAATACGGTGATTATGGATGAAAGAGAACAGTTAATACAATATAAACGCACTGGAGATGTGGATGTATTAGGGAAGTTGTTCTCACCATATATGTCCTTATTATATGGTGTTTGCTTTAAATACCTTCAAGATCGAGACGCGAGTCAAGATGCTGTTATGCATATTTTTGAGCAACTAATTGAGAAGTTGAAAATACACGATGTAGAGAACTTTAAGAGTTGGCTATATGTCTTTGCGAGAAACTATTGCTTGATGGAAATACGGAAAAGTAAAGGGAAAACGAAAGTAGACATTGACCAATACGTCGTGGAAAGTGAGGCGGCTTTAAATGTGACTGACGATGTTCGATGGGAAGAAGCAGATTTTGAAAAAATGGAATTTTGTTTATCGCGACTACCAGAACCGCAATCAGCCTGTATTCGTTTGTTCTATCTGGAGCAACTGTGCTATAAAGATATTCGTGACAAATTAAATATTGACTTAAATCAGGTTAAAAGCTCGATTCAAAATGGCAAGCGTAATCTGAAAATCTGTATGGAGAAAAGGAATAATGGAAAATAATTATCAATTGTCAAGGATTCAGAATTATGTCCAGGGTTTAATGAATAAAGAGGACATGTATGCTTTGGAGCGAGAGGCGCTTGAGGATCCTTTTTTACATGACGCGCTTGAAGGATATAAGTTGCAACAGGGGGTTGATATGAAATCTTTGAGTCTACTACAACAGCGACTTGAACAGCGTATTGCTAGTGACTTAGAGCGAAAGAATAGATTTTACTACAGCTGGCAACGATTAGCTTTAGCACTAACGGCGGCTGTGATGTTTGTTGCGGTTTGTACACTGCTGATGCTACGTTACTTTCCTAATAAATCCGTTAAAAGTGAGACTGAGGTATTATTAATGGATGACCTTTTACAACAGACAACCGTTATACCTTCAGAGGGGTCCGATGCCGTTCCTGTAGCAGGTTGGGACGCTATATCAGCATTCGTTTCGAAAAATTATTCAGGTCTAAATGATGCTCGGCGCGTACAGGTTATTTTCAAAGTCGATAAACAAGGCGTGCCCTATGCTATAAAACCACAGGTAAGTTCTGATGCTGTAATATATACGGAGATAATCAAAATTCTTAAAGCAGGCCCCAAATGGCAAGGTACAAATGGAGATATTGAAATAATATTTCCGGAATAAGGTGTGAATCGTATCCTGAGAGTATTACCTTTTTACCGGGTTCGAGTAGTAAGTAGGGTTAGATATGAAAAGCTTGTTATGAAAAATCCCTGGCTATCGGCCAGGGATTTTTATTTGGTGGAGGGTTTTCCCTTCACCTTTTCTATATCTTATCGGGTAAGAGATGAGTTCCTTACCTTTTTACTTCGCTATAATGTGGAAGTTAGAAAGGTAAATCGTCGTCATCTGAACCCGAAGACGAAATGTCTACTGGAGGTATGTCAGCATACCCAGGGGTAGGTGCTGCTTGAGTTGTACCTGCAAGTTTAGTAACTCGCCAAGCAACTAACGAGTTGAAGTAAGTTGTTATACCTTCTTTATTTGTCCACGGACGTCCTCTTAAATTGAATGAAACTTCAATTTCCTCACCGACTGTTAAGTTATCAAATATATTAACGCGATCCTGAGTGGCCTCAAAACGGATGTATTCTACAAATTGTGGGTTTTCAGCGTACGCAACAATTAAATCCCTCTTTTTGAAAGATTCAGTAACTTGTTGTGTAGCGCCTATCTCATGAACTTTTCCTCTTATTTCCATATCAAAACTAATTAAACTGTAAAATTAAGCATTTTTTGCTAAGCAGAATAAGTAACTTTGGAAAAATATGATGGAAGTTTTCAACACACCCCGTAAGGTTATCCTTACCTGTAATAGACGGTTATCTCCTTATTTAGAGCAGGAGGTAAAAGATCTCGGATTTAGTATTGTCCGTTCATTTAACACCGGTTTAGAGCTAAAGGCGACGGTTAATGAGTGTATTAAGCTGAATTTAAATCTACGGATTGCGAGCCAAGTATTATACGAAATAAAATCTTTTAAAGCGACTGATGCCAATGAGCTTTATAAAAATTTGGTCGTCGTACCCTGGGAAGAACTTTTACCATTTGATGGTTATTTCTCTGTCACCTCCAATGTGCATAATGAGACGATAACGACTCCTTTGTTCGCAAATGTAAAAGTAAAAGACGCGATAGTTGACAGGATTAAAGAAAAAAAAGGGATGCGTCCCAATACAGGTCCGGAACTTAATCGCGCGGTTGTTCATTTGCATTGGATGGAAGACCGAGCTGAAATCTTTCTAGATACTTCAGGAGAGACGCTTGCCAAACATGGGTACCGAAAGCATCCTGGCAAGGCCCCCATGCTGGAGGCCCTTGCAACTTCAACAATCTTTGCGACCAATTGGGATGGGAAAAGTCCATTTATTAATCCGATGTGTGGATCTGGTACATTAGCTATTGAGGCAGCGCTCATTGCTCAAAATCGAAAACCGGGACTTCAACGTATGAATTATTCGTTCATGCATTTTATCGGGTACAATGAAGAAGTATTTTTTGAAGAGCGCCGTGTTTTGAAAGAGATTACCGATAAAACTAATCTACCACAAATTGTTGCATCAGATATTTCAGCGGAGGCAATTGAAATTTCAATTCAGAATGCGAGAACCGCGGGTGTGGAACATCTAATTACTTTTGAAACCTGCGATTTTGCTAGTACAAGCATACCAGAAACACCGGGTGTCATTATGTTTAATCCTGAATATGGCGAACGTTTAGGTGTTCACAGTAAACTTGAAATAACCTATAAACGAATGGGTGATTTTTTAAAGCAAGATTGTAAAGGATATCGCGGTTATATTTTTACAGGAAACCCTGACCTTGCCAAAAAAATTGGTTTACGTGCTTCCCGTCGGTTTGAGTTTTTTAATGGTAAACTCGACTGCAGATTGTTACAATATGAACTATATGACGGATCCAAAGAACAACGAGACTAATAAGCAACAAATAATTAACCAAACAGCAGCCTTTGTTCGCACACGTTTAAGTGGAGCGGAATCTGGACACGACTGGTGGCACATCGAAAGGGTTTGGAATAATACGAAGCTTATACTGCAGACAGAAGAAGCGGATAGCTTCGTTTGTGAGCTTACGGCCTTGCTGCATGATATAGCTGATAGTAAATTTCATGACGGCGATGAAAGCATTGGTCCTCGCGAGGCTGGTGAATTCTTACATAGTATTGCGGTTGACCCTTCCGTTATTGAGCATGTGCAAAACATAATTTTGAACATGTCATATAAAGCTTCTCTTGGGGAAATCCTATTCCATTCGAAGGAGCTTGAGATTGTTCAAGATGCCGATCGTTTAGATGCTATGGGGGCCATTGGTATTGCTCGTGCTTTTAACTATGGCGGATACAAGAACCGCGAAATTTATAACCCAACGGTCGCCGTGGATACTGTGCTAGACAAGGAAGCATATAAAAAATCGACAGCACCCACTATTAATCATTTCTACGAAAAACTACTATTACTTCGCGATAGAATGAACACACCTACAGGTAAACATATTGCTGCTAAACGCCATGAATATATGGAAATGTTTTTGCAACAATTCTATAACGAATGGAACGGTAAATTGTAATTTAATATTAACTTAATCCATTTTTGGTATATTCGTTCTATAAAATCAACCCGAATGTCTCAAAATATTAAGTATTTCTCAATTGAACCAGCGTTCCTAACTGTGGGCGGTATAGCAGTTTATAGAGAATCAACGGTTATAAAATTATAATTTCAATAAAAATGAAAAAGAAAACACTTGTTATCCTTACGCTGCTTTCGGCGGTAAGTTTTGCCTCTTTTGCTCAAACGCAAATTATTGCTCACCGTGGTGCTTGGAAGAATACGAATTTACCTCAAAACTCTATCGCATCTTGGAATGCTGCTGTTGAACAAAAGCTCTGGGGATCTGAATTTGATGTGCATCTTACCAAGGATGATGTATTAGTAATTAACCACGACTTTGATTTCTATGGTAGCGATATTGCTACATCGACTTATGACGAGTTATTAAAAAAAGAGCATCCCAATGGCGAGAAAATTCCAACATTAGAAGAATACTTGAAAGAGGGACTTAAGCAAGACGATGTTAAATTGATCTTGGAATTGAAAACTAATAAGTTAGGGACAGAGCGTACTTTAAAAGCGGCAGATCTTGCCGTATCGACAGTTAAAAAGTTGAAAGCTAAAAAGGCTGTGGAATATATAGCATTCAGCTATGATGCTTGTGTTCATATACGAGAACTTGATAAAAAAGCAAAGATCCATTATCTCAACGGTGATAAAAGTCCACAAGAATTGAAGGAAGCAAAGTTAGATGGATTAGATTATAATCTCTCAGTTTTGAAGAAACATCCTACATGGATTAAAGAAGCTAAGGATCTTAAATTGAAAACTAATGTTTGGACCGTTAATACGGAGGCTGATATGATTTATTTCTTGGGACAGAATGTTGATTATATCACCACGGATCAACCAGAATTGTTACGTACTGTGCAGGATAAAAAATAAATATGAAAAGAATATTAGTAACCGTTGTACTAGCTTTAGGATTCTTTGGTATTCGTGCACAAGAGTTAACGGTGGCAACATTCAATATTCGCATGAAAACGGATGCGGACACTGGAAACCTTTGGGAAGATCGTAAATCGGCGCTTACCAACCTGATCAAATTTCATGAATTTGAAATTTTCGGTGTTCAGGAAGCATTTCACGAGCAGATCGATGATATGAAAGGTTCGTTACCTGATTTCTCATATATCGGTGTTGGTCGCGATGATGGCGCGCAGAAGGGCGAGCATTCAGCCATATTTTTTAATACAAAGCGGTTTAAAGCGATTAAAAATGGAACTTTCTGGTTGTCGGCAACTGATACGGAACACCCTAATAAAGGTTGGGATGCTGCACTACCACGTATTTGTACTTGGGGGGTATTCCAAGATATCGAAAATGGTAAAGAATTTATTTTTATGAACACCCATTTTGATCACGTGGGTACCGAGGCTCGTCGGGAGAGTGCTAAGCTCATTCTAGCGAAAGCAACTGAATTTGCAAAAGGTTTACCATTGATTCTAACGGGAGACTTTAATATTGATGAGAATAATGATGCTTATTTCACGCTAGCTAAAAGTGGCGTAGTCCAGGATATTCATGATCTTGCGAAAATTGTTTACGAACCAAATTCAACCTTTAATTCGTGGGGTAAAAATATTAAAGCACGGGGACGCATAGACCATATCTTTATAACGAAACCCTTTAAGGTTCACAAATATGGAATTTTGACGGATACTTACATGGGTAAATTTCCTTCTGACCATTTTCCTGTTATTGGCATCTTAGAGTGGTAATTATGGAATGGGAATTGTGATATTCGTACTATTAAATTAAACATGGTGAAGAAGAAAAGTATAATTATTTGTGTTTTAGGTTTTTTGTTGACGAGTACTTTAAATACACAGGCCCAAATTGGATCTAAACTAAAAGATGTTTTAGGTAAGCTGGATCCTGCTGCAAAGGATAGTTTAAATCAGAAGCAGGAAGGTTCACCGAAAAATACATCTGAAATATCTGAATCAGAGGCGAATAATGCTGTAAAGCAGGCTTTAAGTAACGGGTTGCAGGCAAGTGTGAAATCGTTGGCTGCTCAAGATGGGTTTTTAGGTGATGCTGCTGTTAAGATATTGATGCCTGAGGAAGCTCAGAAAGTTGAGAAAGCATTACGTGCTGTAGGTATGGGAAGCTTGTGTGACCAATTTGTCTCAAGTATGAATAGAGCGGCGGAGGCTGCGGTTAGTGAAGCGGGGAGCGTATTTGTGAATTCGCTTTCCTCCATGTCGATATCCGATGTCTATGCAATATTATTAACTGGAGAACAAAATGCGGCAACGAATTATTTTAAAACAAGTACGACTGATGAATTGACGAGCAAATTTAGCCCAATTGTTGAATCAGCTATGGGTGCTAATAATGTGACAAATTATTGGGAACAACTGTCAACGGCATACAACAAATTACCGATGGTGAGTAAGGTTAATCCGAATCTTACGGCATATGTGACGGGCAAAACTATCGATGGTCTTTTCGTCAAGGTGGCAGATCAGGAAGCGAAGATAAGAAATAATCTCGGTGGAAGTCGTTCAACAGAGTTATTATCAAAAGTATTCGGTTGGGCAGATAGTCAAAAATAACAACCAGATAATCGGTAGTGGACTGATTTTCGAGGATATTACAGTAAAAAGAGCAAAAGGTGATCCTTTTGCTCTTTTTACTGTAGGTAGATCAGAGAAATGTTTCTTTTCCCAATTTCGGCTGTAATTGTCGTCAAACTTCCTATTTTTGAAGGGTAAAGATTTATATGTATGACTGATAATTATATTAACAATATTAAAGAATACAAAGTTCTGGAAAGATTTTTACGCTATGTAAAAGTAGATACTGAATCGGATCCACAATCAACATCATTTCCATCAACACAAAAACAGAAGGATTTGAGCCGTATCTTAGTGCAAGAACTCTTAGAGATGGGTGTACAGGACGCTCACCTGGATGATTTTGGATATGTGTATGCGACAATTCCAGCAAATACTGAAAAGAAAAATGTACCGGTTATCTGTTTTTGTTCACATGTTGACACATCTCCGGATTGCTCAGGACGAAATGTGAAACCAATTGTTCATCAGAATTACCAAGGAGAAGATATCATACTCCCGGACGATCCAACAGTAATTATTCGTGCAAAAGAACATCCAGATTTGCAGGATCAGATTGGGACCGATGTAGTAACAGCGAGCGGTACTACACTACTAGGGGCCGATGATAAGGCCGGGGTATCAGAAATAATGGAAGCTACACAGATCTTAATGAATAACTCTCAGATCAAACATGGAGAAATTAAAATTCTCTTCACACCTGACGAGGAAATAGGGCAGGGTGTTGAGCATGTAGATATTAAGAAATTAGGTGCGCAGTTTGCCTATACAATGGACGGTGAGAAAGCGGGAACGATTGAGGACGAGACATTTTCTGCAGATGGCGTACAAGTAGTCATTCAAGGCGTATCTGTTCATCCTGGTTTTGCTAAAAACAAAATGGTCAGTGCCCTGAAAGCAGCTTCTGCTATAGTTAATAATCTGCCAAAAGAGAAACTCTCTCCCGAGACTACGAGTGGAAAGGAAGGCTTTATTCATCCTACACACATATCAGGAGGGGTGGACCAAGCTACTGTGGAGTTTATTGTTCGTGATCATCAGACCGCAAAATTACTTGAACATGAACAAACCTTACGAAGAGTTGTTGAACAAACGCTAGCTAATTTTAGTGGAGCTAGTTATGAGTTTAAAGTCATCGAACAATATCGTAATATGAAGGAGGTACTAGATCAACATCCTGAAATAATGGAAATTGGTCTTGAGGCCATTCGTCGGGTCGGGCTTCCTGCAGAACGTCGAAGCATACGTGGGGGGACCGATGGTTCCCGTCTTTCATTTATGGGATTGCCATGTCCCAACGTATTTACTGGGGGACATGCCTTTCATGGGAAGATGGAATGGGTAAGTCGTCAGGACATGGAAAAGGCGGTAGCTACTATCTTACATATTGTCAATACCTGGGAAGAAAGAGCCTAATTAATTATAATACCGATACTAATAAATATAAAGATGTCAAACGAAATATTAAAAGCGATAAATTATAGAAGGACAGTAAATCAAAATAGTTTTACTGATGAACAAATAAGCAAAGAGGATATCAACCAAATTTTGGAAGCAGCAAATGCTGCCCCAACGCATAAGCGTACGCAACCTTGGCGTTTTGTCGTTTTTCAAAATCAAGGTCTCCAAAGATTAGGGGAGGAATTAGGCCGTATTTATAAAGAGATAACTCCTGCTGAAAAATATACTGAGATCGTCGAACAGAACATGGCTAAGAAAGCGACAATGTCAAACGTGGCTGTAGCAATTATTGTCGACTATTCTGGTGATTTACCTGAATGGGAGGAGCTGGCTGCTACCGCATGTGCAGTACAAAATATGTGGCTAGCCGCACATTCTTTAAATATCGGGGGATACTGGGCCACACCAGGACTTATAAATCATCTGAACTCCTTTCTGAGATTAGAACCAAACCAAAAATGTATTGGTTTGTTCTATATGGGGCACCATAATGGTGAGCCACGAGAGCCTGTACGCACTCCTGTTATGGAGAAAGTACGTTGGGAGGATTAGCGCTCGCGTAAATTAAATTTATAAATATCAGTTGTTATGAAATTTTTATTACCATTATTTGCATTTTCCGTATGCTTATTTTCATGCGGTCAACCAAAAACGTCTGACAAGGTGGAATCCCCGGTATTAGATACCATGTCATCCGAGCTCGATACGACGCATACTTCAGAGAATTCTTTAGACTGGGCAGGTACTTATGAAACTACCCTTCCGTGTGCTGATTGTCCTGGAATAAAAAGTATAATAACGCTTAATGATGATGAGACCTTCGCCATAAGTAATGAATATTTAGAGCGTAGTACTATAAATAAAGATAGTGGTAAATTTATGTGGCATGACAATGGCTCTGTCGTTCATCTAAGCTCCGAGGAAACAAATATTAAATTGAAAGTTGGAGAGAATAAGTTAATCCAACTAGATACCGATGGGAACGAAATCGAGGGTGAACTGGCCGACATGTATGTGTACAAGAAACAGTAGAATTTGTTGATATTCATCCGACCAAAGCCTCAGGAATTTCTGAGGCTTTGGTATATCTGGGTGTCTGGCATTAACCCGTAATGTATTTTCCTGCAGGCAATTTACGAATGATAATACAAACGGCGAGACACAATACCAAAGTGCAGATCGTCGCAACTGGTATTTTCCAAATAATAGGAAGTGAAATGAGAGGATGTACAAAGTTTAAAACAATAATATGTACCAAGTAAATTCCGAAACTATGTTTGTCGATTTGCTTTGTCCATCGAGGAAGTGGTTTTTTAATAATTTCTTTAAAAAATAGAAAAATGGAAGCTGCAAATAATGCATTATTTATCCCCAAATAGTTATAAAATGTCGGTGCATATGTGCCTGCATTATTACTAACAACGACAGTTCCCCAGGTATTGAGGATGCCAATAGCTATCGCTAACATCAGGTAGGTCCACCAAGATCCTTCGAAGTTCGTCTTTGATAAGAAAAATCCGAGAAATAAATACCCTAAATATCCTGAAAATGTAGTTAGATCGACGGTGGGTAAATATTTGTTAAATTCTTTATTCATTATCAATAAAGAGGTAGCCCAGAGCAAAATAAATAAGATCAGTTCTCTTTGGTTCGCTTGATGTACGATCATCCGTAAAAATGGTATAGCCAAATATAGTCCGACAATCATATATAGAAACCACAGGTGAGCACTTGCCCCGTGCAAGATCTTTTCTATACTAGTTCCGACTATTTGTGATAACGGAAGTACATTAAAGGATGTGTACCTGTAAAAGTAGTAAATTACATATATCAACGTCCATATCGCAAAAGGAACACAGATTTTCACTAATCTTCGTTTGTAAAAGTCAAGTATATTTTCTTTTTTCCCGAGCAACAATGCTCCTGAAATCATAACAAATAGAGGAATACTAAAACGTGAAAAGCTATTTATTGTATTGGCATAATTCCAAGCGAAATTCGTTGGATCAAAGCGGTTTAGATATCCCGTAGAGGCGTGAATGAGTATAACTAGAACCGTAGCTAGTATCCGTAGTGCGGAAATATAAGGAATTGGCATAGATTGCATTCTTAAAGGTAGAAAAAGGAAATAACTTTTTGTCTCACAAATTGAAATGGACGATTCTTCGTTTTTTTTCGAAATAGAATTATTATCGATTTACGATGATCAGAAGTCCGAAATTAGCGGTTAACAGTTGTCCTGTGAAATACCGCTGGATGCTATTTAGATGTTTTATCGAACTATGTAGCTAAATATTCCGTTTTCCTTTTGTCTGCTTAGAAGAATGGGCACGGTAGTATTAGCGTGTCAGAATATCGTTATTTTGATGCGCAGATGGAATAACATTTGCGAAGGCTACAATGTAATGGTAAAAAATAATTAAATTGCATCATGGGATTTGCCACAAAAAAAACAAAGCGTTGGGAGTTGCAGAAATTGACATGGACATTTATTTCTATTGTTATGTTTGTGCCGTTACCGATTCATTTGTTTCCATTTGTTATGCTATCCCAAGCTAGAAAGAGTAAAATTAGGTCTTGGTATGCTACTGCCGTAGTGTTATTGATGGTGGAAATGGCTCTTTTTGCATCTTTTATATACTATTTTGGAGCTTTTTCAACGGGGATGTTGCTTACCTTAGCAGGGTCTGTAACTTCTTATATTGTGGGTAATGGATTGCTTCTGAATAGGGCTAAGCCATTTTTACAGCGACTAGAATTAGGAGAAGTTCGTACGTTAGCGTGGATCCCTACTGCTTCCTCGCGGAACAGACTTCAAACTCTTCCACAAGCTTCACTGGATACGCCGCAATTATTTATTGAGCGGCTTCTTCATTGGCGAAAGGAGATTAGCAATCGGTCAATTCATCAAAATATTGATAAAATTATTCACCTCTTCCAGCTACTGGAAAAAAATGATAAACAGGAGGCAGAGAAGTTTTTAGTACGGCATTCTACAGTGGTTAACGTCCTGATGAAATACGATGAAATAGAGAATTCAAACTTGTACAATAATGTTACCTCCGAATCGATGCGCAAATTGGAGGATGTAATCTCAAAGGCCGCTATAGCGATAGAACAAGAGGTAACAAATCAGTTTAAAATGGGGATACTTGATGTGTCTGCAGAAACTGATGTTTATATTCAAACCCTAAAAAATAGAAACCTTTTAAACGAATAGATATGGCTAACCTGGACTTGACAACATATGATGATAATGAACCGGGAAAAAATAAATCCCTAGATGTTAATTTTACTGATGAGGAAAAGAACATCATACAACAGTATAAGGATAAAATTAATTTGACATCAACGACCGATGTTATCCAATTCGGCGTGGGCAGCCAAACAAAAGTTAGCAATTTCTCGAACGAAATTCTCAAGCAGGTTCGTACCCGTGATATGGGGGGGGCAGAAGATATACTGCTAGGCCTTCGTTCGGACATAAAATCATTTGATGAGAATCTTAATAAAAAACCCTTAATTCCGTTTTTCGATAATATAAAGAAAAAGGTTAAACGAATGAGAACCGAATATCAGTCTGTGGAGACAAATATCCACCAGATTGAACTTAAGATGGAAGGCCATTATAAGAATTTGGCAAAGGATGTTAATATTTTTGATAAGTTATTTACTGAAAATCAAAATTATTTTAAAGAGCTCTCTTTGTATATTGCTGCTGGAGAGCAAAAATTAGAAGAGGCACATTCGGTGACCTTGCCACAGTTAAAAGCTGACGCTGAACAATCGGGAGATCAGCATAAGGTTCAAGCCTATAAAGACATGGAGCAACATGTTGTTCGTTTCGAACGTAAAGTTCACGATCTGAAATTAACTCGAATGGTTGTTCTTCAAACAGCTCCTCAGATTCGTTTAATACAGAACAACAGTTCTGCGTTAATGGAAAAGATACAATCGTCCCTTGTTAACACGATTCCTTTATGGAAGAATCAAATGGTTCTGACTCTCGGTATAGCTCATTCACAACGTGCTCTAGAGGCGCAGAAAGCGGTTACCGATGCGACCAATGAACTTCTTCGTCGTAACTCAGAGATGCTAAAAGAATCAACGATTAAAGTTGCCAAAGAAACCGAACGTGGTATTGTTGATATAGAGACAATTAAAAAAGCAAATCAGGATATCGTCTCCACTATTGATCAAGTTTTGCAAATACAGCGTGAGGGACGAGAGAAACGAAAAGTTGTTGAACAGGAACTATTGCAAGCCGAAACGGAATTAAAAACACATACACTTAAATCCGCTAGCGACGAAAATAAGTTGATTAACTAAAAAAGGTGGGCTTTCCCAATCGGATAGCTTACCATCTTTCCGATGAGGGATATCTGTGGGCGTAAACAATTAAACTAATCTTCCCATCTGCGTTTGGGAATACAAGAGATGCCTTGTGTTTTCCTTAGTATTATAGGGCGCTGGTCATAGCGACTTTCCAGAACTAAAGAATCCTCGCTGTGAAATGCAATACGATATCGAGGGAGATATGTTCCTGTTTTGTGACACCCTGAGGCTTTATATTTACCATTTGGTTTGGTGTATACACCTTCTCCGATTAAACTATCGCCTCGAATTACGTAGACACCTTTTGCAAATTCAGTCCACTCACCATTATTATAGCACGAATCGGGAATGCGTTGGGCCTTGGCATGAACATCCATCTTTGTATACATCGAGTCACAAATGAATTTAAATTCATGTAAGGTGTAATCTAACATTTGTTCTTGGTAAGGGATACTGTCTTGTACCCAAACACCTTGTAAGAATGCGGATCCTTCTGTTTGCATTTCCGAGTGGCGTACACATCCAGTAGTTAGCAAGAGCATGCCTATCAAAAGAGATAGGCACGTCTTTGTCAAAATGTTTGTATTAGATGAAAATGTCACAGTCTTATTTTAAGCTACCAACCATGTCTTCAGGTTTCACCCATTCATCGAACTCTTCGGCAGTAACATAACCTAATGCAATCGCTGTTTCTTTTAATGTCGAATTGTTTTTATGAGCAGTTTGAGCGATTTCGGCAGCTTTATAGTAACCGATTTTCGTGTTTAATGCCGTAACTAACATTAATGAATTATCTACTAACTCTTTAATCCGAGTGTTATTTGGCTCAATGCCTTCTGCGCAGTGATCATTGAAGGAAGTACAAGCGTCACCAATTAAACGTGCGGATTGTAGGAAGTTAGCGGCCATCACAGGTTTAAAGACATTTAATTCATAATGTCCTTGTGTACCACCGATAGTAATAGCAACGTCATTTCCCATGACTTGGGCGGCAACCATGGTTAAAGCCTCACATTGGGTTGGGTTTACTTTTCCTGGCATAATCGATGACCCAGGTTCATTTTCAGGAATAATGATCTCGCCTATTCCTGAACGGGGACCAGAGGCAAGCATACGTATATCATTTGCAATCTTATTTAAAGATACAGCAAGTTGTTTCAATGCACCATGCGATTCAACAATCGCGTCGTGTGCGGCTAAAGCCTCAAACTTATTTTCCGCTGTAACAAAAGGTAATCCGGTGAAGGAAGCGATATGTTTTGCTACTGTCACATCGTACCCATTTGGCGTATTTAGACCTGTTCCTACAGCAGTCCCTCCTAGTGCAAGTTCAGAAAGGTGAGGTAAGGTGTTTTTCACAGCCCTTAGACCATGATTTAATTGAGCCACATAGCCGGATAATTCCTGACCTAAAGTAATTGGTGTTGCATCCATAAGATGCGTTCTTCCAATCTTTACAACGCTCATAAATTCTTTTGACTTACGTTGTAAGGTGTCTCGGAGTTTCTCTACACCTGGAATAGTTACTTCGATAACGGCTTTGTAAGCAGCGATGTGCATCCCTGTAGGAAAGGTGTCATTAGACGATTGCGATTTATTTACGTCGTCATTTGCTTTCAATACCGGTTCTCCTTCGCCGATATTTTTTCCGGAAAGTACTTGAGCGCGGTTAGCAACTACTTCATTAACATTCATATTAGATTGTGTTCCTGAACCGGTTTGCCATATTACTAATGGGAACTGATCATCTAATTTGCCAGCTAAAATCTCGTCACAGACAGCAGCTATGGCGTCACGTTTTTCTATAGGAAGTACACCCAATTCGTGGTTTGCATAAGCGGCTGCTTTTTTCAAATAAGCAAAACCTTCAATAATTTCTTTTGGCATTGATGCGCCAGGACCAATTTTAAAGTTGTTGCGCGAACGCTCGGTTTGTGCTCCCCAGTATTTGTCTGCAGGCACTTGAACCTCGCCCATCGTGTCTTTTTCTATTCTGAATGACATAATTTAACGTATTTATTCGAATAACAAAGGTAATGAAAATATAGCAGATACGGTGTTAAAATCGTGTTATCTACAGCCTAACGATAGTGCTATTAACCCTAATTTTAAGAGCCACCCAACCTTTTGGTGACATGTTTTTCTATATGATGATAAAGTTGCTTAGGTTTGAGTGTTCGCCAAGGGAATTCATTTAGTTGTCCTCCGAAGTGTATATAATAATCAATACCTAAAGTTTGGAATTCTTGAACAACATGTGTCCGGAAGTTCAATCCAACGATCCAACCATCGCTAGTATCATCAAACCACTCCTCGTAATAGGAATCATCTGAGCCATGGAAGTTCAGGACATTTTCACCAATTAATAGGAATTTATCTATTCCTTCAGCAATCATGACATCTAGTAATTCTCTTTTGAGAACCATGATGTCATTGTTAATAGCATCATTCCACTCGCCAATAAGTTCAATAACAGTAAACCCCTTATCGTAATCGACATATAAGACTTTTAAATAGAGGGTGGGCGAGCCGAATTCGTCCCATTGTGGGTGCAGCAGGAAATTATAGATTTGTTTGTCATATTCAAACTCATTATAAATCGTTCCGTAAAATGGTGATTTTTCGTCCTCGGCAGCGATATAATCATCGCGCCAGTTGTAATATGGTTCAATCTCGTGCACGTTTATCAAATTATAACTCAAATATTACCAAAATTTTATACACTTTAATACGTTGGACTATTTTTTGTACAAATACATTGTTAACTTACCAGCTATTAAGTGGTGAAAACATCTTAATTTTGCACCAGCTATTATAAATGCAAAAAGGTACTAAACGAAATATTTTTGTCGCTGCGACGTACGCAGCTGTATTATTACTCGGCATATTGCTGGGGCAGAACTATGTGGATGAGCAGGGTAGTAAGCCCGGCAATAGTTTAGTACCAATTGGCTTATCGAATAATAGCTGGAAAATGCAACAGTTGATTGATCTGATTGCTGATGCTTACGTCGATAGCGTGAATATTGATTCTGTCCAAAATGGTGCAATAAATCATATCATTTCACATTTAGATCCATATTCTAGTTACTTAGTGCCCAATGAGGCTCAGCGTCAAACGGAAATACTCGAGGGCACCTTTGAGGGGATCGGCATGGAATATTTCAATCTAAATGATTCATTAGTTATTGTATCGTTGATTAATGGTGGCCCAGCTGATAAGGCTGGATTTCGTGTTGGCGACAAAATTTTGAAAATTGCTGACACCGCCGTTGCTGGTGTAAATGTTTCACGCGAACGTGTTGAAAAATTGATTCGTGGACGAAGAGGCACGTCGTTAAATATCCATATTGCACGAGAGGGACGAGACTTAGAAGCACCAATTCGTGTTATACGTGATCAGGTTACCGTAAGTTCCATTGATGTTGCTTATATCATCCGTCCAGGTGTCGGTTATTTAAAGATTAGGCGTTTTGGTATTAATACGGCCGACGAGTTTAAACGGGCTGTGGTGGAGCTTAAAAAGCAGGGAGCCACCAAGCTTATTATGGATTTACGTGACAATGGTGGTGGATATTTTCATATTGCCATTAAAATTGCTAGTGAGTTTTTTAACGATAGTCGTTTGATCGTTTATACAAAGGGTGCACACGAAGAGCGGCATGAATACCACGGCGATGAGTCTGGGGACTTTACGCAAGGTACTGTTGCGATCTTGATAAATGAAAACACAGCCTCCGCTAGTGAAATTGTTGCCGGTGCAATACAGGATTGGGATCGCGGTGTGATTATAGGAAGACGTTCTTATGGCAAAGGTATCGTGCAAGAGCAATATGATTTCTCGGACGGTTCATCGGTAAACCTTAGTATTGCCCGTTATTTTACGCCTCTGGGTAGGAGTATTCAAAAGAAATATTCACCGAACTGGTCAAATATGCATGATTACTCCAGTATGTACAGCGGATTATGGGCGCTTGACACCCTCTATGCACATGGAAAAACCTTTGAAACGGGGGCCGGTAAGAAGGTATACAGTGGAGGTGGGATATTACCTGATATCCATGTTGCTCAAGATTCGAATGCATTAAGTTTATTTTACCAAGACTTGATACAGTATAGTTTCATCGAGCAATTTGTGTATTCCCGTTTTACGCAAAAATTACCTGCTTATTCGATCGAAAATTTTTTACAAGGCTACCATCTTCCAGACAATGAATTTCATGCTTTCGTTGAATTTGTACGCTCGGAGGGCTTTGTTCTGAGTGATCAAACGAGTAGGCAATTACGTGATTTGATAGAATCGGATATCGAAGCACTTGTGGGAAGATACTATTTTGGTAGAGAAGCTTATTTTAAAGTGAAGAACCGCGATGATTCTTTTGTCAAGGAATCATTGGACTACATACAAAAGGTGGATAGCCAGTTGATAAGCCCTTAATCGTTCTGGTATTTTGTGTGAATTATTTCCGAAGTTTTATATCTGCCCACACAGGATAATGATCTGATAATTTTTCTTTTACAATTTTATACTGCTCCACATCGAAGCTTTTACTACAAAAGATATAGTCAATTTGAAGTATGGGTAACATCTCGTAATGCGTTACTCCCCAGCCTCTACCTTTTTCATTGAAAGCATTTTTAAGATCTTTACGGATTAGGTTAACACTATAGGACATTGGAGTATCATTAAAATCACCCATCACTATTACGGGATACTGCGTTGTATCAATATGGTCGCGTAAAGCCTGTGCCTGTTTCCCGCGACGTTCGAATGCTAGTTTTAGCTTGCGTCCCACTCTTTTTGTACCATGTTCATCACTAGGAACCGTGGATGGATTTTGAATAAACGCTTTATCTTCGGACTGCAGGCCAAATGATCGAAGGTGCACATTATACACGCGCACCGTATCGTGTCCTTTAACAATATCGGTAAATATAATACGGTTGATTCCAAATTCGTTTTTGGTTATTACACCTGAATAGATAATTGGATATTTTGAAAAAACAATTTGCCCATAACCTTCATGCTCGCTCTGCATTGCCGGTTCAAAGTAGTAATCTTTAAAATCCCCTTCTTCTACTAGTTGATCAGTAAATTGCTTAGTGCCCTTAATTTTACTGAAATATTCTTGTATAGTAAGTATGTCAGGTTGTACATCCTTTATCAGTGAGGCAACATGAGACTTAATATCATTTTTTGTTTTGCCTTTTACTTTACTAAATAAGTGTGCATTAAATGTCATCACCCGTAATCCGCTGTCGGTTTTCGTTATCTCCTCAGCTTTTGTGCGAATGCCAAGATGTTGCCCGAGCAAATTCCATCCTAGTAAAATAGGAATAATTGTCCACAGGGCGACTTTGGGGCGTCGTAATAACCAGTAGACAACAAATAATAGATTGATGATCAAAATGGGCAGGTATCCTAAACCTAAAAATGCGAGTGGCCAAAAAGTCTGTGGATTGATAACAGTTGCGGCGTAGCTTAATAGCAAAAAAAGTACAACGATTATATTAACTAGGAATATCGTTTTGCTGAATAAGCCGAGATCTTTTTTTAGAAGACGTTTTTTTGACATGGCATTATTTTTCGCTCTTACTCGCTTTGAACAAGACCTCTTTTTCCTGTGAAGATAAGCTTTCATACCCTCCCACAGAAATTTTATCTAATATTTCGTCAATCTCAGATTGGTTAGGAAGATCTGAATCGTTTCTGTAAATGTGATGTGAATAGGTAGAAGTCCCTTTGTGAACAATTTTGAGCTTCGATCTTTTAAAGGATTTTAAAAGGTTACTGAAATCTCTTCCTTGTTTGAGATTCGTTATAAAAATCATTCCCCACACAGCGGACAGTAAAAATGCTAGTGAAGAAGGCTTATCAGCAATTGCGGTAAAGATTAACTCAATACAGATATAGACGATGGCAATTACTTTCATGGATACATTACCAAACAAGAACAGTCGTACCTCGGACTGAGGAACTAATGTGGCTGTTGCAGCAACAACAGCACCTAATGCAAAAGAACCAGTATTGGTAAAACTTTGTTGCTGGAACTCATTTAATGCTGGAATTAGACCCAAAATAAGATAGGCGATACCTCCTAGAATTAAACTGCTGGAATATAAGAACAAAAATTGCCTTTTATTAAGAAAAACCAGGAAGGTACTCCCCATCCAGAATAGCCATAAACAATCGAAGAGAATTGAAAATAGGCCCGTATACAAGAAGGGAAAGGTAAGTATAGACCATGGTTGAGTTATAAATACATCGAACGAAACGGGCAGGCTTAAGTATTTTACCGCATAATCATATAATGGCAATGATATCGCGCCAACCTCCTGAAGGAGATCGAAAACATGAATCAGCACAAATACGAGAACCTGTGCGGAAATGATAAAAGGAATCGGAGAGTCGCTTTTATAAGTGTCTCGCCAAAAAGTTTTTAAAACACGCTCTTTCATCGATTATTTGTATTTCTCTTTTTTATAGACATATAATAAATATATGACTTTATGTTTTCTTTGATTTAAGACTTAAACGCTCTAAGTTGTTTAACAACTGAATCACCCTTAATGTTCTTTTTTCACTTCATTTCTCTCAAATACCCCTTCTAATTTTCCAGGTCTTAAGTAAAATGAATGCAAATAATGCTCCTCCCACATGCGCGAGGTGGGCAATAGAACCTCCGTCGTTAGAAAATCCTAGATATATTTCTATGAATATTAATATAGGAATAAAAACCTTAGCTTTTATCGGGACGGGGATAAAAAATAAATAGAGAGGCATATTTGGAAATAAATAAGCAAAAGCTAGTAACAACCCATATATAGCACCAGAAGCACCAACTAGTGGGGTGCCGTAAATTGAAGCTAACGTTGAAAATTGTGACTCAGTTACTTGTAAATCAGATGTGACTCGATTATTTATCATATCAAAATTTAACAACTCAGATGCTTTAACAGTACCAGCAATTTGGTGCACCTCGAATGCTTGAACACCATATTGTAGAATGAGGGCCCCGACACCGCAGATCAGGTAGAAATTTAAAAATCTTTTAGAACCTAGCATATGTTCAATGATTGGGCCGAACATAACCAATGAAAACATGTTAAAAAAGATATGCGAGAATCCGCCGTGCATAAACATATAGGTAATTATCTGCCATATGTGAAAAAATGGAGAGTCTGGGTAATAAACGCCAAAAAAACGTGTCGATTGATCAAAAATCGCCGAGCCAACAAAACACAGGACGTTAATGATGAGTAAGTTTTTTACTACAGGTGTTAAATTTGAAAATAGGTTGTTCATATTTTTAGCTCGTTTACCGTTAGTTTTTATTAAATCGTTCAGATAATTCCTGAAGGGTAATAGTTATTATAATGGGCTTTCCGTGAATTGATATACTAGGGGATTGCGTCGCAAAGAGTTTGTCAAACAGTTCAGCCATCTCTTGATTACTTAATGGTGTTCCTGGTTTGATTGCTGCGTTTTTCGCTAAGCTCCTAGCTAAGTTTTCTCTTTTGTCGAGTTGTAAGGCGTCTTTATTATTTTTAAAGTCTTCTAGTAATTGTTCAAGTATTGTCTTTTCGTTTATTCCTGTTCCTAAATCGGCAGGGATCCCATCTACGATAAATGTTGATTTCCCTAAAACGCGTAATTGAAACCCCAATGTTTGTATTTCTGGCAGAATTTCTTCCATTAAGGCGAAATCTGATGCACTAAGTTCGACGGTTTGCGGAAAGAGGCTCTGTTGGCTGGTTCCTTGATTATTCTCCAGATGTTCTTTATATTGTGCAAATAAGATTCGTTCGTGAGCTGCTTGTTGATCGATAAGCATAAAACCCGAATGTATTTGAGATACAATAAATCGATTATGAAGTTGAAAAAATTGTTTTTTTGATTCTTGGACAATATTTTCATTACTGACTCCGGCTGATGTGCTATTCTTTTCAGATGCTTTGTCAGTCATAAGTGTCAGCTGCTCAGGTGAGGATTGTTGTGATATTTGGTATAAAGTGTCCCAATTTTTAGGCATTCCAGCTTTCTTCTCTAAGCCAGCGGTGTAGTCCGACGAGCGTGAGGAGGTTTTTCGATCTTCGAATGGGTTGAAGTTGGGATTGAATGTTATTGTGGGTGCTTGGATTTCCTCTATTGGTTTTGTCGTAATAAAACTACTAAAGCTAGTTTCTTGATCGAAATCCAAAGTAGGGGTAATGTTATAGCGACCTAACGACCGTTTAACTGCAGAGCGAAGAATCGCATAGATGGATTTATCTTCGACATATTTGATCTCTGTTTTAGTAGGATGAACATTGATATCAATCTTTGAGGGGTCGATATCGATAGATAATATATACAACGGATAGGTGTCTGCCGGAAGTATCTCCTCATATGCATTCATAACCGCGTGATTGAGATAAGGGTCTTTAATAAAACGGTTGTTCACAAAGAAAAACTGCTCACCTCGTGTTTTTTTTGCATATTCGGGCTTCCCAATAAAACCTTTCAAATTTATGATCGATGTCTCTTCTTCAATAGGAACCAATCGCTGATTGTAACTGTTTCCAAAAATATGAATTATACGCTGTTTTAGCGATTCCGCAGGAAGGTGGAACAGCTCATTCCCATCACTATGTAATGTTAAAAATATCTCGGGATGTGCTAAAGCAATTCGTTGAAACTCATCTATAATGTGTCGCATTTCAACGGCATTGCTCTTAAGAAAATTGCGCCGTGCAGGTATGTTGTAAAATAAATTTTTAACGCTTATACTGGTTCCATTAACTATTCCTTCAGGATATTGTTTGATTATCTTAGAACCCTCAATTTCAACCACGTTTCCAAGCTCATCTTCCACACGTTTTGTTTTTAGTTCAACTTGTGCTATTGCAGCGATCGATGCCATAGCTTCTCCTCGGAAACCCATTGTACGAATCGCGAAAAGGTCCTCAGCTTTACGTATTTTTGAGGTAGCGTGGCGTTCGAAACAATTCCGTGCATCAGCAACACTCATGCCACACCCATTATCGATAACTTGGATTAATGATTTACCTGCATCTTTAACAATAAGTTTGATTTTATCTGCCCCTGCGTCGATCGCATTCTCTATAAGTTCTTTCACAGCAGAAGCTGGACGTTGAACAACTTCTCCTGCAGCTATCTGGTTCGCGACCGCATCTGGTAACAACTGAATAATATCTGACATACGAGAACAAAGTTACGAAAACGTGAGAGGAATATATAGTGATTTGATGGTTTCCGCGAAACGATTCTAGACTGTTTATTAAAACGTTTAAAAAAGAAGATGGTTATTCCATCTCCATTTTTAAGAATCGTGCAGTTTCGCTTTTTTTAATATTAATTAAATCCTCTGGTGTTCCGGCAAACATAAGTTCTCCTCCACCATTTCCTCCTTCAGGCCCCATGTCAATTACCCAATCTGCGGTCTTTATGACGTCTAAGTTATGCTCTATAATAAGTACTGTATTGCCACGTTCAACTAAACGGTCAATCACGCCAAGTAATACATTGACGTCCTCAAAGTGTAATCCAGTTGTTGGTTCATCTAAAATATAAAACGTATTACCAGTATCTTTCTTAGAGAGTTCTGTCGCGAGTTTTACACGTTGAGCTTCGCCACCCGAGAGTGTCGTCGAAGACTGGCCTAATGTAATGTATCCGAGGCCTACATCCTGTAACGTTTTAATTTTTCTATAGATCGCTGGAATATTTTCGAAAAAATCAACCCCTTCATCAATTGTCATATCCAATACATCGGATATCGATTTGCCGCGATACCGGACCTCTAAGGTTTCTCTGTTATACCGTTTACCCTGGCAGGTTTCACAAGGAACTTGCACATCCGGTAAAAAGTTCATTTCTATGATTTTCATTCCAGCACCTTGACAGGTTTCACAACGACCTCCTTTAACGTTAAAGGAAAAGCGTCCTGGTTTATATCCCCTAATTTTGGCTTCCGGCAATTGGACAAAAAGTGTTCGTATATCGGAGAATACCCCCGTATAAGTAGAGGGATTTGATCGAGGCGTTCGTCCGATAGGGCTTTGGTCAATTTCAATGACTTTATCAATATGGGAAAGTCCATCAATGCTTTTATAGGGCATAGGGGTCGCTTTGGCCCGGAAGAAATGTCTGTTTAGAATCGGATATAAGGTCCCCGTAATTAGACTAGATTTTCCTGATCCAGAAACTCCAGTAACAAGGATAAGGGAGCCCAGCGGAAAGTCCACATCAATATTCTTTAGGTTATTGCCTGTTGCTCCTTTTAGAGACAGCACATGGCCGTTCCCAGCTCGTCGATGATTAGGGATGGATACTTCGCGCTGTCCGTTTAAATATTGTGCGGTTAATGAATTTGAACGCACGATCTCCAGAGGAGTTCCCTGTGCGACGATCTTCCCGCCATTAACGCCTGCTTCGGGACCCATATCGATCACATGATCCGCATTTAAAATCATGTCTTTGTCATGCTCCACCACAAGAACAGAGTTTCCAATATCCCGTAGATTCTTCAGCGAGCTTATCAACCGCTCGTTATCACGTTGATGTAATCCGATACTGGGCTCATCAAGGATATAAAGTACGTTAACAAGTTGAGATCCAATTTGCGTAGCAAGGCGAATACGTTGCGCCTCTCCGCCCGACAGCGTTTTGGAAGCCCGGTTTAGGGTTAAATAACTTAAACCAACATCTAAAAGAAAACCAAGTCGCGTACGAATCTCTTTTAGAATTTCCGAAGCGATGGTATTTTGCCGTTGATTTAGTCGTTTTTCAATGCCTTCAAACCACATGAAAAGTGCGCTAACATCCATGCTAGCTAGTTCAGAAATGTTTTTATTGTCAATTTTGAAATGAAGAGATTCTTTTTTAAGACGTGCGCCGCTACAGAGCGGGCAATTTACTTTTGTACGGAAATCATCCAATTGCGGGGAATCATCTGAGCCTTTTCCGTTTAACTCTTCGAGCATTTTAAAGAGACCCTCAAATTGAACTTTGTACTCTCTAGCTCCATAACTACCATAGGAGATAGTAAGATTTATCGGTTCTGCATCGCCAAAAAGAAGGATGTCAATTTGCTCATCGCTTAGTTTGTCGATAGATGCTGTCAAGGAAAAGTCAAGTTTTTTTGCGACTGCTTTTACCACTTGAAAGGTCCAGGAGTCACGAGCCGGGCCTAGGGGTAAGATGGCTCCTTTTTGTATGCTTAAGCTTTTGTCAGGAATGACAAAGTTTTTGTCAATTTCAAAAATGTAACCTAAGCCGTCACATCTTGGGCATGCTCCATAAGGTGAGTTGAATGAAAAGGAATTTGGCTGCGGCTCATCATAAGAAATGCCGGATACGGCATCCATAAGATAACGGCTAAAAAAGTGTTCGCGACCCTCGTTATTGGCGATTTTTATTATACCTTTCGAGGTCTTCATGGCCTGCATCACCGAGGTGTACAATCGTTTTGACTCTTCCTTAGAGGTGTACAAACGGTCTACTACAGTTTCAATGTCATGTATCTTGTAGCGATCAACCTGCATTTTAGGAGCTAAATCGAGGATTTCACCATCAACGCGTACCTTTGTATATCCCTGTTTTCTTATTTGTTCAAAGAGTTCTCTATAATGACCTTTTCGACCTTTTACTACCGGAGCAAGGATATAGATGGGCTCACCATCAAATTCTTCAATAATTTTTTCTACAATCTGTTCCTCAGACATCCGCTGCATAGGTTCTCCCGTTTGGTAC
>JAALOO010000299.1_pt1 | contig 45816 bp, 52 predicted proteins | sample 7257641 | NCBI WGS metagenome assembly JAALOO01 (sample SAMN14085613, study PRJNA598686) | mite metagenome | biome: ENVO:01001000; feature: ENVO:01001002; material: ENVO:01001226; isolation source: single female mite from University of Michigan culture on fish food culture... ...
GCCTAATACAGTCCTCGCGCCGTGCTCCGAATCGCGGTGAAACAATTCCGCGACACTCATCATTTTTGCTCAAACTGCACTAGCCTATATGGCTGCTTACGGCTTGGCGGGCATTTCAAACTGTTTCTACCAGTCAAATAATCTCCTCTATCGACTTCAACTGAAAATTACCGGAAACTGGCAGAAAACAGAAAAATTACATTTAAAACAATTAAAACTGATTTATTTAAAAAACGCGTGGATTATTCAAAAATTAAAATTGGCAGTTTTTTATGAGAAAGTTTGTACAAAAAATAAATTTTGTTTTACTTTTGGTGCTCATTCAAAAATCAGCCATAAAACAATGTATGAATTTTTGTTTGTTTACAGTGGTTTCATAATGTACGTTTCTAAAATGTTTAAAAATGAAAAGTTATAAAACTATGTCATTTTTTAAATTTGCACTTAAATTAAATCGATTTGCATACTTGTGTTTTAAAAAGTAAAATGTTGACGTCAATTTAAGAAAAATAAATGCATTTTACTAACTTGATAAATGCTTTAAAATTGCACGACAAAGAAAGCTTAATAAAATGCAGTTTTTAAGCAAAAATTATTTACATAATTTTAAAATTTAATAAGTTATGTTGATTGAAATAATATTAAAAATTTTACAAACACCGTTTGTTCAAATTTATTTAAGATGCGTTTACACTACAATGAAAAACATTTTTCAAGATCATGATTCATTTAAATCAAAACTACAATTTACACACAACTGTTTTGCATTTTTAGGTGCGACAAGATTTTTAGTTTATTCTTTATATCCAAATGAAACATCTTTTTTTGCAAAACACGATCCAATGGCTGTATTTGTTTTTAAATATTCAAACTTGACTACTTTTCTAATTGCTACTGCGCTATTTTTTGGATTTTTTGTTTTGATAATATTTCACAGCTACTACTCAATGCCAATACAGGAGCCAATTTGGCAGTGGTACTACAACTTACTTGTCGGTATTCAAGATTTAAAAGAGCAGTTTACAATTACTAATGCCAGTTTAAGGGAAAAAATTGTCAAAACTAAATATGGTGAATGCAACTTGCCTTGGGATAAGACGGTTGTTTTACTTAAAATTTGGCGTAACCAAGACTTTGTTGACAAACGAAAACTGTACCGAAAATCAACCATACTGGCGAGTGCTTCTGAAAAACTTCGAATGCGACTACTGTTGGGCCTGCCATTGGCAGACAACATGTGCTTTCAATCACACATGCTAATCGGTTTGTTGTTTGTTGTTACCGTTTTAAAATTTTTTCTAACATTTATTTTCATTAATTTCAGCAATATTTTGCATAACCCTTTTTGTGTACTGTCTTGACCTTCTTTGGACCAACTTTTCACTAATTGACAGCGTCTTCATTCTCCATGACCTGCTAATCATCTACTACTTTGTGTTTCAGCTAGTTCAAGGAGCCTTCTTCTATACTCTGATCTCCATCTTTGCCGCTCTGGTGTTTTCCGACTACTCAAAGGTAGCTTTTGACAAGGTGAAAAGGCTGATTCGTCAAAATAGAGGCGCAGAAAATTTTCCATTTCCTTATCGATATTTGGGCACAATTGAGCAATCACTAAAGCAGCACCACCTGGTGTGCTACCTGTCACTGGCTGGCAATCACCAGGTGTTCGGGCGCATCACTCTCTGGTTCCTTATAACAAATATGCCCCTTAACATCCATTGCATAGCTCAGTTAGTGCTAACAAAAAATGGCATTTATGAGACGATCATCTTTAGCTTGATCATCTTCTATCAACTCATGTCTTCAGTGGTCGTCTTTCAGCCTTCCGCCTGGTGCAGTGTTCAGCTCCATCAGCCTAGCAAGATGATGCCACGGATGATCGGTCAAATGAGTGGACGAAAGTGGATGCTGTACAAACTCAAGGTGGACGACCTTTTCTTTCGACTGACCTGGGGTTCAAGAGTGGCCGCACAGATTGGTCCCATCAGTCAGATGACCTACCAGGCAACTTTGGAGGTACCATTTGTTGTTTTGTTTACATTTTTTTGCATAAAAAGATAAGTATAAAACTTTTTCATTTTTAGATTTTTCTCCTCTATTCAAGCTACTTATTGATGGCATTTTCTCAGCAAATCGAAGCAAGGAGCAGTAAACAATGAATGTGCATTTGGTTTTTAAAAGTTTAGTTACGATTTTTATACTATGAGTTAATTTTTATGTTGTAATCTCACTCAGCTTGTTACTCTAGTTTTATTGATTGAATTGTTTTTAAATTGTTAAGAAATTCATTTGAGCTCAGTTCAAATTTATTAAAAATTAAAAACGCTCAAAAATTGAAAACAACAAACTATAAAGGCAAATAAATTCAAATTACCAAATTAAAATTAAAAACAATTTTTTGCAAATATTAATTGTTTTAATTTTTATTTTTTATATTTTGACTCACAACTATTTTTTGCAACTTTCACCTGATAGTCAATTTGCTTGCAATTTATTATTTTCAAAGCAAAAAATGTTTGCTCCTTTCTCCTACTTTCAAGCTCAACGTTTAGAAAAATTTTACTGTGTTTTTACAAACATTTTCCGAGATGTTTACATGGTATGTCCTGTACTCAATTCAAGTACTTTAATAAGTTCGTCCTTTTTTATAGCGATACTCTCGGTGCTTTTACACTACAATGAAGAGCACATTTCAAGACCATGGAACACTTAAAGCAAAGCTAATCTTCTACTACGATTGTTTTGCTTTTCCTACGCAATGAAGATACTTGTTTACTTTGCTTATCGAAATGATGATGACTTTATCCTTCAAAGCTATGATCCCATTGCCCATCTAGTTCATCGTCATCCTGAGACTCAGGTTTTTGTGGTGGCAATGCTGCTCTTCTATGAATTCTTTGTCCTCGTAATGTCGCACAGCTTCTTCAGCATGCCCGTCCACAGGCCCATTTGGCAGTGGTTTTACAATCTCATTGTCGGTGTTCAGGATTTGAAAGAGCAGAACACAATATTTGATTTTGAAGCGAGGAAAAGGATTATTCATGGCCGATTGCATAGTCGACTCAGATGGCCATGGGCAAAAACTGTGGCAAAGTGGAGCACTTGGAAACACCAAGACTTTGTTGATAAAAGGAAGCTGTACAGAGAGTCGCCCATTTTGGCTAAAGCTTCTGATAAGCTGAGACTAAAACTTTTGCTTGGGCTGCAGTTAGTAGACAATGTTTGCTTTCAGTCACAGGTGCTCATTGGTAAGTTTTTGTTTTTTCTCAAGACTTAAATTTTCACTTTTCCCCACTCAGCACTCCTCAACGCCGCCTTCTTCACCGCCAACTTTGGGCAAATCCTCGGTCCTTTCCCTCCATTTCCGTACTCCCTCTTTGTTCTTCATGACGCCCTTCTGATGTACTACCAAATTTACCGACTAGTCCAGGGGGCCTTCTTCTACACCCCGGTGTCCCTCTTTTCCGCCGCAATTTTTTCTGACTACTCGCAGGCGTCTTTCGGAAGAGTGCAGAGGCTAATGCAAAAGTTTAGGCAAAAACACAAAAGCAGCCAAAGTGAACATCTTTCCTCTCTTCCACATCGAGTCTGCTGCAGTGCCATTGAGACAGCTTTCAGAAGGAATCACCAGGTGTGCTACCTGACGATGGCCGGCAACCAGCAGGTCTTTGGGCGAATCACCGCCTGCTTCCTGTTGGCGAACATTCCAGTGAATATTCATTGCGTTTCTCAGTTAGTGCTAGCAAAAAATGGAACCTATGAGACGATCATCTTTAGCTTGATCATCTTCTATCAGTTTTTGACTGCCTGGTTTGTCTTCTACCCCTCGGCAAAGGGCACGATGAGGTTGCACGAGCCGGCGAAGATGATGCCGCTGATGGTCGGTCTGATGGGCGGGCAAAAGTGGCTGCCACTGAAACTGAAAATGGATGACCTTTTTTATCGACTCACCTGGGGCCCAAGGATTGCTGCCCAGGTGGGTCCTATCAAGCAGATTACCTATCAGAGTACGTTGGATGTAAGTGAAGAACGTTTATTTGATTTACTGAAATTTATCAAGTTTTTTATTGTTGTTTTTAGATTTTTCTTCTGTACACAGTTTACCTGATGATGGCCTACACTTCGTTTAGTCAGCAGAGTGAAGGAACAAAATCGAAGTAAATCAGACTTGTTGTATGAACGCAAATACCACAAACAAACTTAGAGCAGAAAATCAAAGGGCAAACCTGCTGCTGTTAAAAAGTGTAGCAACCAACTCATTTTCATTTGTCACAAAGCTAAAAACACTAGCAACACTGGCATTTCCACAAACCTTTGACACATTTTAGTCACTCTCTTGTAGTGATGGAAGCTATAAAAAGCTCAACCTTCTTTGTAGTCTCGTTGATTCCCTCTTCTTCTTTTAAAACTTTTTGATCACCACAATGAACTGGTCCTGCTGCCTTTTACCCATTGTGTTGGCCACCATTTTTGGGGCCGTACAAGCTGATGTACTTCAACCTCCGACTGTAAAGACAAAAAATGGCCTAATTGCCGGCTACGTAAAAAGTTTGGATGAGGGAAAGACGGCCTACGTCTATGAGGGAATTCCCTATGGTGAGTTAGTCAGAAAGATCTAATTTTTGTAAAAAAATCGCTAACTTTCTGTTCACCACTTTTAGCCAAAGCGCCAGTGGGCGAGCTCCGCTTTCAGAAGACGCAGCCGGCGGAAAACTGGACCGGCGTGTACAATGCGACCAAGTTCCGAGCCGCCTGCTTGCAGCCCGACCAGCTAGTGCCCGACAACAACATTCCCGAGACGACGCACAAGAGTGAGGACTGCCTCTACCTGACCGTCTACCGACCGCCGACTGAGTCCACCAAACCGAGGGCAGTTATGATGTGGATTCACGGAGGTAGCCATTGAGCTGTAGAAAATGCAATTTCAGCAATTTTCTAAAACTTTATTTCTTTCTAGGCGGTTTTGAGACTGGCTCAATCTTCAGCGTTGCCTACGACGGCAGCTACATCGCCACAATGGGCGACGTCATCGTGGTGCCCATTCAGTACCGACTCGGCAGTTTTGGTTTCTTGTACGGCCAAACGGAGGACACGCCCGGCAATGCAGGCCTCTACGATCAAATTGCCGCTCTTAAGGTAGAGATCGAATTGCCCCTAAACCCAGCAGAGATTTTTATTTTTTTTCATATTAATTTTCCAGTGGATTCAAGAGAACATTGCCGCCTTTGGAGGCGATCCCCACCAAGTGACCGTCTTCGGCGAGTCTGCCGGCGGCATGAGCGTCGGCGCCCTGGTCCTCAGCCCGCTCGCCCACGGCCTCTTCCGGCGGGCGGTCCTCCAGTCGGGCGCCCCCAACAGCTACCTCGGATCGGAGTCAAAGGCCCAGGCGATGGTGAAGACGAACGCCCTCCTCGAGTCGGTCAACTGCACCAAGGGGACCCCAGCTGAATCTGTAAAATGTCTTCGCAACACGCCCGCCACGGCTCTCGTCAAGGCCACCGAGCACGCCCGCACCAACGGCGAGTCCTTTGAGCCGGTGTACGGCGAGCCGTTGCTGCCCACACGACCTTCAGTTGCCCTGAAGGAGGGCAAGTTCAACCGCAACCTCGACCTCCTCTTCGGCACCGTCTCCGAGGAGGGCGCTCTCTTCGTCGAGTCGCTCTTCCCCGCCCAGCTCGACCCTGACCTTCCAAAAGCGAATGTGACCATCACCGTGGCGCAGGCCAAGTTCATCATCTCGCTGATGTTTCAGATCTTCAAGGAGGACGCCATCCGCGAGGAGGTGGCTGAGTTTTACACTAAAGGCCTTAAGGAGGAAGACAAGGATGCTATTCGGTGAGTTGATCTGAAACTGATTCTTGATTTTAAAATTAACCTTTTTACATTTTTTAGTCAAGCAGTCGCTTACGCTTTTGGCGACTTTCACATCGCCTGTCCGACGGTCCTTTTTGGCGAGTACTACGGCCGATTCACCGCCGCCGACCGAGTGTACGCCTACCGGGTGGTCCAACCACCGGCCATTCCCGTCTTCCTCAAGTGCCGCAACTCGTGGATGGGCGTCTGCCACGGCGATGACGTCCTCTTCCTCTTTGGCTTCCCCCTCAGGTTGCGCGGCATCGTCTTCACTGAAGAGGACTACAAACTTTCAGTAGACATGATCACCGCCTGGACGACCTTTGCAAAGACCGGCAAGCCGACCAGTCCCATGTCAAACGGGGCCAAGTGGGCGGAGGCGATTGAGCATGGAAAGCCAGAGTCGCAGGTGAAGTACATGTCGCTCAATGCCACCGGTTACGAGCTGGTAGAAAACTACTACGCAAAGAGCTGTTCAGGTTTTTGGAAGACTAAGATGATGGCTTAAACTTTGGGTGCTGATTAAAGTGCAGTTTGATTGATAAAGTGCTCACTGTCTTTAGGATGATGATTGATGGTTACCAAAGTACGATGCGATAGTGGTGATTAGATTTGATTTGGTGATTTAATTTTTAAATTAAAAAAAGTTGTATACGTGCACTGAGGTGCTCAAAAAGGTTTTTGTTTGGCAAGTTAGCACAAACAACAACATTGAAAATGAAGCTCACTGGCGCTGCTGTTTTGTTCAGTTTTATTCTGTTTCAAGCTGTTCTAGGCGACGATGATGACCAGTTCACGCCCATTGTACAGCTGAAATCGGGAAAAGTTCGAGGTCTGGTACAGGAGGTGAGCGGCCAACAGCAGCACTTCTACCAGGGAATTCGCTACGGAACCGCCAAGCGATTTTCTTCGCCCACCTTTGCCTCCTCTTGGACGGACGTCTGGAATGCCACCAAAACTCGAGACAGCTGTCCTCAGCCACTGGCCGACCCGGCCACTCGACTGATTCAAGGGGAGGCCCATTCTGAGGACTGCCTCTTCCTGAACATTTGGGCGCCGGCAAATGCCACTAAACATGAAAAAAAGTTTCCAGTGATGGTGTGGATCCACGGCGGCGCCTTCACCATCGGCACCATCTTTGCCCTGTCAGTGGACGGAAAGGACCTGGCGGCGCAGGGAAACATCGTCCTGGTGGCCATCAATTACCGGTTTGAGAAACTAAATAATGTTACAACAAAATTTAAACCTTTGTCATCTTACTTTACAGACTAGGCCCCTTCGGCTTCCTCTACACCGGAAAGGAGGCCAATTTTGGCCTGCAAGACCAGATACTGGCTCTCAAGTGGGTAAAGGAGAACATTGCCGCCTTTGGTGGCGATCCGACGATGGTCACCGTCGCCGGTGAGTCCGCCGGTGGCCAGGCAATTGGTTCGCTGATCATTAGCCCACTGGCGGCGGGCCTTTTCAAGCGGGCCATTCTTCAGTCAGGGGCTCCAAACTCCGGCTTCATCGGCACCGGGCCGGCCATCGCAAAAACGGTCGCCTTTGCAGCCAAGTTCAACTGCTCCAATGCGGACATTTCCGCCTCAGTGGAATGTCTTCGAAAGCGGCCACTCGATGAGCTAGTAAACGGAACCAGTTTCACCCTCGGCAATGACCACTTTTACCCGATCCACGGTGATGCAGTGCTGCCACTCAGTCACCAGGAGGCGCTGAAAACGGGCAAGTTCAACCAGGGCATCGACCTGCTGTACGGCGTCTGCAACAACGAGGGCTCCTACTTTGCCCGGTCGCTCTTTCCAAAGTACCTCACCAATGAAATAGTGACTAGAAGCTCCGCCTCGGCGGACATTGCTCACACGCTGGCACTGTACAATCAATCACAGTTTGCCGCCGAGGTGGCAGATCTCTACCTATCCAAGCTGCCGGCCAACTTCACCCAAGATCAGATCAAGATGGCCGTCGCCAGCGCCATCGGCGACCACCGCATTACCTGTCCAACCATTTTGATGTCAGAGGCGGTGGCCAAGCATTCAAAAAACAGTTCTTCAAACATTGCCATGTACTCCTACCGACTGCTTCAGCACTTTCAGTTTCCGGGCTTTCCCACCGTCAGCTGGGGCGGAGTGGCGCACGCCGAGGATCTGCCCTACCTCTTTCTTGTTTCCTTCCTCTCCTCAGAGGCTGATAAACAGCTGAGTGGAAATATGATTCGGGCGTGGGCCAACTTTGCCGCCACTGGTCACCCAGGTAGTCTCAAATCCGCTAATTCGACGATTCAATGGACGCCCGCTCTAGGGCCAAATAATCAGAAATCGACGACCACTTTCATGAGTCTGCTAGCTGACGGCTACCAGATGGTGCCCAACTACTACCAGACCACCTGTGAGGCCTTCTGGAAGCCAAAGCTCTTTGCTTGAAGCTATTTAAGAGAGATATTGCAGTCGGGGGTGACTTTTAATTAAGTTCTATCAGTTTATAATAAAAATGCCCTCGTTTGTGTAAGCTTCAGTTACAGATTATCTTGAGTGCATAGATTGCGACCGTTTCTAGACTGCGATTGTTGCAGATTGTTGTTGACAACGGCAAAACAAGAGCATAAAGTACTTAAGGTATTGTGGGTGACTTTTGTTGGCACTTGTCTTGTCAATGGAGCAAAAAATTGACTGTTTGTGTAAATCAATGTTTGGCTATAAAATAAAATAAATAAGAGTCAATGTTTTGTATAAAAAGCGACTGTGTGATCAGGTCTAAAATTGCAATAGCTCACACAAAATGGTGCTGCATAAAATCAACTTTTGTTGGATAGCCTTATTGGCATTTCAATTCTTGGCTAAAGTTAGCTGTGCTGAAACAGAAGAGTTTGCACCGATTGTACAACTGAAGGCGGGCAAAGTTAGAGGCACAATCGTGCAGAGTGATGATGGATCGAAGGTGTTGGCGTATCAGGTAAGAAATGTTTTCAGTGTGTGTATTTTAACTAAACACAAATTACCAGGGAATCCGCTACGGCCATGCTGCTCGGTTTTCCAAACCGGCCCCAGCTGAGCCCTGGACCGACGTCTACAATGCCACCCACTGGAGGGACGCCTGTCCTCAGAATAATCTCAACGCTCCGCCGTACAACGATCCGAACGCCCAGACAAAGACGATGAGCGAAGACTGTCTTTTTGTCAGCGTCTGGCGACCACAGACGGAGAAGGCCAATCGAGCAGTGATGGTCTACTACCACGGCGGGGGATTTACACTGGGCACCATTTTCACGAGCATGTACGACGGTCGCTACCTGGCCAGTCGAAATGTAGTCGTCGTGACGGTCAACTCGAGATTAGGAGTTCTAGGGTACCTCTACGGAAATACCACCGATGAGCCGGGAAACCTTGCAGTTTGGGATCAGTACCTGGCGCTGAAATGGGTGCATGAGAACATTCACGCATTTCGTGGTGACCCGAAGAAGGTTACGGTGAGTTTGTATACAAAATATTTTTGTTCAAAGCTAATAAAATTTTTGTTTTAGATTTTCGGTGAATCAGCGGGCGTCTTTCCAATTGCCGCTTTCTCCGTGACACCCCTTACAAAAGGCCTCTTTTCACGGGCCATTCTTCAGTCAGGTGCCCCTACCAGTGTCACTACAAACGACCACGCTAACGCGTTAAAACAAACTGAAGCTGTCGCCAAGCTGCTAAACTGTACAACTGAAGGTGCTCACCTGAGTGAAACCTTGAAATGTCTGAAAAGTAAATCGATTGCTGAGATTCTGAAGGCACAGAGTACACTGGAAATGATTGGCGGAATTCCGTTGCATATTCTCGGCGACAAGCTGTTGCCTTTTAAAAATTTTGTAACTGAGCTAAACAGTGGTCGCTTCCACAAGGACATTGACTTTATGTACGGTGTCATGCTTGATGAAGGGTACGTTGAAGTACATTGTCAATTTTTAAAAAATAACTTCATTTTTAATTTTTGATAGCTCTCTTTTAGTAGCACGCGTCCTTCCTGACCTAAAATCCAACCAGACAGTGCTCACCATTGCCAAAACAAAAGAGTACATCATGAAACTTTACAGCGGAAACAAATTCGCAACAGAAATCACCGACTTTTACACCAGAAATCTGCACTTTGCAAATCAAACTGAACTGCGCCTGGTCATCAGTCGAGCCTTTGCCGATCCAGCCCTAACCTGTCCTACTATTCTCTTTGGCGAAGCAATTGCCAAGGGATCACCAAACCGAAAACACTACGCCTACCGACTTACTCAACCATCTAAAACGGAGTTCCCGCTAGCGGGCGGTTGCAAAGAATGGGTACTTTTAAATATTTTTTAAAATTCTAAACTGATTTAAAATGTTAATGAGTTTTTTGCCTCCATTAGATGGGCGTATGTCATGGTGAGGATGTGGTGTACCTGTTTGGGGTGGCCCACACCAAAGCAAATGCTGATGACTACCAGATGAGCAGGGCGATGATCGGCGCTTGGACCTCATTTGCAAAGAGCGGAAATCCAGGCAAGCTGGGAACGACTGAGTGGACCGAAGCAGTCACTGCAAGCGACCCGTTCACCACTCACATGAACTTGGATTCAAAAAACTTTGAAATGATCAAGTTTATTTTCCATGAAACTTGTGACGTTTTCTGGAAACCAAAGATTTTCGTTTAATTGTTTTGTTTAAGGCAAGACTTTGTCAAACTTTTTATTTTTACATGTCTCTAATAGTTTCCATGTAAAAACAACTTTTTACTCGGTTTGCTGTTATATTAAGTTAGGGTTATTGTTGGGGAGTTCTCTTGTTAATAATAGGTTAGAGTTATTTCTGGGGTGTTCCCGTTGGCTCGGCCGCCGATCGAGAACTAGGTTATGATTGTGTTATTCGCCTAATTCTGCTGAACTAAGTTGACTAAAAATTTCGCCACTTTTCACTTTACACGACAGTGTCGTATTCAGTATATTTTGTTTTCTAGCCTGCCTAGCTGGAAACATTTGTTTTAAAGCAATATTTATTCAAATTCCCAATAAATTACATTTTGGCCGCTAGACGGGGGGCCGAAAAACGTCCGAAATCTGAGATCTCGGACGTTTCTCCGCCGCCGCGGTACGGCTTACAGTAAGCTTGTTCAGATGAGACAACAAAAACTGCTTACTTGTTATTGGTATTCATCTTATGTTGTCCATTTTGTCTTCAGCTGCTGAACTGTTAACTTTAGTTCTTTTCATTCATCTTTTTGCGTGTTTAGCCGCCTACACAAGAAAATGTCTGGCACCGAGCAGTTGTTTAAATCTGACTATGACGCGTACGACGAGTTTGATTGTGGAAATAATGATGAAGAAGAGAATGAAGGAATTGTGGTAAAAGAAAAAATGATTTGGAGAATGATTACGATGCTTTGGAAAATGGCGATCAATCAGCAGGAAATGGTAAGTGGAGAGCATTTGATACTATTAACTTTATTCATAAACTTTTAAATCAACAGAATCGGAAATCAAAACTGAAGAACCGGATGAAACGTCAATTGATATGTACGATGATGAGTTTCATTTTATTATGGAAAAATATTTTGCTGCTACTGCTAAAAATGTCAATGAAGGGAATGAGGCATTGAGTAAGAATGAAGAATCGGAGAATGACTCTGATGCCACTAAAATTGATGATGAAGATTATGAAGCAGTCATTGGTGAGTGGGCAGTGGGTGGATTTATTCTTACTCTTTTGTGTAACACTTTTCATTCTGCAGAGCCTCAGCAAACTGAAGCAGCGGTCAATGGAAGCTCGAGCAGTTCATCAGGTGAACAACAACTGAACCGTCGTCAAAGAAAAACTAAAAAGCACAAGTGTCAACAGTGCGACAAAAGCTTTGACCGTCCATCTGATCTCGAACGACACCAAAGGGTGCACACTGGCGTTCGACTGTACAAGTGCACAGTGTGTTTTAAATCATTCATACAACTTGGTCATCTCAAAACACACCAAGTTGTGCACACTGGCGTCCGACTGCACAAATGCACAATATGCTCCAAAGCATTCAAAAGCAAAATCGATTTCAAAAAACACCAAGTGGTGCACACTGGCGATCGACCGTACAAATGCCCAACATGCTCCAAATTTTTTAAAAGGAAAGACGATCTTAAAACACTTCAAAAAGTTCACAGTGACTCCAGACCATTTCCATGCACTATTTGTCAACAAACGTTCAAACTTAAACAATCTCTCAAACGGCGCCTTCAGGCTAAGCATCCACAGTAAAACTACTTTACCTGCCTCCTTTCATAGCACAAACATTTTTATTGGAAAATCATTTTCCTGTTTTTTTGCACTGAACGCTATTTTGTATCTATTAAGCTATTCATAAAATAAAATGACTGATTTGAAATCTTTTTGGACTTTTTGCAAAGCTACTTGCAAGCACTGCCGACACCTGTTGCTGATGAGTAGCTCGTGGCAAAACTCGCACGTACTGCTTAATGTACATCATTATATAGTGCGATAGTGCTATGTGAGCTTTTCATTTTGGAGTGCCAAGGCTAAAACATAGTTATCAGTTTTGTTAGCTTTTAGAACCTCTGTGAATTTTTGGAACCTTTTGCAAACATTCCTTTTCCACTCTATTTAGAGTGCTGTATCAGCTCTACTAGTCAGTCAGTTATTTTGTAGTCTAAGTGTGGAAACAAATCCAATCTATCAGTTCTCTGCCTCTCAAGACAACATTCAAAGCAGCGTCATCAGTGTTGGCCTACTCTGTCTGCATAAACTGAAACACTCCTCCCCCAGCGATGAATCATTGTGTCCACCCTTTCCACCTTCTCTCTGTCCTCCTCTCTGCCTACCTTCTCCTCTGTCTCTGCTGCATCATCCTCAACACGTCCTCGGCAGAGCAGCACCGTCGTCATCATTCCCACCATACTGCTTTGCATCGCCACCATCCTCACCACCGCTCTCGTAACAATCACTATCACCACCACTTGATCATCTCCTCTCGATCTGACCAGAAGCAGCAGGAAGATGATAACGAAGGTTGGCAAGAAGCAAGGACTCATAGGCGAAATCGCACACCCCGACCACCATCACCCAAACCAGTCGTCCTGAACAACCAATTTCAACGGGTCACACCTCCTCCTCCTTCTCACTCTGGTCAACCACGCCCCCCACGCCTTCATCCTCATCTTCATCCTCAAGGACCACCACCACCACGACGACCAGGACAACGACAGGAGTGCGGCGAGAACGCCGAATGGGTGGCCGATTGCAAAAAGGCGCTGAAGGTTTTCTTTGCCACCGACTACCAGGGCGGAAACGGCTGCTTCGCCACCACCTGCACCTTTCACCTAGAGAGCGGGGGACAGCGGCAGCGAAATCAGGGCCTTCGTTTTGGCTGCTGCTGCCGCCCCAACTACATCTGGGAGGACGGCGAACCGGGAGTGACGATGCCGGCGCCGTTCACCGCCACCGCCCGCTGCGTCCTGCCGTACCGCTGTCCGGCGGTGGAGCGCCACCAGTCGACCACGCCCCTCTTGCTGCACCTCTCCTGGACAATAGGCCTGGCTCGTTACCGGCAGTGGGTGGCGGAGCAGCAGGCGGCGGGCGTCTGGCAGCCACCGAACAATGGGGGCAATGACGTTCAGACGTACTACAACGAGGCGGCCGTGCTGGCCACCTCCAGCTGGAAGGTGCACTTTCTGGCGCTGCACGAGGAGAGCCGCTATCGCAATTCCTTTATCAGTCCCCAGCCGAAATGGCACCTGCTCAAGGAAGAGGTGGGCTACTTTTTTTCTCTCTCTCTCTCTCCTTCATTTATTTTCTTCTCCCCTTCTCAGGTGCACGAGCGGCTGCTGGCCCAGTACGGCGACCAGTGGGCGAGGGCGTTCATGCCGGAGCACCCGGCCAGCCTGGGGCGGAAGTGGACCACCAGCGGACCCAACACCGTACCGGACCTTCTGTACTACGCCTGGAGCAAGCATGGCAGCGGTACTTTCTCTACTTTTTTTTGCTAAAACATTTTTGGCATTTTCGCTTTTTCTAACTTTTGTTTTGCCCTTTTCCGTTCCTCCTTTTTCCTTCCCCCAGCCTTTGGCAGAAAGGTTCCCCCTGAGGCGTACTTTGCCCTCGTTGACCGCCTCTACCGAGAGGTGAACCTGGACGAACGGCTGAAGGACGCCAAGATCACGCCCTCAGACAATAAGTTCTACACCGTGAAGCAGTTCCTGGAGGCGGTTTCCACTGGCAAAGATGCTCGGAAGTACCACATGATTCCCGAGGAGAGCATCCGCCTGATTTTCCGGCCGATGATCATCGAGGTGGTCATCTGCTTTGCGAACGTCGCCGGCAAGGCTTACATCGCCTGTCCGGGCGGAGGCACTCAGCCTACTTCGGATACTAAGTTGCAGTACCTTGCCACCCTTTAGCTTTAAGTTGAATTTGCACCTGCTCGGACTTTAATGCAGAACATAACAAAAAACTGCTACAAGCAAAACTCAACCTCTAAAAATAGCTAAAAAGCTTTGATCGTCCATCTAATCTCAAAAAAACACCAACGAGTGCACACTAGCGATCAACCGTTCAAATGCACAGTGTGCTCTAAATTATTCCCACAACTTGGTAGTCTCAAAACACATCAACGGGTGCACATTGACCTCCGACCGCACGAATGCACAAAATGCTCCAAATTTTTCAAAAGGAAAGACGATCTTAAAACTGCACACTCACTCCAGATCATTTCAATGCACCATTTGTCAACAAACGTTTAAATGGAAACGATCTCTCAAGTGGCACCTTCAAGCCAAGCATCCACAGTAAAACCTGCCTCTTTTCATAACTTGCACATTTTTTGTAAAAAATATTTTTCTGCTTTTTTTTCCATTGAGCGCTACATATGTATTTGTATAATCTATTAAGCTATTTAAAAAATAAAGTCACTGATTAAAAATTTTTTAAAACTTTTTGCAAAGTTTCTTGCACTCACTACCGACACCTGTTGCTGGTGAGTAGCTCGTGGCAAAGCTTGCACGTACTGCTCAATGTACATCATTATAATGTGCGATAGTGCTATGTGAGCTTTTCATTTTGGAGTGCCAAGGCTAAAACATAGTTATCAGTTTTGTTAGTTTTAGAACTTCTGTAAATTTTTGGAACTTTTTGCGAGCTTCTTCTTTCACTCTATTTAGAAAGCTGTATCAGCTCTACTAGTCAGTCAGTTATTTTCTAGTCGTAGTGTTGAAACAAATCCAATCTATCAGTTCTCTGCCTTTCAAGACAGCTTTCCAATCAGCGTCATCAGTGTTGACCTACTCTGTCATCATCCACCATAACACTCCTCCCCCCAGCAATGAATCATTGTTCCCATCTGTTCCGCCTTCTCTCTGTCCTCCTCTCTGCCTACCTTCTCCTCTGTCTCTGCTGCATCATCCTCAACACGTCCTCGGCAGAGCAGCACCGTCGTCATCATTCCCACCATACATTTGCTTTGCATCGCCACCATCCTCACCACCGCTCTCGGAACAATCACCACCACCACTTGATCATCTCCTCTCGATCTAACAGTGGTGGTTGGCAAGGAAAGACTCCTTGGGGAAATCGCACACCCCGACCACTACTACCCAAACCAGTGGGACTGAACAACCTCTTCCAGCGGATCACTCTTCTTCCTCTTCCCTCTCACTCTGGCCAACCACGCCCACCACGCCCTCATCCTCATCCTCAAGGACCACCACCACCACCACCACCACCATTACCGCCACGTCCAGGACAACAACGACAGCAATGCGGCGAGAACGCCGAGTGGGTGCACAACTGCAAACAGGCGCGAAAGGTCTTCAATGCCGCAAAGTACCAGCGCGGAAACGGCTGTTTCGCCACCACCTGCACCTCCTACCTGGCGACTAGAGGAAACCAGCAAGGCGACTTCCGCCGCTGGAGCGGCTGCTTCTGCCTACCCTCCCACGTCTGGCTAGACCAGGAGGTGGGGCAGCCGCCGGCACAGGGGGCGGCGCCCGGCCAGCCAGGTGGCCGCTGCGTACTGCCGGCCCGCTGTCCGGCGGTGGAGCGCCACCTGTCGAGCACGCCCATGAAGCTGAGCTTCACCTGGACGAAGGGCATCGCTCGCTACCGACAGTGGAAGGCGAAGAAGATGGCGGCGGGCGCCTGGCGGAGCCCCATCAAGCCCGGCGAGACGTACGTCAACGATCAGCGTGCAGTGGCCACCTCTCGCTGGCTGGTGCACTTTCTGGCGCTGCACGAGGAGGACCGCTTCGTTCGGGTCTATCCCGAGCCTAACTGGCCCATTCTTGAGCTCAATGTATGTGGCCAGGCCACTCTTTTGGGCTCTCTCTCTCTCTCTTATCTTCCTTCACTTACTTTCCTTTCCTCTTCCTTCTCCTTCCTCCTTCCGTTCTCAGGTCCACAAGCAGATGCTGGCCAAGTACGGCCACCAGTGGTCGAGGGCCTTTTTGCAGGAGTACCCGCCCAGTCTGGAGCGGCAAACGACGGCCAGCGGCGATCCCATCGACCCGGACATGCTCTTCTACGCCTGGCGAAAGCACGGCAGCGGTATTTATTTTTCTTGCTAGGACATATTTGTTATTTTAGCCTTTTCTAACTTTTGTTTTACCCCTTTTCCCTTCCTCCTTTTCCTTTTTCACAGCCTTTGGCATCAACTTTCCCCCTGAGGCGTACTTTGCCCTCGTCGACCGCCTCTACCGGGAGGTGAACCTGGACGGGCGGCTGAAGGACGCCGGGGTCACGCCCTCGGACAAGTTTCAGTACACTGTGGAGCAGTTCATAGAGGGCATTTCCACTGGCGGTGGTGATGAGGTGAAGTACCACCTGATTCCGGAGAAGAGCATCCGCCTGACGATCCATCATCCGATGATCTGCGAGGTGAGCATCTGCTATGCGAATGTCGCCGCCCAGGCGTACGCCCCCTGTCCGGTTGGCTCCTCCAAGGAGGTTGCCTACAGGGGTAATACCCCGGTCAAGTACTATGCCACCTTTGTGCCCTAAGTTCAATGCGCACCTGCTCGGACTTCAATTCTGCAACGACAAGAGCATAACAAACAAAAAGCTGCTACAAGCAAAACTCCACTTCTAAAAGTTCATATTTGCAAGTACACGTTTTCACTAGTGGCGACTTAGCTCTAGTCTAGCTAAAATATTTTTACAAAATACCTCTATTTTGACGATGTTACATTTCGTTTTTCAATTCTTTTTAAAAGTATTAAAATACAGTTTTTAATGGCAGTAATCCTGTTTTCCTGTTTGCACTGAACGCTATTTGTAATCTATTAAGCTATTCATAAAATAAAATGACTGATTTGAAATCTCAAAGCTCATGAGACCGGTTTGGCAAATGCACCAGGTCCCTAGAGACGTGTGAGTTGCAGTGGAGAGCGAGAGAGCAGAGGGACCACAGGCACGTGGTTTGCTCAGTGGTTTTTGTTTTGATTTGAGCCCTTTATTTTGTCCGATTTGTCTTCAGCTGTTGAACTGTTAACTTTAGTTCTCTCCATTGATTTTTTTTGCGTTTTCAGCCGTTTAAACAGGAAAATGTCTGGCACCGACCAGCTGTTTGAAACTAACGATGACATGTACGACGAGTTTGATGTTGTGTACAGAGAAAAAGTCAGTTTAGAAGAAAATGATGAAGAGGAGGAAAATGAAGAAGAAAATGAGGGAATTGTGGTGAAGGAAGAAGAAGATTCGGAAACGGATTACGATGCTTTGGAAAATGGCGATCAATCAGCAGTCAATGGTAAGTGATGAGAAATTGATACTACTAACTTTACTTATTAACTTTTTTTAAATCAACAGAATTGGAAATCAAAACTGAAGAACAGGATGAGACGTCAATTGATATGTATGACGATGAGTTTCACTTTATTATGAAAAAAAATTTTGCTGTTACTGCTGAAAATGTCAATGAAGTGAGTGAGAATGAAGAATCGGAGAATGACTCTGATGATTATGAAGCAGCCAGTGGTGAGTGGGTGGGTTTATTTATTATTTCTTGTAACACTTTTTCATTTTGCAGAATCTCAGCAAACTGAAGCAGCGGTCAATGGAAGCTCGAGCAGTTCATCAGGTGAACAACAACTGAACCGTCGTCAAAGAAAAACTAAAAACCACAGGTGTCAACAATGCAACAAAAGCTTTCCATCTCCATCCAATCTCAAGATACACCAACGGGTGCACACTGGCGATCGACCGCACAAATGCACAGCATGTTTCAAGTCATTTAAAACAAGTGGCGATCTCAAAACACACCAAGGTGTGCACACTGACTCCAGATCATTTCAATGCACTATTTGCCCGAAAACGTTCAAATATAAAATAACTTTCAAACGGCACTTTCAAGCCAAGCATCTACAGTAAAACTGCCTTACCTGCCTCCTTTCATAGCCAAAGCATTTTTTGTAAAAAAAATATTTTTTGCTTTTTTCTTCCACTGAACACTATTTGTAATCTATCAAGCTATTTGTAAAATAAAATGACTGATTTGAAATCTTTTTGGACTTTATGCAAAGTTACTTGCAAGCACTGCCGACACCTGTTGCTGGTGAGAAGCTTGTGGCAAAGCTCGCACGTACTGTTCGATGAACATCATCAAAATGTGCGCTAGTGCGATGTGATCTTTTCTTTTCGGAGTACCAAGGCTAACTCATAGTAAGCAGTTTGTTATCTTTTAGAACTTTTGTGATTTTTTGGAACCTTTCGCAAGCATTGTACTTCCACTCTATTTTGAGTGCTGTATCAGCACTACTAGTGAGTCAGTTATTCTATAGTTTTAGTGGTGAAACAAATTCAATCTATCAGCTCTCTGCCTTTCAAGACAGCTTTCCAATCAGCGTCATCAGTGTTGACCTACTCTGTCATCATCCACCATAACACTCCTCCCCCCAGCAATGAATCATTGTTCCCATCTGTTCCGCCTTCTCTCTGTCCTCCTCTCTGCCTACCTTCTCCTCTGTCTCTGCTGCATCATCCTCAACACGTCCTCGGCAGAGCAGCACCGTCGTCATCATTCCCACCATACTGCTTTGCATCGCCACCATCCTCACCACCGCTCTCGTAACAATCACTATCACCACCACTTGATCATCTCCTCTCGATCTGACCAGAAGCAGCAGGAAGATGATAACGAAGGTTGGCAAGAAGCAAGGACTTCTAAGAACAGGCGAAATCGCACACCCCGACCACCATCACCCAAACCAGTCGCCCCGAACACCCACTTGCAGCAGATAAGGCACCCTCCTCCCTCTCACTCTGGCCAACCACGCCCACCACGCCCTTATACTCAAGGACCACCCCCACCACGACCAGGACGACGAGGACCGCGGTGCGGCGATAACGCCGAGTGGGTGGACAACTGCGACACCGCAAAGGCGGCCTTTCAGCAGGGCAGCGAAAACGGAAACGGCTGCTTCTCCACCACCTGCACCTCCTACCTGGAAAGCGGGGGCTTGCAGCGGGGCAGTTACCGCACCTATGGCTGTTTCTGCCGGCCGAAGCACTTCTGGGTGGACGGCCCCGGGGAGGCGGAGCCTTTCAAGCCGACGGCCCGCTGCGCCCTGGCGGCCCGCTGTCCGGCGGTGGAGCGCCACCTGGCGACCACGCCCATGTGGCTGCACCTCACCTGGACGAAGGGCCTCGCGCACTACCGGACGTGGGTGGCGGGGAAGCAGGCGGCGGGCGTCTGGCGGCCGAACACCGCCGCCGGCGACATTCAGTCGTACGTCAACGAGACGGCGGTGGCGGCCACCACTCGCTGGCTGGTGCACTTTCTGGCGCTGCACGAGGGAGACCGCTTTGCCCCGGCCCATGTCAATCCGGAGCCGCGCTGGCACCTGCTCAAGAAAGAGGTAGTGGGGGCCACTTTCTCTCTTTCTCTTTCTCTCTCTTTCTTTCATTTATTTTCTCCTCCCCTTCTCAGGTGCACGAGCGGCTGCTGGCCCAGTACGGCGACCAGTGGGCGAGGGCTTTCATGCAGGAGCACCCGGCCAGCCTGGGGCGGCAAACAGCGGCCGATGGCAGCAATATCGAACCAGACCTTCTGTTTTACGCTTGGAAAAAACACGGCAACGGTACTTACTTACTTCCCCCTTTTCACTTATTTTTCATCTTCCTTTTCCTCTTCTCCTCTTTCCCCCTCCCCAGCCTTTGGCATCAACTTTCCCCCTGAGGCGTACTTTGCCCTCGTCGACCGCCTCTACCGGGAGGTGAACCTGGACGGGCGGCTGATGGACGCTGGTGTCACGCCCTCGGACGATAAGTCTTACCCCGTGAAGCAGTTCTTGGAGGCGGTTTCTACCGGCAAAAATGCTCGAAAGTACCATTTCATTCCCGAAGAGAGCATCCGCCTGATTTTCCGGCCGATGATCATCACGGTGGTCATCTGCTTTGCAAACGTCGCCGGCAAGGCTTACACCGCCTGTCCGAACGGTGGCTCTGTACTGAATGCAGGTGACGAACTCAAGTACTTTGCCACCTTTTAGCCTTAAGTTGAATGCACATGTTCGGACTTTAGTGCAGAACATAAAAACAAGTTATTACAAGCAAAACTCCACTTCTAAAAGTTCATTGTCGCAAGTACACGTTCTCACTAGTGGCGCTATTTTGACGATGTTACATTTCGTTTTTCAATTCTTTGAAAAACGAACTCAGTTTTTAATTGCAGTAAAAAAAAGGCATTCTCGACAAGAAAGTTAGGACAGCCCCAAATCAATTGGAGTTGGGCGTCACCTTCTCCTCTGCGTTTCTAAATAGCGCCCAGATCTCTGGGAAGAGTAATCAATCAAGCGGTGCATTGATGCCATCATTCAGTCTTTTAAAAACCATCGATACTGGGACAATCGCAAAACAATCGTGGGCGAAGATAGACCGGTTCGGCTGATTCCTTAGGGCCCTAGGGACGAGTGAGCAGCAGGCACGTAGCTTGTTTAGTGGTATTTGTTTTGATTTGAGCCCTTTACATTGTCCACTTTGTCTTCAGCTGCTGAAGTTTACTTTTATTTCGTTCGATTGTTTTTTTGCGTGTTTAGCCACCTACCCAGGAAAATGTCCGGCACTGAGCAGCTCTTTGAATCTGACGATGACATGTACGACGAATTTGATTGTGAAAATAATGATGAAGAAGAAAATGAGGGAATTGTGGTGAAGGAAGAAAATGATTCGGAGACTGATTACAATGTTTTGGAAAATGGCGATCAATCTGCAGGAAATGGTAAATGATAAGAAATAGTATTAACTTTACTAATAAATTTTTTTGAATCAACAGAACCTGAAATCAAAACTGAAAAACAGGATGAAACGTCAATTGATATGTTCGACTATGAGTTTCACTTTATTATGAAAAAAGATTTTGCTGAAACTGCTGAAAATGTCAATGAAGTGAATGAGGCATTGAGTGGAAATGAAGAATCAGAGAATGACTCTAATGCCACTGAAATTGATGATGAGGATTATGAAGCAGTCAGTGGTGAGTGAGCAGTGGGTGTGTGTTTATTTATTCCTTTGTGTAACAATTTTCCTTTTTGCAGAACCTCAGCAAACTGAAGCAACGGTTAATGGAAACTCGAGCAGTTCATCAGGTGAACAACAGCCAAATCGTCGTCAAAGAAAAACTAAAAACCACAAGTGTCAACAGTGCAACAAAAGTTTTGATCGTCGATCTAAACTCAAGATACACTAACGAGTGCACACTGGCGATCGACCGTACAAATGCACAATGTGCTCCAAAGCATTTACACAGACAAATGATCTCAAACGACACCAAGTGGTGCACACTGGCATTCGAGAGCACGAATGCACAACTTGCTCCAGATTATTTAAAAGAAAAGACGATCTCAAAACACACCAACTGGTGCACACTGGCATTCGAGAGCACAAATGCACAACGTGCTCTAAATTATTCACAAAAATTAGTCATCTCAAAACACACCAAGCTGTGCACAGTGACGTCCGACCGTACAAATGCACAATTTGTTCCAAATCTGTGAAAACAAAAACAGAGTTAGAATCGCATCAAAAAGTTCACAGTGATTTCAGACCATTTCAATGCACTATTTGTCAACAAACGTTCAAATGGAAACATGTTCTCAAACGGCACCTTCAGGCTAAGCACCCACAGTAAAACTGCCTTACCTGCCTTTTTTCATAACAAGAAACATTTTTGTAAAATCATTCTCCTGCTTTCCTTTGCACTGAACGCTACTTTGTAATCTATTAATTTATTTGTATAATAAAGTCACTGATTTGAAATCTTTTGAAAAGTGTTAGCAAAGTTACTTGCAAGCACAACCGAGGATGATTGGACAACAACAACAACAACAAAATACCGTTTTAGTGCTTTTTTCTAAAGTAAAAATACCCAAATTGGGTTGGTTGTGAAACAAATTCAAAAGGGAGAATCAAGAGAGCAATTAGCAAATGGTCATCCCCATGTCCCTCACTACAGGTCCTCGAGGGGCCCCAGCTCTCCGGGCATCTGAAAGTCAAACGGCAGCCTGATGCCGTCATTAATCGTCCGCACGTACCACAGCTGCTCCGCCTCTTCGCAGAACCCCTGATCGGCGTTGATGAAGGGAATCTCATCGGGGCAGATGACAAAGGCGGGCGACTGCTGCCCGGGCCGGGCCGCCCAGCGGCGGTCCACGCAGACCACCACCGAGTGGAGAATGTTGGGCGGGCCGTGGTCCAGGCGAATGAGCTGCTGGGCAAAGGGGTCGTTTGCGGGAGTCAACGCCCACTCTGCCCAGTTGAGATTGACGCAGAGCAGGCGAAAGTACCGCCAGGCGAGCGGATCGTTAGAGCCTCCTCTAGCCAGGCGGGCCTCCAGCACGCGCTCGATGTCCGCCCTGGCGTAGGGGCGCGTGTCATCGGGGGTGATGCCCGCCTCCGCCAGCCACCGCCCCAGCGGCAGGTGGCCCTCGGTGAGCATCGCCGTGCCCTGGCGGAAGTACTCGTGCGGGTAGCGGAGGGCGCAGCCGTAGTGGTTCGCCAGCTGCCAGAGCGCCCGAACGCCCGGGTAGTCGAGGGCGGTGGTGCGTCCGCTGAGCGGGTTCCGCCGTCGGGTGATGCTGGCGGCGAACCACCGGCGGAGGCCGTGGGCGGTGTCCAGGGCGCGCAGGCGGGCGTCGGTGAGGGCCGGCCCGGCCCGGCCCGGCAGCGGCACCCGGCCCACGCCGTGCAGGTGCGAGTAGTTGCTGGGCAGCCAGAAGAAGAGCATCCAGGAGGGGGAAGGCGGCTGGGCGGCAGCCCCCTCTGGGTCGTCCACCGGGTCGGGGCGCCGGAGGGCGTCCACGTTGAAGCCGTGCGTGTTGAGCCATATGGGGCGCGTTCGGAGGTTCAGCCCTTCACGGTAGTAGTGGATGCTGGTGTAGTAGCGCCCGAAGGCGGGCGGCCAGATCACCTGGAAGAGGTGCGCCGGCGCCGGCTGGAGGACGGGCACTCTGAGCAGGGCAGGGAGAAAGGGGAAAAAATGTATAGATGATTAAAAAACTGAGAATATTTCTTCTGGTGTTTAACCAGCTTTACCGAAGTCGCCCTCTTTGGCCCGCCGCCGCCTCCTCCACCGGAAGCGGCCCCGCCTCGTGAAAGGGCCGCTCAATGCCGTCGTTCATCGTTCGGTAGTAAAAGAGGCGCTCCTCCTCGCACGGCACTACCGCCCTGCTGCCCTCCTCCACCGGCCCCTCCCACCTCTCCGGACAGGGCACGTAGTTGCCGGTCACCTCGGGGCGGCGCCAGAGGTCGCTGGTGCAGACCTCCACCGAGTAGAGCATGGTGGCGGGGCCGTGGTCCTGGCGAACGAAGGTGCGCGCCATCATGCCCAGCGGGGTGAACTCCACCTCTGCCCAGTCCATGTTCAGGCAGAGCAGGCGAAAGTGAGGAGGAGGCTCTTCGAGTTGATGGAAGTCCCTTTCGAAGCTCCTCACACCACTGCCACCACCACCACCACCACCACCTCCGAGGTGAGCAGCCAAGGCCCGTTCAATGTCCACCCGAGCGTAGGAGCGGTGATCATCGGGGGTGATGCCTGCCTCCGCCAGCCACTCCCCCAGTGGCAGCTGCCGGCGGGTGAACTCCGAGCCAAAGCGGAAGTACTCGGCCGGGCGGAGGCGCAGCCGGCCATCGAGGTTCGCCTGCTCCCACCGCTCCCTCACCCAGTCGACGTTGAGGTGGGCGGTGGCTCCGGTGCCCGGGTGACGCACCCTGGTGGCGGTCGCCTCTAGCCAGAGGGCGCCGTGGGCGGTGTCCAGGGCCATCAGCTGCGCCGCAGACAGCGGGGGCGGATCCCAAAAGCGGCGGCGTCGGCGGGGGCGGGGCTGGTGACTCAGTCCGCTGTGGTTGGCGGGCAGCCACTGGTGGAGCATCCAGGGCGGGCTGTGGGCGCCGTTCTGCGGGTCGAGCAGGTGCTCCACGCCCAGCAGCGACTGGCGGATGAAGGGAAAGAAGAGCAGCCGCTCCTGGGGCGTCTCCAGCGCCGCCCGGTAGAAGTGGATGCCGGTGTAGCGGCGGCCGTAGGCAATTGGCCAGGTGAGGATGAAGCGGTTGCAGGGAGGAGAAGGAGGAGGAGTGGCCAAAGGTTTGGCTGCTTTGGCTGCTTTGGCTGCTTTGGCGAAAAGGTCGAGGCTGCTTCGAAAGGAAAGAAGAAGGCCAAAGAGGAGGAAGAGGTGGCAAATGCTGTTGCCTCTTTTGCTGTAGCTGAGTGAGCGAAAGCTGCTGTAGGCCATAATGGTAAATGCAATCAACGGAAACTGAGGCTTTTTTACCAACAAACTAGTTAGATAACCCAGTAAAAGAGTATTGTAACTTTTGGCAGATATACTACTCAGAGTTGGCAGTTTTCGAATACCAGTGAGCTAATTGGTGTTGGCAGTAAATTCTAGCAACAACAATAATAAAAACAAATTTTTTCCGTTTTTCTGAAATTGCTATTATTAAGGTTAGTCAAATTGCTAGTCTTTCTAGTAAAAAGGAAAATAATTAAATCAAACAATTAAATCAAACTTTTATTTTTGCGGGAAACACTCGACCCAAAAAGACTCATACGTTACACTCATGAGCCGGAGACTCAGCTGTTGCACCATTACCGGTGCATAACATTCGAAACTCTACAAAAAACTAATAATAATAAAAAAATGAAAAAAATGTGTCTCTTTCAGTACTACTGCTAGCAGTGGTAAAGCTGCTTTTGGCTCCAGTTAAGCTTATCAATGTACATCATTATGATGTGAGTGCTGGTGCGATGGGAACTTTTCATTTCGGAGGTAAGTTCTAAATACTGCCCAGATCTCTGAGAACGGGCTAATCAATCAATGAAGGGGCGTGTCGATGCCATCATTGAGCGTCCGGTAGTACCAGAGCTGCGCCTCCCGGCAGGGCGAAAAACCCCAGTGCTCCCCCAGCAGGGGCATCCGCTCCGGACAGCGCACAAAGGTGGGCGGGTCAATCGACTGAAGGGACGGGTCCCAGGTGGAGGCGACGCAGACGATCACCGAGTAGAGCATGCTGGGCGGGCCGTGGTCGGGGTAGATGAAGCGCCTCGCCTCCGGGGGCGTCAGCACGTACTCCGCCCAGTTCAGGTCGGCGCAGATCAGGCGAAAGGAGCCGAAGGGCAGCTGCCCCGCTCCCATCAACGCACGCTCAATGTCCGCCCTGGCGTAGGGGCGGTGGTCGTCGGGAAGGATGCCCTCCGCCGCCAGCCACCGCCCCAGCGGCAGGTGGCCCTCAGTGAGCAGCCTCAAACCCTGGCGGAAGTACTCGTGCGGGTAGCGGAGGGCGCAGCCGTGCCGGTTCACCTTCTCCCAGAGCCAGCGAAAGAGGCGCAGGTTGAGGTGAATGGTCTCGCCCGTGTCCGGGTCGCGCCACCGGCCCACGGCCGCGTTGAACCACAGCCGCCCGTAGGTGGTGACCAGCGCCCAGCAGAGCTCGTCGGGCAGTGGCGTCGGTGGCGCCCCCCGGTGGGCCGTCCGTCTCGCCCACTGTGCCGTCGAGTAGTTGGCGGGCATCCAGATGGCCAGCATCCAGGGAGGGGGCGTTCCTGGGGTGGCCGCCCCTGCTGGGTCTTCAAAGGGGTCTGGCTTCATGAGGACCTTTCTGTTGATGCCGTTTCGGGCGAAAAAGTCCTCCCTTAGCTGGCAGCCGACGCCGTAGCGGTAGAAGTGGATGCCGGTGTAGAGGCGCCCAAAAGAGGGCGGCCAGACGACCTCGAAAAGGTGTGCCCCCAACTGCTGATCAGCGGATAGGGGTTTTCTGGAAAGAAGGGAAAATTGTAAATAAAAGTATTCAATTGGCCAGAAAAGAACAAAACAAACTCTTGTGGAGATAAAGCGACGTTTTGGTAGGTGATAGAGACGTTTTTAGGGGTATCGGAAGAAGAAGGAACGCTGTTTTTGGAGGGGTCGCAAGTGGGCTGGTCGGCATTGGATGGGCGAGGCGCAGTGACGTCGGCTTTGACCAAAAGATGGCCGCTAAAAGAGAAGAAAAACATCAAGATCAAGAAGTGGCAAATGCTGCTGCTGCTGGATGAGCAAAAGTGGGCCATTGTTTTCTCTTGTAATCAACAGATTTAAACTCTAATTAAAATCAGACACAAGCAAAGCAAAGCAAAAATTTCTCAATCAATAACTAGCTAGATAACCGGGCAACAGAGCGGTGATTTGGCGGTAAATATACTCCCGTTATTTAGAATTAATTTTCGAACACTATTGCGTTAATTAATTGACCGTGTTCTCTTACCACATTAACAATAAAGTTTTTCACTTCCTGAAAAAATTGCTCAACTTCTCCTTTTTAACTACAATAAAAAATGCACTAAAAATATTTTTAAATTGAACTTTAGCCTTTCTCATAAGCAGGTGACTCAGCTGTTGCACCATTACCGGTGCATAACATTTGAAACTCAACAAAAAACTAATAATAATAAAAAAGAAGGAAAAAGAAATGTGTCTCTTTCAGTACTACTGCTAGCACTGGTAAAGCTGTCGGCGCCAGTTAAGCTCATCACCACCACCACCACCACCACCATAACCTTTAGAAGTGGCATCATCCAATATTGATATGATTTGAGAGAGAGGTTTCCATGAGAGGGGAAATTGAGTGTGCAAAAGAATGTGTGAGTGCTGCTGCTGTTAATGTGTTGTGCAGTGTTTTGGTATAAAAAAAAGAGGAATGAGGCATCCACGCGTTCTCCTCTTACCGGTGTGTTTATAATCATCAACTGTGCCAGCAACAGGCAGTTTTCTACTTTTTTGAACTGTTTTTCTTTGGTACAACAAAATGGATTTAAAATCTCTGGACCGGTACTTTCTGACTGGCAAAAGCGACCAGAAAAATCACCAGCGTCTCTTTAACCTTGACCTGTTGCAGGAGTTTTTGATCGAAAATGGCTGTGTAAGTCTTAAAAAATGTTGATGCTTCCAACTTTAATTTTTGTACTTATATTTTTTACTTTGTCAGATCAACCCGACCACGTCCTTCTTCCACTGTCAGGTGTACCTCTACCAGCAGTACCACGGCCAGACAAGGAAGAAGAAGAGGAGTCTTACCGAGGCTGAACTTCACCTGATGATCGCCCTGGTGAGCGGCACCTTTGAGCTCTTTGATCCGCGGCTGAGAGTGACGACGGAAACAGAAACAAATCAGATGAGTCAAATGACCCGTCCACTGACGGACTACTTCATCGCCAGCTCCGCCACCAGTGAGTCCATCTTAGCGGCAGTTAACAGATCACGCAAATGGAAGTTGCACTTGTTTAGTGATTCGGCGAAAAAAAGTTATCTGCTGAAGCAGTACCGGAAGCTTTTGGAGGCGGGCTGCCGATGCCTAGAAAGTAAGATTCACTGATTTGTTTTTGATAAGGGTTTTAAGGTTTTGATATTGATCAACTTTTTTTTCTTCTCTACAGTTGAAATCTGGGACAGTCGAGATGTTCGGCGGATAAAAGAGCAGAAAAAAGGCTCAACAGACTCGCTGCTGATCAGTCTGTCGAGCGTCCTCACAGAGATCAACTCCTTTGCAGTGGCTCAACAAAATCTCAAAAAAGAAGTTGCACACCTTCCCATTATCCTCTCCATTGACATTAAGGGCAGACGGCTCAGACACTCCACTGAAGCTCAGGAGAAGTTGGCTGACCAACTGAAGAGCACTTTCAAGGAGCGCCTGTACACTGAACCTATAGAAAGTAGCCCTAGAAAAAGTACTCAATCGGCTCAAATTCCTTCTCCTGAAAAGCTGAAAAATTACGTCTTTGTGAAGGCAGTCAAGGAAATCGTTGATGATGACAGTGATGATGATGATTATAAAGAAGAGGAAAATGAGGATCATGATCATAAAGTGACAGGTAGTGATAAAGTGCATTTAGTCGTGGTCACCGGGAAAAGTCTGATCATCAAAAGGAGGTTTCTGGTGGCAGAAGCAGCTGCAGCAGAAGCAGCAGAAGAAGCAGCTGAAGCAGCTGCGAAAGTAGCAGAAAAAACAGCAGCAAAAGAAACAACAGCAGCTAGCACTGATGATAAGGATGATAATAATGATAAAGATGTTGATGATAAAGAAGACCAAAAGAGCACACCCAAAACTCCCGAAATTCCCACGCCCTTAGCACCTTCTCTAGCCGGCCTGACCAACAACTTTACTACTTATCCTCTTAAAGACGATCTCAACTTTCAAAACCTTTTTCAGAGCACCACTTTCAACAAGACAATCTCCGCTGATGAGAGCACATTTTGGAGGGTTTTTAGTGCCGATACTGTTGGTGAAAGTTCAGATGAAAATGATGAAAATGCCGACAGCGATAAAACTGCTCAACCGCCCACTGCCAGCATTGACCACCTTTCCACGCTCACCCAAAGTCGTCTTGTGCACGTCTACAAGGACATCACCATACCAAATCAGATCTACGATCCACTTCGTCTGTGGGCGGCGGGAGTTCAGCTAGTGTCTGTAAATTGGAATCTCCAGAGCAAAACAAGAAGGCATTCTGCCTATAAAACTCTCGATGACGGCATTCCGGCGGCGCTCAATGAGGCGCTCTTTGAACTGGTTGACCCACAAAACTGTGGATATCTGCTTAAACCGCCGTGGTTGATCTCATCATCATCACCCTCATCATCACCCTCATCATCACACTCATCATCACCCCCATCATCTTCAGTACCAAAAACCCAGCTCGAAATCACCATCTGCTCGGCAGTATTTCCCGCCCTTAAGAAGCGATGGTTCACCGGTGATCATCAGCAGGAGGAGTTTGCCGTCGAGGTAAAGCTGTACGGCAGCTCTGCTCACTGTACCTATCCCATTACCAGGCCATTTGAGTGGTCGACGAGGTTGTTGGATGCAAAAACAGAAGCTGTTTTTGAAGCAAACTGCCCAGGTGGTCATGGTCGGCTGATGGTACTGACTTGGAATGAGAGCGCCCAACTTGCGCCGCCATCCTTACCACCGCTCACCACCGATCTGACCTTTGTTCTCTTCAAGCTGGAACGAAATGGACAGCTGTACGGGAGAAAGATGATTGCTCTGAAGGCGATGCAGACGGGTAATCTTTGTTTGACTGATGATGATCATTTTTGAGGTTTTGCTTAAGCTTTCCCTGTGTGTTTTTTTACCAGGATTCCGATCAATCAGGTTAACTGACACTCCCACTGTAAATCAGAAGCTTTCCAGCAGTAGCAACAGAAAAAATCCTGCAATTCTGGTGGTCAATGTGCAGCGTCGAAATTTCAAAGAAGAAGAAGAGGAAGAAGAAGAAGCAAAAGAAACAGCAGCTGATGATGCTGATGATGATGATGGCAAATGAGAAAAAACATTCCCTCAGTTTAATGACTAGTAAAGTTGCTTATCAACAACAACAACCATATTCTTAAAAAGTAAGATTCTGTTAAGCGAAAAAATCCCAGCATTTTCAAGCAGTGTATTGCGGCGGTGGCGAAGAGTTGGGAGGAAAGCCCAGCTGTACAGCCGAGCTTTGCTGTACGGCCTCAGTATAGGCGGGCGGCGGAGTGTCCATCGTCTGACTGAAGGCGGTCATTGAAGAAAAAGAGGAGTTTGAAGTAGGTATCGTCAGACGAGATAGCGGAAGTCGACGATTAGCTGCTGCTGATAACTGGTTAGTGGAGTTGTTTGTTGGTGGCTGGCGGAAAACTCGTCGATGAGGCGGTGGCTGTGGCTGCTGCTTTGACTTTGAACAGAGGGCAATGCAGCAGCAGGCGGTGACGCAGATCACCAGGACGACGATGGTCGAGCCGATGGCCATTCCTAGAAAAGAAGGCAAAAAAATGAAATAAAAAATGGAACCACTTTTTGTGCACATACCATCACCACCACCACCTCCTCCGCCACCACCCGAGCTAATGGGGACACAGGTTTGCGTCCGACTCTTCTTCAGGTAGTCCTGCCCGCAGATGCAGCTCCCAAAGACGTCACACTCGGTGTTCGCCCAGCGACTGCTGCAGTCGACGTCGACAGTGCAGTCGAGGTGGGTGCAACCGAGCTGGTCATCAGAGGAGGCCTCTGAGGATAGTTGGCGAGTGTAGCCCAGCTCACAGTCGCACCGGAAGCTGCTACTGTTGCAGAAGGCGTTGTAGCCGTAGGAGGGGCGGTGCCAGCACTGGTCGTCAGTCGAACAGTAGGCCGGCGGCTGGGGTGGGCGTTTTTTACTGCAGGTCTGACTGGGCAGATCGAGGTGACTGCTCTGGTCGCAGACGCAGCTACCTCCTGCAAAGGAAGTTTGGCAGACGGTGTTGGGAAAGAGGGTCGAACACTGATCATCATCAGTGGTGCAATAGACTCGGGAGCAGGCAGCGTCCAGTGAGGAGGGAAAGTAGCCGAGGTCGCAGATGCAGGCGCCATTGTAGCAGCGAGAGTGCATGCCACTTCGGTCGTAGCAGGTGTTGTCAAAGAAGCAGCTGATGTTCGATTGTTGCTGGCTAAAGGTGGTAAGATTTTGCAGGAGATTTTTGGTAGAATTTTGAGATGGTGGTGATGAGATTTTAGGTGAGGGTGAAGAGGAGGAGGAGAAGATTTCTGCAGTGGACTGTTGAGCTGCTGAAAAGGAAATCAAGAAAACCAAGAAAAACGTTTTCTGAAAATTGAGCTGAATAAATTCCATGATTAAGTGCTCTTTTTGCTGCTGCTGTACTACAGTCAAAAACAAAAACAAAGAGGAAAAGACGGCGGTGGTGGTGGCACTAAAAACACCTCCAAAGTAGTAGTAGTGAACAGCCCTACAACAACAACAACAAAACGTACTGATTGATTTTATAAAATAAAAAAAGCAGCTGTACCACTTTGGTTGTCTGGCTAACCACCGGCTGTTGTTTGCAGCACTGGCAGGCAATCACACCTGATGATGATAAGGTGGGCAGATTAATCATCACACTGCTTTGTTTTTGGGCCTCCTCTCAGAACTATTATCAGATTTGCTACATTGTAGTAATTATTACTATCAGTTTAATAGTGTGTGAGCAGGGGATGAATCACAAGGACTGATGACGGCGAAAACGGCTAAACTAAACACTAAACGAAAAGTGGCGTCACAAACTAATCAAACAGCTCGGAAAAGAAAAAATGTGTTGAAAGTGGTTAGACGATGGAAATGGAAAAGGCACAAGAAATAGAAAAAGTGTTGAGGCTCATGAAAAGGCGGTTGAAAAGAGGGGGTTAAACAGGAAATGAAAACGAGTCAGCCAGTCAGCCAGCCAGTCAGTAGAGCAGACCGTTCACCTTCCACTCTCGATCGGCTTCAGGCACCAGCTCACCGCCGTTGGCCACATCTCTCAGAGTGATCGTCTCGCAGCGGTAGACGTAGGCGAGCCGACTCAGGCCGCTGCCGTCCTCCGCCGGCCCCTGGTGCAGCGTGTCCCCGGCAAAGTCCTCAATCTGCAGGCTGATGGTGGCCAGGGAGGAGGGCCAGGCGGCCAGCGCCCGCTCCACAAAGGCCGCCTTGCAGAACTCCGCGGTGGTGCTGGTCAGCTGCTGCAGGTCATCGAGGCGGCGACGGCGGCGAGGATGGGGATCCTGATAGGAGGGAGGAGAGCTAATAGGTCTTCCTTCATTCAAAGCCGCCGCCGCCTCCACCTCGGCCACGATAGGGTGGGCGGCCATCCAGACGGCCCTGCAGCAGTGCCGGCAGCTGTCGTTGGTCTGCAGAATGACCCGGCCGTTGCGAGCTCGCTTCCGGCGAACGACGTCGGTGAAGCGCTTCACGTTGAAGTTGCCGTCCAGTCGGAGGTGCACGAGGGCGGGAAAGAGCGCCGGGAAGACTTTCATTGCCTTTTTGCTGTTTTTTTGAAAAATGTTAGCAAAATAAAATAACTTTAAGATGACCTTACCTGTGCACCAGATTGGTCTTCACCAGATGGAGGCTGGTCAGCGCCTGAAAGCGGACATGCGTGCCGATCATCAGGTCCTCGGCGGTGATCTTGCTCGCCGCCCGCGAAGTGAAGTGGACGCGCAGCTGCTCCAGCCGCCGGTTGACGCCCCGGTTGCTGGCTCGGCTGCTTTCGACTGTCGTTAGTGGGCCGATAAACTCGTGCGCCAGCTTGCTCAGCGTCACGCCGACGCCGGTGACGGTGAGCCGGCGGAGGTGGGCGCCGGCGCCCGTCAACGTCTCCACCAGCTCCTTGAAAAGGCGGCTATTCTCCGTGTACACGCCAAACTCGCCCAAATGGACTTTGAACGCGGTCAGCTGGCAAATGAGGGCGGCGCCCGCCGGGCTGTTCCAGTAGGCGAGCTCGAGACCGTCAGAGAGGCTAATGCTCAGGGAGCGCAGTTTGTTGGGAGGTGGCGAGAGTTTGCTGCAGCTGTCGTCGCCGTTGCTGTTGTCAATGTTGTTGTTGTTGTTAGGCAGCAGCCGCTCCGACACTCGGCAGACGTTGAAGTGTACCGAGTGGAGCGCCTCCAGCTGCGAGAGGTCAATCTTCGCCAGCTGCGGCCCGCGGTACTTGTTGTAGTTGTCAGTGGACGGCTCGCCGTAGCGAGATGTGTCCGGCAGCAGCGTCACGCGGCGAAGTGCTGGAGCGGTGGCAGGCGACAGGCCCTGGGCGAAGAGGTAGGCCAGGCAGCAGTTGTTGTTTCGGCGGCTGTAAGCAAACAGGTGAAAAAGCATTAGAAGAGGACTTTTGTAGAGTGCAACTTTGAAAAGAGGATTACTTGAGGGCCGTCCCTTCGGCGGTGAAGAGCTCCTTGCTGAAGAAGACCTTCACGTCGGCGAGCTGGTTGGCGCCGCCGCCCTCGGCGCCCCAGGCGGCGATCATCTCCACCACCAGCTTGTAGTGGCGCTCCAGGGCGAGCTGCAGCAGCTCCAGATGGGTCACCGACTGGAACTTGCGGCCGAGCGCCACGAAGGCGAGTGCCTGTGCAAACAAACATAAACAACAGAGGATAAATATGAATTGACACTAAATAGAACACCGAATCGACCTACCTCCATACCAGGGACCAGCTTCAGGTGGACTCGAGAGGGATTGGTGGCTCGAACCAGGAGAAATGGTGACCCCCCCTCCCCGGTGGTGATATTTGATCGGGCGTACTTGAAAAGCCGCTCCTTGAGGTACTTCGGCGCCTGGGCGGCCACCACACTGTGGCGGTTGCGCCAGCGCCTGATGGTGCTCCCGACCATCAGGCGGCCGACCAGGCTGAGGCGCTTCACCGATGAGCGGCAGTGCTGCCGGTGGGCCTCGTAGAAGATCTTGCAGACGAGCGAATGGGTTCGCAGGACTTCGGCCAGAGGCAGGTGCTCAAAGACCTGACTGAGGACGTCGACGGGCAGGTCGGTGATGTTTGGAGGCGGAGGCTGAGACTGAGGATTGGTGAGCTTTGACAGCGACATTCTTCAGCTGCTTCTGCTGCTGCTGCTTCAGATGAAGGTGGCGAAGAACTCCGAGAGTGATCCAAAGAGGATTCAAAGATGATCCCCACAAGAAAGATAAAAACAAAGACTTGCTGTGTTGCAGAGGTGTGAGAGAGCGATGACGAAATGATAAGAGAAAGAGAGAGCTTGACAGAACTTTGTTGCGCTGCTTTGTGTTCTATTTTCTAACTCACTTTCTCACCGCTGGCGGCGCTGGAAGCGGCAAAAAACGGCAGGAACTCTTTCGGAATTGTTTCCAGGAACTTTTTTTTGGTTGTGGATTTCCGCTGCTCGTTTTTTGTCGCCGTTTGTTGTTTTGCTTTCACCCAGAAAGAAAGCGCTCTGATCTCCCATCTCTTCCGAACTCCTTCTCCTTTTCCGAACTCCTCACCACCACCACCATGGGAGTTCGCGGCCTTCGGACCTTCATCACCGAAAACGGCCTCCTGAAGGGCTACCGCCTGCACGACTGCACGCTAGTCATCGACGGGCTCAATCTGCTGATGGAGCTGGTGGCGAAGTTTCAGCAAAGCCGCGGCGATCGCACCCACTTTGGCGGCGACTACTGCAGCTTTGCCCTTTACATTGAGGCTTTTCTCGACGCGCTGGAGGAGTGCCGGGTGACGCCGGTGGTGGTCATGGACGGCACCTTCGAGGACATCAAACGGCCGACGCTGCTCAGGCGCTTTGATGAGAGCCTTAAGCGGGCTAAGGAGATCAGCGAAGGCAAAATGGCGGAAGATAACAACAACCGCAGCAAGGCGGGCTACTCGCTTCTGAACTCGTACATGTTTGTTCAGGTAAATGCTACCTTTTTTAGGCCTCACACTTATTTTGCATTTCACCCCCACAGATACTTCGAAAGCGGAATATCGCCGTGCACATGTCCATCCTCGAGGCGGACGACATTCTGCCGACGATTGCCAACGACCTGAAGGCGCCGCTGCTCTCCGCTGACAGCGACTTTCTCCTGGAGAACATCCCCACCGGGGTGATCACCCCCGACAGCCTCCTCAAGGACGACTTTTCAGTTCAGGCGGAGGATCAAGAACAGCCGTACCTGCTGTGCACCATCTACCGCCTCTCCCACCTGCTGGCGAAGTACACCGGCCTGAGCGCCCTCCTGACGCCCCTCGCCGGTGCCCTCCTCGGCAATGACTACGTCGACCACGGCGATGCGATGAAGGTGGTGGCCCGGCTGCCCGACCTCTGCGGCCACCACGACCGTCCCGGCACCACTTACGCCTTCTGCACCGTCTTCAGCTGGCTGGCCACGCAGACCTCGCCCGCTTCGGTGAAACGGCACCTGAAGCGGCACTGCTGCTGCCCGGGCCACCCGCTGCTGGACTACATCGAGGAGCGGCACATCAGCGGGCGGCGGCAGCGGGTGGCCCGCCGGACGCGGCCCGGGCCCGGGATTCAATCGGTGGAGGAGTACTTCGCCGACAACTACCACCGCCTCTTTGGCTTCCACGCGGAGACGGGCGTGCCGCGGTGGGTGCACGAGGCGGCGGGGCTGCGCAGCCTCACCCTCGCCCTCTACCGCAACCAGGTGGACTTTCTCTGGCCGCTGGCGGAGGACTACGGGGGGCTGCGGCTGTCGGCCTATGAGGCAGCCGCCGGCCTCGCCGAGTACGTCTACGGGCTGCTGCGCCGCCACCTCCCAGGCCGGCCGGGAGGTAGGGAGGAGGACCGGTTGCCGGCGCTGGCGGCGGTCACGCGGTACGTGCGCGTGGGCGAGCAGCGTGCCGAGCAGACGGTGGTGCCCCGGACCATGGTGAGTGCTGTTTTTTTGTTCTATTTTTTTAGTACAACTTTTCCTTCTTCTGCAGATCAACGACCGACGCCTGCCCACTCTGGCCGACATCTCCACCATGGCCCGCCCCGACCGCCTCGCCCTCTTCTTCGACATTCTCGGCTTCAAGCTGCCCCTGTCTTCAGAGCTGAAGGCGCTGATTGCCGGCAAAGGTGGTGAGGACACTGGTCGGACTACTCTGTCACTCTCCCGGCAGTACCTGATGCAGCTGCAGACCCTACTGCTGGCCACCGTCTACCTGCTGCGCCACTACCCCGCCCCCCTGTGGATTGAGTTTCTCCTCTCGCTGCTGGTGAACATCCTCTTCATGGGCTACTGCTCGGCGGAGGATGACATGTGCACGCCCAAGGTCTTGGAGGTGGCGGCGGGCGTGCCTGAGGATTGGGAGCAGGAGGAGGAGGACCTCGACGAGCTGATCGGTGAGCTGGTGGCCTTTGACGTCATTCCGCTGGTGAACACTACCGCCTACAAGGCTCGCATCGTCCACCAGTACAACGCCTGGCAGGCCTGCCTCCAGAACCTCACCCACCTCGCTTCGGTGCTCAATCTGGCCGATGGTAAGTGAGGTGAGAGGTGTGTTCTTTGAGGAGTTTAATTATCTCACTTTTATTTTCCTTCAGTTTACAATGCCGACACGCTTGTCTGCGGCCTGCAGGGCACCTTCATCTACCACCTCACGGAGTGGTTGGCGGACAAGGCCGCTCCGCTGACCTACCTGAAGGAGCGCCTCCTCTCCGCCTCACCATCGGCCTTCCGCCTCTTTGAGGCCTTCCTCCGGCTGGTGCTGGGCAGCTCGAGGCGAAGCTTTCTCATCGAGAGCAAAGAAGAAGACGACTGTGGAGGAGGAGGTGAAAGTGTTGAGGGAGTTCTGCCCAAGATGGACGACGAGGAGGAGAACCAGAGCATTCCAATCGTTTGCAGTGCCGACTCGAGCAAAAAGTCCGGCAAACGGTACCTGGTTCGAGGCAATGGTGGTGGAGTTGGTGGAGTTGGTGGAGTTGGTGGTAATGAAGATATCGGCGGCGATGAAGGCCTAGTCCACTTCACAGATGACAAACTCTCTTCATCATCTTTTTCCCCTTCTTCCTCTTCTTTTGAATGATGACCTTCAAGTTCTTTGTGTTCAACCTATGATCTCTTTTTGCTCCACTTCTGTTAGTCTTCCAAAAGGGCAGTGTGATTACTGAAAAAAGTAAAGTCGAAACTTCTCTTTATCTAGTCAAAATAAACAAAAACTTCTGGAGCTTTTATTATGCTAGCACTTATCTCCTGGTTTTTCCACCCCCATTTCCTCATATTTTTTCTGATTACAGTCCTCATTCTTTTCACCACTAAAGACCGGATTTGGGTAAACTTCTGCTGTTGCTGCTGCGGAAGCACCGGAAGTGGCGACCACCTCCTCATAAGTCGGTGGCGGCGAGTCCTCAACAGTACCGAGCTGTTCGTGAGCTGCACCAAAAGATTGAGCAGTACTATACCAGTTGAAGGGCACACCTGAGGGTGAAACTGCTACTGCTGCTGTCGAAGTCCTCCTAACTTCCGGTTCAACACTGGTCCCACTGGCACTGCAGCCACAGCAGCCTCTTTCGCTTCGGTTCGTCTTGGCGCAGATGGCCCACCAGGCCAGTCCTGTCAAGAGTCCAAGAAAACCCATGCCCGTGAAAACTAGAATGAGTCCTAAAAAAGTAAACAGCATTAGACAATATGAAAAAAAATTCCTCCTCAATCTAACCGAAATCAGGCGGCCGATCATCCTCCTGAACAATGCAAACCTGCCGCTCAACGTCCAATTTAAAACCAAAAGTGCACTGGCAGCTGTCGTAGAGGCACTCGGTGTTTGGCCACCGCCGCCAGCAGTTTGCTTCAAAGTTGCCTCCTGTGGTCGAGCAGGCAAACGGTTGACAACTTCCATTTACACCGGAAACGGTCCAGCCGAGTCTGCAGGCACACTGGCCCAGTTTGAGGTCGCAGAAGGAGTTCAAGCCCTTGTACCAACAATCGTCATTGCTCAGGCAAATCCTCGGGGGCGGAAGTGGCCGACAGCGCTGGCTGGCCACTTCGAGGTACGTTCCCGGGGCGCAGATGCAAAGTTGACTTCCGGTCGCTGAGCAGACGGTGTTAGGAAACAGCGTCGAACAGTGCCGGTCTGAGGAGCAGAACTTTTGCTGGCAGAAGCCTTGCTCTGAAGAGCTCAGGTAGCCCAGGTCACAGATGCACTTCGCGTTTTCGAAGCACCGAGAGTGAGTGCCGTGTTGCAGACGACAGAAGGCATCGTAGCAAATGTCAGAGGAGAAGGGGAAGGTGTCCTGAATTGACTTTGTTTTGGAGGTTCTATTTTCTGGTGGTGGTGGTGGTGGTGGTGAAGGGTGAACGGTAGAAATTGTGGTCAAGAGAAGTACAAGGGCAGAGAAAATACTGTTGCATTTTATACAAATCATTTTGCCGTCGGTTTGCTGCTTTGAAAATAACTGGAAAAAGATGGCATTTTGTTGTAGTTGCCGCTGGTGAGAGCTAGCCAGAACAGAAGACCTCAACTCAAACTACTTTCAACCACCAAAAAAGGCACTTTTATGCAACGCCACCGAAAGAGATTACAAATTACTATGTTGTCATCACCCTCAACTACATTGGTTGCTAGTGAGTGAGCAAGCGGTGCACTTATCTTTGGATCAGGATCAATTAAGCCGCCCCTTCATAGACAAGGTTACCTAGGTTACCTAGGAAAATATAAAAGTAATCCTCGGGTGTGTTTATTGACCAATTTTACACCACCGAATCCTTTTCAACTCTCCATCTCGCCCTTGACCAGCCTGGCCACCGTATTCAGCAGAATATTACTCGTGCCCTCGTATATCTGGCCAATCTTCGCGTCGCGGTAGAACTTCTCCACGAGGAGGGCCTTCGTGAAGCCGACGCCGCCCATCCACTCCACGGCTCGACCGGTGGTCCTGGCGGCCACCTCCGAGGCGTAGTACTTCGCCATGGCCGCCTCCTTGATGAACGGCTGGCCGGCCTCCGCCCGGCGGGCGGCATTGTAAACAAGAAGGCGAGCGGCCTCAATCTCTGTAGCCGCCGTCGCAATCTGATGCTGCATGCCTTGAAACTCAAAGATCGCCTGGCCAAACTGCTTCCGTTCCAGGGTGTACCTCACCGCCTGCTCAAAGGCCCCCGCCGCCACGCCCACCATCTGGGCGCCAATTCCAATGCGGCCCTCATTCAGCGTGTTGATGGCAATTTTGTAGCCCTCCCCAAGCCGGCCAACGATTCTCGATTCATGCACTTTGACGTCTTCAAAGATGACAGGACAGGTGCTGGAGGCGCGGATGCCCAGTTTGTCCTCCGGAGGACCAACTGTAAGCCCCGGAGTGTTCCGGTCCACCAGAAAGGCGGTGATCCCTTTGTACCCCTTGCTGGGATCGGCATTGGCAAAGACAATAAAGTACCGGGCGTGCTCGGAGCTGGTTATCCAGGACTTGGTGCCATTTAGAAGGTAGTGGTCACCGTCCTTCTTTTCAGCCCTCGTTTTCATGGCAAAGGCGTCCGATCCGGAACCCGATTCTGAAAGGCAAAATGAGCCAATGGAGTCGGTGGCGAGGCGTGGCAGCACCTCTGCCTTGATCTCCTCTGAGGCATACTTCAGCAACGGCAGAATGACGATGGTGTTCTGGGCGTCGACAAAGGAGCCCACCGTCGGGTCCTGCTGGGCAATCGCTTCGACGACCAGCGCCGTGGAGAGGATGCCCGGGGCGCCGGTGCCGCCGTATTTTGAAGGAATCTCGATGCCCATCAGCCCGTTGGCGAAGAGCTCTTTTATGAGTCCTGGATCAAGCTTCGACTCGGTGTCCATCTTCCGGGCGAGGGGAGCCACTTTTTCGGTGGCGATTCGGGTGGCCGTGTCCTTGATCGCCTGCTCCTCTTCGGTGAGCGTCGTCAGGGGAAGATGGTTTGAAGATGATGAGGATAATTTGGCAGTGAGAAGAGGTAGTCCCCTTTGGAACTTTGGCAGTCGAAGAAGACTGCCTCGAAGAGAGGATGCCATTTTAGTTGGTGGTTATTTGAGGAGAGGTAATGAAAGTAGAACACAGAGCAATTTGGCAGATGTAAACATCAACAGCAGAACGAGCACTTTTGCTCAGCAGCCCTTTATACTTGATCGGTGACGATGGTAACCTAAGCTGTGTGAAACTGAGCAGTAGTGCATGCGCCTCTGTTGCTGCTGATAGTAATTAAAAGAGAAAAGTACATTGCCATATCACGAGAAAGAGAGAGAGAAAATCCTCAGCAGATATGACAAAAACGAGTACATCATCGTTGATAACGTAGCTTCCCTAGCTTTACTGATCTCATCTCAAACAGGCGTCCACAACACCACACCACCGAAGGTACAGTACAACAAAAGTTGAAGACACTTAAAAAAGTTCACCGGTACTTTTCAGCTGGGAGAAAAGCTCCTCCAGATCCCAAGTTTTGGTCAAGCTGGTTGCCCCACCATTTCCATTCTTTGAGACCGAGTACACAAAACGCAGCCGAGGACAGCGGGACCAGGCCTGGAGCGTCGCCTGAAGACAGTCCTTTTGACCACTTTGACCTTCGTGGTCACATCTTTTGCAGCTGACATTATCAACAAAGTGCAGCACTTCGAGGTTAGGAAAGAGGGTCTCCCAGCGAATGGCGGCGATCTCGCTGTGGCAGAAGAGCGAGGTGGCGTAAAACTTGAGAATCCTCACCGAGCTGACGGCGGCCATTGTTTGCTGGCCATCACCATCTTCATCACCTTTCGATATCTTCAAACTTCCTCGACAGCTCCAAAGCAGGTCCACGTAGAGAAGCTGCTCCATGTGCTGGAGCACCTCCGCCAGATCGGCCAGCTCCCGGCGACCGTGGTCGCTGAAGACGCCCACCCAGAGCTTCCGCAGAAAGCGAAAGTTCTGCCCAAAGACCCTCCAGTGGACGGAGCGGCGGCACAGCTGAAAGGCGGAGAACTGGTGAATGCACTTCAGCAGCGGCTGAAACTCCGCCCGGCCAAAGGTGTTCGCTAGGTCGAGCTCGTAAAAGTCGGTAAAGTTGACCGAGCGGAGGCGGCGGTTGGCGGGGCCGTGGCGGACCAGCGCCCGGACGGCAGCCGAGTTGAAGGCCCACCAGCTGAAGTAGAGCTCTTCGACCCAGCCAAAGACGGGAAAGTCAACTTCAAGAAGTTGATTTTGTTGATCATTTCGAAAACAGAGGAAGAAGGCGTTCTGCCCCTCCACGGTAAGATGACGCAACGCCGAGCAGCCGTTGACCAGGCGAAAGAGGCCGTCCACAGACTCAGTGACGATTAGTGAGCCCGGCTCGGCGGCGGCCACCTTGAAGTGGGCGAAGAGCTTCAGGCTGACTAGCTGGCCGGACCACTTCTGGAAGAGGACTTCGAGCGAGTCGAGCAGCCTCAGTCGCCACCGCCATGACCGCTCGCCGACGGTCACCTCCAGCCGGGCGGACTGAAGGCGAAGAGTCAGCGAGCGGACGTTGGGCAGCTTGTTGACAATCAGGCAGGCGGCTTCGACGTCGAGCCAGGCAAATTGCAGAGAAGAAGAAAGGGTTTGAGAATGAGCAGAAAAGCTGGTAGAAAGGCTGTTTACAACTTCATCATCACTGGAGCTTAGAACTTCGACATGAGGAATAGAGAAGGAGGAGGAAGAGAACTGCGAGTTTAGAAGGATTTCATGATCGTCGTCGACGTCGTCGCCGATGCAAAGGCAGAGAGTGTGAAGTGAGGCGCAGAGAGTGCTCTGTACGGTGGCCCAGGCTTTGCAGACGAGGTGCAGACGAAGAAGGGTGCCGAGGGGAAGGTGGCTGAAGATTTGCTGGAGAAGTTTTGGAGGTAGAGAGTCGATTGAAGTGTCGTTTGTGGTTGTTGTTGTGCTGGTCGTGTCAGTGCCTAGCATAAACTTGTAAGTTTTGAGCTGGGTTTCTAGGACTCAAAGATCTTTGGCCCCGGTTTGTTGTTTTCTATCGCTCCTTGGGTGCCGCCAAAAAAGCTGGGCTTGGCTGGCTCTTTGTGCGTTGCTGCCAACTACTTATACAGCTGCTTTTGCCTCCTCTTCTACTTTTACTGCCTCTGCAAAAGAGAGAAGAGAAAGAGGGAAAACGTTTTGCTGTCGTCTGCTGCCGCTCACTCGTTTGCTTCTTTTTCTCTTTCTCTTCTTTCTTTCAAGTGAGAGAGCAAAACGACACAGCAACGTTGGACAACGACGAGTCGTCTGTTGCCGAGGAGAAAGAAAAAGAGAAAGATGATAGCAGCCAAAAAGCTGATGTTTGCTAAGTGATGATCATGGCGGTTGGCCGCTTGTTTGGTGGTGGAAAGTGCTTGGCAAACTAAAAAACTCAAATGAAAGAATTTAGAACTTGAGAAAAAAATTATTTAAACACTTACCTCTTTCCAGTTTGTCCAGTCATTGAGTCTCTTCAAAAAAGCAAAAGAAAGATGGAATTGTCCACCGTGACCTTCGACCCTGACCTGGGGAATGTGACCACCACCACTGGTCGGTCTTCGAACACGCCCACTGTCATCGGCCTGCTGGCGCTCATTCTGCTGCTCCTTTGTCTCTGCTTCTTCTGCTGTCACCCCATTATCCTCGTCTTCAACAACAATGGCGGTGCTGGAAAAGGAAAGGGAAAAGGAGGTAAAGAAAGTAAAGAAAGCGGCAAAGGAAGTGTTCAGGGATCAAAACGGCAAGTGTCAACAAAGATGAGTGTTAAAGGAAAGCGAATTCAGCAGCAGTCAACGGCGGTCAGCGGAAAGAATGTCAACTTTGAGAGCGTTTCAGCGAAAACAGTTTCAATGAGGAAGAAGAAAACGGTGAGCACTTCGGCGACGGTGAAAAATCGCCAGCTCTCGCCAGCCAAGGTCAAGGTCAAGGTGACACAGGAGAGCAGCGCAAACATCAGCTCTACACCGAACATGACCACCAAATCGAACCAGCAGAATCTGAAGCAGAACATCAAGTCGGCCAAGTCTGGCCCCTCGACTGGGCAAAATTTGAAGGAGAAGAAAAAGTCAAAGAAGGCAACAAGTCGAGGTCTGCAGCTTTCCCGAACGGCTTCAAAAAAGAAGAGGGGTGGTCCAGGTGGTCGAAGTAAAAGAAGTCGAAAGTCGACCACTAAAGCGTCGGCGGCGGCCAAATCAAGCGGCGCTGGAGGAAAAAGTGGCGCTCCCAAGTTGGACTACACCAAGATCGACCAGGCCATCAGCAAGGGCACCAAAATTCTCAAGACACGATCAATGGCCGCCGCCAGAGCAAAAAGTCTCAGTACTTCCGTTCGTGCTCCGAAAAAATCTTCAAAGAAGAAGGCTTGACTGTTTTTGACATTTATTGAGTTCGTTTGATGACTTGCAATTTTTGAGAACAGTATCTTGAAGCAGAAGTTCTTCAAAAATTTTACATGGAAACTATTAGAGACATGTAAAATTAAAAAGTTTGACAGAGTCTTGCCTTAATGAATTAAGTTTTGTAATCAGTTTGTTGTAAAAGCGCACTTTGCACTAATTTTAGTTTTTTGGTTGTCTGAACAAAGGTCGTTTTTTAATTAATTTTTGGTATCAACCTAAATAATAATAATCTGCTCAAAAACACTTTATACAATCAATTAGTTAAATTTTCATTGAGTTTTTTTAATAAATGAAGCCCAAAACGTAGCAGTGTTTGTTCATCTGTTGTGCATAATTTTGTCCTAATACTAACTGGCAGAGTATTTGTCACTAAAAATGGCAATGCTTTTCGCATTTTAGCCACACACACTAATAGATTTTTAATTACTCAAATTGATATGAATTTGATATGATATATAATCGCATTATACTAATAGTGCAAATGTTGTATTTAAAAGTAGCACAGTCGCTCAATTAGGCCAAGTTTGACAATTTAGCCAAAATGAAGCATCACAACTGGAGTCATCTTTTACTTACCTTTCTAGTTTTGGCCGCTGAACTGAGCTTTTCTAAAGCAGAAGAGCTTGCACCGGTTGTACAACTGAAAGATGGCAAAGTGAGAGGCACTGTCGTGCAGAGTGATGATGGCTCGAAGGTGTTGGCGTACCAGGTAAAAAATGTTGTTAGTTTATATTTTTTACTAACCCAAGCAAAAACTTTATCAGGGAATCCGCTACGGCCATGCTGCTCGATTTGCCAAACCAGTTCCAGTTAAACCGTGGACCGATGTCTACAATGCCACCCACTGGAGAGATGCCTGTCCTCAGAATGGTTTTAGCTTTCCGCCGTACAATGATCCTAATGCCCAGACAAAGACGATGAGTGAGGACTGTCTCTTTGTCAGCGTCTGGCGACCACAAACGGAGAAAGCGAATCGAGCAGTGATGGTCTACTACCACGGCGGCAGCTTTGTTAGTGGCACCATCTTTACGATCATGTACGACGGTCGCTACCTGGCCAGTCGAGATGTGATTGTGGTGACGGTCAACTCGAGATTAGGAGTTTTGGGATATCTTTACGGAAATACCACCGAAGCTCCTGGTAACCAAGCAGTCTGGGATCAGTACCTGGCGTTGAAATGGGTGCATGAGAATATTCACGCATTTGGTGGTGATCCGAAGAAGGTTACGGTGAGTTTGTTTACAAAATATTGTCATAAAATCTTATCAACAATATTTGCACCAGATTTTTGGCGAATCAGCGGGCGTCTTTCCCATCTCCGCTTTCTCTGTCTCACCACTGACCAAAGGTCTCTTTCAACGAGCAATTCTGCAGTCCGGGGCGCCGACCAACGCCAACAAAAACTCCGTCACACAGCCGCACAAGCGAACTGAGCTGGTCGCCCAGCTGCTCGCCTGTCCCACAGATAAAATCGCTAACACTCTAACCTGTCTGAAGGGCAAAAGCATCGACCAGATTTTGGCCGCCCAGAAAACGCTTGAGGCGCTAAGTGCCGTTCCCGGAGCCATTCTCGGTGACCAAATGCTGCCTTTTGAGAACTTTGTCACCGAACTGAATGCTGGCCGGTTTCACAAGGATATCGACTTTATGTACGGTGTGACAAAGGACGAGGGCACCTTCTTTGCCGGCCTTGCCTTCAAGGAGTTTGACTCTAACAGCACCGTGCTCACTGTGGAGAAGGTCAAGGAGTACATTCTGAAGGTGTCACTGGGCAAGAGCTACGCCCTTGAGGTGGCAGACTTTTACACAAAGCACCTGAAAAGCGACGCCAGTCAGACGGAGCTAAAGTAAGAAAAAGGTTGTACACAATGGTTTAAATGATCTGATAACTTTTTGTTTTGCTTTTATTTTTCCTAGACAAGTCATCAGTCACGCATTTGCTGATCCATGGCTGATGTGCCCCACTATTTTGTTTGGAGAGGCAATTGCCAAGGGATCTCCGAGCAAGAAGCACTACTCGTACCGGCTCACTCAGCATGGTAAAACGCCATTTCCGCTGGCTGGTGGCTGCAATGGATGGGTAAACTTCTGTTTCCTTTTTGTTTAGAAAAACTAACTTTTCTGTTTTTCAGAGAGGCGTCTGCCACGGCGAGGACGTCGTGTACCTCTTTGGCGTGCACTACACCAAATCCCACCCAGCTGACTACAAGATGAGCCAGGAGATGATCGGCGCCTGGACGTCATTTGCAAAGACGGGCAGCCCAAAAAAGCTGGGAACGGTTGAGTGGAAGGAGGCCATCACGGAGGGTGATGCCTACACTAGTCACATTAACCTCGATACTGCCGACTTGAAGATGGTCAAGGACGCCTACAAGGAAACTTGCAACGCCTTCTGGAAGCCAAAGATTTTTGTTTAAAAATGATTAAAGCTTGAGCTACTTGAATTGTTTTAAATAATAAATAAAGATCGGCAGGGCACAAAGTAATGCTAAACAATGCAAATAATTAATTTTACTTGATGCACTGTTATAAATAATTTTTGGCATTTCTAATTGATTTTCAATTTCTTCATCAGGAGTGTTGTAATCAACGTTAGTTTAAAATTTTGTCCCGTGCAAAATTTACAAAAAGCATTAAATTGTAAACAAAAACAAAATAAAATAAAAGCAGTAACAAGTAATTTACTTGTAGCAAAACTTTAATCAATGAGACCAAGATAATTTTCTTTATCAATACATTTACGTTAAAGCATCGGTTTCTCAAAAAACATAAATCTTGTGTGATTAACTAACGTTGCTAAAAAAAATTACATAGAGCTACTAGTAGTGCTTTATCGAGCTGATTGTCACTTGCTTCAAGGTGACCATAAACAAAAGTGGCCATTTTGTGATGTTATAATCCTTCTTCCCTAAAAAAATGATGTTTCTCCCTCTATTTCTCCGAACGC
>JAALOO010000300.1_pt1 | contig 45642 bp, 38 predicted proteins | sample 7257641 | NCBI WGS metagenome assembly JAALOO01 (sample SAMN14085613, study PRJNA598686) | mite metagenome | biome: ENVO:01001000; feature: ENVO:01001002; material: ENVO:01001226; isolation source: single female mite from University of Michigan culture on fish food culture... ...
AGAGAGAGAGAGAGAGAGAGAGAGAGAGAGAGAGAGAGAGAGAGAGAGAGGCAAGAGTGAAGAAGGCAGCGATTGACAGCGATTCAATCATCAGCGAGAGGAGAGGAAGGCTGTCGGTGCAGATTGGCTGATGATGCTGCTGTCGGTGCTATCGAATGATGGTCCTTCTGCTGCTGCTGCTCTCTCACTTTTTGAATGCTCTGCAGATTGAGCTGTGCTGCAATAAATTAGATTGCCTTTTAAATTACACACTTTAACACTTGGTCGGCAGCGGTACTTAGATTAGTAAATGTCGATGTGTGCATGTCTCGGTGACTGGAGAATGTGTGAGTGTGAGTGTGAGGATGTGGGCCATCGATTTGCTAGCCCTCTATCTTACTGCCCCATTCAAATGACTGCCTGCCATTTGAACAGTTGGCAGAAATCACTGGGCCAGCTGAATGTGTGAAGGAGAGAGAAAAAGCAAAAAGGAGAAAACCGCTTCCGAGGAGAAAGATGCGCACCGACTTTGTAGCTATTTGTTAAGATCAGCAGAAGAGCGGAGAAGAGAGCTGTGAATTGCTGAATGTGTGAGTGTGTGTGTGTGTGGTGGCTCTGAATTCACGGCAAATGTGTGTCCCTCTCTTTTTCTCTTTCTATTTCTCTGTCTGTGAGTATATTGGCGGCGATCAAACAAAGCAGAGCGAGAAAAGGAAAAAGAAAAAGAGCAGAGGAAGATGGCGCCGATACGGATAATGGCTCGTTAGGCTCACTGACTCGGCCACTGCTATCGACGGCGTCGATCTTTGCCTGTGCTTGATAGTGCAAGCTCAGAACACAAAATCATGCTCAAACTCAGGCTAAGGCAGAGGGTGAGAAAGAAGATAGAGCCACAGCGAGCGAGCCATGTCCATTAGGAGTCGCATCAGTTCGCAGTGCTGCGCACTCGGGCTGCCTCATCTAATTTGCTTCAGACTGAGACAGAGTTTCTGAGAAGCAGCAGCAGAGCTCCACTCAGTTGTCGTAGTTACATCTGAGGTCGTCGCCTAATCGGGCACCACTAATTCACTAATAATTAGGCGGCCATTTGTCGCCACCACTGACTCACTCCTTTTCATTGTCCTCCGTCTGCGTCTGTCATTTATTTACACTCTTTTCACTCTCTTTTTTTCGTTCAGTTTCTTCAATTATATTCTATTCACCACCCCTTCCCCTCCCCACAAAAGCTCACGCCCGGTTTGTGTGTGTCTGGCCACCCTGGTCTTAAGCATTCATAATCCAATTGTCTCGACTTGAGCGCAGCCGCCACATTTCTAATCGAGTGTCTACTTTTTTTTGTTCTTTTTCTCTTTCCCCTTCCACTCTCTCATTGCACTGCATTCTTCGTTTAGCACTGTTTAAATCATTTTTGATTTTTGTAATTTAATTTTAATTTTTTTGAAATGATTAAATTGCAAGCCTGTGTGTGGAGCGTGGAGGGGGGAAAGGGGCCTAATTGAAATTGAATATTGCAGACTCGGCAGATGTCGTCGCCGTCTTCTACTGCTGCTTCACTAGCTTTTAGTGCAACGGTCTGGCAAAAAGGGGTGGTTTGAAAAAAAGCTACCAGACTATCGCCTTTTCTATCTCTCTTACTCCCTCTCTGTAATTACACATTTGCTCGATAATTTGGCTTATTTTTTATTTATACATCACGGCAGCTTCTGCCACTTTTTACTCTTTCTTTTTGCTTTTTTGCTGGAAGGCACTAATTGACTGTTGCAAACGAAAGCGCCAGCAGCAGCACAAGCAGTTCCAGCATCGTCTGACTGACTCGGTGATTGGCGTGGCCGATGCAGCATCAGATCTCCAGTGTGCGTCAGACTGATTGGAGTGTACTTTGTCATTACAGAGATCTTCTGTTTGAAGCCTTTCTTTTGCCACTAGGTATCAGTATCTGTGCAGATCTGCTGTACTGCTATCAACAGCAGCACTAGCACCACCACCACCACCGCCACAGCAACTACTGCTGCTTACTAAATAAATAATCGCCCAGCAAATTGCGTCTCCTGGTGGTGGCTGCTAATGAGCGTCGGTGGAATTGACGCGAATCGTGTTTGTGCTCTCTCTTTGTCTGTCTATCTGTCTGTTGCTTTGTGTGGGTGCCATAACTGAAAGCTGCCATAGCCGTGCTCTACCTTTTGGCGATTAGTGTGAAGAGATTGACGAAGAGAAGTCTGCCACTGATTTGCTGATTTGTACAGCACCGCTTTTTTCTGTCAGCCGACGGGGTTTCGTCGCTGTTGGCTGCGGAAGTAGGTGCACTTGCACTGGCACTTTTTTCCTGACCGGTACACAGTGCAACTTTCACTAATCGGATGTACTACTTTTGTTATTGACCGCTAAACGAGCTGATAGAATACACTGGTAGTAGTTACCCTTTCAATGGCTCTCTTTCTCTCTTTCTCTCTTGTTTAGTGCGTAAGTATCGACGGTAGTGGCGACTACCGCAATGAATTATGGGCACATTCTTTAAGAAGAATACTATTACCTAGCCACCATCACCACTACCACTACTTTACTGAACCTGCAACCTTTCCATTTAAAACAATTTGTTCACTTGACTGCGTAGAGAAGGAGGAGGAGGTAGTAGTGGCAAGCAGCGCCTTTCTGCTGAGAGTTTGACGAACGAGGTGGTGAAGTTGATGGTGGTGGCGGTGGCGGTGGCGGCTGGAACCATGTGCTACCCTGCTAATGGTACCTTGATGATGCTATCTCCTCCACTGGTCTCCCTCTTCTTCTTTGGCCTCCTTGCCAGTGCAAGTTCAGTTCAAAGAGAAAGGAAAAGAGAATGAACGAGTGCAAATCACTCACCACGTAAACAGTTGCAGCCATTTGGCGTGAAAAGAAAATCTATTGACTAGTTTGCACTTTTCTTTCTTTTCTTTTTCTACTTCCTCAGGACTCGATTATTTATCTCATCTTTTGGGCACTCACTCTCTATTTCTCTCAAGGCGTAGAAGGTCGTCTGTTGGCAATCGGTTAATTGAATTAGGACAGCAGACAATAAATTATTGTTACTAGTAGTAGTAGGTTTCCATTGAAAGCACAGTGGAGCACTGACAGTGCTGCTGTGTCACCTCGGCTGATCACTTGACTTCTTGACTTCTGTTGCTGCTGTCGACACTGACACACAGACACTGCCTGTGGGTGGCTCACTGATTCTCTAACTGAAATACACACACACACATTTCGACTGAACCTCAGAAGATGCTTGATTTACATGCTGCTGGCTTGACTCATTGCCCCTGCACCCTGAGACACACAGTGCAGTGGGCTGAAACGGAACACGGAAAAGCTATTTAACGGAGACCCGTTTCTCAGTAGTAGTCCTCGGTACGCTCAGTCTGCTGTCTCAGTGGGCCTTTCTCATTTCTAACTGAAAAGAAAGTCGGCGAGTGGTAATTTAATTTTAAAAGTGTGCTACTATTATTGCTGATGATGTTGCTGCTGCTGTTGCCATCTGAACAGCCTCGCCGCAGCAATGTGTCTTTTTGCAGTTTAATGAAAAGAGTGTTCTGTAGTAGTAGTGGTAGTCAGTTTTCTTTCTCCTGTCTAATTGTCTATATATTATATATTGACGATTCGCCACTGAGCGACCCATCGTCGCCACATTGCAATAATGCAATTGACAACTCTTTCTGCTCAATTTGTTTGGGCAGCAGTCCCTTTCCCTGTCTCTGTCTGACCAGTCAATTGTGGTCATTACTAGGCGTCACTCTGTGGCGGCAATTTGCTGGTCAGGCCGTCCACGCCAATGCCAACGGTCTGCTTTTCTCAGTCTGGTTACCCTCTTCCCCTTCCTCATCTCCTTGTTTCACTTGGCCGGCTAATTCACAGTCCGACTGCATCGCCTGATGAATATATCTTCTTTTGATGCTCTGAATGCAGCATGCTGCTTTTTCTTTTCCTCTTGACGTCCCTCTGTGTCTAGTCTTGGTGTTAGAAAATGTGTCCTGTCCCATTTTCTAAGCGTTGTACTCTTTTTCCCCTCTTTCGTATCCTGTCACGACTATATTCGACGAGGAGGCGACGGCAGCAGCAGCAGCAGTAGTCTGCTGATTCCCTGATTCTAATTGACTGCTGGCACTGGTGCTGTTCTTTTCCTTTTTCTCTCTCCGGCTCAGACATCACTCAGTTAGTCAGTGGGTGCTTCAACGTCAGCCCATTCTCTAAACTGTATGCTTAATTGCTATCTAACTAACTCTGTCGGGTCTTTCGATAAGAAGGCAAAGAATAAGAGACACATGCAGTGAGAGTTTAGCCAAGACGAAGGTCTCTGGATGACGATGGAAGAACGGGTCTACTCTCTTTCTCTCTGATAGCGGCGGCGGCTGATGTGTCTGTGCTGCAAGCACAACCCAGCACTAGCACTAGCTGCAGCAAATCGATGCCGTTGCTGCAAAAGTGAGAGCAAATTAGAAAGAAATTAAAGTGCCAAAGTACAGTGCCTTTGCTGCTGCTGTTGGAGCAACTGCCAGGAAGCAATCGGAAGTGAGGAGACCTCCTTGACAGACTACCGCTAAAAGTGTGTGTGAATGTATGTTGTTGCTAGCCAATGCAGAGTAACACTTTTTGGTACATTCATTCAAACTACTGTACTGGGCAGACTTTTTAATTTAAAATTTGCTCAACAAAAGTGTATGTGTGTGTGTGATTTGCTTCGCTGAAGAAGGCAGTGCTGCTGCTGCTGCTGCTGTCGCAGTACTGCACTGGCAAATAATCGATTTTCATTTAAAATGTCCTTCATTTTTTTCCTAGATGTACTTTGGATGCTGTTGCTGCTGCCGCCACTGCCTCTTTCACTTTCATTGATTTAACTGCTGCTCTCAGTTAATAAGCAGCCGACTTTTTTTTAATTTTATTATTCATTGGCACCAGACTGGCAGAAGCCAAGAACGAGGTGTCTTTCTGTGCTGAGACTCGATTAGTCTGCAAAAAAGTGAACAGTTGTGATAGAATGAGCAGCAGCGGCAGCAGCATTTTCAATTTGCCGCTCAGTGAATTGACGCCAATTTTGGCTCGCGCTCGACCTATCGATTTGACTACTGATGTAGTAGCTGCAAGTGTGTGCTGCACTGGCATAGTCAAAGTGAAGTGAAGTGAATGACTAACTCAATAAGCTGCCAACATAATTAAAGCTGTGTGTCTTTGCTAATTTCACTTTGCCAGCTTTTCTCCCAGTAACCTCTTTCCTCTTTTCCTCTATGCAGAATCAGGGGTCATTGTGTATGTGTGTGTGGGTATGTTGTGCGGCTACAAGAGAACAGCTTCTGCTTGCGATCAGCAGGACGTAGTTTGCATGTTTTCGGTTTACAGTGAATCGATTTGCTCGGAAAGTGAGGGAAAAAGAGGGAAAGATACTGAGCCCATTTGCTGATGGAGCCTCTGACCTCAGGCTGGGCACAGTAATGATCGCCTGGCATTACCAGCACCAACAGCAGCAGCAGCAGCAACCCCAGCCATTGTAGCCGTTTGACATCGATTTAAAGTTAATTAGACCAAAAGGAGTGATATCTGATATACCCCATGCATATACTCTATCTACTCGGTTGCCATTTGCCGAATATTTGCTCGAATTGAATGGTCGGTCTGTCTGTCTGTTTGTGCTTTGCAAATGACTGTCTCTCAGTTTGGTTTTTGAGTGCGTTTCCGTGGGACACGGCCACTGCCATCACCGAAAACCTTTCTGCCAATTCGCTCGTTTTATTATAATGGCATTAGCAGTAGATAGTAGCAATGATGAGTGCAGGGTGTACTTCACGTTTTGTTGTACTTCCATTCTCTTTTTCTCTTTTACCGATTCAAATGGGAATGATTCCATTAGAAGTGGAGAGAGAGAAAGCAAAAATGTCGCAGAGTCAATGAAGCGTCGAGCGGGGGAGGAGGGCGGTTAATTAGGAGAAGGAGGAGTGAGAGGGAGAAAGAAAGAATGGGCATTGAGACTTTATGATGCATGGTCTATGGTAATGCCTCTGATGTGACTTTTTCATTTGCTGATGTGACCACTAAACGACCGTAGCAACAGCAGCAGTGGTGAACACTGCCATGTACAATGTGTTTGTCGGCATTATGTTCTCAGTAACTGCTGTGGCTTAGATTAGCGACAGTGGCAGCTTTGCCGCCCTTTTCTCCAGTCATTTTTGACGGCATGCGGTGGCTGTGGTGGTGATGGTGATGGTGATGAGGGTGATGCTGTGGCGTCTCTACAGCCAAAACAGCAGCAGCAGCAAAAGCAGCAGTTTGAGGTCTTCCAAGTACTGAGCACACTGTATGTGTTGTTTGTGTTGATGGTAATATATGCTCAGTCGTTTTCATTTCTGCGCTCTCTTCATTTAGAGAAATGTACGTTTTTTGGTAGTTGCTAAGAGTAGTACGCGGCAGAGAAGAACAACAATAATAAAGTAGAGAAAGAGGCCATTTTAATAATACAAATAATACAAAACTGTATCTACGTCACCGCCGAGTGAATGTAATTTAATAGGAGAGGCTGAGTGCGAGGACGAAAGAAAGAAAGAAAAAAGAAAGAAAGAGATGTTGGGCGATTAAATAATGGGTCGAAGCAGTTGAGGAAAACAGGGGAAGAAGAGAGGATTCTGCGAAAATGAAAATAGAGAATTGTGAGCAGACAGTCGAAACGGAGAAAAAAGTGAAACAGTGAAGCAAACTCTCTCTTTCTTTCTGTCTGTGGTCGGACTGTCAAATGACAAATGGTGCTAGTGAAGTTGCTGCAGCTAAACAAAGTGCTGAGCCAATTTATTGTCGCCGCTACTGATGCGCACTTTAAAAAAGCAGGGAACCACTGTGCCTCGCTTTTATATCTGTTTATCTGCCGCACACCAACTTCTGCTCAGTAAGAGAGACAACGGCAGCAACAACTGTATTAGAGCACCAGAAGAGGATGTAGGCCATTTGCATGCTTTGATAACTGCTAAAGTGGTGCTGCTGCTGATTTAAGGCATTTTAGTGGTACCGGTTTAGAGGTGACTTTATAAACTTTTTTGTTGAATTTGATAAAGGTTCAATTGGATTTATTCTAAACAATTTGTTTTTTATTTGAAAATTGTCATCACTTTTTTGTATACAAAAAAAGTCATCTGCACTTGATAACTTCTTTATTGTTCTTCATTTCTTACCCCTAAATGAACTCTTCTTTTTTGTTTTAATTTTTTCTAGTAGAGAAACATCGCTGTTTGCGGACAATTAACGAAAAGGACTTTGATGGGCGCAAATGGCTCTTCTACTTGTACCCAACTTCCGATTTTTGACCGACTTCTAAGCTGCCACTCACTGCACAGCGCAGAGTACTGAGCTACTGCTCTTGCTCCACTGAACTGGACCACTTTTGTGTGCAAGTTTTTGCTTTTTTTCATGTTTTCTTCTTAGATTTAGCTTAGATTCTGTTTGACTAGAGGATAAGATAAGACGCACATCAGTGTGTGTGTGTGTGTTTGTGCATGTTTTGTTTGTTAGTTAGACTAAACGTCAAATATTGACTATCACTTTGTGACTTCAATGTCAGCCAGGTGTGTCCACGTTAAGAGTATTCCATTTTGGGTTTAATTCTGCCCGGTGTTGTTGCAACGGTACCGGTTGTCTTTCCTACTGTACGGCTACACTTTTTTTTTGTTTCTGATGCCTGAAAGGTGATGACGGTACCAGTGCTAGTACTGCACTTGTCGGATGCCATCTGATGAGTTCTCTCTTTCCATCTCTGTATGCTGGTTCTCAAATGCCAAAAGACTGTACCCATATCAGCAGCAGCTGTACGGCAATGACTAACTTGCCCAGGATATTTCTTTTTCCTTTCCCTGCCTATCTCTTTCTCATCACTGAGGCGTGTTCAGCTGTGGCTCAGCTGCCTTTGCCGCTTGCCACTGCCACTGCTGCCGCCGACTGCTGGGCGCCATCAAAGCTGTGGTGGCTCCATTTGCCTTCTCTTGCTCTCATTCTCTCTTTACTGCCTGTTCCTGAAACGATGCTCCAGTGCTCGCTACCAAACGACAGTGGCAGTCAGTTTGGAGCGGCGACAGACGACGGCTCGTTCGCTCGCACACAGCCGATGCTTTAAACAGCCGCTAAATTAACAAACAAAATTTTGGCGCGACATATAAAAAACATGATACTTCTTCTTTCCCTTTCTCCCAATCCTCTTTCCAGTCTATTCATCTTCGCCACACCAACAACTTTGCATCTTTGCACATCTCTTAAGCACCGACCCTTGCTGTGTTGAGATTGTTCGCCTTTTTGCTGTTTTTTTTTCTTAGTTTGCCGCACTTTTATCGGTAATTGATGATTCGCAAGCTCCCTGCTTTTTAAAGCTGTTGTCTCGTTTTGGGTGCATTTTATCATTTATTATATTTTGTTCCGTCTCTCTATTCTCCTTTCCACTCAGCACTTTAACCGTGATTTCACTCTCGAGCTGTTTCACCATCATCATCTCCACCGCCATCACCTTCTTCTCCTTTAATTCTTTGTGCATCACCATCAGCTTGATCGGCAATTTGTCCTTATGTCGAATTAATTTTCTTGCTGCTGTTGCGCTGATTGTAATCGCGCAACTGTGTTTTCAGCTCTCAGCCTGTGTATTATTGGCCACCATTTGCGGTGGTCGCTGATCGTACACAACACACAGCACATTTCTCTGTTTGCCTTTATTCTCCTTCTTTATTTTCCTTTTGGCTTCATCTGCCACTTGCCATAATTAAAGTGAGCCTTCTTCTTCTTCTTCTTCCTCCTGCATCTTTTTTTGCAGCCTCAGCTCACAAAGCTGCCTCAATTCACACAATCATCGAATCGACTTTTTCTCTTTCTTTTTTCCCTTCTTCTCATCGACATTGCAAATTGATTCACACACTACTGTCGTCTTCGTCTTCGTTTTCATTCTCTTTGCCGCCGACGCCGTCGTGCAGACGCGCGCATTTGTTTGATTTTGATTATCGATTTTGTGTTTTCCTTGCTTGTTTGTTCCTTTCCTCTTTTTTGTTCCCTTTTATTTGCTTGCTCGTTCTGAAGGTGGTGGTGATGGTGGTTAAAGAAGAAGTAAATGTGTGTCTACTTGTGTGTATGTGAGCAACAACAACAACAACGGCTACGGAATAAGTAAAAGTAAATGAACGATTGTAAAGACTGCGGCAGCATCGCCATCTCCGCCGCCGCAGTTGCTACTTCTATCAAAGTTGGCTGCTTCATTTGCAAACGCCATGGCCATCCGCCGAGAAGGAGAAGAAGGAAGCAGGCAACGTTGTGCTGTTGCTGCTGCCGTCGATGCCTGTAACGATGGCCAATTTGCTTACTGATGTCTTCTCCTCGTACCACACTTCGTCTTCGTCTTGTACTTAACTTTAAAAACTGGTGAAGTGCCGACCGACATACAAACCGACACACACTCGCACACAATTCACCCAATTCACACACTCTCTCACACTCACTTTCACTGCAGTGCCCCTTTGTTCGGCGGTGAAGTGAACAAAGTGTGTGCTGCAGTGTGATGACGAAAAGTGGCGACGATTAACAGCATCACCGCAGAGTCGCAGCAGCTCCGCAGCACCAGCACCATCAGCAATGCGATCGACTGCGAGGAGGAAGCGAAGAGGCGCATCGATTGATCAGCAGCGCCCGCTGATCGGCAGCCATTTCGGCAAGTGAACTTTTTGTTTCTCTCACTCTCATTCTACACTATTACAAAGTTTATTGATTGTCTCTGATTTGATTTGATTGCGGTACTGCTGCTGCTGATGTTGTTGCTGCCGCCTCCGCTCTTACTGCTTCCGCCTCGGTGGCCTTTGTTTGAGAACTGTGAATGTGTTTGTTAGTTAAAAGTCTTCCCCGCCAAGTCTACGGCCGATTAATTATTTACATTATAGATCAACGTGTCGCAGATGTGTGCTCTCGGTCGGTCTCGGGACGCCTTAGATTTTGAGGATCAAGAGAAAGAGCTGGTGGTTGTGCTCCTTGCACGAGTTATAATTTTCTTCAAATGGCTAATTTATTAAATTGACCGAGACTTTATGGAATTTTTAACAGCTTTCTCACTTTTTTTTGTTGGCCACCACCACCACAACCGCAGCACTTGCTGCCCAGCAAAAAACAGTTTAGGTTTTTAGCCTCATTCAGTTGGGATTTGGGGTGAGCCTAGCAGGCAGCTTAGTATTAGGTGCAGCAATTGAACTAGAAACAGCAACAACATCTACAACCATCAGACTAACATCAACAATAGAACTGTACCAGCAGTACACTTTTCTTCCTGCCCTAATGCCACACTAATGACCACTTAACACCTGTTTTTGGAAATATTTTCTGAATGCACTTGCTGCTTACACGATAGCTAATGTTCTCCTGATGAACTGCAACCTTTTCCCCCTCGTTTTCCTGCTCCTCCTTTCGATGTTGTGAACCTCTTTTTCAGCATGTCTGTTTTGCTTGCCTCCTTGCCTTGCCTCCATCTTCTTCTTCTACCATCAAATGATTGCTTTGCTTTATTTAATTTTCTACTACCAGTCGCCGCATGAATGGGGCGCTTCTTTTTCTTCTTCTTTTCTTCGTTTTCTTTCACTTTGCTTGCTTTTCACTATCGACTGTATTTTTTTGTATAGCTTTCTATGCTCTTTCACACTCTCTCTGTGTGTGTGTGTGTCTATCGCCTTGACTTTACGAGCCTGTTCTGCTGCTGCTGTTGCTGCTGCCGCTGAACACACAGAGGACGAATTAGCTGAATGAAAGTGAAGTGAGAATGCAGTGGCAGTGAAAGAGAAGAGCAAATTAGAATTCATTCAGATTGGCAAGCAAATTGCAGCGCCTTGATAAGCGAGAGATTGCATTTTCCCGTCACTCTGCCTGAAGTGGCTCTGCAGAGCGGCAATTGGACACGATCAATGGCCTGCTTCCCAATTGGTCCTGGTTCTAGTTTTGTCTGGTCCCTTTGCTGCTGTTGCTGCTGCAGTCTCTGCCAACCGCTCTAACAACACCATTGTGCTCACATCAAGATACGCGCGGCCTCTCTTTTGATGGGCAATAATAATTACAATGCCGCAGCAATGGGCATCACCATCACTGCTAACACTGCTAACACTGCTAACACTGCTGCTGCTGCTGTTTGTGATGCTGTTCAGAATTTGGCAGAGTTTTCTGAGACGAGAGAGAGCATCGATTAATTGAAAGATTCAGCAATGACAAAACTAAGGCAGCTCTATGCTTCTGTTGCTAAAGATGCTACTACTGCTGTTGGCCAATTGTCCAATCGACATTTGATGAGTGAAGCTGAGACAGCAAAGCTGAGCAGCATCAAGTAATATGATAATCACTAGGCTAAAATTCAAGCCTCTCCTGCCTTCTTTGTTCTTCTGTTCACTGCTGTGCCGCATGTCTTTCTCTTTCAACTCAAAATCGATTCAATAATTCATGACTAATCCCCGGCTGGATTAGGGGGCTCGACAGTGGGCAAATTTAATATAAAAATCACGTTTCAAATGCCTTCCTTCTTTCGTTTTTGCTGTGCTATATTTTTACCATTTCAGAGGAATTGGCGGCGGAATACAATCTGCAACGGTACGGCTGCACTCTTTGGTCTCTTTTTATACTATTTTGGTTAATTTGCTGTTGCTGCTGTTTTGTCAAAGTTATTCTCAGCACTCTCTGCAATTAATATGCACTCAGTCGTCGATTGGCGGATTGCTGTTGTTGCCTGGTTCTGTCAGTCCGTCTGTCAGTCTGTTTTTTGCTGTGAAGAGACTCACGAGTCACGTTGACAGCCAGCAAGCCACTTTAGCAGATAATTGATTGGTGAAGGGTTGGGAACTGAGTCGAGGTGCTCAGTAGTAAGGGTGATTTACCCTTTAATTGCTCATTACCCTACCTACCTACCCATCATGGTTTACGGCTAACTCTCTTCTCAATGATGACCTTCGAATCGCTCTCTCGGTGATTTCACGAGAATTGAAACAATCTCTTCTTTTCGCTGTAATAACTGTGCAAATTTGCATAGTTGCTGCTAGCGGAAACGGAGGCGGTTGTTAGTGGACGAGCAAGTGAGTTCACTGGGTTTCGCTCAATCCTGTAAATGCCATCAAATTCTGCGGATTCCTCTTCTGGTCATTTTCTTTTTCGTTTTCCCTTTTTCTCCTTCCTTATCATCTAGTTACCCTTATCTCGCAATTAGTGGCCACATTTTTGCCACTGAAGCTCCACAGCCTACGCATACCCTTATGCCACTCTTTGCCCTTCTTTTTGTTCGTTATTCTTATGCAAATGTTTGTATTCGCAATAATATTAGAAGTATTAATAATAGTACTCCATGAGTAGAAATAAAGCGGTGATGCAGTGAGTGAGGTTAGAAATGGCAGAAGATGATGTAAGAGAGAATATTTTATTAATGCACAGCAGCTATTCGGAAGAGGAAGAGCAAGAGAGGGTTCTGCGGGTGCTTGCCAGCGGTGATTGGGGTGAAAAGAATAAAATAAGAGTGGGGAATGTGAGTGAGAAACAAGAGGGGGAGGAGGGAGGGCAAAGGCAGACAAGGCCATCCATGATAATTAGCTCGTCTTGACCTCGCTTCCACCACCACTACTGCCACCACAAGTACTCGAGACCAGACTTCTTAATGAAAGTGCATGTTTTATTAATTACCGCTCTACTGCTGCTACGGCAACTATTGTTTTAACAGTCATGTTTGTTATGTGAAAGTGCGCGGGGACGCCATTCACTGTTCATCCCTCATCTCTTCTCATCGCATCTGATTAATGTTGACATGTTCAGTTTGGAAGCTGCTGATGCTGCTGATGCTGTGCATTGTTGCAGGTGCCCTGGTAGTCTTGTAGTCGTTTAGATTAGCGTCTCCATCTTCTTTCTCTACTTTTTTTCCTTTCTTCATTTTCTTTCTCTTTATTCTTATCCCTCTATTGTTTGCGTTTTCACTTAAGCTCGTTCCTCTTCGTTTATTCGTTTAGTGCCGAAGGCCACTAGGGCACGCACATGCACAGACAATTGATTTGGATCGTGGAAGAGGAGACTAATTTATTAGTGGGAGAGGCTGTTTAGGGGTGAACGAGCTATAAAGAGAGCATGATTATGAATATGAATGTTAAGGGAGAAGGAGGTGATGGCGGTGGAGGTTGACGACCATCGATTGGCGGTCACAATTACAAAGTGGGCGCTTCTTCGCCCAGTATAAATTGCTGGTAGTTGTTGGTGGCAGCCTGAGCATGCTAATAACATCATACCCTTTTTTCTGTGCCAATTTCGTCTGCTGTTTGCTGGTAAGTCTAATGCCATCTAATTAGCGTTGTTATTGCTACTTTTAAAACTGTCATACTCTTTTTTCTGCTGCACACATCTCTGCAGTTTGGGCTGTAATCCTCCGTGGTGGCCTCTTCCAGGATGGGTGAAAGGGAGAAAGACAGTAATGATTAGAGCAAATGCCAATATATGTGACAGGCAAAGGGGATGTGAGTGGTAGAGCGCAGGCAAAGATTAGCTGCTCCTCGCTGCTTTCTGCTAGTAAGAAAGTAAAGATTGGTTCCGCTGAGAATTGAAAGAAGGGACTTTATATCCACACACACACAGCGAATGACATGCTTGACTCCATTTTGACTTTAGCTTCTTCTTTCCCTCTTCTTTTCTCTCGCCCTTGTTTGCTTCACCCTTCACTTGGCTTACTATTCCTTCTTTAGCAGTCTTACGCGCCTTTTTCCTTGGCTCAAAGCAGTAGCAGCAGCAATAATAATAATCGAATTGCGGTGAATTGACTTTAAATTTGGTATTCATATTTTATCTTCTGCGACTCCATTTCACTATGCCTACTGCTGTTGATGTCGTTTTTGCTGCCAGTGTTGCTGTCGATCGTCCTGCTCCTCCTTCGGCTTCAACATTGTATATTATTAAGTTGCAGCTCCATTGCTCTCCTCCACAGCAGTCGATCAGCTCTTTTTCTTCTTCTTCTTTAGTCAAGCACTATGGCCGCTTGAAAACCCCTAGGAATTTAATAGATTGGCCGACTATCGAAAGCTGCCAGTGGTTGCTGCTGCAGTGATGCTGCTCCAGACGACGTCGAAGTGGTTGCTGAAGTGAACTGTTCGAACAGGGAGCTGACTGGGCTTGCTGCTTTTAGCTGCCGCCGCCGCTAAGCCAATAAAAAGTCAAATGGAGAGAAATAAAGAACAAAAAAAGTGAAGTGAAGAAGTAAAAAGAAGTAAAAAGATGTCTACAGCCTCTCTTTCTTCCTATTAATAGGGCGCAGCGGAAAGAAAACGAGAGTGACTACAGTTTGCAGGCTATCAGCAGTGTTGATCTCTTCTTTCTTCTTCCTCCACTTCTCTCCATCTAATTCTTTATTATCTCCACACTCAATTGCATTGACTGCAATTCTTTCCTGTTGGGGACAGTACTGTGCGATGCTGGGCAGTGAGTGAGGCAGCAAGTACCATTTCACAACTGCTATCTCCATTTATCTCAGCATACACACACACACCTATTACCGTCAACTGAACGCCCGTTTAGTCCCGTTGCCTTCTTTTCTTTGGGTAGATAAACATTCAAATTGTTTACTGCTTTCAAAGCAGTGAGTCAATGTGATGTCAATTGAAGTGCGTGGGGAGGAGGAGGAGAAGGTGAAAGAAGGCAGCGATATTGACTAGTATCCGGTGCAATGCCCTTCACTGGAACGATGAAGCCAATCAGTGACGGCAGCAGTGGCAGCAGCAGTAGTGTTCTTCAATCGTCAAGCAAGATCGGGGCACTCTTCCGTATTCACTGACATCATCAGCCGCTTTCAATCGGCCGCTTTTGTTTTTGCTCCCATTCTGATTCACTGCCTTGTGTCAATAGAGTTTGGTTAGGGAAACGCAGGTTCTCTCTTTTTTCCTCTCTTTTTCTTTTATCTTTATTTTCCTCATTCTCCGGCGACTTACCTTAATGCGGGTTGTGAAAAGGAAACAAAAGGAAAAAGTGCAGTGGAAAGCACTCCTGCTCCTGATAACTATAGCGCTTTGTGCACCGCAGTGTGTGTGTGTATGTGTGTGGCAATGAGTTGTGATGATTGCCAAACTCTCTCGTAAACTGTAACAGCCTAGTTTTCTTTTTTCTTCTTTTACCTCTTCTTCGTCTTGATGGTGCGATTGCACTTGTTCTCTCTTCCGCCCTCTTTCTCTCCCATGCTTGCCTGCACCCATTTATAATTCAATTTTGCCTCTACTTTTTTCCTCTTCCAAGTTCAGCAATGGTCGATTGCTGACAATACTGTCTCTTTTTCTCTTTCTTTTCTAATAATATTCCCCTACACACCGTCTAAGTGGGCCATTTCTCAGTGGCATAAACAATTTTCAAAAATGGGCGCCATTTAAATTTGCTACTTCATGCTGTGAGCGAGAGAGAGGGAGATGCCGTTCGTGGAAACGTGTCTCAGTGTGTGAATGTGACACTTTGGCAGTAATTGCGTTCAAAGTGAACGCAGGCACGCAAAACACTTCTTTCCACTGACTAACCTTTGTATATCTTTCTTTTCATTTTCTCCCCCCAGCGACCTCAGTCAACCTTGGCCTTCCCTACCTTCTCAGCCTGATGCTGCTACTGCTTGTGATCAGTCCGCAGCCGGTGGTCTGTACGGCGTCTGCCGCCGCTGCCCTGGCTTCATCCTCCTCTTCATCCGCTTCTGCCTACATCTCCTCATCATCTTCCTCCTCCTCCTCTTCCTCGTCCAGTTCTCGTTCCACTTCAAATGAGCAGCTGAGTGGTAAATACTTCAGCGTGGCGCCCGCCGATGTGTACGTGATCGAGGGCGAGAGCGCCGAACTAAAGTGCCAAATTAGCCCAAACGCTGACGCCGGGCCAGTGCAGTGGGCAAAGGATGGCTTCCTACTTGGTGAGTTTCTACTGCTTTCTTCTTTCTCTTTTCTTTTCCTTTCCTTTCCTATTTCTTTCCTATCCCTTCCTCTGGCCTCACTCAGTTTGCCATTTCTTTCTCTAGTGCTCTAGTGCTCACCAATACTTGAGTTTAGTCTGTGTACGAGTCTTTGTCAGCAGCAGCAGCAGCATCGGCCTCGTGCCGGACAGTGCAATTAATTGCCGGTGATTGGCCTGCCTTTGTGTTTGCCACTACTGCACTGCACTGCACTGAACTACACTGCTGACAGCATCAACATCAACATCAGTATCAGCAGCAGCAACAGCAGTGAACATTTCCTTCAGCCGACACGCTCAGTGTAGCAGCAGTTATCGAGAAATGAAAATTAGATTAAAGGCCATTTTGGAGGGAGAGAGAAGGGTGCACAGTGGACAGCTAGCTACAGAAAAGAGAAAAGAGAGAGTTTGTCTTTGACCACAGGGAAACTGTGGTGGCAGTGCTTCAGTGCGACCATCTGTCGACTATGCTGTCGACGGCAACCGTAGACATCATCATGAAACAGCAAGAAACAAGGACAACTTGTTCGATGTTTGCCCCTTTCATTCTGCTGCTGGCAATTAATAATTTAAATCTCATTGTGTCCTTGCTGATAACTTTGTTAGCTGCTGTCAGAGTGCAGGCAGGGAAAAGGAAGAGGAGGAGAAGGAGAGCAATAGGGGCACGTTTCAGCCCTGCTAACGAGCTGCAGCTATTAATTTGTCTTCTAATTAGTCGCTTTCTGGTTGGCTTTGTGTCTTTGTATGAATTCCCTGCCTCTGCCTTTCTTTCTTTCCTTTCCTTTCTATTTACACGACCTAAACACACAGTAGCGGAATTTGCATGTAAAATTGAGCGTATTTTAAATGAACAGTAATTAATTTGCCGTGACACTCACCCACCGCGGTAAGACGACAGTTTGGCCAGGCTGGCTGGCTTATTTCACTCGCTTGCCAAGTCGCATCGGTCAAAGTACTAAAGTAGTCCTGGCCAGCTGCACTTTGACTTTTGCCTTTTCTCCTTCTCCCATTCCCTTCAACTCATTCATTTATTCATTTACAAGCAGTCACGTGTACTCAACGATGTGTATGTGCGTAATTTTAACTGCCTTTGAGAAGGAGAGTCTCACTAATTAATTTATTAGTAATGCAAGATAGATGCGACAAAAAGGGTTAGAAGAAACATTGCCAAAGTTCTCTTTTACTCTGCCAACTGAGAAAACTAAAAGTGTAAATGTTTAATTAATTTCAGCCAAATGGTTGGGTCATTCTAGCCCGCTAATTTTGCTGATAAGACGACAGTGTTCCAAACAGGCACTGGTGACTAAAAACATTAATCACTGAAAGCTATGTCTTTGTTTGCTTTTTTCAAGATACTGAGAATTTGTAAAAATGTGATGCTCGCAGGCTGACGCGGCAGGTGTTTTTCCACTGAATCGCAAACATGATTAATTGAACTGAAATTGAGCCAAGTGCTCGTTTTACTGCTGATGAACTTGACACTTGTTTGTGGCAGCTTAATCAGCTTTTTCTCTTTTATTCTCAAATCATCTAAACTGAACTTTAAAGTGTGTTGCTTGTTTGTATGTGCTGTAAATATTAATTTAAACCGAACTAGCAAATATTTGTTATTTTTTCGTGCACTAGCAGCAGCAGCCGGGGCAGAAACGGCAGTAAATCTGATTAACTGCTAGCTCCCTTTTTCCTCGCCTTTATCGAGTCAGTGCTAACTTAATATTTAGTGTATGTGTATTATTGTTATTATCATCTACCATAGCTTAGTTTGCTGGTACCATTTGGCAAATACACACACACACACACACAGACAACCGAATCAGTGGAAAGCCTGGTGATTGAGACGTTGAGCAAATTGCTGTTATTAGCATCAGTGCAGCAGCAGTGTCTCAATCGAATTGATCGCTTTGCACCAGCAGCAGCACTGTCCAGTTAAATACAACGCGGATGTGTTTGTTGCAAGCATATTGTTTTGTTGCGGAGAAGATGCGGCCGTGCTGGCGTAATATGCGTGCGACAGACGGCAGTTTGCGCAAATGACTGTCCATTTCCAGTTATGTGTGCGGTGCTGGGGTTCCTTCACACCCCGACACCGCACATTTACTCGGTGTCCAGTTTGCCCCCACCACCACAAATGCGCTGTTGCTCATGCAGCAGTCGCTAGTAGCATTTAGGCGCTGGCGAATGTCGGACAAATGGATCAGTTGGCCAAATCGGAGTTGTGCCCGTTGTCTGTACATTGCTGCTTATACTTTGCTTGCTTACTGTGCATTGTCCGTTGCCCCATAGAATTAGCATTTATTACGAGTTGTGAACGATCGATTATGGAGAGCAAGAGAGAGAAAGATGGAATGGAATGAAATGGTATGCTACTAGTGTAGTAGTGTTGGTTGAAGAAATGATGAACCGGCAGTACGAAAAGTGGACGAAGAAGGAGCAGTGAGTTGCGGCCGCAAGGCACGCAGCAGACGATTTCTCTCGCTTTCTTGTCGTATTCGGTTGCACTGCTCGCTCACTTTGCAAATCTTTACATGATGTCTGCCACTTCTACAACAACTACTACTACTTCGTCTTCTTCATTTCTCGGTGTTGAATGTCGTTCCTAGCCCATTCGCCCTGTCTATCGTTAGTTAATATGCGCATACATAATGTTTTCGAGACATCGTATGTAGCAGACGACGTCGACGAGTGATAAGTCCTGCCGCATATTGTCTGTCTGTCTGCTTGTGTGAAAAAGCCATTTCCACTGCCAAATTGCCCTCCTCCTCTTCCTTCTTCTTCATCTTGGCAAAAGTCGACACAAAAAGATTCGAAAAGAGAGTGAAAGGCCAACACAAGCTCTGCCACTTTTCTTCTTCTTTTTCTTTTGTGCATTTCAATAATTTATTCCCATTGTTGCGCTCCTTTTTCCTTCTCCTGCCTTTTTTCCCATTTCTGATCTTTGGGTGTCTATGTAGCAAATCTGCCTCATTATATGTAGAGTCTACGGGTTTTCACTCACACTTTTTCTCCCTCTTTTTTTCATCTTCAGGTTATCAGCCGCTCATTCCCGGATACGACCGCTACGTCATGTCGGTGAATGAGAGCACTCGCACATACAATCTGCACATCGCCAATGCTCAACTGGAGGACGAGGCGGAGTACGAGTGCCAGACGAGTGCCACTGGAGCATCGTCGGCGTCATCATCATCATCCTCATCCTCGGCGAGCATCACTTCTGCCGCCTCCTCAGCCAAACCCATCAGAGCGTCTGCCAATCTGCATCTCATCGGTAAGCTTTTTCTTCCTTTTCTATCTTTTCTTCTGCCACTTTTTTTGCTTTGAACCTTTGCCTTTAAATTCAGTGTTCAGTTTATAAAATGAGCTTCCTCCTTGCTCACTCACTTTCTGCCTGTGCTCTTGATTCACCTGAACATTGCAATGTTGAATATTCAATTAGGTGTACTTAGTACTGCAGTGCAGTAGTGTAGTGTGTAGATGTGGCAAAAGTTGTCCGTACGATTGCAGGAACAGACACAAATTTATTGATTATGCCAATTCAGCTCACGACCGATGAAGATACAGGCTTCTCAGACTTTATCTGCTCAAGGCGCACTTTTCTTCTTCTTCTTCTTTTTCTCTGTCGCTGACTAACTCTTCTCAGTCTAAAGTCAGTGCTTTAGAGAAAAGAGTGCCGCTGGGATTGGCATTACTTTGGGTGCAAGTCGCTTAAATATTTCTTAGACGGTCTACAAGATATCTTTTTGCATTACTGTAGCTTTGTCAGAGCATACATTCTTTGGGCAATTAGAGCATAACCAGAGGACTCTTTTAGAGTGTGTAAGTGTGTGTGTACTATTGAAACAAGTGTAGTAAATATCTTGCCAGTAAATATAAGACTCTTTTGATAAAAGTAGTGTGTGTGTCGCTAACAGGCAATCTTGAGTGATCACTCTTGCTGATGCTGCTGCTGGGACTGGTCGTCTGTTTGTGGCGCCCATCAATCCTCTTCACTGGCAGCAGCAGCAGTCTGGGCACAATTATAAAATCACAGCAAATTGACATGAGACTAGCGTTTTCTGTCTCTGGTTCTCTCTTTATGTCCGGGACACTAAACCAAAATAGCAAATAATCTGAAGCACTACAACAGCAGTAGCAAATAATGAGGAGCAGCAAAAGACAAAGTTTGTTCTCTTTTTGAGAGGCTGTCTGCCTCTTCTCTGACCGCTGCCGAGATCTGAAGCTCATTTGTCAAAATGGTGATTTGGAGGAGAAGGAGGGAGAAAAAGAAGGGAAAGAAAAGAAAAAGGAGCAGTTTTAAAGTTGAGGGCCAAAAACCAAGTCAGTCAGTCAGCTTGGCGGCCGCATTTGCCATAATGATTTGCTGCTAAAGCTAAAACTTTGGCCAAACTGTGTGTTTAACAGCCACAGCTTTGTCGTTTGTTGGCCAACATTCGCTCTCAACATTTGACTGTTTTTTCTTCCTGCTTTCTTTTATTTTCCCTCACTGTTTGCGTTTGACGTTCAGGGAGTGCAATGTTCTGTTAGTGCTGCTGCTCCACGCCCGTCAAGTTGCTGCGATTAGTTCTTATGGATAATTACGTTTCAATTAATTGACAATCGCTTTAAAAAGAGGGTAAGTTTTGGGTTCCACTGAAAGACCGCGGCAGCAGTGAAATGTTAGACAAATAGAGGCAGAGGGAGATTGACATTTGGCAGGCGGTGGGAGAGAGAGAACGGGAAAGGGAAAAGGAAAGTGCACTTGATGCAGCGGCAGCAGCACAGATCATTAATTGTTTGCAGTGTTGCAAACGGCAAAAAAAGCAGGGAGAGAGAGAAAGAGCATCAACGAATGATCGCAATTATGGCCCCGGTCCTATGACACGACGCACAGACATACATACACATACACACAAGCACAATCTCAAATCTGTTTCTCCTCTTCATGATTCATCTTCTTCTTCTCCTTTTTCGCTTCATCGTCGTTTTCAGTGCCAATAAGAGAGGCTGCTAACGATGCGCTTTGCAGCTCGCTCTCTTTTTTCAAAGCATCAGCATCTCAAGAGAAGACGCCTCTGAGACGCATCGGAGAGCCATTACGACTGTGCTCTGCGTTTTAGTTTAGCTTCTTTTTTCACCCTCCTTCCGTTTCAGTCGCTCTCGCCTCTGTTCTGTCTCTGCCCGAGTTATTGATGATTTTTTCTTTCTCTGCTTGCAGTCATCAATATTAGCATCAACTCTTGAAGAGGCAGAGGACTTGGTTGCTGCTGCTGTTGCTGATGCCGCCGCTGAAATAACTTTTATTTAAGTGATTTAAGCTGCGCTCAACAGCACCCAGATTGTTCTTTTTCATTTTCCTTCTTTTACTCTTACTTTTTTTACTTTTCTCGGTCTACTTTTACTGTCTTCCTCTCGTCGTCGTCGTGAGACATCATCGTGTCGTGTCATGTCGGAGTCGTGTTCAAGATTGTTGTCAAGGATGTGTGTCTGTTTGTTTGTGTATGTTTGCCCTGAAGAGTCTAGACTAGTGCAAAAGGAGAGAGAGAAAGTATGTGGTAGAGAAAGCACACCGATTGAGATTGATAAGCAAGCCAGGGGAAAGTGGTGGTAGAGAAAATGGTGAAAGAAAGGCAATTTGCTGCTGTTGTTGCTGCTGAAACTGGCCACCGATGTTTTTCCAAAGAGGCTAGCTCAGTGTTTCAAGTGCTGTTCAATGGTGCACTTGGCGGCCAGCAAAGGAAAGAGAGAGGGGAGGGAAAGACACGAATTGCCGGAGAGTAGACACGACAATACACCGAGTAGTGAAGGGGAGGAAAACAGAGCAATCGATTGAACACTGCTGCTTGACACAAATTAAATAGTGCTGCTCCCTGCTACTGCCTGCCTGCCTGGTGCTTCCGTTTTAATGATCGACTCAGTCTGCTCGCTCTCTTACAAATCTGCTGCCTCTCGTCAGTGAAAGTGCACTTTACTACACTGCTGCTGTTGGCTGCCCTGCATTGCATTACCCTTCCTAGCGTCCCTTTCCCGCTGCTCTACTTACGATTGATTTGAAGCATTAGCCCTTTCTCCCTCACTCTCACTCTTTCTGACTGTCGTTCAGTGTCTGTCAATCGAATAGGGTTGTCAGGGCTGTGCGAATGTGAATACGATGACATCCATCCTTCATCGAGCGCATCCTTCACTCTGCAGCGCAGTATCGTCCACTGTCCACTAATCGAACTCTAATTTGTCTCCCTTTGTCTCCTTCTTTCCCGCCTTGATCATCATCGTCATCAGTATCGCCAAAAAGTATCCTCATCAACAGCACCCGTTCCAGCGACAATCCATCCTTCTCTCCTTCCTTCTCCTCTTTTCGACCATTCAGTGGCCTCAATCACTTGCCTCCCTCTGCCTCTCCCGCCCTCAACAGCAGCAGCAGCAGCAGCACATTCCAGTCATCACATTCCAACGGCAACACATTCATCATCGAGGCGAATGAATCAGAGAAGATCATCATCGTCTGTTCGGTTTCGCACTGCAAACCGCCGCCGCGTCTTAAGTGGTACCGCAAAAACATTGCCAATACAAGGGAAATTGAGCTTCTGCCGGGTGAGTGCATTTTTTGGGTGTACTTTTTTCCATTGTCATCTGCAGCAAAAAAGATGGTTTTAAATCGTTGAATTTTGTAACTTTTGTTTCCATTTTTTTCTGCCTACAGAAGCGGCAAAAACTACGGTCAGCAAGACCTTACTCACCAACTCCCGGCACACACTGTTCACCGTAGAGAGCAGTCTGGTGCTGTACCCCAAGTCCGACGTGGAGTACCGGTGTCAGGTGGAGCAGGCGGGTCTGTCGGTGCCACTGCGAGCCACTGCCTCCATCAACATCTTCCGCCCACCTGGGGCCCCGCTGATAGAGGGCCACCAGTCGGGCGATGTGGTGCTGTTCGGAGAGAAGGTGACGCTCAAATGCACCTCAACGGGTGGATATCCACTGCCTTCTGTGATTTGGCTGCGAAATGGAAAACTCGTCGATGAGAGCTACAGTCAGACGGGACGGCACGAGGTGGTGAACAGTGTCTCCTTTACGGTCAATCAGACTGACCACCAGGCGACGTACAGCTGTCTGGTGTCAAATGGGCTGGCTGCAAAGCCCCTTCAAGCGTCAGTCATCTTGAAAGTTCTTTGTAAGTGGTTTTTTTGTTATCTTGAGTTGTACTAATTTGCTTGAATTCACTTGAACACACACAGTTTTTCCCACTCAAGTTCAAATAAATGCCCCTTCTGAAGTGCTTTTACTGGAACCGCAAGGTTTGTTTGTTTGTTTGTTTGTAAACTGCTTTTAAAAAGGTGATAATGGTCATGCTGATCACTTTCATTTTTTTAGGTACTCCAGTGACCGTCCAGTGCCTCGCCCACCCTGCCTCTCCGCCCACATCTATCTCCTCCTCTTCTTCTACCTCAACTACTTCCATTCGGTGGCAAATAGACGGCACCGAAGTGACCAGCAGCAATGCCAACTTTGAGATGGACAGTCCATCGACGAGCACCAGCAGTCAGGTCTACGTCTCGCGGACGTACTTTGACGTGGCTAGTTTGACGATGCACACCAACCTGAGCTTTGTGGTGAACAGTCGACAGCCGTCGGTGCGCAACGTCGCCTGCATCGGTAATCGATACACTGCTACTTTGAGAGAAAATTGAGAGGAGACAAACTGATCGAAGAAAAGCCATTCATTCACTGGCTCATTCATTCACCGCCATTTATTCCCCAGTTTTACTAAACGGAATCTGTTTTTTCTCTTTTTTTCCCTCTCTCAGCCTCTTCTACCCACGGAAAAACGGAGACGGTCTCTGCGTTGCACCAAATTAGCGTGATTTGTAAGTAACACTAGGGCAGTAGTGGTAGTAGTAGTAGTAGGAGCATGTGTTTTGCGGCAAGCCACATAACATACACAACACATACCACCGCCAACGTAATCGTCGTCGTCCTTTGTCGATGTCCTTTGCTGTTCTGTACTACACAGCATTTGAGCGAATATGTCAATTTAGGTGCCTGTACACAGACAGGGAAGCAAGCGTCGATCTAATCGATAAATGATGAATATGAATGAATATTTATTGCAGTCAAGGAGAGCAAAATGACGCAACGCTAGGAAGGAAATGATGGTAGACAGCAACAGTAGCCTGCAGGAAAAGTCAGGGAGTAGCCAGCACCATTCATCTATGATTAATACATCTCCCTCATTCATTCACTCGCCTTCATTTGGCTGCCTGCCTGTCTGTCTGTGTTTGTTTTGATGATAAATACGTTTTCGGTCTGGTGCAGCATTTGGCGGCGATGGTGGCAGCAGCAGCAACCAATAAAGGAATTTTAAATTTTGTTCATATCGCCTCACCGTCAATGTTGACCCAGTTACAGAAACTAGTTTGTTTGCTTTGGGCTTGCTCTCTTTCTCACACGCACACATTTCTTTTCCTTCTTTGTCCACTGCCAAATATTGACCGCTTTTGCCGATGCCGTCGCCGCCGACATCATCAACCACCACAACAAAAATCAACCACCATGACCACCACAAACAACGAAAAACAAAAATTGCCGCAAAAAACCACGACAACCAGATCCTCCGGAGCTGCCGACGCTGTTGGGTGTCAAAGACGGCGGCTACGCCACTGTCACCGTGGGCGAGATCTTCAAATGCAAGTGTGTCTGCTACTCGGGCAATCCACGACCCAGTCTTCTTTGGCTGAATCACCACAATCGTGAGGTTTGTACGGCTCTTTAGTTTATTGTTTACTGGCAGTAGTAGTCGTAACAGCAGCAGACTGACCACCACAATATTGTCTGTGCCATCAACTGTCCAATCTTTCCTCTCCCTTTTCCTTCCCCTTTCCTTTTCTTTTTCTTTTTATTACTCCCATTTAATTTTGTCGCCGTTGCTTGATCGTCGTCTCTACTAGCTCTGTAAACCGCAACCGCCCGCGCGGCTGTGACTGTCTGTTTGTGTGTATGTCCTGCTGATGCTGATGTTGTCTGTTTGTGGTAGCCGCTAGTCTCCCCTGGTTTCGGACGATGTGGCCCATAAATTTTGTCGGCATGTCGCGACAGTGTTCAATATTTTCGGTTGCAACTGTGTGCTTCTGTGTTGTTGCGATTCCCCTAGTCCTACTATTCCACTATTTGTCACAGCGTTTGGCACAATGCTAAGATTTATTTCTTTTGCCTACTCTTCTTCCCATTCTCAAACTCTCTTGCCTGATTTTGTTGTTTTGTTTTGTTTTGTTTCTTTTTTTCGCTTTGCTCTCCGCAGATTTCCGCTGTGACAACGACCACTGGCTCTGGAGTGAGCAGCGAGCTTGTTATCCGTCCAAGTGCCAGCGACCATGGCTCCGTCTTCCGCTGTCACGTTCTCCACCCGGCATTGCCAAAGCCCTACGAGGTCTCCTTCACCCTCCAAGTGCTCTGTAAGTGTTTTTTGATTTTCTTTCTTTGTGCCTTTCAGCCGTTTTTCTGTCTATTTTTTATTTTATTTTTTTCTGCTTTTGGTTTTCACCAACTCGCCGCTGATGGTTTTTCTGCTTTAGGAGCAAAATAGATCGAGAGTTGAATTAATTTTCAATTGCTACCGGGGCCAGGGTAGCAGCACTGGGCCAATCTCTAGCCCGTAATTACCGCCAATTGTTTCGTTTCTTAGTTTTTTTATTTTTCTTCGATTGTTGTCGTGGGTTGCTTTTAGAAGGGAAAAAGAGGGGTTTAATTCTAGACGTCAATTTAATCTAAACGGTGTTCTATTTAATTAGAACTGTGTGAGCTACGAAATTTTGTTGTGTAGAGACTGATAGACAACATCAACAAACAATAACAATAGACAACTTAAATTAGCATTGAAAAGCAAAGTTAATTTGAAATCGAACCAATTAAATTTTGCAGATTGGTTGCATCTTCTATTTTTAATTTAGTCTGCTTTTCTATTTTTGACGTTAATTTTAATAGATTTTTCAAAGACTCGTTCTCAAAGTGCAAAGTAAAATTCTTGCCGTTTTGAAATGAAAACTTGCAAAGCTAGACTTTTTCTCCGTTTTTGAAAACAATGGTTTGTGAGCGCTTGTGGGGGTCATCTGCACCATCGTCGTCAGCCGCCTTGGGATATTTTCGCTTCACTAGCGATTGCTACATTGCCACTGCACTTTGCTTGCCCTCACTAAAGCAAAAACGGACGACTTTTTGCTATTTTGTCAGAGAATTGCTTCCTTTCTCTGAACTCAGTGCTCTCCAGTCTGTGCTTAAGCCGCTCGCTATGGCCGCTGTGATTTCACTTACTGTAGATTGAATTTTCGCGGCCATCAGTGGAATGGAACAACGCGTGCCATACTGCTGCTGCTTCTGCAACAGAGTCAAACGATTGCACTATCTATTCTGCACCGAGAAAACGAGAGAAGGAAATAGAGGTTATAATAATGCCGGCTAATCGTGCCTAGACAGTCAAACGACATCGATTTGCTCTCTCGCAAGCAGCGCCGAGCAAAGGGCTGTGCTGACTTTTGGTCCTTGCGCCAGTACAAAACTACACTTTGCAAAGTGTGTTGTTTGCTTTGCATTGCATAAATCATTTGCCATTTTGTTTCGCTTTATTTCTCCCCGTACTCATTTAATTCTCTTCGTTTGCCAAATCTTCCCAATTGCTAATTGCCCGTTCCTTTCCATCACTAGCACTAGCGTGGGTGCAGCACAACCTCACACACAACCTCGCACAGCACATCACATTGAGAGTCGTGGAGTAGTACTTCTTGGATTAGATCTATTTGTTTGTTATACACTTTGCTTCCTAGTGCTCACTACTAGATGCCTGTTTAATGGCAATTGCTACTACTGCTGCTGCCGCTGTTGCCGCTTTTCTTGGTGCTGCTAATATTTAGCTAGCTAGTATTAATGGCACTCATTTCTTATTAGATTTTCCCTGGCCCTGCTGCAACTACTTTGTGCCGAAGTACGACTATTTTGGTGGATGCTAACTCAGAGAGAGAGAGAGAGAGAGAGAGAGAGAGAGAGAGAGAGAGAGAGAGAAAGAGAAAAAAAATTTCAGCGGCGGCAGTGGCGGCAAATGCGTGAATTCAATTGAGGCAATTCATAGTCGCCTTACTTTGCAACAATGCAGCAGCAGCCAGTTTTCTGCGAGAACTGCGAGAAGACGATTGCGAATTTGTTTCGCTTTGTGACTTTGCTGTTGATGTTGCTGTTGGTGGCAGTGCAGTGCATCCTCTCTGCTCCTCGTCTCGATCTTCCTTATGAGATCTCACTCCTGTCACAGCGACTGTTTGTCTGTCTATTTGCCTTTCTCGTCCATTTCACCCTCCATTCTGCCGCTAATTGATGTGCCGTCTGAGAACTTTAAATTATGCTATTAATACTGCTTGCTTCTTTGCTTGCCGCCGCTGACTGCCGTTGACTGCTCGAATGCCTGAATGCACTGAACTAGTGAGCCTATCTGCCTTCTATCGTTTATTAGCATGGTGGCCGTTGCTTTGGCTTAGCGTCCTCTGAGCTCAGCAGCTAATCCTCGACGATCTATTATTTCGGATTTAAATGCCTTACTGTGAGCTTCATTTCCTTCATTTCCTTCTTCCTTCGTTTGCTTTGAGTTCAGTTCAGATGCTGTCGTTTGCTGCCTTTCCCTCCCCGGTACTTCTAGCGTCTGTCACCTTGCCAGCCACTGTCCATCTGCTGGTCGACGGCAAAGGGGGGAGGGGAGAAAAGAGAGGGAGAGAGGTGTCAACTTTTCCGGCGACGTCTTGCTGCCAACTGCCAACGCTGCTTGACAGCTGAGTTTCTCGGTGAAGAAGAAGCGAAGAGTTTGTCTCTCTGACTGTGTCTATGTGTGTGTGTCCAGTGGGGAGAAAGCACCGGCTTCGGCAAAATGACGCCGACTTTGGATGCTGCCGCTGCTGCTGTGTGTCAACAGAGCTCTGGAACAGTGCGGCAGCACAGTTTCCCTCTTTGACTCAAGCGCTGTTTTGTTATGGTTAGAGCCTGGCAAATCCTTTGTTTGCCTTTGTCAGAGAGTTTAAGAGAGAGAAAATTTATTAATTTTATTACGATAAATACGACACTGTGTTTCTCTCCCTCTCTGTGTGCTTGCACTGCCATGGGGAAAGAGCACCCAGCATCGTCTGCAGCACCAGTAAAGAGGACTAATGGAATTTTTATTAGTGTAAACAACAAAACAGTATGATAGTGCTGGTCGGAGTAGTGCTAGTGCTGGCCCTCGCATAAGAAGTCTCTATCGTATTAATTATTACATATTCGTCAGTGCAGATTGTTACAGAGTGTTCTCATTGTGCACTTATTCTAAGGGTTGAAGAGCACACTGCAAGAGCACTCACCCTTAGCAAGCTAGGCAACTGCCACAAGTGTGTCATTTAAATCTTTTGCTTGGTTTTTATTCTTTTTCCTCGCCCCCTCATCCCTCTTTCCTTCAGTGCATGTGCCCTCACTGACTGAGTTCTATGCTTTTTTAATAATATGCGGAAGTCAACCGGGCAACAGCAATGGTCTCAGCAGAGTCGGCGGAGGGACCGAATCATTCGACCAAACGACTGCTGAAGGCCAAAGCTAAAGCAGCAGTAACAAAAGCCCCCACCGGCTAAACCCTAGTTGAAAAAGTGTAAAAAATGTGGTTGTTGATCTCCACTAGAGTTTTACTTGCAGGCTGCCTTTTCTCTTTGACTCTTTATGTTTTGACATTTTAATTTATACTCGCATTTGTTATGTCCTAGAAGTGCACTACTGAACACCACTACTGTACAGTGCCACACACACACACACACACACACACTCACATTCAGCCGCAAACATTAGCATAATTGGTAATAGCCGCCAAGTGGCTAGACTCTGGTAGCCAGACTGCTCTCTGTGCCAGGCGCTAACCAAGCGCGAATATGAAATGCTAAAAACATGGCCAACAGAGGCACTTTGAAGAAGTGGCGGCACCCTGCGCATCTCCTTCTTTCCCTTCTTCTTCACGTTCAGCAGTGACTGTCTCTCTATCTGGTCAGCAGTGTGTTATCAGCATCTCTCTGTCTAGCCTGGCCATTAATTTGGTGTCAGCCTTGCTCTCAGGCTGATTCTTTTCACTACTGGTGCTCTCTTGCTCTTGCTCTTTCACTCACTCACGTCTCCTGAGCAACACACACACACACACACACACACAGTGAGGCATTATTTTGCCGACACATCAATTAGAGATGGCCACCGTCGCCGTCGTTGTTTTTCTCCTTGTCTCCGTTTTCGTCGTCTTTGTCGACCATTGAGAGTCGCACACTTGACTGACGGCAACAGCAGCATCATCGTCTAGTTTTAGTAGGCAACCAGCACGGCACAAACAGCCACGAACCACTGCACCACTCAACAGTGACTAACACTCAGTGAACGATGGCCACGACGACGACGAATTGTCAGCCAGAATGGAGACACTGAATTGTTGCAAGCTACCGCTATTGTCATTGTACAGTGTGGCCACACCAGCCACCACCAACAGCAGTAGCAGCAGCTAAACTATCACTACACCGCCACTTGCACTTCATCTCTCTTTCAGCATTCCAAACGGCAATTCTTTTACTACTGGAATGTTAACCTTAGTAGTCGCAACTTTTTTCTTTTTTTCTCCAGCTTCACTCTAACTCGGTTTAAATCGGCGCCAATTTGGTGCCGCTTTATATATCTCAGCGGTACACTGCAAAGTTTTCTTTCTAAAGAATTAGCATTCACTCAGTTGGGCAAAGGTGGCAATTGAAGTACGGGCAGTAGTTGTAGGAGACAGTACACTGCTTATTACGGATAATTATACGAGCCACGAGCCGGCAATTGCCTGTGCTGTCGGTGCTGGTGCCTCAGTTAGGAGGTTAGCAGTAGCTTCTCACTGCTCAGTGCCGTAATAAGCCATCAGCAAGTTAGCATAATAATCTGCCCCAGTGCTTTCGCTCACACATTCTCTTGCACATTCAGTGTACGAACATTGTCGGATCGTTAGCAGACGTCGTTGTCGTCGTCGACGTTCTCCTAGGCTAGTCTATCTAGCTGACTAGCCGTTATTTTTTGTTGTTGCTTCTTCTTCTGTGTACAACCCTCGTATATACACTGAGTTTTGACGACAGCTCGACGGCAGAAGCACACTGCTACTTCAATCGAAGGCCCCACTGCTACACTGCTACCCTACCACCATCATACTACTAATTCAGAAACAGAGGCAGAGCATTCAGATTCTGATTCGCCACCACCACCATCATGATTATTAATATCATGTGTGTGTGCCCAGCTACTGTACGACATTTGGATAGGTTTTATTGTGCCCAGACTGTTTTTTATGCCCCAATGAGATTGGTGCTGCTGTTTGCCTGTTCCAGGGCAATCTTGTAAAGATGCATTACCGAGAGGACCAAAGCAAATAATACCGTCATTGTGTGTTTCTTTTTTCTTCTTTTCTCCCACTTTGCCAACCAATAAGCATCAGGGGCAGCAGGGACACAGGAGCAATGTGCATAAAACTGCTAATATACAGGCCGAGAAGCTGTCTCTGTCTCTGTCTCTTCTTGCACGGCAATCATTATCAACGTTAAATCTAGTAGTTGTAGTACCGTAGTTGCCGTCCTCCTCCTGCATCATTGCTACTGGCCTCTAAGTGCCTATTCACACAGACACAGAGTCAGACGGAGACACAATGCCGGAGGACTCTGTGATTTGTGACAGCGGCAAAGTTGTGGCACTGAATGAGAGAGGAGCCCACTGCACTTTGAACTACTGCTAGACTGTATCTTTCTTCCTTTTGCTGTTTGCCCCCTGAAGACTTGACTTGAGTTGCCTTGAATTGCCCTTTTTCCCCCCAGTCTTTTCAAAAGTTAACTCCGTGTTAGTTTAACTTTTAACTTTGAAATTAAATCGCTGCCATCTTGCATCGACCTCTAATTGGCATCGCTGCATGCACGCTGCTGACGAGGGCGCAAATCTCTGCAAAAAAGTGAGGAGTACTCGACTTAACTTGACTTTTTCTTCTCGTTCCCTTTTCTTTTCCCCTCGCTGCTTGCATCCTTAAATTGTGCCTGCTCAGTGGGTCGATGGGCAATTTATCTCCTCCTTTCTCTTTCCCGTCAATTTCCGCATTTTGGCAAGTGCTACTCAATTTCCGCGGCGGCCGCTCACTCAGCGGCCTCTAATTAGCAGCTGCACATTTGCATCTTTTTTTTGACTGTTCCAAGTGCAGGACTAGTGCTCGCTGGTGAAGTTCTAGCCTGCTAGCAGCCAACTTTGCTGTACAGCTGAAGAAGAAAAAAGAAAGAACGGTTTTTTCTGCTCTTTGGATGATGTGACTCTGTTGCCCTTTCTGCTGTCGCACAGTCGTTGCCGTCGTCGTCGTCTCCGGCACCGGACTCGGCGACTGTGCTCGCGTTTGCGATGGGCAGTCAAGTGGAATTCGTCGGCGACGGCAATTCGCAGGCTAAGCGAGCGATTGGCCACGCTCAGAGCAGCAGCAGTAGCAGCAGTATGCAGTGTTGGCTCTTTTTCTGCTCGGTGACCACCACCACCACCAACTCTGCCAGTGAAAGTGAATGAGAGTGAGTGTGAAAGTGCCGCCGATTGCAGGCAGCCACTTTGCTAGCATTCACAGTCACTTACAAACTGTCCCCTGATCTTTGAGACGCTATTCTCTTCACTGCAGTGCACTGCAGTGTCTGCTGTAAATCGATTCGTTGTGAATCGCTTCTTTTTTCTACTTTCTCTCGGTGACATGTGACACTGCCTAAGTTCTGCTGCTGCTGCTGTGACTCTACTTCTGCTGCTGGCCATTACTGCTGAGCTAATTAAGTTTTTTAGTGTGACACTCACAACGACCGAACACAATCTATCTATCTTTGGTGAATCTTGCTGAATATTTGTTTGTCCTTCTTCTTAGACTCCGAGTGGTGGTGCACTGTACACGAATAACAACAGCTACTGCCGCCGCCACTCTATTGGCATAATTAAGTGGTGCTACTTTTTTTGTTGCATCGTTTTCCTCTTTTTCCTTCTCCTTCTTTTTGAATGGACGCATTTTGAGAAAAACAATATTTGCGACTACTATTGTTTGTTGCAGAGTGTGTTCTGTAATCTCATTCAATGAAGAGGGGAAGAGGGAAGACGGAGGAGGCACTGACAGAAAGAAAAAGAGGGGGCATAGGAAACGAAAGTGAAGAAGTCTGGCGCACTGAGCACTAATTGCCTTATAAATCAGCAGTGTTTTGGACATTTTCGAATGCTGGCTGTTTGGCTGGCTAGATGGTTTGTTGTTTTGAGGAGAACGGTTGGTCTGGCCTCTGTCTGACTGACCACTACGCACACAATTCACTTCACTTTACTAACCCAGCAGCTGATGATCAATGTCCGTCTAATGTACAATGACAGAGTATCTTTCAGCGAGTGGGGCAATTCAGCCCCTTGTAATCGAATCGGCCGGCGCGCAACAGAGAGCCATGACAGAAACAGAAACAGGAACAACTCCATTTTTTTGTTGTTTGCTGGATGAATGGGGGTGGGGGCAACCCAATCGGCGAGAGGGCAACCCCAGCTAAAACTCAACTTGGCCATCGTTCTTCATTTCCCAAGCGATCATGTGGCGAGGATTTAAATTGTGTTTGTCCTAGACTTCCCCGGTCTTGTACTCTCTCACTTGCCTCCACTTTTCAGTTGCAATTGTAGACGCCTTCGCCTTCAATTAAGGGCTGCTCTGACGATTACACAAAGAGACGGAGTGAGGGGAGGCACAAATTAATTTGCCCCACTAGCCAGAAAAATACCAGAAGAACATGTCTGCTAGCAAATGGGCCCTAATTGCTTTACGCACATATTGGCCGAAAGAAAGGGAAAAGAAGAAGAAGAAAGAGGCCAATTCGGTTCTCTCTTTCTTTGCCTTCTCTTTGTCCCCTTGGGCGCAGCACTGAGACCGAGCTGGCTGGTGGCGTCATTGCCGCCTGGCAGTGATGAATGGCGCCCGTTACCTAAGACACAGACGCCATTTCCTGTTCGGGTGTGTTTGTTTGCCTCTGAAGGCTGCTTCTCAGTGTCTTTGCTTGCTGGTCGATGTCTGCTCTATTTCAATTGCTGAACTTTGCTTGGCAAAAAGTTCGCAAAGCTTCAGCACACACACACATTTAAGCAGACTTTGCCATTAGCCGTACTCCACATTTGGACCTGGGCAATCTGCTGGCCGAGTGGAATGAAGCCAAATGGCTCAGTGACCAGTATTTGCCGCTGTTTGTCTGCCCATTAATTATTATTGTCTAGTGCAGCAGCAGCAGCAGTCACAGTCACAGTTGAATCGTTTGCTGGCTCTCAAACCAAAGTTGACTGGCACTTTTCAAGACGCAATAGCTCAAATGCCGCTGTAGCCAGTGCGTCTTGTTTTCAACTGCTGTTTGCTGCCGCTTTCAATTTCCTTTTTACTTTGATTTAGTTCTCTTCTCGTTTTCCTTTTCTCTCCATTGCCTTCTCTAATTGACTTTCTTCTCTCTTTTTTGCCTCCCCTTCCATCTCCTTCTCCATTGACCGTCATCACCACTGGACTGGACTTAATCAAACTGAAACTAACTAAACTTGACCTCTCTTTTTCGTCTTTTTCCCTTCTGCTCCTCTGCTTCTTGAACACATCACATCTTTTCACTGATTCAACTTTGCCCGCCTCATCTCGCATTCTTCTGTTGCCGTTTTTATTTTTATATTTTCATCTTTATTTATTTTTTGTTTTTACCACCATCACCATCACCACTACCACTGCTGCTATCTTTCTTCGACCATTCACCGCCTTTCTGTCTGATCGGCAACACAACCACCACCACTACAACCAACACTTCCAAACTGTGCTTTCACTCAAACGCCACCACAGTTCCTCCTCAGCCGCTAAACATCACGTTTCCGAAGTTCATTAAAGAAAATGATACTGTAAGTAGATGAAATTTTTATAGCCCATAGTGTTCATAGATTGGTGCAAGCGAAAGCAAGCGAGGCAGCAGCAGTGGACTGCGTGCCACTACTAAACAACTAACTGGTTTCTAACTGTATTAGCCTATTTGCACTAACCACTCGGCCATATATCCGCGCTGGAAAATCCTGGCATGGTGGTGGTGGTGGCAGAGATCTGACTGAAAAAAGTGTGCAGTTCCCAGCTGCTACTACTTTTGCCCAACAGTTTTTAGTTTTAGATGCTCATGATGGTGGTCCACTATCCACTGCTGCTGCTGTTGGGACACGCTCCTCTTGATCGGTGCCATTTAGCAGTGTGCGCTGGTCGTTATTGTTGTTTTGCTTCAAGTCTGCAATTCTGCAGGCTCCCACTCTATTTCCATTTTGCCACTACTGACTGACTGTCCCAATGACCAACTGCACTCACCCACGCACACGGCAATTTGCTAATTCACAAACACAACAGTTGAAGTGTCTGTAGTGGGGGAGGAAGCAGTACAGATGGTCCTGGTTGTTGTTGCTGCTGTTGTTGTTTTTTTTGTTACTGTTTGTGATACCCATTACAACAGCAGCCAGCTTGCTAGCAAGCACACACACTCATGACGCCGTTAAGTTATGAGTCGAAATGACCAAAAAGAGAAAGAGAAACGACCATGGTCATATTTCAGTGTTCACTAGTTCTGCCGGCTACTTCGCCGTCCACTCCTCGACGACTGACTGTTCTGTGTGGCGGAATTGAGTGATTGTGCGTGTGTGGTAGTGTTTGCAAGTCTATGTGTGTATATTGTTTAATTGCTGTTGAAATTGCCGATTAATTAGGCTGCACTGTGCTTGCACTTATTAGTGGTGGTGGTGGTGTAGCACTCCAGTGCACTGCCACCACCAATCACGGCGCACCAGCGGCCACTGAGCTAGCACAACTGGACACAGAATCTGGTTAGTAGTAGTGCTGGTAGTAGTAGTGACCCTAGCACTATCACCACCGCTGCTGCTGCTGTCCGATGACTTGTATCAATCATTGATTTCAACAGCAGCAGCAGCAGCAGTCATATTCACTTGCCCATTACACATTAGTGGGCAAGTGACTGGAGCAGTGCACCGCCTGCCTTTGCTCGCGTTCCCGATTCGAAATGAACTGGCCAATTTTAATTGGTCATTAATCATGCGGCGCCCATTTGTGCCTTTCTGTACTTTCACTGCTGCCGTTGTTGCAGGCTTTCTCCATACGGCTCTTTCCTTTCGTCCTGCTCGCACAGCCAGTCAAGCGCAGTCTGTCTCTGTCTGTCTGCTGACTGGCATCGCTTAATTTGTCTCCATAGTAGCGGAGGCAGCGTTCGGCGTTCTCTATTCTTTATATTCTCTACACTCACTTGCCAATTTATTACCAGCCAGCTAATTGTTTCATTTGCTTTTTATACACACACACATAGACACTTTGTTCACTTTCCTTTTTTAAACGAAGCAAAATCTTTTATTTATCTTCTCTTCTTTTTTCTGCTTTTTTCACTTTCTCTTACTCGTATTAGTGGGCCAATATATAATTGTGCCAGAGAGCGCCCTTGCGAAGCTGCTGTTGCTGCTGCTGATGCTGATGCGGCTACGTTCCGCTCCATCTCCATCTTCTTTAGAAAGGGAAAAGCGAGAATCAATTAGCCAAACAGTGAAATCGGCTACTGAGTTTTTATACAACGACAATGTCTCTCTGTGTATATCTATCGCAATGAGACTCTGTCACTCGTTCGCTTTTTCAGCAGTGACATACACTGCTGGTGGAGGAGAACTGGCAGCAGCGCTGTATGCGCCCTCCTTAAGTGGGAATTTAATTTGTTTAATTGATTTACTCGTTCGATGTGGGCTTGCTTGCTCATTGTTTTCAGAAAAAGAAAGAGAAAAAGGGAAGATTGTCTCCGTGTGTGTGTAATCGATTAAAATATCACCCCAGCATTTGGTCGTCGCTACTGCTGCTGCCGTTGTTTGACGTTGAGCATCAGCCAGTTTTGTGCCACCACCAGTCAGTGCTCACACAGACCCACATTACAATGCTCTACGGCCTTTCACTTCATTGGCCGTTGCTGCTGCTGCTGCTGCCACTTTTTTTCTGCTCTGCTTCCTTTTTTCTGCTGGAACCCCAACTTTACGTTTGGGAATGCTAATGAAAAGACTGAGTGCTGGTGCAGTGTTGTGCTGTCGTAGGGTGCTGTCCCTCTGCTGCACGTCGCCGATGCTGCCGATGCTCACACAATGCACACACACACACACACACAATGGCCAATGTAATCTGACTCCTCATTCCTCTTCTTCTTTCCGATGAGGATCAATACTGATTGAAAATCTTTTTTTGCATTTAATTACCCGGACATGGTGACGCACAAAAAGTGTATAGCAAGACAGAATAAGAACAACGACGTCAACGGTTTTGTTGTTGCTCTCCTGGCCGTTTGATTCGATTATTATTATTATTACTGCTGCTTGATGTTCGGTGTATCAATTCAATTACTCTCGGATGCGACAGCGTTTAGAAGATTGCAGATCCTGCTGCTGTTGTTGCTTTTCTGTCTGCGACAACAAAGCTGTGTAGTGTTTGCCTTCCTTTAAGCTCAATTAGTTGATTTGCTGCAGTGAAAGCAGTTTGGCGATCGTTGTCTTCGCTTCTTCTTTTTTAGCCGTTTTTTCCTTTTTTTTGCAAACGAGCCAAGATGTATAGCCGTCTGCTGCCTCTTCCCTGTTGCCTCCTCTCTGTCACCAGTGTATAAATCTCCTCATTTATCATCTTCTTTTTTCGCCATTTTTGCTAACTGGTGGCGCTCTTTTGCTCTTTCTTTTTCTTTTCTTCCTTATCTAGATTAAGATTGAATGCACCGCAAGTCAAAGTAATCCGTGTCCGACGACCAGCCTTCTTAAAGAGGAGAACGGCGGTGGCAGTGGCGGCTCAGCCAAGAAGATGGATGAGGCGGATAGTGGTCGTCGTCGTGGTGGCAGTGGTAGTGCTTCTGATGACGGTGATGATGTCAATGCACCACCGATCAGCGGTCCGATAGTGGCCAGTGACAACGACAACAAACACAACAACAACGGTGCTGGCAGCTCTTCTGATGCCTCCGGTGGCGGCAGTAAAGTTTGGCGTCGAGAGGGCACTCTTCACCAGCAGGACTCATCTTCGTCGGGGGAACAGCTGGCCACCACTAAGCGGCTGCTGAATGGCGGCGCCGGTGGTGGCTATCCGCTGGGCGCCGGCATCATCATTGGCGAGGACGCCCTTGAGCTGATTGTCATCCTGTGTCTGTTGGGGCTGCTCGTCGGCTCGTTGGTCACCACCACCTTTCTCTATTGTCGACGAAGGGCGGTAGGAAGGAGAAGAGGAGGAGCTGACGGCAGTGCAGCTAATGAGACTGGTGATAACAAAACCGGTGATCCTGTTTTGACGGTGACCGCCACCACTTCCGCCGATCATCATCACCTTCATCAACATTCGACCTTTTCCGAGTCGCTGCTCGGACTTCCACCCGGCAGCCCCTATGGTAGTCACAGTACTGACTGCCAACTGCAAACACTGAGTACCGGCAATCAACAACAACAACAACTTCAGCAACAACAGCTAAACAACAGCACAAACTTGTGCTGTTCAGTAGATGAACGAACGACCACCAATTCGCAGCTGTCCACTGCCAGCTCCTCGTACATTGTCAAAGACGTCAACGACAACAGTGGCTACAACGGTGGGGCCACCGGCTCTACCTCCTCATCCTCCTACTGTCATCGGGCACTGGGCTCACCGAGCAACTACTCCAACGGAACTGCCTCTGCATCTCACCAGCACCCGCTAAACGCATGTAAGTGACTGACTGACACACACTGTGTTTTGAAGTCTCAATCAGCGTGTTTGTGGTTGTTGTAGAAAGAAAGGCACTTCACTTCACTGCAATACATTTTCCTTTTTCTTTTTCTCTGTTTGCTCCATCATTATCTGTCTGCGTAGACATGGCGCATCATTCGGCGGAGAAGCTGGCGAGCGCCTCTGCCGCCAAAGCTGCTGTATACTCTATCGACTACCACCACCTCCAGACGGCCTATCCATCATTGGATCTGTCGATTGACACCGTCGCACTGCCTGCTCATCAGGCGACGGCACTTTATCCCTACGAGCTGACAACGACCAGCGCATCGGCGGCGGCGGCGGCGGCGATGAATGGCGCTGAGGAGGGCACCGAAGCTGCATTGAAAAGCTACAACGACAACATTCAACTGCTGCTGTCACATCAACAGGTACGTCATCGGCAGCAGCCTGCTAGTGTAGCGCATATTAGCGTTTAGCCCATTTGTTTGCATGCCGTGCTTTGTCAAATCACCGTTCATAGTCGCTTTTAGTCGATACGCACTGAAAGCAAAAATCAGTTGAAGGCACACACACACAATTTTGCATTAACTTTTGACGCTGATTTATGCGCCAGTGTCAATTGAGTGTTGCTTTTGCCTCTGCTTCCATTTGCACTTTGGCAATATGTAATTTGTGCTCGTGCGTTTGTGCTTGATGCATGCCTGAAAATTTTCTACTAGTGTAGTAATAGTGTGTCGGTGAAATTTAAAATTGAAACGAATTGACTGCTACTGCTGGCGCGGCACCAGGGCAAAGTCTGTACAGTGAAAAAAAGGAAGAAAAAGCTCTCGTTTTTGCAGGCATTTCGCCCTCTGCCTGATAATTAATTGCCACTGCGGTGCCACCGATGCACGATAGTACAGTAGTAGTAGTGGTGCACTATCGTACTCAAATGAGAGATGAGGAAACCTCCTAATTAATGGATGAATGAGACTGCTGTAGTGATAGTAGTTTGTGTGTGTGCAGGGTTGATTCACACTGAACAAATAATACCATTGCAGACACGCCAGCTTTCTTTCTTTTATTCTCTCTTTTATTCACTCTCTTTGACTTTGTGCTGCTTTTGTCGGCTTTTACTCCTTCACTTGCGCACCGATTGAGGGGGCGGTGAAGGGGGTGAAGGAAAAGGGGCCACCATCGGCGGCAACCTTCTGTCGGCGCCAACTGACAAATTGCTCTTGCGAGATGCGTGAACACTCCCAGCAGCAGTAGTGGAAAAAGCGGCGGCAGCAGTTCGAGCAATTGGCTCCATTTACTATTCATTATGAGCAATCGAATGCAAATGAATTTCTCCCGTTTTCCCTCCTTTACTAGGCTACTGGTATTATTCTTTTCTTCTTTTTATTTCAGACTAAGGTCTCTTCTGCTTTGTCGCAATAAGCTGCGAGGGAAAGAGCACTGGGTATATTAGACTTGCTAATAATGTGAGAGTGAGAGTAAAAAAAGAAGAAGAGCAAGCAAGAGACTCTGCTGTACTAATTAAGACGATCTTGGCCCATCGTTCGTTTATTTGGCCATCCATCCATCTATCCGCTTTGGTAGACAGCGACAGAAGCCAAACTTGCACATTGCACTTTTTCTGCATACTCTTTTAGTCCGTCTGCGACTTTCTTCTTCTTTCCTTCTACTTTTTCCTTGCAGCACTGCAGCCACTTAACTGTCTGATTGCCTCTGTGCTCTCTACTGTCTATTCGTTACATTTGGCAAATTGATTTCCTTCTGCAAATTAATTAATCTTAGACGGGCCTTTCACTTTGTTCACTTCACTCACTGCAGTGAAGTCGACTTTGCAAGTTTTCTCACTTTTCTTTTCTTTCGTTTTTGCTTTCTAACTTTGGACTTGATCTTTTCTCCTGAAGAATGTAACACGCGTCATGGCAGTCTTTTAAATGTCAATAATTTGATGTTGATGATGTTGATGATAGGGGTGATGGTAGCAGTGATGCACAATCCTTTGCACCGACCTCTTCTCTCTTTTTTCTGGAACTGTCCCATCGTCCAATTTATTATTTCAACTACCACACTCTCAGTGTGTCTGTCTGTGTGCAATTGTAATTATTACTTGTGCTCACTCTACTGTACTCTGTGTGCACCCCACTTGCACTTGTACTTTTTCCCTCTTTGCCTCTCCGGCTTCTGTCCTTCTGCTGATAAATAATTTATTAGCCTCTGAATCCGCCACAGCCACCACCACTGTTCTCTTCTATTTTGTCTGTGCTCGGCCAATGTTAAATTATAAAGTTTCTTGTTTAATTAGCTGCCGCCATCTAATCTGCCACCACCGCCGCCGCCACTGTTTCTGCTGCTGTTGTACTAGTGCAGATCTGCAGTGTAGATTCTAGCCGCTAGCTGCTGTTGCAAGCCTCCTTCATACCATCACTGATGTACTTTCTTTTTTCATTTCGTCTTTTCTTCCTATCTTCTTCTTCCTCTTATTTTTGCCCGGTTCCCCGGCATTGGCCCCAGTGTCAGTAGTAGTGTTTGAGTGCAGCCGCCCGTCAGCCAGGCGAGAAGCCAGACGGAGTTGGGGAGAATTAATGAGGTCACTAGCCGCGCGCAATTCTTCTACTTGGCTGATTCTTGCTAATTAATCGCCATTGATCGAGAATCGGCAGAGAGGGAGAGCGAGAGTGCGAATGCTGCCCACTGTCTTCACTGCTCAGATGCTCAGCTGAAACTTTTGCACACACTATGCTCCCAACACTAATCGTATGGATGCTGTGCATTCACTCACTCACTTCAATTGAGATGCAAATGCAATGAGTAGTCTCGGTGTGGGTGCAGTGTGCAGACCTATCGATTCTCATTTGATTCGATTGAGCCCCTCTGCTCAATTGACAACACCAATGACTACTGATGCCATGTGTTTCGGTGCAGAAGGAGGGGATAGGGAAGGGAAAGAAGCAAAACACAGAAAAAACAGCTTTGTTGTTTTGCTGTTTCTGCCCACCAGTCTTCTTTTCACATATTCAGCTTTGCCTGTCAGACTTGTTCAGGCATTTTGTTATATCCTGACGTTTGACACATCTCGTGCCGCTTGTCAGGCTCACGTTTTTTGCCAGATGCTTGAATGTTTGCGTTGAGCAAAAGTTGCATTTTAAACTTGATTTCTGATGATTTTTCTATCAAACTTTTTTTATTGCAAAAAGATTGCAATCTCAAGATGTGAAGGGCAAAGCTGCAGTTGGTTGCGCCAATTGATTGATCCGTTTGTCCTGTAGTGTCATGTTTGCTATGTTTAAATTGCACTGATTTTGCACGACTCTTTTTAGCCTTGATAGTTTTTTCCCGTTCAGCTCCGGGCCGATGCTCGATTAAAAGCGGTGTCTTCCTTCCTTTCCCTTTTTATTCTCCCGTTCTACTACCATTTTCCTCTGTGTTTTCATTCAGTAATTCTGATTAATGAATTCGTTTTCATTCGATTTGATGATAAATGCCGCAATGAGTTGAGGGCTCGCTGCATGCAGAGGCTTATTTATTTCAATATTTTTGTTTTTGTTTGTTTGCTTGCTGCATCTTTTCTTGGAATGTTTTTGCCTTTCTCCTTCTCAGGCTGAAGCATTTTGCCTCTCTTCTTTTTTCTTTGCATTGATTTATTGCCCACCATATTCAGCTGTCCAGTAGTTGCTGTTGGTAGCTTTTCCAACAACAGTGTCTCCTTCTCTTCTTGCATTGAGCCTAGCAACAGTAGTAGTAGTGACTCAATATTTGGGTCAATTCAAGTGAGGAAAGTCGCCGCTGTAGAAGTGAAAGACGGCGGTTCTCCACTAGAGATAAAGACTCTGTCCACTCTGACTAAAGACATTTTTGGTTGACACATTGTGCATTCTCTGTCTTTTTTCCTCACTTGTTTAGATTACCAACGTTCACTTGCTGCCGGAAACGAGTGAATCGGCAATTTGCGTGAATCACCAACTTCATCCAAATCACCATCAACAGCACCGAGGATCGCCGATGCCGACAACTTCACATGGTTTTGCATTCAGCTTTGCACCCGCCACGCTGCAGCCGTTTGCTGACCACCACCATCATCATCAGCAATCTGCTGATCTCCAGCAGCAGTATGACCTCTGCAGCCTTCCACTCGCTTCTTTTGGCGACCACACCCTTCACCAGTACTCACTAGACTCGACGACCGCCTCGAGCACCTCTCCCGGTGGTCCAATGACGGCGGACCAGTGTAGTGCCGCCTCCTCGCAGCAGTCTTTCGCCGGCACCACCACCACCACTCAGCCGGGCAGCAGCAGCTTTAGCTTCAGCAGCAGCAGTACTGCCGGTGGCAGTTCTGCAGGAGGTGGTGCTGGTGCTGGCTCAAAGTCTTGTACAAACATGAACAACCTGTACAAGAGCACGGCTGAGCACGGGGAACATCAACATCAGAGTCTCAATTTGATGAATCTGTGCTCGGAATCACAAACTTCGTCATCGTCGAAGGCGGCAGGAACAGGGGCAATTAACAAGCGCGTCAATCTCCTGCAAAAGACAGCTTCCTCCTCTCCTCCTTCCTTTTCTACTGGTGCTGGAAGTGGTTCAGTGATCACTGCTTCACTGCCAACTTCGGCTACCACCACTAACCAGCACTCGTCTGCGGCCAGCGGCTGCCTAACTACGCTTAATGAGGAAGATGAAGTTTAGCAAGTGGATGAAGTGGCAGAGAGTTGATGGAAAATTGAGTAAATATGTTGCTGTCGCCGCCGCGGAATGTTTGCCCACGACCGGTTGCGGCCACGATTCAAAGAGAAAGAAGGAGAGAGGGAGAAAATGAGTTAAGGCCACCAGGACCAGAACCACTTTTGCGCTTCTTCCATTCTGCTGACGCTGTCCTTGTCGCCTTGTTGAAAGTTCTAATGTATTTTGCATGTAATCTATATGTATATCATTAGCCGCTGCCCTTGTTGTTGTCCCAAGTGTAGGGGTTAGAAGGAGTGTGCGGGCAAACGGAGGTGTCTCACGTTTCTCCTCTTCTTCCTCTTCTTTCTCTTTGCTGGTTTCTCCTCTTCTCCTACTCCACTTTGAATCAACAGCAGCAACTGAACACTGGACGCCTGTCAACTGTCGAGTACTCGGCCACTCTTGCACCCTTTCACTCCAGTCCCTCCACTCTTGAGTATTGCTCACCACCACCACCACCACTGTGTTGACACTGCTCGACGACGGACAGACAGTCTGCCCAACACCAACCAACTTACTCGAACGTCGGTCGCGCACGGCAGCCTCTTTCTCTGCCATCTTCTTTTGACGACCCAACTTTATTTTCTCTTTGTCGGCAAACAGATGGAGACCGTTAGGCAAACACATTCTTCCACTGCTGTCCCCTCCTTCACTTGCTGTGACACCTTCTCTCTCACTCCTTTTCTCAGCGCTGATGGTGTGCCAAAACTGTAACTGATTAATGAAAACAAAAAGTATAACTGTATTTTCTACTGCCCTCTTAAACCTGCTGTTAACCTTTTTTGACTTCTGTCACAAAGGTAGTAGTTTTATTTTTCTACTTGATCTTCATTATCATTGCCCCCCTCCACTTCGCTCTCCACTCTCTTCTCTGGATGCCCTCACTTCAGTGTCAGACGGAAGTACTCTTGTCTCCCCTTCCTTCTTTCCATTGTCAATCTCTCTCTTTTCCTTTTTTCTAAAGCCTCTATTTGACGTTGCATATCACTACTGAAACATATATTAAAGCTTTCTTCCCTTTTTTAGACGGCGACAACTACGACTTTATATTCAGCTAGCCAACTGAAATTTTGGTGACATTCTTCGTTTACCAGTGTTTCGCTTTGACTCTCACTTTTGCTCTTTCTAATGCAGTGGTTCAGTACTGTTTGTAGGAAGCCGTACAGTGGCTTACAGTCCCTTATCGATTGCCTCGGTGATTGCCTTGCTCAATGCGTGTGCCAATGGCCTGATCACTGGCGCATTCTTCAGCAGTCTTGTACAATTGTGCGTGTGTGCACAGCAGTGTGTACTAGTCACTGTAGTGTGTATGTTTCTTCAAAGTCGAAGACAGCTTTGCAGTTTCACTTCAAGTGCAGTGCTCTCTGTTCAGTGGCTGCTGTGAGTGAGTGTGTTGTGTTGTGTGCTCCGATTGATGGATATCGCTTGCACGGAAATTGCGCCCTCACATCGAGATTGCCTTCCCTTCTTCTTTTGCCTTTGCTTTTGCCTTTGCTTTTGCTTTTGCCTGCCCGTCCGTTCGTCTGTGATGCCTTTGTCAGAAGCGCGCCTGATGATTGATTGGCGTTCACCAGATAAAGAAGAAGAAGAAGAAGGGATAAATGAGGAGGTGAAGGGTAGGGTAGTGTGACTATTGTGGCAGAGAAAAGTGAGACTGCAAAGTGAAGGGAAAAGGAGTTGCAATGAAGCAAAACACACACACACAGACACAATCATAGACATCGACACAGCAGAAGCGAGAGAATAATATATTTGCCGATTTGCCGCCGATGATAATTACACGAGAATGGCCTGCTAATGCTGCGGCAGACAATGCTGCAAACTGGTGATGCCACCATTGCTGGGGCAGCACTCTTTCGGTCATTACCAGCTGTGTAGGAGGCAAAGGGGAAAACGAAAAGGAGAGAGAGAGAGAGCCAGAACCAGAACTAAAGCCAGAGCAGCTGATTCATTTATATTTATGACATTCAGTAGGAGTGCTGCAGTAGTGTGTGAGCGTTTGCCAGTAAGGAGAGAGAAAGGGATAGGCAGATGAAAAAAGTTGCTGCCAAAGGGAATGAAAGAGGGTGATCTCGATGTAGCAAATTAATTTGCTTGGAAACGGGGATTGCGGCAGGATGACGCTGCTGCTGTTGACCATCATTGGGATGGAGCTGGTGGTGGTGGTGGTCATCGTCATTCTCTGGTGCCTGGTGACGACTAACAGCAGTCGAAGCAAAGACTGACAATAAATCATGATCATCGTGATGGTAAGGGACTGCAAGAACAGAGGCAGCAGCAGCAGCAGCAGAAGCAATCATTGAGATGGGGCGACGAAGCGTCGTCTTTCTCATCTTCGTCGACGGTGCTGATGCTTCAGTGACCGCTGCTGCTGCTGCTTGATCCCCACAGTCTGATAGACGACACCACCACCGCCATTGACTTTGCCTCATTGTCTTCTTCTTTTTCTTCTTCGTTTTCATTCTTCTGCTCCCTCATCTCTGTGTTGCTTCATTTGAGCTGCAACTATTCGCGCAGTTTGATCGTTTCTCTTAATTATCGGCAGCCTCAATTATTAATGCTTTCCCTCTCTCTTTTCATGCTTACGAGAAAAAAAGAAAGAGGGCAAAAAAGAGAAACAATGAGTCCCCAAGTGAAATGTGGGGTGTCAGCGCTGGTGGGCTGCCGCTGATGTAATGTTGCTGATATCACCAATAGCAGCAGCAGCAACAGCAGCCATTGTCACACCAGTTAACTGGTGGTAGATTGCGCTGCAGATGACTTTAATTCTTCCTTAGATTACGCACACACACACATTGTAGCCTCTGCATGGGCCCGTTTGACTGCTCTACAGTGCAGTCTGTTGAGCGAATTCCGAGAAACCAAGTCTGAATGCCGCAGTTGCTGGCGTTGGTGCTTTGTGACACACTGAGTTTGTGCTCCTATTTACATAAGCTTTTTCTCCCATTTTGGGTTGAAGCTCTATTTGTAGCGGAAGAAAAAGAGAGAGGCTTACTTATTACTTGCGACAGCGGCAGATGATGAGGTCGTCTGTGGCGAGCAGATTAGCTGATGCTACTGCTGCTGCTGTTCCTTGATGGTTGTTAGCTGCCTGAACACACTGTCTCTCTTCCTCTTTCTTTCACTGTGTTTCTGTCACTTGTTCTTTATGGTCATTGCTTGCTGCTTACTGCTTCGGCTAATCTAATTCACTAGAGTCGAAATAGCCGTTGTACAGTGCACATCGTACAGAAATTATTGTGAATATT